>Ga0307513_10011403_pt1 | contig 11048 bp, 13 predicted proteins | sample 15_EM_MG_FD_202174 | JGI IMG/M metagenome (GOLD analysis project Ga0307513, IMG submission 202174) | Populus trichocarpa ectomycorrhiza microbial communities from riparian zone in the Pacific Northwest, United States - 15_EM | ecosystem: Host-associated > Plants > Roots > Unclassified | place... | reverse complement strand
TCATCTTTGCGTTTAATTCATGTCCTTCCCTACTGAATCTCTTGGCAGCAGCACCATCTCCCCTCCTCCACGCATCAGCGGCACGGGACAGGCAAGCGTTCCTTGCCGCTCCCAACTGTAAGGCTCGGGATCTATAACTCATGTACATTTTGCTGACGGAATCCCCAGTGGGAAGCGTGGGCAACAGAGTTGGGGGACGGAGTTTCAGGCGTGGCGACGGCCGGGGGGCGACAATGGAGACGCGGTGATGGACAGTCTCCCCGGTCGGTCCGGCATCTCTACGAGCGATAGCGGGTACATGCTCGTTACGGGGAGCTGGGGCAGGCTTCTTGACGGCAGCGGCGAAGCGGGTTCGTCCGGGATCATGGTGACCCTGGGGTCCATACCCCGTCCCACCCTTCTTGTTCTTACCAGACCCGTTTGCGTGGTCCAAAGTGGGAAAGTCGTCGGGTGGTGGGCTGCTGCTTTCCTGGGAGAGCCGACCTTGGTTGTTCAAGTCGGTACGAGCCATCGCGTTCGTAAGGCTGTTGACGTCGATATTGGTGGGTAGGGTGTGCAAGAACTCGCATGTCTCCCCCTTGGCGCACGTCCCACGGAGCCAGAATCGGCACAATGCTCGCTCGAAGTCGTGACTACACATGTTAACATCAGCTACCGTCCAAACGCAGCAGTGATGTGACAAACCTGAACCGGCAATCCGCTCGCAAACATTCTCCAGCGAGGAAGTACCGACAGACCCTGTTGCCACCAGAGTTCTGCCGACCACCTTGATTAAATTTGGTGTTGTTTCCGCGCCCTCCGAAACCGGGACCACCATTCTGAACCAGACTGACGCGGTTCCCGACATTCTGAACTCGGATCGGTCCACTTGAAGGTGGGCTGTTGGCCGGTATGACTCTATCGATAAGTGAATTGATAGCTTTATCGAAGTCGTATCCATTCGTGGCCAGAGCCTCTTCGAGCTCGGATGGGGGAAGCGTGGCCCCAAATACGGAGCTCAGGACATCAATCGGGGTCATGCCGTCTGTCAACATTGCCGCCATCTCAGGGTCCATGTCGTCAGGGTCGTTTCCGTTTCCGTTCGTGTGGAGGTTCTGGTGACTACCCTGGAATCCGGGGGGTGAACGCTGGTGGTAGTGATCTTGAATGCTTGGAAAGAGAACGTCGTCCTCAACAGCCCATTCATCGAGATTTGGTTCTGTAGAATGGAAGGAACGAGGGGCAACACCGTTGGAAGCGAAGGGATCGAACGGATCATCGTCGTCGTCAGTCGGCCTGATGGACGAACGTAAGGTGGAATTCGGGGTTGCCGCACGGGGGAAATACGATAGATCCGGGGTCAACGGCGCAGCTATGGCCAAATTGGAGCTCGTTCTGGTGGAACCATGGGCCCATACGTCCGGCGAAGGGGTTTCAGCTCGCAATTGAGACAAAGATGCCGGATTGGAGGAAGCAGCGGAGAGCGGGCGAGTGATGGGCCTAAATTCTGACGCTTTGGCATTCAGGTGCCTGGGAGAGGACAAGGGTGAAGCCGGAAGGCTCGATGAGATTGAGAAATTGGCTTGGAAGTGGGAAAGGACGGGTGACCGATTAGGGGATTCGGTCTGAGGTGGGACCCATTGTGAGGGTTGATTGAGCGGTGAAGCGACGGGCGTGTGTGGTCGACGGAAGACGTATGCGAGAGGTGAGCTCGGTGCGGAATTTGGTGTGTCTGGTTTAGGGTGAATGGGACGGTTCGAGGCACGGGAGGAAGGGCGTGAAATAGGACGTCGGCTGGGAGTGAGGAAGAGAAAGGGGACACCGGCGACGTCGTCCCTGTGCTTATGCATCAGATCCAGGACATGTTGTTCGAGCTATACACGTCCAACAGTTAAGGCCTATGGCAGTCAGAACAGGTCATTCCTGTACTCACAGACTCGCGGTCCATGGATGGGTGGGTTTCAGTGAGCAAAACCTTGAGCCGATCTTCGTGCTCGTTGTCCAAGGCCTCTACAACCTTGTGTACAAATTCAGAGGGGAGTCGTGCGCCAGTTTCGTCTTCTAGCTCTATTCCGTTGTTTTCTTTGTGCTGACGGGCGATTGCTGCCAACTGGGCTCGAATGTGGGGGAAACGTTGTGGGGGTTGTGAGTAATCGGTTGTCGACGTTGTTGTTGGGCTTGAATCGTTAAAATTCCCGAACTGGAGGAGGGTATTTGTCTGGAGAGTGGTAGGAACGAGCATCGTGGCTGACGAAGTACAGGGGCATTTACTGGATGGCGTTGTAAGGGGAAACGGAGACAAGATGCGAGATCAGGGCGGACGCTGTTACGGTTACACATCGGCGTCTACCGCTAAGTCTCCCACTGGATCAGCACCTCCTCCTCCGCAAAATATTCCTTGCCATCCGGACAACAGTCAGCCGCGCACGAGAACACCATCACGGTGCCCCACTCCATCCCACTCCTCTCCTTCAATTCTTTCTCCACCGCTTTCCGTCGCTCTTCGTCAGAGATCGCCTTGGACGGCTGGGTCGATCCTTTTGCCGACATTGATCCCAGGAGGTTAATCAGATTAGGCATCAGCTGGCACTCAAAAATGCGATCTGAGCCACATCTTGAGCATTTTGGCAGTGAGGAAGAAGAAAAGACCCGTTTGGCGACACCCGGTTGCGAAGATGGGAACAACCTCTGGAAGATTGCGTCCCCCTGATAAGGCAGGGGATTGCCTCCGAGCTCGTACCTATCATCAAGGATGAGTTGATCAAGCGTATCTCAGATAACCTCGCAATTGACCCACCTTACGCACTGCCCACCCTCGCACTCCACGCGTTTAGTGAACTTCGAGAAGATCTCGTCCACGTTCATTGAATTCTCGTATGCCTCCAACCCTCCCTTCGCCTTAACATCCCCCAAGCCATCGTCAACCCTGATGTTTGTCTTTGCCTTGGGCTCCGGCGGGAGGTACTCGCTGATCGTTGACAGGTATAGCGGTGGATATGATGGCATGTCCTTCCAAACCGCGTAGACATCGTTCAGCGTGGTTTTTTCCAATGCTTTGGCGAGGTCTTCAGCTTCTTCATCCCCAGTGTCCTCGGTATCTTCAGAGTCATCAGTGTCGGAGTCACCATCATCTTCAAACTCGGGTTCGGGGGGGACGGGCTCTTCTTCCTCCGTCTTAGCGCCGAATATCTGGGAGCCAAGACCGAACGGTGAAGTAACTGCCGCAGAGTTGTCAAACTAATATCAATGCGTTAGCGTATGCCAATTGGTAGCCGAGCTCGCACTGACGGAAAAAGGGTTGGATTTCGGACCAGTCGGTTGGGTCGGGGTTTCCGCTTTCTTCTCCTGCTCCTTCTTCCTAGCAGCTTTCCTCTCAAGCTTGTCTGCATATTTCCTATTGAAACGCACACATCTCCATGCCCTCACACTGCGGAATAGCTTCATCAACATCAAACGGTGGTTCGCACGGCACGCAATGAATTTGCGCACCATCCATCCTTCTTTTGGCACTTTCCGTTGGCGCAAGCCCAGATATACATCGCGCGGTCCAGAGGACTATCTTCGATTGGACACCAGATCTGGGAGACGAGTTGCATGGGGTTCGAACAGTTTTTGCATTGCGATATGGATATATCGGGGGGAGAGGATACAAGGAAAACCTAGGCACCGACACGAGATATAAGCTATGGAAAAATCCATACGAAAGCGAGTGAACGAATCGTACAGGATGCCCGCCGATCCTGGAGACACGAGGGTCCTTGAGATCCTTGTCAACTGTGATCAGTCCATCCAGGATACCAAGCTGAACGCTCGTCTCGAAATCGCCGGATGAATCGTACTCCTCGTCGGAGTCGGACCACTCGTCTTCTACTCTAGCGGGCATATTTACAGCGGCTACGCGTTACCTGAAAGGATAGAGTTTGGTCAGTGCCCTTCGGAATAAACGGAAAGGTTTGCATGGGGATTATCAGGAATGCATGAATGGTAGAAATGGAAGTTTCGTCTCGATGGTTCCGCCACGAGGAAACCTCGCACAGAACGGGTCAGACTCGTCATCAAGTATCATCTTGTAAAAAAAGATAGACAAAAGAAAAGAAAATTTTACCTTTGTTGGTGGATTGAGGAGGATAGCCCGGATGCGGGAACACGTGATCTACAACTTCCCCTTACCGCTCACCATCACTGCTTTCACACCCACACTCTCCGAATCCATCTCTCCTTTGCTTATTCTCTTTAACAATGCCATTTTGCGGGGCATCTTCTGTCGGGCTGGGACGTGGCCGCGCTGTACGCCTTTTTCTCTACCGCCCGCGATACCAAGTGTCGAAACGGCTCACCTGGGCTTCGGACCATAGGTTCAGCGGAAGGTCGTCGTATGTGGCGATGGCGCTTGCGGTGCGTTGTGCTCACATGTGTTCGCTGGATCTCTCACTAAACTGTCAAGTCCGAACAGGCAAAACCTCGCTGCTGAATGTCTTTACCAAAGGTTTCTTTACCCAAGTATAGTGCGTCCACGGGCTATGCCACACCTCCTGGAACCTCCCGATCCTAACTACGGTCCAAAACCCACTCCCGTGGGTGCTCCAGCGAACCAACAGTATTCGAGAACTACGTGCACGATATCTACGTCGATGATCAAATGGTTGAGCTGAGTTTATGGGATACCGCCGGTATGATACATACACGTGCTGTGTGTCCCTGCGCCGCGCCCAGCTGACATATTTTCGGGTGCTTCCTTCTGTTCCATAAATAGGCCAAGAAGAGTTTGATCGGCTGAGGTCATTAAGTTATGCGGAAACGCATGTTGTTATGATCTGCTTCTCGGTGCGCTGCTCCGGATCTGTCTGTACGCGTATCTGACACTTTGGTTAGGTGGATAACCCGACATCACTAGATAATGTGGAGTCGAAGGTGGGCCCGCTTTGCGCTCTCCTTTTCCTGGAGAGTAGCCTGACCGTACTTTCAGTGGATAGACGAGATTCTGGAATATTGTCCAGGGGTCAAGGTTCGCACCGCCTCTCATCTTCAGAATTATCTGGATGCTGACATGCATCGCCACCCATTTAGCTAGTCCTAGTAGGTCAGTCCCTCATAACACCGCCTCAACGGCTGAGCTACCTAAATCTGACATGTCTCCCGTTTCTCCGTCCCTGACCTCCCTGATAACGACTGACCTTGTGCCTCCGCAGCGCTGAAATGTGACCTGCGTGACGAGCCTATAGTGCAAGATCGGTTAGCCCGGTACGGTTTACACACGGTACAGTATGAGGAGGGGTTGACGGTGGCCAGGCGGATACGAGCTTCACGGTATCTAGGTGAGTGTTCCCATTCGGGGGTTTGACGCGATCGGTGTTGAGATCAAGTACCAAAAATTTACAGAATGCAGCTCGAAGCACAACCGAGGCGTGAACGAGGTATTTTATGAAGCCGCCCGCGTATCACTGAGTACGAGGGCCAAGGGGTCGGGGTACGGTAGTGGGGGCTGTGTCGTCATGTAGCACCCCCCGCCAAGCCCCCCCACTCGCCCCTCCACAGTCTCCGCTCCTCTCACCCTCACTTCTCTTTTCGGGATATCTCTGGACAAGCAGTCGCCGTGTTTTCATCCTATCGCTTATTTTCGGGATCCAGTCGAATATGTAACACCTCTTGGCTGGCCCAGTCGTTCGTATCTCCTATTGCTTATTCTAGTGTATATTCCCACATTGGTGTCACCACCGGACTATACTCCCACGATACCCGGCTTGCTCTGTATTTGAATATTTGCCCCTCGGTCCGACTCCTGTAGCACCGTCGTGGCGAAGGCAGGGGACAGTGTGTTGGACCACAGTTCAAGGCCGTTACTTATGACTTTAGCTCTTCAGCGCCTATCGTATTACTTTAGGCATTACGATGCTCTCAACACACCTAGTTACCACCTTAAGAATGAAGAACGTGTTATGCGGTTATGCTCCATCATTGCCAGCCGCCCGCTGGCGGACTTCCTCTAAGGCATATTCTGTACTGAATGTATTGGTTCTCATCTACGCGAACCTGTAACGTGTTTATCAAAAGAGTGAACTAAAAGAAAAGTAGTAAATCGTAGAACAATGCCAGGGTTGCCGAGATTCGCGCTTTCCACAACCTGACCTGAGGGCGGTCGGGATCTCTACACCTTTGTTAAAAGCCCTTAAATGAGTGAATATTATTCATGCGCGTAAGAGAGAAGAAGTCAGTGGATAGACGGGTCGACGAGATTGCACTACTTGATAGGGAGAGGAAAAATGACACAGCAGTTCCGAAAGAATGTGGTTGGAGATCGATGTATAAATAACATTGGTGAGTGTTGCTCTTCGCGGGGAACTGGAGTAGATGAAAACAAGCGAGGGTGGAGACGTGAACGACGAGAGAGTCGAGATCCTGGGCCAGCAAGAGGTGTTACATATTCGACTGGATCCTTGCCACCTCGGGATCGGTGATGTCCGTGGTAGCCGTGCCGTACCGGGTGCTCGGAGGACCGAGTTCAATCTTCGTCGAAGCCATACGGACGATCTCAACGGTCTCGGAGCCGAGGGGAGGAACATTACATGTGAATACCCAGAGTTAACCTCCATTCCAGGAACCCATCACACAGGGACCCTAATCCAAATTCCGAAGGCTCATCCGCCTGGCACGACCATCGATCAGGGGGGTCATTTACTTACCGAGTGAAGCAGGGTTCGTTGACATGCGTTCTCCACCCAGGACATTGGTGCGATTATATTATGGGTATCTATCAGGCCCAACGAATCGCCCTCCCTCCCCTCTCGCCCCCATTCTACCCTCTCTCCTTTCCTTTGTCTACCTCTTAGCTGAGGCCCAAGGGATGGCCGGGCATGATTCTGAGGAGATTAGGAGCGAATTCACCCTTGTGTCCTTCAGGTAGATCACTAGCCCATGCCCCCCACTACTGGACGTTGCGATCATCCTGTTCATGGTCACGTTCCTCGTCCACCTCCTACATATGCTTTTCAAGACACACGAAGAGGTTGTGGTGGCACGATGACTCCGTCGCGCTGTTCAGTATGTTTTCCTTCATTCTTTCCCCGATCGGTTCGTACATCTGCCTCTGGCTTGCCGCGCGCCAATTCTTGGAACTGACGATCTCACTTTCGTGACTTCAGCGTTTTCCGTTATTGTTGATAGTATGACTCCGCAACCAGAGAACTCCGTCAGGTTAATCACTGGCGGTTGGTTCTAGAATTGTCCTCACAAAGGAGAAAACTCCTCGGCTGTTATCTCGTCATCGTTGGTTATTATACCCCGATCTGGTGAGGCGTTTTGCTCGCCCTGCCCGGGGCAATGGGCTCATATTCAAGCAGGGGGGCACGAATTTCCATTGTATTAACTGTGGTCCGGATCACCCCCTGGCAGCTGCAAAGGAAGATCTTGCTATGTACGTATCTCCAACATCGCTTCTATACTACGCTTGACTTTTGCCCTTAGGGGTCGCCGTGTTCTTCTTCATACAGTTCGCTATGCTAACCGCGCAGGCGTACTGGGTGTGCGAGTTGATGTACACCGAATGGAAGCAGATCCCTGAGGCTATCTGCACCCTCCCACCGGTTGTTCCAATCACCCAGGTCGTCAGTAAGATACCTCCCACCATACCCTCGCCTGCTTGCCGATTGTCTTGATTCTCAGCCACGGTTATTTCGGATGCCATTCTGACCGCTACCCCTTTAATGGTACGGAAAATGTCCCCACTTCTCTCGTCGTTCTGGGCTATAATAGATTTAGATTGCCAGGGGTGTTCACATCCGGGCGTTGCGTTTCCGCTTGTTTTCGATTTTCTCCATGTCGATCGCAACAGCGGTGGCGTCGGTGTCACACGCCGTGCTGGTGATGACTGGCCCGGGGTTCTGGGAAGGAATTTTCGGTACGGCGATCCCGTTCATATCACACGCGCTTCCGAATCGCCAACTCACAGTGTATGCATTTTCTTCCTTCTTCATAGCGGGCGTGGAAGTAGCGGTGTCGATAATTGTGTGTAGCATGTCGGTGGTCATCCCCGTCATACTTCGCGCTTTGGGTGTCGGTGGCCCGTTCATGTGAGAAGACACCGTCGATCCGAACTTCAGTACCGTCGAGATCGTTCGTATGACTTCGACGAAGATCGAGCTCGGTCTCCCGGGAACCGGGGGCACGGCGAACATGGATAGAGCTGAGTCAGAGGAGGCGGTCGGTGCAGTGGTGTCCCGACGACGAGTCACGGTCGATTTAGATACGGAGGACGATCAGAAGCACCGACTGGCAACGCAGACATCGGACGTATCGTTGGGAAATTTGAAGAGGGTGAAAGCTGTGTCACTCGCTGGTGAATCTGACGCTACAGATTCGTTGGCACAAGTGAGAAGTTTACCCGTGGTCACGAAGGATCAGGATGTTGAGGCGAGTGGTAAGGGAAGACACGCAAGGGATAACAGCACATAGTTCCTGGTTGCCATTTCTTCCCTGATACGCTCCTTTCGCGACCCTTCGTCAACTCTCCATTCGCAGACCCGATCTCAACTCTTCTACCGACAATGACCCCACACCCTCACCCGTCTTCGCCCGGTCCCCCTCTGCAAAATGTAACACTCGGTAACCTCACACCAATTACCCAGACCCACTAATTGGTCTCGAACCACTTTTTGGAACCGCCGCGAAAATTTACCTCCCCAATCGTACCCCTCCGGTTCCCTCTATCGTTCTATTCCTGTAGGTCTATCTACCCGCAGATCTCTTTCCCTCTTGTGGAAGCGATCTCAAACGGCATTCGCTCGTTTGATAGGTAATTGCAGCCACGGGTGAGACTATTTACATACCCTTCTTATGCATGTGCGGTATCCCTCATGAACAGCCTGCTTCAAATCTGTGTGAACAAACCCGCCACTTGACCTGATTTGGGCGCTAGAGCCGTTTCTGTCCGTTCCTCGCTCCAGTTTGGATTGTTCGGAAAATTTTGATGTCGGCCGTCCGCTAGGGCGGGGAGATGCATGGCACGGGGTACAATTCAAAGGTGGGCGGTAGGAGAACGAACATGTGCGTGTATAGAGATAGATGGAAGAGAGAAGGCTCGAATAGGACAAAAAAAGAGGGATGGACAGGAACAGTAGCAATATTGAAGAATACAGTGGGAGGCGGGGTAACGGGAAAGACCCTGGCGACTTGCGGAAGGACAGATGTGGAGAAACTGAGACGGGGCCATCACTCTGATTCGGTGCTCTGCTCTGAACACGAAGAATCAATAATCTCGAGAGCCTTCCTACACGTCTCCAGCAGTCGCGCAGCCCCAAGCTTCTCGGCTATGTCGACAGCGCGCATTGCCTCGAATTCCGCCTCTTCAAGCCTGTCTTGTCGATGCCAAGAGGAAGCCTGCATGACCGCCGCATGACCGAGACGGAACGGATCACCGAGTGCGTGTGACTTGGCACATTCAAGGTGGGCATCAGCGTCGTCTAACCTGCCTTGCGTGAAAGACAGGTACGCCGAGCGGTAATGAATCCAAAACAATTGCTCGTGCCAGTTGAAAGAGGACGCGATTCCGAGGGCCACCTCGAAATGGTGAACTGCCTTCTCCATATTGTCCTTGGAACGATATATATCGCCGAGAATCCGATGACATCGGCAGGCCAGAAATTGCTCGCCTTTCTCTGGGAGAAGACTGATCGCGCGGGATGCCGCTTCCTCCGCGGCGTCGAGTTGATCGTCGAAATACAACACGTAGGCGAGGATTTTCAAACACTCCGCTTCTCCCACCGTGTCTCCAAGGTGTTTGTAAATTTCTGATGCTTCCTTCGCCTGCCGTACCCCTTCTTCAAGGAGGCCAATATGCCGATTTGCGTCGGATAGGTGGCCCAACGTTAGAGCGACCTGACGGTCATCCCCTCGCTCTCTCTGGAGTTTCAGGGCCTGGGTAAGCAGTTGTTTGCGCTCGGCATAATTTCCGATCGACGAAAACAATCGTGAGAGCTCAAACAAGCATTCAGGCTTAGAGCGATGATCATCTGGGAGCCCTTCGATCTTGGGCCTCAACACGACAAGTCGAGCTTTGTGCCAAAAGAGGTGTTCCATAAAACTGGCACAGGCGTCCCAGACACCATCCGAGTTCGCGTTGATTGTTGTGAAGACATCGAGCAGGTGCTCGACGTTTGCATCCTCTGATGTGATCCATTGCGCCCCTCCGAAGCCAGGCTCATCGGGATAAAGATCGACTGATAACCGGGTGAAGTAAGACTCCTTGGCCATGCAGAGGAGTGGAGACGACATCGGATCCTTGGGACAAAGGTGATCACGAAGTGGTGCCAGCATCGTGATGTAACCGTTGCTTCGATACGTCAGGGAAAGAGTGCATAATGTGTCGAGGATGTTGATTCCGTCGGAGATGGTCGGGAACAACCAGTCAAAGTTGTCCTCATTGATGCCTTGCGGGAAGAACGCGACGACTTCGAGAAGCCCTTGCGCATCAGGACAAAGTCCTTGGAATGTTGGCGAAGCGAGCGAGAGTTCAATCGTTGCAGAGAGGCTCCCGCTGTGCTGTGCTTGAAGAACGCCCGTTCGTCGTCTCTCCCACTCCCTGGTCAGCCGTCTGGCATCCCACCTGTTGTACTGGGCAACAGTAGCAAGTAGGGTGACGGAGAGGGGATGGAAGTCGAGTTGCTCCAAGATGTCGTTGACCAGATTGGTCTGCTCGCCATGCTGGTAGATCCGATAGAACGTGTCACGTCCCGCCTGGATCGACAACGTCGGGATCTCCAGAACCTTGCAGCCAGGAGGAACCGTGAAGTTGCGAGAGGTGATACAAAGGCAGATTTTCCTGAACCGACTCAATTCCTTCACCATGTCGTGGATCTCCTGACTGCCTGTTCCCTGCGGATCGAGGATGGATTCGGCGTTATCGAGGACTATGATCATCTCATTTGACGACAAGAATGGTCGTAGGGCAGCCAGATCCTCGGGGTTTTCGATGGCCGCACCCATGACCTTTGAGAGCCGACGGAGGAAATGAGAAGGCGAGGGGTGGAACTGGTCACAACGTATGAACCGTCGGTTGTCACCAAACCGCTGCTCGA
>Ga0307513_10011402_pt1 | contig 11049 bp, 7 predicted proteins | sample 15_EM_MG_FD_202174 | JGI IMG/M metagenome (GOLD analysis project Ga0307513, IMG submission 202174) | Populus trichocarpa ectomycorrhiza microbial communities from riparian zone in the Pacific Northwest, United States - 15_EM | ecosystem: Host-associated > Plants > Roots > Unclassified | place... | reverse complement strand
AATCATGCACCAGAAACATCCTCATTTGCTTTATTCACCAATCGACCAAAGTTTCAGCCTGTGAAACGTAAACTCCAATTTTCAAGGTCTTCAAACACCAACGCTACAAAGCCAAATTTTTCTGCCCCTTCCATATCTACCAAGGACGTTTGTCCTGTTTCCAACTCTAGTGGTCGTTCCCCTTGCCAGATTTGCAAAGGTAATAATCATCAGGCACTGGACTGTTTTCGGCGAATGGATTTTTCTTTCCAAGGACGTCATCCCCCTACAAACCTGGCAGCCATGGCTGCTGATATTAATGCAGAATTCCTGAATTGTCAATGGCTTGCAGACAGTGGTGCTAATGCACACGTAACTAATAATGCTGAGAATCTTGACTCCAAACGCCCGTTTGCTGGCAATGAGACTGTCGGTGTAGGTAATGGTGCAGGTTTGTCTATTAAACATATTGGTTCATCCATTGTCCACTCTGATAATAATCGTTTCATTCTTAAGAATATTATTCATTGTCCTCAAGCTGCTGTCAATCTCCTTTCTGTTAACAAATTTTGTATCGATAATGATGTTACTTTCCATCTCACACATAATGCCTATTCGGTTCAGGACAATCAGACGGGAATCATGCTCCTTCAGGGTCCAAGTGAAAATGGGCTATATCCTATCAAACTCACCAACTTATCACACAATAAGCGCAGAGGGCTAACTGCTTCTATAGGAATCAAGGCACTTAGCTCCCTTTGGCATCAACGTTTAGGTCATCCATCTAAGTCTGTCTTGCGTCATGTCTTATCTAATTTTAATTTACCTCTTGTTGGTTCGGTGCAAAAGAATTTTATATGTGAATCTTGTCAACTTGGCAAATCCATTCAACAACCCTTTTCCAGCTCTCATCATAAGACATCAGGTCCCTTAGATCTTGTTCACTCGGATGTTTAGGTTGCACCTATTATTTCACCTAGTGGTTTTAAATTTTATGTAATGTTTATTGATGATATCAGTCGCTTTACATGGTTGTATCCCATTGCAAACAAATCTAATGTCTTCAATTCTTTTGTTCAATTTCGGCTACTTGTGGAAAAAAAATTCTCATCCCCTATTAAATGTTTACAAACTGATAACGGTGGAGAATATATTTCCTCACTTCTTACTCGGTATCTCATGGAAAATGGTATGTTACATAGACGAACATGTCCACATACCTCTCAACAAAATGGTATTGTCGAACGTAAACATCATCACATTGTTGATATGGGACTTACTTTACTTGCACAATCTGGCCTCAATAAGAAATTTTAGGTTGAATGATTTTTAACTGTCGTATATTTAATCAATAGGTTACCAACACCAGTTTTAAATAATGACACTCCTTTTTTCAAACTATACAAATATGCACCCAATTATTATTTTCTACGAAACTTTGGATGTCGATGTTATCCCTTGTTACGTCCATATGCTGAAAACAAATTGTCATATCGTAGTATACCATGTATTTTTATTGGTTATTTCTCCAGTCAAAAGGGTTATAGGTGCCTTGATCCCATAAGTGAACGTGTTTACATCTCTCGCAGTGTTGTGTTTGATGAAAACTATTTTCCAGCCAAAATAAAGATCCCAAATCACTCTCCTGTTGGTGTCGTGTTCCCTCTTGGTACGTCTTCATCTCCCCTTTAAATTCCAGTTTCTACTAATTATTTGTGTTCACCACCTACCAGATCTACTGGTATGTCTTCCTTTCCCCTTCAAGTTCTAGTTTCTCCTAATTCTTTAGGTTCCCTACCTACCCATCAGACTTCACCCCAGCCACATGAGCCTCTCGATTCATAGGTGTCATCCATCTCAACCTCCACTCAAACTTTAATTGTGCCAACTAATCATCCGCCCTATCAACCTCTCTTTGAATCGCCTAATCATTTGGCATCTGTTGAGCACTCCTTTGTCCACCATATTGTTACTCGCTCACAAACAGGGCAATCTCGACCTCACCAATTCCCTGACTATATGACCTCTTATTCCTCATGACATCCACTTCACCTCTTTCATACATTTGTCATCCCTCCTGAGCCTAACACCTTTACACATGCATTCTCTAAACCAAAATGGCGTGCAGCTATGGAATCTGAGTTCAAAGCATTATTAAATAATGGTACATGGTCACTCTGTCCATGGCCTTCATCTCACCATATTGTCTGCAACAAATGGGTTTACAAGATCAAACAGAAATCTGATGGCTCTATTGATCGTTACAAGGCGAGGTTAGTCGCCAAAGGCTTTGATCAAAGGTCTGGTGTCGACTACTTTGAGACCTTTAGCCCAGTTGTTAAACCAATAATTGTTCATCTTATTTTAGCCTTAGCTGTATAGTTTCGATGGACTACACGGCTACTAGATGTCTCCAATGCTTTTCTTCAAGGATACCTTGATGAGGAAGTTTATATGGAGCAACCGCAGGGGTTTATCAGTGCTGAACATCCTAACTTTGTCTGTCAATTGCATCGCTCTCTTTATAGCCTTAAACAGGCACCACGAGCCTGGTTCACTCGTCTCTCACAGGCACTTTGCGATCTTGGCTTCTCTAGTTCTCACGTCGACTACTCACTCTTCACTCTTCTTGAGATAAATTGCATATTTATATATTAATGTATGTCGACGATATCATTGTCACTGGCAATGATGATTCTACAATTTTCTCTATTATCTCACAATTACAATCTGAGTTTGTGATGAAGGATTTAGGTGACTTGAGTTATTTTTTAGGAATAGAGGTTGCACGTGATCAAACAAGGTTGCATCTACGTCAATCTAAATATATTGCTGATTTACTTGATCGTGCTAATATGGTCGGTGCTCGACCTTACAAGGCTCCCTGCATTTCTGGTTCAAAGATGTTGAAATTTGATGGTGATCTCTTAGTTGATCCCTCTGAATATCGTCATATTGTTGGAGCCCAACAATATGTTACCATTACACGTCCTGATATTGCTTATTCTGTCAATCAGTTAAGTCAACATATGCAAGCACCTACTAGTACCCATTGGACTTCGACAAAACGAGTTCTTCGTTACTTAAAGCATATTGCTAATTTTGGTCTTCATTATAAACCCAGTATTGTTGCCTTACATGCCTTCTATGAAGCAGATTGTGCGGGTAATCCTAATGATAGACGTTTTTCCAGTGACTATGACATCTAGTTTGGTCAGTGTTTAGTTTCTTGGTCCTCTAAGAAACAACCTGTTGTCTCCAGATCCAGTACTGAAGCAGAGTACCGGAGCTTGGCCTTAACGACAGCTGAAGTATATTGGATCCGTATGCTTTTGCGAGAGTTGCATATTTATTTACCTTCACCACCTACACTCTGGTGTGATAATCTCAGTGCTATGTCTTTGGCTTCTAATCCTATCTTTCATGCGCGAACCAAGCATATCAAAATTGATTATCACTTTATTCGAGAGAAGGTTGTTAACAAAGATGTGGTTGTTCGTTACATTAACACTCACAATCAAGTTGCAGATATCTTCACCAAGGGCCACACTGCTGATCGATTTTGTATCTTGCATGACAAATTATGGGTCTGTTCCCTACCCATTAATTTGAAGGAAAGTGTTAAGGATATCAAGGATATCACTCCCGTGCTTCCTACAAACCAGGATACTTGATTTCAAATGCTTACTCTGTTATGCTTAAACTTGTACTTTGTTGTGATTATCCTGAAAGTTATGGTTATTGTTAATGTAATGCTTATCACTACAACTGTAATGTCTATATAATTATAATGATACACAAGGTTTGGCAACTTGAAGTCAAAACCATCTTTTTGTATATTGTCTTTCATTTCTTGAGTATACGTTTAGTAATGTGGTGTATAATATTTTTTTAAAAAAAGTTATATTAAAATAATAATTTTTTAATTTTTAATATCAGCACATTAATCATTAAAAAAACATCTAAAAACATTAATTTTATGCTTTTTAAATGAAAAATAGTTTGAAAAACATAATCAACAATAATAAAAAAAAAAACACTCCATGAAAAAATGTGATTTTGGTTCCAATTTTTATGATAATTTTCAACATCATATTGGATATAAGGTTGAAATAAAACAAGTAGGAATCTTTTAAGACTGTTAATTAGCTAGTTTTAATTTTGGTTATGATACCATCAAATTACAGAGATGCCTTTAGTCGGATGGAATTGGGATGGCTTTGCTATTGACCAAACAACAAGACATGATTCGATTTTACTTTTCCCGAACTATGAAAAAGAAGTTGCAAGGTTTCATGGATAGATAATTTGATGCTTAAATTATCATCTTTTTAAAGATCATGGATATAAATTCATAGTTATTAAACTTAACCCGACTCGACGAGTTATTTGGGAAACCAACGATTTGAAGTCTAATCCAAGTTGAATTTCTAGTTAATTAGAAAAATATAAAACTTTGTTGACCTGATTGGTTTTTTAGTTATCTAATTTTGTGGTCAAACCAGGTCCAAACTCAATTTGATCAATTATAAATATAAAAAAACATTTTTGTTTTAACTAAAATTATTTATCCCAGTTGATTCAATAACCTAATATATTTCCCAAGTTGATATTTGAACTAGGTATTATGTAAATCCCTGAATAAAATTCAAAAAACTAAGAATTAATATATATATATATATACTAAAATATGTATTCAATTAATTTTCAAGACATAAAGAATGAATCACTTCGGGATGAATTAAACTAGGTTATACATGTAAGAATTATTATGATATGATGATAAGTTATACATGTAAGAATTAATATGATATGATGATGACAATTTGATGCATATAATGATGGAAAAAAGAAGAAGCAAAGTATAAAATTGAAAACTGATATAGATTCAATGTGCTAAGAAATAAAAATTAGGTAAGCACTTAAGATGTATGGACTTTAACTTATCATTATATGTTTAATTTGAATTTTAATAGAAGCATGCGAGGAATACCAGCTTGTGATATCAGCTAAGGTACTTTTTTTTACAAGTAGCGTGAAATATATGTGAGGTGTCATAAACATCTAGACTTGGCTCGAAGCCAGGGAAAAAAAATGAAAAGGTTTCATGTAAGCTGGAATACCAAACCCAACACTAATGCTATAATATCTTTACGAACCCAGCACGTGGGAAATACTCATGTTGATGTAGATCAGCCCACAAATATCAGTAAAGACTCATTACATATTTCAAATAAGTTAATGACTCGATCCAAGACAAAAACATTAAAAGAGGCATTTCAGTATTGATTTTGAAAGTTTTGACCAAGTCAGATTTGAAGGGTCCATTGAAATATTAAGAGGAGGTCTTAGTACAAATTATTCATGTGCAAGAGGAGCTCAATCCAACTTTATTTGGGCCATGAGGTTTTGGCAACAAGGCTACCAATTTTCCAAATTTTCTACCAGCCTTGTATTTTTTATGTTTCTATATGTTTTGTAGATTCCTAATTAGTTTTGGACTTCCTATTATGTATGAAAATATTAATTATTTTCTTTATGTATTAGGATTTATTATTTTGTTTCTTTCCTTGTTAGGTGAGGAGAAAACATACAAAAAAAAAATCAAGCTAACTTAGAAAACAAAATGGCGGTAAAGCTTCCTAATTATACAAGGAGGTTATTATAGGAACTTCAATTGTGTTTTCTAATATTATAAGGGTCTTAAGAGGCGGTAAAAGAAGGAAATTAATACCAGCAATTACTTTCCTTTCAAAAAAAGAAAAAAAAAACATAAGTCTAAAATCAGAATCCTATTACAACTTGAAAACATCATGGACACCTTTCCTTTAGTTTCTAGGATTAATGGGGTGCATGGAAGGCTATAAATAAACCTTAAATCAGTTATGTAATATTTTTTTTCCTTCTCTTCTTCTCACAACATAACAAGGATTTAATATTATGGGCTTTATTTTATTTTGTTAGCTACTGCCCAAGGCTTATTTAGACTTAATTAATACTTTATTTTCAACTAAGATCCAAGGCTTGTTTGGATTAGGTTATGAGTTTTAGTTTAAGGTTTTGGGGTCAATTTTGTCATCGGACCAAATCAATCCACTGGGGCTAATTTTTTTCAAAAACTATTTAAACACATGTAATTTGTCATCGGACCAAATCAATCCACTGGGGCTAATTTTTTTCAAAAACTATTTAAACACATGTAACCTAAATTTCGACAGTCATTAATGAATAATATTTTTGAATTTTTCAATTTTAACGTGTGAGAGTAATTTTTGCATTCTTCGGTTTTTGAATAAACTAAATCTGACTTATCAAAGATTAACCAACTTCGTGATGTCATTCGACTTCATTTCAATAATGTTGGTGCCTTGGGGTAAATTCTCATTGTGTCACACTCCTATCAGACTTATTTCAGCTATCCAGAATCAAATCTCAATATTGATTGTGGATTACGTGACCATGTGATCATGAGGTTCGCATCACGCGCACTTTGAGCGACGCATGCAATGCCTCCTAGTGGTTAAACATGTCCATCTACCATGTAGTTAGATGTGCTGCTGCGTCCTTTTTCAATTGGTATAGTGTGTGTCATTAATGGTTAAGTGGTTTGTTGTCGATGAGCCTTTTTCTTCTTTTCTCTCTCCATCCCTAAAAATTACATATTGATCTTCTTTGTTTTTTGTATATGTGCTTTGGTCTTTCATCTTTTAATTACTTATTTTTGTCCTTGACTCTAATAAGAGTTTTATTTCCTTCAATCTCAATTTGTAATATATTGTGCTTTTAAATTTGATCTTTATTTTTATGGTTTATGATTTCTTTAGTTGACCTTTATATAAAAGTTTTGTTTTCTCAATTTTGCATTTCAATTCAAGTTTATTTAGTTTTATTGTTTTCAATTTGGTCCTTAATTTTTATTTTTTTCTTTTTTGTTAAAGTTATTTTTCTCTTCAATTTAACCCTCCAAATAAAAATTTGGGTCCTTTTTTTCTTTTAATTTCTTTTTTTTTTGTCCTCTTTCCTTTTGTATAAGAATTATTTATTTTCAATTTAGTCCTTTAATTTTCATTTTTCATATATTCTTTTGTTATATTTGGTCTTTAGTCTTTGGATTTCTTGTTTTTTTTTTTTCATTAACTCTTTTATAAAAATTTTATTGGTTTATAATCTCACTCTTCAATCCAAGTTTATTGTGTGTTATTTTTTATCTTTATTTTTTCTTTTTGTTTGAGTTATTTTTCTTTTCAATTTAACCTTCCAATAAAAAAAATAGTTTTCCCCCTAATTTATATTTTATTTCAATTTTCGCCCTCATTATTTTAATTAGCATTTTTTTATTTTAAATCCTTTTGTTTTTTTTTTTCCAAGGTATCGTGATCTTTTAAAAAAAAATATTTGATTAATATCATTGTTTTTTTTATCATTTAATTAAAATAAAACTAACTCGTTAATCTCACTCCGAGTTATAACTCAAATCGTTAATATCTTGTATTTCTTTAAAACATGTTTCATCATTTAGATATTACTAGTTGTCATGCCCGTGCGTTGCCACGGGCTTATGGCATGCTTATTCATTGTCATGGATTTGTAAAAAAAATCATAAATTTTTTTTTAAAAAAAATTATATGGAGAAACACTATTGCAATCCACAATACTTTCAAGAAAAATTAAACTACAAGCTAAATTTTTAACCAGCTTAACATTAAAAAAATAAAATAGACAAAAATAATTTAGAAATAAATTCATAAAAAAAAAAGGAAAAAAAAATCAGGAAACACTGCAGCAATCTATAGTGTTTTGTGAGGAAATATACAATTGTAATTCTCAACCAACTTAATATTAAAAAATAAAATCAATAAAGATAATTTTGGAAAAAATCATAAAAAAAACGAAAGAGAAAAAAACTATGCAAGAAAACATTGTAGCAATCTATAGTGTTTCATGAGAAAATCTACAGTTGTAATTTTCAACTAGCTCAATATTGAAAACAATAAAATCGATAAAGACAATTTTGAAAAAATATTATAACAAAAAAAATCATGTGGGGAAACACTTTAGCAATCAACGGTGTTTTAAAGAAAAACATTACAAAGCTAAATTTTCAACCAGCTTCGTATGAAAAAAAAAATCGACAAAAATAATTTTGGAAACAAAAATTCATAAAAAAAACATGTGGGGAAACACTGTAGCAATCCACAATGTTTTTGTTTTTCAAGAAAAAAACTACGAAGCTAAATTGTTAACCAGCTCAATATGAAAAAAAAACAAAAAATTGACAAAGATAATTCTGGAAAAAAAACAAAGAAAAAGAAAAATAAAACCATACGGGGAAATACTGTAGCAATCAACAGTGTTTTAAAGGAAAAACTACAAAGCTAAATTCTCAACCAGCTTAATATTTAAAAAATAGAATCGACAAAAATAATTCTAAAAACAAAAAACAAAAAGAGAAGACAATTTTGGGAAAAAAAACGAAAAAGCAAAAATAAAAATAAAGAAATAAAGAAAAAAACATGCGGGGAAAGCTAAAACTAAATTCTCAACCAGCTCAATATTAAAATAAAATTTACGATAATTTTGAAAAAAAAATATGTGGAGAAATATTGTACCAAAAGAAAAACCATGTGGGGGAAATACTGAAGTAATCTACAATGTTTTTTTATAAAACAAAACTACAAAGTTAAATTATCAACCAACTCAATATGAAAAAATAAAAAAACAAAAAGGATCATTTTGAAAAAAAAATCATAAAAAAAGAAAAAAAATCATATAGGAAAACATTGTAGCAATCTACTGACGTGGGAAAGTTGAAAACATAAAATGTTGATTAAGGTTGTCGTTTAGTATCACAGCGGTTCACAGAGAATTTGGCCCAAAATATACTATATGGATAGATAATTATAGCACATTTAGCTTAGGGTTGACAGTATGATGAATTGAGATGAGTAATGTAAAGTAAATGATACCATGATGTAATTGTTTCTGCAATAGGTTGGTTCAAGAAAAGAATGCCAAAGCTCAGGTTGTTGTCTTGAATGGCTCCTTCAGCTGCTCCCGTAGGCTCTAGCTAGTTTCCTAGAAAATCATAATTGGCACGTACACTTAAAAGAAATTGAAACTATTGACCCTTCTTGTGGAATTGTTAACCATGTGGTCATGCTTCTTTAATGCTCAATTGGTTTGGTTCTTTCTCAAATCTTCTCTACATTACATAGCTGAAGTTTGAGAACAAATTATTGGTTTGGTAAGTCCCAAAGATTGAATCAAAATGCTAAACAATCTTGTGATTCACTGTAATAGGTTGGAGTGATTGGATTTTGCATAAGGGGTGCTCTCTCTATTGCAAATTTTGTTTTGGTTCCTGAGGTTGATGTTGTTGTTGCATTCTATGGTGTTCCTTCATCACGGCTCGCTGACCCTGCTCAAGCTAAAGCACCTGTTCAGGCTCACTTTGGAGAGCTCAATAATTTTGTTGGCTTTTTCAGATGTTACGGTATGCCGATTTCTTTAGAGTTTGTTGACGCTAACTATCATCTGTTGCTTTCAATTTTACTTAGAATTTTCAACTTCTCCTTGCTTGTGAGCTTGAGAAAAATTGCTTTTGGTACTTTTTATATTCCAAGTTGGATACATAAATTTGCAACTTCAAATTCCTCAAAGAATGAGAGCTCACTTGCAGGTTCCAAGTGTGGGTGGTAATCACACTCTCAAACTGTAGCACTTGAAGGTGCACTTCAGGTAATCGAACACGTGTAACCATGGGAATTTTATCTTGAGTTATTAATATTATTGTTTTTTTAACTGATATATTGAATGAATTTGCTGTTGTTGATCTTCCTTCTTTGAATTTGAAGAATAAAATGAAAAACTCGTCAAGAAATACAAGGATAAATGCATTACTGAGATAAACAGAACAGGTGAACAATGAAAGCTTGCATCTGAATCCCTAATAACTATTGTAAATTTGCATCAGAAGAGGGAGCTTCATCATTTTCCCTTCTCAGTCTTTTTCCTTCATGTACTTATTTCTCATAGTGCGGTTAGGCCTGTAAAATAAGTTGCCTTAAATCGAACTTAGACAGTTAAGAAAATCAAATGTCAGATATGTTGGTTTTACAATACATAATATCCCAACATGATGAACTTCCCTTTTTAACTATTATGAGTTTCTAAGCTTACAAAACAAAAAGAACTATCGTTTTTAGCCATATGTTCATCTGATATCCTCACCGAGCTCACATGTTAGACATGTTGACAAAAACTAATTTAGCAATTAAATATTACAAATTAAAAAAAACTAGAAATTAGGAATAAGTTTAGGAAAGATTTTGGTATATTTCTATTCTTAGTTTTCCACCCTTAAACAAGATTGTTATTGTACATGTATATATACAAGTTCTATGCAATAAAGAAAGAGTACTGTGAATTGATACGAGCAATTATCTCTAAACTACCCGGACATTGTTGACATGGTATCAAAGCTACTGATCCAATTCTAAACCTTTTTCAAATCACAAATAACCTAAAACAATGGCATAACCAAACCCACCAAACCATGCTCAAATTACAACCATAAATTTCAAAACCAACACTCAAACCAACTTTACCCAAAACCCTGACCTGCCAATTGTCGTCCCTAGAATCAAACTTAATGGTCAAAAGTATGAACTATGGTCACAGATCATGGAGATGTTCATCTCCGACAGAAATAAACTTGGATTAATCACCGGCAAAATCAGACAGCCAATACTTACCGACCCAACATACAGTAAATGGAGAACAGAAAATGCAATTGTTAAAGGTTGGATTATCAATTCCCTAAACCCAGATTTAATTGGGAATTTTATTAGATTTCCTATAGCTAAAGGTCGTCATTGCCACAACCTACTTTGATGGAGGAGATAATGTTCAGGTATATGACCTAAAATGAAAAGTCAGTCGAACCACACAAGGGAAGGGTTCTCTAGAAGACTACTACACTGGCTTACAATCTCTTTGGCGAGATATCGACTACAAATGCCCAAATCCCAAGACATGCGATAAGGACATACAGAAATACAACATATTAAT
>Ga0307513_10011401_pt1 | contig 11050 bp, 10 predicted proteins | sample 15_EM_MG_FD_202174 | JGI IMG/M metagenome (GOLD analysis project Ga0307513, IMG submission 202174) | Populus trichocarpa ectomycorrhiza microbial communities from riparian zone in the Pacific Northwest, United States - 15_EM | ecosystem: Host-associated > Plants > Roots > Unclassified | place... | reverse complement strand
CGCAGACCCTGTCCACGGCGCTCGGCCGCCGCCGGAACTTCAAGGCCTTCTGGCAGCGCGAGCGTGGTGTTGAGCTGACTGAGATCAAGGCCGATCGCTACAGTGTGGAAGCCGGTGCGGACGCAGCGAGAGCTTATCTCGAAACAACACCCGCAGCTGACCGTGTCGACGTGCTGATGTGCGAAAACGATGTCCTGGCTTTTGGGGCCTTGGACGTCATTCGCAGCGAGTTTTCTTTAAAGGTCCCGCAAGATATTGCGGTTGTCGGCTTCGACAACACGGCTCTGGCGGCCTCGCCGGCTTACAACCTCACCACCTATGACCAGCCCCTGTCGGAAATGATTGATGCGACAATCGCGATGATCCAAGGGCGAGTACAAAAGGACACCATTTACCTGCGTGGCCGGCTCGTGGTTCGCGCATCGAGTTGACGGCCGGAGAGGTCAACGAGATTTCCTGCGGCACGCGCACTGGAGGGGCTGATCCGGATGCGAAGCCGTGAAGCGGATATTACAGCCGCGCTACGAGCCCCACACGACCGATTGCTCATGCCGCTTGATCAGGTGCTTCAGATTGTCGAAGCCGGCGCGGATGTGGCGGGAGAAATGATCGACCGCCGGCGCGCGGGGGGCGTCGGAGCGTTTCAGGAGACCGAGCGCGCGTTCGGGATGCGGAATGGAGACGGGCAGCGCTGTGATCGATTTTTCGTTGCGCAGAGCGAAGACGACGCTGTGCGGCATAATGGTCAGCGCGTCGGCCGCCCTCATGTAGTTGACGACGCTCATCAGGGAGCCGCCGGAATAACGGATCTTGATTTCGGTCGCGCCGAAGGAGAGCAGCATGCTGCGCAGGTCGGCGAGAAGCGGGCTGCCCGGCGGCGGCGCCACCCAGGGAAACTCGAGAAGATGCACCGGCTGCGGACGCCGCTTCATGAGCAGCGGATGGGTGACCCGGCAGGCGACGACGTTGCGGCCGGGCAGGATCTGCTGGAATTCGAGGCCGGACCCTTCGTCGAGAATATCGATCGGACAGATGGCGAGATCGATCTGGTCGGCGTGAAGTGCTGCGCGCAGGTCCGGGAAATAGCCGTAGGTCTGGTCGACACGCACATCGGGATGCTGGTTCTGGAACTCCGCGATCATGCCGGCGATCAGCGCATCCATGAAGAAGGGCGTGCCGCCGACGCGCACGACGCCGCTTTTGCCGACCCGGAAACTCTCGACGACATCGGACGCCTTGCGCGATGCCGACAGCATGGTCTGGCCGTGGTCGGCCAAGGCGCGGCCGAGCGGCGTCGGCTGCAATGGACGGCGGCCCTTGATGAAGAGCGGCTCGCCGATCCGCGCTTCCAGCATGGAGAGCGTGCGCGACACTGCCGGTTGGGACAGGCCGAGGAGGGCCGCGCCCTCGGTGACACCGCCGGTTTTGACCACCGCAGCCAGTTGAACAAGGTGTCGTTCATCTATCTTCATAACGATATGATATATTAAACCGGAATAAAATCATCACAGGTAACGTGATATCGCGCTAATTTATTCTCCACCAGCCAATGCCCTGGAGGAGACGCATGATGCCGGGTCCGACGGCGCTGAATTTCAGCGAGACCACCTCGCATGACATTTTCGCGCAACGACTTCCGCAATCGAGGGATGATAACCTGCCGCAGATCCTGGCGGTTGCGGTGACGCATCTTCATGCCCTGATCCGGGAATTGCGGCCGACGCAGGCGGACTGGCGCAAGGTGATCGAGTTCCTCACCGATGTCGGCCATGCCAGCGATGAGCGGCGCCAGGAGTGGGTGCTGCTGTCGGATCTGCTCGGCGCTTCGGCGCTCGTCGAGGAAATCAATTCGCGCCGTCCGAAGACGGCCACCCCCAACACTGTGCGCGGCCCCTTCTTCCGTGCCGACGTTCCGCAGTTGGCGCTCGGCAGCAATATCTCGCTCGATGGCATCGGCGAGACGCTTGGTGTTTCCGGCCGGGTGCAGGATCTCGATGGCGATCCCATCGCAAATGCCGAGATCATCACCTGGCAGGCCAATGCTCAAGGCTTCTATGAAAACCAGCAGCCGGACTTGCAGCCGGAATTCAACCTGCGCGGCAGCTTCCGCACGGACGCGGATGGACGTTTCCATTATCGGACCATCAAGCCCTGCGGCTATGGCGTGCCTGATGACGGTCCGGTCGGAAAGCTTCTGCGGCAGGCGGGCTATCCGTTGCGCCGCCCCGCGCATCTTCATTTCATCATCAAGGCGCCGGGCTTCGAGACGATCACCACGCATATCTATGACGGCAGCGATCCGCATCTGGCCGAAGACGCAATCTTCGGCGTCAAGCCGGAGCTGGTCAGAGCCTTCGAACGGCAGGGCAAGGGGACACCAGCATGGCTGTTGGAACTGACCTTCGTCATGGTCCGCGCCAGGCAGGGAGCCGACATATGAGCCGCGATTTCATCTATAGCGGCAGCCCCGCCCATATCGTCTTCGGCGAAGGCAAAAGCGCTGCCGCCGGCGAGTGGGTGGAAAAGCTCGGATGTAGCAGGGCGCTCGTGCTCTCGACGCCGCAGCAGAAGGCGGACGCGGAAGCGCTGGCGGCGCGGCTGGGCTCCCTCGCTTTTGGCGTCTTTACCGGTGCCGTCATGCATACGCCTGTTGATGTCACCGAAAAGGCGATGGAGGTGGTTCGCCAGACGAAGGCCGATTGCGTCGTCTCGCTCGGCGGCGGCTCGACCACCGGGCTCGGCAAGGCAATTGCCTACCGCACGGATCTGCCGCAGATCGTCATTCCCACAACCTATGCCGGATCGGAAGTGACACCGATCCTCGGCCAAACCGAGGGCGGGCGCAAGACGACCGTTCGCCATGCGAGCATCCTGCCTGAGGTGGTGATCTACGATCCGGCGCTGACGCTCGGCCTGCCGGTCGGTATGAGCGTCACCTCGGGAATGAATGCCATGGCCCATGCGGTCGAGGCGCTTTACGCGCAAGACCGCAACCCGATTTCGACGCTGATGGCGGTCGAGGGGCTGAGAGCCTTCAAGACCAGCCTGCCTGACATCATCGCTATGCCCCGAGCTCCCGATGCCCGCGCCGATGCGCTTTATGGCGCCTGGCTCTGCGGCACCGTGCTCGGCACGGTCGGCATGGCGCTGCACCACAAGATCTGCCACACGCTGGGCGGCACCTTCGATACGCCGCATGCCGATACGCATGCGATCATGCTGCCGCATACCGCCGCCTATAATGCCGTTGCCGTGCCGGAGCTTCTGGCGCCGGTCGCCGATATTTTCGGCGGTTCGGTAGGCGGCGGGCTTTGGGATTTCGCCAGGCAGATCGGTTCACCGTTGGCGCTGAAGGATCTGGGCCTGAGCGTTGCCGATCTCGACCGCGCGGCGGAGATCGCCACCGAAAATCCCTACTGGAACCCAAGGCCGATCGACCGGCAATCCATTCGTGCCCTGCTGCAGGATGCCTGGGAGGGCAAGCGGCCGGCATAGCTGACGACAGACATCACGCTCTCTGGGAGGAGAGAAAAATGGGAGGAGGAAACATGTTTACGAGACGCGATTTTCTGAAGACGACGGCCGCCACCGGTGCATTGGCGGTGACCTCAGGGCTCGCCGCCCCTGCGATCGCGCAGGATGCTGCGATCAAGCTCGGTTATGTCAGCCCGCAGACGGGGCCGCTCGCCGCCTTCGGCGAGGCCGACAAATTCGTCATCGACAGCTTTCTGGCAACCACCAAGTCGATGGGCCTCAACTATGAGGTCGTCGTCAAGGACAGCCAATCGAACCCGAACCGGGCAGCTGAGGTCGCCAAGGAACTGATCGTCACCGACGAGGTCAACTTGATCCTCGTCGCCTCGACGCCGGAGACCACCAATCCGGTGGCGACCACCTGCGAGGCTGAGGAAATGCCCTGCATTTCGACCGTGGCGCCCTGGCAGCCATGGTTCATCGGCCAGCAGGGCAATCCCGGCGACCCGACCTCGTGGAAGCCGTTCAACTATGCCTATCACTTCTTCTGGGGTCTCGAGGACGTCATCTCAGTCTTCACCAATATGTGGGCGCAGATCGAAACCAATAAAAAGGTCGGCGGTCTGTTTCCCAACGATGGCGACGGCAATGCCTGGGGCGACAAGGTCGTCGGCTTCCCGCCGGTGCTGGAAAAGATGGGCTATGGCCTGATCGATCCCGGCCGCTACCAGAACATGACGGATGATTTCTCGGCGCAGATCAACGCCTTCAAAGCAGGCCAGTGCGAAATCATCACCGGCGTGGTGATCCCGCCTGACTTCACCACCTTCTGGAACCAGGCCAAACAGCAGGGTTTCGCCCCGAAGATCGCCTCGATCGGCAAGGCGCTGCTCTTCCCGCAGACCGTGGAGGCGCTGGGCAATGCCGGGCATAACCTATCGTCGGAAGTCTGGTGGACGCCGAGCCATCCATTCAAGTCGTCCTTGACCGGGGAAAGCGCTGCACAGGTGGCTGCCGCCTTCACCAAGGCGACCAACAGGCCCTGGACGCAGCCGATCGGTTTCGCCCATGCGCTGTTCGAATTGGCGGTGGATGCGATGAAGCGGGCCGGAGACCCCAAGGATGGGGATGCGGTCGCGCAGGCGATTGCCGCGACCAAGCTCGATACGCTGGTCGGGCCGATCGCCTGGGACGGCAAGGGCCTGCCGCCGTTTGCCGCCAAGAATATCGCCAAGACGCCGCTCGTCGGCGGCCAATGGCGGCTCAAGGACGGCGGCGGCTACGATCTGGTCATCACCGACAACAAGACGGCGCCGAACATTCCGGTCGGCGGCAAGATGGAAGCGATCGCCTGATTTTGGGCGCCTGATTTTTGGCGCGGGGCCTGCTAGAGGCCCCGCCTGTTCTGGGAGGAATGGGTTTGGCAATTCTCGAACTCGATGGGGTCTCGAAGAAATTCGGCGCATTGACGGTCGCCGAGCAGATTTCCTTTGCCGTCGGCGAAGGCGAGGCGCTCGGCATTATTGGGCCGAACGGCGCCGGCAAGTCGACGCTGTTCAATCTGATCACCGGCAATATTCCAGCCGATAGCGGCAGCATCCGCTTTCTCGGCAGCGACGTGACGCGTACGCCGCCGATGGCGCGCTGCCTGTCGGGCATGGGCCGCACCTTCCAGATCCCGCAGCCGTTCGAGAAGCTGACGGTCTTCGAAAACCTGCTGGTCGCCGGCGCCTTCGGATCGCGGCGGCGTGAGGCCGACGTGTCGGACCGCTGCGCCGAAATCCTGGTGGATACAGGGCTGATCGACAAGGCGAATGTGCTGGCTGGAAGCCTGTCGCTGTTGCAGCGCAAGCGGCTGGAACTGGCCCGGGCACTGGCGACGGAACCCAAACTGCTGCTGCTCGATGAAATCGCCGGCGGACTGACCGAGGGCGAATGCCGGTCGCTGGTTGCCACCATCCGCGCCATTCATGCGCGCGGCGTTGCCGTCATCTGGATCGAGCATGTGCTGCATGCGCTGAATTCCGTCGTCGAGCGGCTGCTGGTGCTGCATTTCGGCAAGGTCATCGGCATCGGCAAGCCGGAGGACATCATGGCGTCGCGCGATGTGCGTGAAATCTATCTGGGGATCGAAATCTGATGGCGCTGCTCGAAACCAGGGGCTTGACTGCCTCCTACGGAGATTTCCAGGCGCTGTTCGGCGTCGATATCATGGTCGGCGCCGGCGAGACCATCGCCATCATCGGTGCCAACGGGGCCGGCAAGACGACGCTGATGCGCTCCATCTCGGGCGTGCTCACCAATGCGCCGGCGTCGATCCTCTATCGCGACGAGCCGATCGGCGCGCTGCCGGCGCCTGATATCCTGGCGCGCGGCATCGCCATGGTGCCGGAAGGGCGAAAGCTCTTTCCGTCGCTGAGTGTCGAGGAAAACCTGCTGATCGGCAGTTATGGCCGCAAGGTCGATGGACCGTGGACGCTCGACAGCATCTTCGCGCTGTTCCCGATCCTGAAGGAGCGGCGCAACAACCCGGCCACAGCACTTTCCGGCGGGCAGCAGCAGATGGTGGCGATCGGCCGCGGGCTGATGTCCAATCCGGCGGTGCTGCTTTGCGACGAGATCAGCCTTGGCCTCGCGCCAGTCGTGGTGCGCGATATCTACGCCGCCTTCCCACGCATACGCGAAACCGGCGCTTCGATCGTCATCGTCGAGCAGGACATCGCCCAGGCTTTGAAGGTCGCCGACCGCGTCTACTGCATGATGGAAGGGCGGGTGACGCTCTCCGGCCGCGCCGCCGATCTCAGCCGCGACGACATCCACAAGGCCTATTTCGGGACGGACCATCATGAACTGGCTTGATACCATTCTCCAGGGTGTGCTGCTCGGCGGGCTCTACGCGCTGTTTGCGGCGGGGCTCAGTCTCGTCTTCGGCATCATGCGGCTGGTCAACCTCGCCCATGGCGACCTGATCGTGCTGGCCGCCTTCCTGATCCTGGTCCTGGTGACGACGCTCGGGCTCAACCCGTTCATCGCTGCCGCAATCGCCATGCCGCTGATGTTCGCCATCGGCTGGGGCCTTCAATATTTCCTGCTCAACCGCACGCTCGGCAAGGATATCCTGCCGCCGCTGCTCGTCACCTTCGGTCTGTCGATCGTTATCCAGAATGGCCTGCTCGAAGGTTTTTCCGCCGATAGCCGCCGCGTCTTTGCCGGCAGCCTCGAGAGCGCCTCCGTCAATCTCGGCCCCGTCACTGCCGGTATCATGCCGCTGATGACCTTGTTTTCGGCGGTCGCCGTCATCGTCTGTCTCAACCAGCTGATCTATCGCACCTCCGTCGGCCGCGCCTTCCGGGCGACCTCGGACGATCCGGTGACGGCGGGGCTGATGGGCATCCGGCCGCAGCGCATCTTCGCCATGGCGACCGGACTTGCCATGGTCGTCGTGACGATTGCCGCCCTCTATCTCGGGACGCGGGCCAATTTCGATCCGACGTCAGGACCGGCGCGGCTGATCTATGCCTTCGAAGCGGTGATCATCGGCGGGCTCGGCTCGCTCTGGGGCACGCTCGCCGGCGGCATCATCCTCGGCGTGGCCCAGACGGTGGGGGCTGCGATCAATCCGGAATGGCAGATCCTGGCCGGCCATCTGGCATTCCTCGCCGTTCTCCTGTTCAAGCCGCGCGGCCTTTTCCCGCGCGCGGTGGATTGAGGTGCATCGATGACCATGGCCATTCCCTCCTTCACCGTCGAGACGCGCACCAGGGCATCGGCATTGTCCGCTGTCGCTGTCGTTGCTCTCTTGCTGCTTGCGTTCGCCGCACCCTTCATCGTCTCGCGCGGCGTCATCCAGGACCTGTTCTTCATCCTCACCATGCTGGTGTTGGCGCAGAACTGGAACCTGCTTGCCGGTTATGCCGGGCTGATCTCGGTCGGCCAGCAGGTCTTCGTCGGCTTCGGCGCTTATACGATGTTCGGCTGCGTCATCCTGTTCGGCATCGATCCGGTCGCGGCCATCCTGATCGCCGGCTTGTTTTCCGTCGCCCTTGCCATTCCCACAGCCTTCTTCACTTTCCGGCTCTACGGCCCCTATTTCGCCATCGGCACCTGGGTGGTGGCCGAGGTCGTGCGGCTGCTGCTGGCGCAGTGGAAGGCGCTCGGCGGCGGCACCGGCACCTCGCTGCCGCGCGACGCGACCCGCGACATGATGGGCGTCGGCATGATGCGCGATCTCTTCGGCATGAAAGCTTCTGAGGCAGGCGACGCGCTGACCTACTGGCTGGCGCTAATCCTCGTCGTCGCCACCATCGGCTTCATCTACGGGCTGCTGCGCAGCAAGCAGGGTCTTGGGCTTGCCGCCGTCCGTGACAATGAGCAGGCGGCCCGCGCTGTCGGCGTCGATGCGCGGCGGATGAAGACGCTGGTCTATCTCGCGACCGCCTTCATGACAGGCATCGCCGGGGCGCTGATCTATGTGCAGAAGGCGCGCATCTCGCCGGATGCCGCCTTCTCGGTCACCGATTGGACGGCCTATGTCATCTTCATCGTCGTGATCGGCGGCATCGGCACGATCGAGGGACCGATCCTCGGCGTCATCATCTTCTTTCTCTTGCAGAACCTCCTGGCCGACTACGGCTCCTGGTACCTGCTGATGCTGGGGCTTCTCGGCATCGCCATCATGCTTTTCGCGCCGCGCGGCCTCTGGGGACTGTTCTCGGACCGCACCGGCATCCAACTTTTCCCGGTTCGCCGCGTCCTGAAGGGCGGGCCGCTCAATCTCACGCATAGGGGAGGGCCTCATGGCTGACATTACCACCGACGTACTCATCATCGGCACCGGCCCGGCGGGCTCCGCCACCGCGGCGCTGCTTTCGTCCTACGGGGTCGAGAACCTGGTGATCAACCGCTACCGCTGGCTCGCCAGCACGCCGCGCGCCCACATCACCAACCAGCGCACCATGGAAGTGCTGCGCGATCTCGGCCGCGACGTGGAGGACGAGGCCTATATGTACGCGGCCGAGCAGGACCTGATGGGGGAGAATGTCTTCTGCACCTCGCTCACCGGCGAAGAGATCGGCCGGATGAAGAGCTGGGGCAAACATCCGCTATCTCGCGCCGAGCACCAGCTGTCCTCGCCGACCCATATGAACGACCTGCCGCAGACCTTCATGGAGCCGCTGCTCTATAAGACGGCCTGTTCGCGCGGCAGCCAGTCGCGGATGTCGACGGAATATCTGAGCCATGTGCAGGATGAAGACGGGGTGACGACGACCTGCCTCGACCGGCTGACCGGCAAGGAATTTACCGTCCGCTCGAAATATCTGGTCGGCGCCGATGGCGGTAATTCCAAGGTCGCGGAAAATGCGGGCCTCGCCTTCGAAGGCAAGATGGGCGTTGCCGGCTCGATGAACATTCTGTTCAAGGCCGATCTTTCACGACTGGTCGCTCATCGTCCCTCGGTGCTTTACTGGGTGCTGCAGCCGGGTGCGGATGTCGGTGGTATCGGCATGGGGCTGGTGCGTATGGTCAGGCCTTGGGACGAGTGGCTGATCGTCTGGGGTTACGACATCAACCAGCCGGCGCCTGAGGTGGATGAAGCGCATGCGAAGAAGGTCGTGCGCGACCTGGTCGGCGATCCCGATCTTGAGATGACCATCAAGTCGGTCTCGACCTGGACCGTCAACAATATGTACGCGACGACGATGTCGAATGGGCGCGTCTTCTGCATGGGCGACGCCACCCATCGCCATCCGCCGTCGAACGGCCTCGGCTCCAACACCTCGATCCAGGACGCATTCAATCTCGCCTGGAAGCTTGCCTTCGTCCTGAAGGGGGCCGCAGGCCCGAAACTTCTCGACAGCTATCAGGCTGAGCGCGCGCCTGTTGCCAAGCAGATCGTCACCCGCGCCAACAAGTCGATCGAGGAATTCGGACCGATCTTCAAGGCGCTCGGGCTGCTCGATTCCATCGACCCGGTGAAGATGCAGCAGAACATGGATGCGCGCTGCAACAACACGACGGCGGCCGAGGAACAACGCGCCGCGATCCGCAAGGCGATCGCCGACAAGGTCTACGAGTTCGATTGCCACGGGGTCGAGATGAACCAGCGCTACCGCTCAGGCGCTGCGATATCAGATGGACAGGCCGAGCCTGTATTCACCAAGGACCCGGAACTGCATTGCCAGCAGACGAGCTGGCCCGGCGCGCGGCTGCCGCATGCCTGGGTCTTCTCTGCCACCGGCGAGAAGGTTTCGACACTGGATCTCGCCGGCCACGGCAAGTTCACCGTGCTGACCGGGATCGGCGGGCAGGGATGGGTCGAGGCGGCCCGCAGTCTCGGCAAGGAACTCGGCATTGATATCGTCGCCCATCTCATCGGCCCTCGCCAGCCGTGGCAGGATTTTACCGGCGACTGGGCCAATATCCGCGAAATCCGCGACAGCGGCATCCTGCTGGTTCGCCCAGACCACCATGTCGCTTGGCGGCGCGAGGCGATGGCCGACGATCCGGCCGGTGAATTGCGGCGCGTGCTGACAACAATTCTTGGGAAGTGAGGCCGTGATGGACACGCATGAAAAAGGGTTCTTCACCGAAGAAAATTCCGTCGAGGTCGTCACCGGCCGCAACAAGAACGCCAGGGACGCGCGGCTGAAGCAGATCATGGAAGTGGTCACCCGCAAGCTGCACGAAGCGGTGAAGGAGATCGAACCGACCCAGGACGAATGGATGCAGGCGATCCTGTTCCTGACCCGCACCGGCCAGATGTGCAACGAATGGCGGCAGGAATTCATCCTGCTGTCTGATGTTCTCGGCGTTTCGATGCTGGTCGATGCGATCAACAACCGCAAGCCGTCGGGCGCATCCGAAAGCACGGTGCTCGGCCCCTTCCATGTCGAGGGCGCGCCGGAACTGGAGATGGGCGCCAATATCTGCCTCGATGCCAAGGGCGAGAACATGGTCATCGCAGGGCGCATTCTCGACACCGCGGGGCAGCCCATCATGGACGCGGTGATCGACGTCTGGCAGGCCAATGACGAGGGCTTCTACGACGTGCAGCAGCAGGGCATCCAGCCGGATTTCAACCTGCGCGGCGTCTTCCGCACCGATGCCGACGGCCACTACTGGTTCCGTGCCGTCAAGCCGAAATATTATCCGATTCCCGACGACGGCCCGGTCGGCCAGCTTCTCGAAAAGCTCAGCCGTCACCCCTACCGCCCGGCGCATCTCCACTACATCATCAAGGCTGACGGCTTCGAGACGCTGATCACCCACATCTTCGATCCGGACGATCCCTATATCAATTCCGATGCCGTCTTCGGTGTGAAGGAGAGCCTGCTTGCAGAATTCAGGCACACGCATGATCCGCGCCGCGCCGAGGCCTATGAATTCGAGGGCGACTTTTGGGAGGTCGAGCACGATTTCGTTCTCGCCCGTGTCGGCGAAAAGCGCGGTTAGCAGTAACTTGTCCGCGCACCATATCTGCGCGTGAGTCGACCGAGACTGTCCGCTGATGGTCTCGGTCAAGTTGTTTAGTAAAACTGACAAAAATATCAGAATTTTTCAGATGTCATCCAACGAT
>Ga0307513_10011400_pt1 | contig 11050 bp, 4 predicted proteins | sample 15_EM_MG_FD_202174 | JGI IMG/M metagenome (GOLD analysis project Ga0307513, IMG submission 202174) | Populus trichocarpa ectomycorrhiza microbial communities from riparian zone in the Pacific Northwest, United States - 15_EM | ecosystem: Host-associated > Plants > Roots > Unclassified | place... | reverse complement strand
AAACGCACAACTACTAGTCTACAAATGGCTTAAGAGTCTGCGTTTCCCCGATGGACATGCCTCGAACATATCAAGGCTGGTTAATACGGAGGAATGCAGATTATATGGAATGAAGAGTCATGACTGCTATGTGTTTATGCAAACACTCATCCCATTAGCTTTTCGTGATTTGTTGCCAAAGGGGATATGAGATGCACTAACAGAGATCAGTCATTTCTTCAGAGATATATGCTCCAACAAGTTGAATGTTGATCACATTGAAAGGCTTGAAAAGAATAGTCCGTCGGTAAAACTGTTTAATGGTGTAGTGACCCTCCTGATATTTCTAAAACTAAAACTGCTTTTCATACTTATAATGGCCATTACGAGTATTTAGTAATGTCTTTTAGCCTATGTAATGCACTCTCAACATTCCAAGCCATCGTGAACTTCATATTTGAACCTTATCTTTAAAAGTTTATCTTGTTTTTTTTTTTAATGATATCTTAATATATAATCCCACCTAAGATGAGTATGTAATGCATGTTAAACAGACCCTGAAAACATTGAGGTATCATAAATTCTTTACCAAAACAAGCAAATGTGTGTTTGGCCAACAAGAATTTAAAGTATTTGGGGGCACATTGTCACTCATTAATGAGTGAAGGTTGATGATAGCAAAATTACAGTCATTGTAGCATGACCAACTCTCAATAAGTTTGTTCAAAACTATGGCATCATAACACAACCACATACCAACCTCCTCAAAAAGGGAAAGTTTGGTTGGCATGATGAGGTTAGATATGCTTTCTTGGCTCTCAAACAAGTGATAACAACAACTCCTACATTACCAATGCCTAATTTCAATAACTCTTTCACTATTAAAACGGATGCATCAGGAGATGGAATTGGGGCAGTTTTATCTTAAGGCAAGCCTATTGCATTCATGAGTAGAGCATTGTGAGTTAAAAAACAATCTTGGTCAATTTATGCCAAAGAAATGCTAGCCATTGTGGAGGCCATTCGCGTACGGAGACCATACTTGCTGGGAAGGAAATTCATCATCCAAATAGATCAATGCAACTTGAAATATTTCATGGAGCAACGTGTAGTTACTCTGAAACAATAGAAATGGGTGACGAAGCTATTGGGATATGATTATAAGATCATCTATCGTTCATGGAAAGAGAATTCAGTTGCAGATAGGGGTGAGCAAAAAAAAAACAAAAAATTAATTAAACCGAGAAAACTGGAAAAAAAAATAATTGAAACAATCAAACCGTGAAAAAAAAACCAATTAAACCGATTAGAATATTTAAAAAAACCAACCGGTTTTGTTCGGTTTCATAAGTCTAAAATAAAAAAAACCAAACCGAACCGAAATTAATAACCGAGCTAAACAAAAAAAAATCGAGCCAAACTGGAAAAAATCGAGCTAAACTGAAAAAACCGAACCAATCGGTTGGGTTTCGGTTTTTGCTCTAAAATAACCGAATCGAACCGGTCAGTTTGAACTAGTTTTGGTTTGGTTATTTTTTTAGGTAAAAACTGAACCGAATCGAAAATGATCACCCTTAGCTGCAGATGCCCTCTCTCGCAAGCCTGACAATCCCATTCTTCATCATCTACACATACGTACTAGAGGTATCCTTATGGGATGAAATTAGGAAAGCCTTAGAAATAGATTCATATATCCGGTCAACGAGCGACATGGCCAAGACTCATCCAGAGAGGTCATATACATGGCGCAATGGACTGCTATTCTTTAAAGGAAGGGTGGTTGTTCATTCTCTAGCAGCCTTACAGGAAAAACTACTGCATGAAGTTCACGACACATCAATTGGAGGACATTTTGGAGTCTTAAGGATATTCAAGCGGCCATTAAAACAGTTTTATTGGCCAAGAATATATCAAGCAGTCCAAGAATATGTTAAAAGATGTGAGGTATGTCAAAGAATGAAATCTGAAATGTTATCTCCAACTGGCCTCTTGAACCCTTTTCCCATTCCAAGTCAAGTGTGGGATGATATCAACTTAGACTTCATTGAAGGCCTACCAGTTTCCCACAACAAGGGCACAATTTTGATGGCTGTCGACAGGTTGAGTAAGTCTACCCATTTCAAAACTTTATCTCAACCATATACAACTAAAATTGTGGCTGAGAAATTCGTTGAAGGAATCATCAAATTATATGGATTGCCAATGTCTATCATAAGTGACAAGGACCCCATCTTCATAAATAAATGTTGGCAAAAGCTTTCCAAGATGTTAGGCACCAAATTGCAACTCAACTCTGCATACCATCCACAAACTGAAAGATAATCCAAAGTGGTCAACCGCTGTGTGGAACAATATCTTCATTATCTAGTGCATCTATGGCCTCACAAGTGTAGTGTCTATCTTCTTTGGGCTGAACTACAATACAATACTACCTATCATGTGTCCATCGGGATGACTCCCTTTTAGACGTTGTATGGTCGTTTGCCACCAACAATTCCAATTTTTCATGGTGGACTTTCACAGGTAGAAGAAGTAGATCAAAGCTTTATGTCCAGGGATGAGCTACTTCGCCTTCTCAATGTTAAATATAATTTATAATTCTTAATGTCTTTTATTGTTAACTTTTATGCCTCTTGTTCTTTTAGTTTTCCCTAGATTGTGGAAGTCTAAGTGTTCGTAGACTTTATTAATTAAACCCTTGTTATATAATCCTTTTCTCTTCTGTGTTATAAGTAAGAAAAACTAGAACAAAGAAATAATAAGATCGCCTATGGTATTGAGTTGCAGCTCTACCATTTATCCTTCCAATCTTCTTTCTTCTTTGTTTCCACTATTATTTCCAACACTTTAAACCAACCTGGAAACATCCATTAATCGAATGAAGCAGACAATAAATCACAATAGGCATGATACTACATTTAATGGTGCTTCTTAAGTTGCATCCTTAAAGGCACCAATTAGCTTTCTTGAACTACCAATGGAGCTCGTAACAATACTTTTTCCTTGAATGTATTCTTGTCCACAAGAATTCACAGTATTCAAGGTCATAAGATTGCCTCTTTCTCAAGCCTACGTATTGAATTCTGGAAACTGCATATTAAGTTCTTCAAGATCCTCCTATGTTGTATCTTCTAGATAAGATTTAACTTGTCAGTAGATAGGTAACCAATTCAACTTGTGAGGCCATACTAAGTTTAATAATACTAATATTAACTAGTTTTTTTAAATTTAAAAAACATATCTTGTGGTAGAATTTATTTTATTAAATTCTTCTTGGATATACTTTAAAATCTAATCTAAAGGGAGGATTTAGTCTTGATTAACATGTAAATTAATCTAAACATATCTTTTATCGTTAAATAAAAATTTATATATTAAAAAAAATATATATTCAAAAGATAAAATTAATATCACGTGCATAAGTAGACATGAGTAACCCATCTAATAAAATCTTAATCTTCATGTGCGTGTATTTTTCTTGATTTTAAAAATATGATTAGCCATGAGATAACTTTCAATCTTTGAGATGAAACATCGTCCAATTAGATTATAAATATATCATTTTCAGTTGCATGTTGCATGTTGCATATTGCAATATAAAGACACACATACATACACTTTCTTTACCCGTATATGCTTCTCTATAACCTGCTTAACTTTGAGAAAAATTATGTCTGGGAGTGCAAACAATCTTTTCCACAAGGAGTAGTTATACACTATACTAATTAAGGCTTTTGTAGCCACATGTTCAAACAAGACTTCTACTTTGATCATTTCTTCATTAAATCTCTTTATATATGTTTTGATACTTTCTTTTTTCGCTTAAGTAATGGTGAAGAGCTTAGTTGAGCTCTTTTTTATAGTAATGCTTGTCGCATGTGCGTGCATGGCATAACAGGATGTCAAGATCGAGGAGTCACCACCTAGTTGTCTTGTTCAAGGTCACTAGGAGACACATATGAACTGATCTTATATGAAATTATTGGGTAAGAACTGGTTATAGCTAAGGAAGGTATAAACACCCTAAAACACTTTACTTGAGGTAAGTTGCATTGTATGGTCTAGATACAGTTTAAAGGTATTGATGGATTCCTAGCGATGGTTCGTCTATGACTTAAAACAAAGATTTATGCTTATGAATAAATCTAATATTTTGAATTTATTATGGGTTTATATACCTAAATAAAATTCTTATGAAAAAAATTTCATATAGGTGTCCTGACAGGGTTCATCTATCCTAGAAAGTGAAAGGGTTTTCCACAATTTATACATTATGATGAAAAATACTCTCAATTAAAATTGGTGAATATCCAAAAAAATTCTAAGAATTTTATAATCAATTCTTGATATTTAAATATCAGCCTACTTGTAGGTCTAATATTAATAATAGAATATTGACCATTAATTCTCTAGAAAAGTTTTTTAGAGTTTTTGAAATATTGACCAAGTTCTCGTGGATTTAATAAATTAGTTTTTAAATCCAAAAACATTACATACAAAGATATTTTTTGAATATTTGTGTATATAAAATAAAGATGTTAAATCATACCATGTATTTTTTATATTTTTTAAAGCCAAAATATGTTTTATTTTTATTTTTGAGAGACGTGGCCGTATGCACACCAAATAAAACATATTTTTTGTATTTTTTTAGAAAATTTTGAGATTCCGACCAAAAGCGGGTATTTTAATATCAGGTCATTATCTTACAGTATAAGTCTATAACCTTAATATTAAATACAACTGCTGAGAAAACATGTGAAGGACTCATAAATAATTTTAAATTAGTCCTTAAAATTTTTTAGAATTTTGTTTTGGAATTTATTTGGGGTTTGTATGGCAAAAAAAAAAAACTATGTTCTATTCAAAGCAAAATTGTCAAAATAGGTCTAAGGGTGTGTTTTCCAAACCACACCTTAGGCCAAAAGTTCCTCAACAGCAGAAGTAACCAACCAAAAAAAGTTTAGTACTTGACCCAAAACAAAACCAATCGGGTTGACTCAAAACTACTGGTTCAACCCTGAACTAAACTGAAAATTATGGTTTGACCCGAAACTAAAGCAAAATAAACAATTAAACAAAAAACAGATCAAAACTAAAAAAGACACAAAACATAAAATTTTCTAACAAAAATATATCAAACATGAAGAACACGATGAATATTGAAATCGAAACCTAGAAAAAACAAATACCAAACTTGACAAGTTTTCATGCAATCAAGGGCAATATTTTGTTTGTAATCATGCGTAAATTAAGAATCAAGCGTAAATTTTCTTTGATTAACACTCAAAAGCCATGATTTGATGAAATTGTGTTTGAGAAGTTGAAATGACCCTATAATCTATATGCATGAATACATGTTATTGATGTGTTTCAACCCTAGAATATTTGCTAAAGATAACAAGCTAACATGTCTGTGCCAAGAATTAAATCAAAACAGCTTAAAAACAAGAAGCAAAGGCAAAGTTCATGCGAAGAACATGAACTCAAAATTTGGAAAATTTCCAAAAATTGAAGAACTAATACCAAAACCCAGATTTAGCCTTATAGGCCTCTAAACACACTATTTTGGTTCTCACATGCCACATCACCAATACCAAGCATAGTTGAATATAAAGAACAAACAAAAAACATTAAATCATCATAGACATACATTAAATTCCATCTTTATAACTGCTACAAGTGATAGCCAATAAAAACATCAATTTTTTTTTATATTCAAAACTGACTTTTTGAACACTTGAAACCCAAACCATGCTCTGGTATAACATTCCCATTTATGGGATTAAACAACACAATTATACTACTGAATTTGTGGGTAATTTTTTCCCCATTATTTAAGGTTTATCAAAATTTCCACTAAAATTTCGGTAGAGTCTCTCTTATACCAGGAGGTCCCAAGTTATCGACTATCGTCCTGTACACATCTTATACTCACATCTCAATCATATCGCAACCACAACAAGTCCAACTCAACAATATATTCAAGAATGTAGATATGACATTTTATCTACTCAATTTCTTTCACATTTATCATACATAACTTAACAAATGAGAGAAGCATACAAATATTTGAATTCCAAACATAAAATAATGTTATCTAGTATTCCAAACACAAAGTTACAAGGATGACACTATTACGTTCCAAGTTACATGGTCACTTAGGAACAAAATACATAGATAATTCTTACATTCCTAATTCATGCAAAAGTAAACCAAGGGACCTAAATACTACTCCTGATGTGAGTGGGAAGGACTTGCAATTTATAATTTTCAGAATAAATAAAAGAAGCATACAATAAAATAGAAAAGGGAAATTTACACAATACATGCATATATATTTAATCATATACTAATCCATGCACAACAATGACTCTTGAATTATTAATTTGCCTTCTACGATTATGTTCCTATTTATTCTTCTGAGGATCACCCATTATTTTTCATTTCATAAACATCCCAAATTTCATCAAGAGCACATCATCGTGCCACTTTTTCCCAATTCAGAAAGAGCATTGCCGATACTAATGACTCACATTAGTATCTTTAGTCGCTCATTCTAGAATCGACTAATCAAGTTTATAGGAATGCCGACACCAACATAACCCGTTCATGTCATTAACTATTTTTGAATTGAAATAGTTAATCATTGTTCCATATTACCTTGGAATATCCTTAGGTATGTCGATGTCAATAATTCTTGACATCATTAGCTTTCATCTCAAGAAAGCTAATCAAGTTCCATAGGTTTGCCGATACCAACATCAACCGACGATATCATTAACTATTTTTAACCTGAATAGTTAATCAAGTCCAATGTTTCTCCTTCCCTGTATTGGTCATACTGATGTTAGCCAACCTGGATAACATCATTAGCCTCCCCTATTTGGGACCGACTAATCAAATCCAATGGATGATTATCCATGAAAACTCATTATTTTCATCCATTCTCTCTGGAGGAACTCATAAATCAAATCTGGTTTTTCGATTCACATTCATGTCATTTCATCTTTTCTCCTTTCGGTCTCATTCATAGGCAAAAGATTTATAATCCAAACAAATAATTAGAATCGTATTAAGTAATGAAGATATAGTTGTAGAATACCTACATGCTATAGAAGTTCGGTTTGCGTTCCCTTGTTGTTGTTGTACTCCTCTTGCGATTCCTCTTGAATCCATAAGTATCCATTATTATTCCATTCTTAATCATGTTTCGCAACATAGTAATAGAAATGGTGACAACATTCGTTTCTCTTTTACCATTATTTTTTCATTTACCCTCCTATTATTATCTTTTAGGATTTCGGTTCATTAGCAGTCATAACAAATATCACTAATTCAATTTCAAATATGGTTTTTTTTTTTTTTTTGGAAGTCAAGACATGATGCTACACATTTACAAAGGGGGAAAAACAAATTATATTCTTAACGTGGCAAAATTCCACCATTTTGTCAATTTGGCCAAATTTGCCAGCAGGGGTGACAACTCAACCTCCTCTCAAATCTTTACCTATATCTGGAGCTCTAAAGCTCTAAATTAAGCGGGGCCAGACTCGTCGGAAAGCTAACATCTTAGACTACAACTTTTATGAAGGCCGATATTTCAGATTATACCTCTATTTATGTCAATTCCTGGGCGCAAGTTAATTAACATAATAGCCTAGATTTTCTCCCGGTTTGGGTGTTCAGCACACAAACCATCATGTTTTATGCATTTCTTTTCATTTCTTCATCCACTATTACCCATAGAATTTCATCATTTTCTCACGTTAACAATCACACATGATGACATAGTTCATTTAGGGATTAGGCTTCACAAGAATATGCTTAACAAGGCTGTTCATATGTTTTCAAATATTAGCATATCATAATTTTATGAAATTCAACATTGTCTCTCAACATGCATGCTTAATTAGTATCAACATATTTCTCCTCCCTTTTTGTTAATATTTGGCTGAAGGTCTGCAGACCTTCCCCTAGTTTCCTTTTTCTTTAGTTAGGTCAAGAATATCACTTAGCCTTTCTCTACCTCTCCCCTACACTCATCCTCACCTTAACTTACCTAGAAATTTTCTTAAGAACTTAACCTAGAGCTGTTGTTTTCATGCATGCAACTTACCCATAATGTTTGAAATTGCTCTAGTGTTTTCTGCTCCTTAGAACCCCTCTCCCTCAAATGTTTAGGTTGTTCTTCTTTCTTTTTTTCCCTTGCTGTCGCTAGCTTTTTTTTTGGGTTTCTTCTCTTGCCTTGTCTTTTGATGTCTAAATCTTCCCTCACACTCCTAGTTTCCTCTCATATGGTGGATTGCATGTGGTTCTCCTTGTTTGTTCTTGAGAGAAAATGAAGAGGCAGTGAGTGACTCTTCTTTTCCCTTTTTCTTTCTTTTCTGCTGTTAGCTCTGCTTCTTCAAGGGATGATAGTTTTCTTCTCCCCCCCCCTTTTTTTTATGTTCCCATCCCTCATTTATTCATACCTTTTAAGTCTGGTCCTCCCTTTTTTGTTTCTTCCACTTTAGGTCTTCAAATCTCTCTTTTCTTTTTGTGTGGGTTGCCGACTCTTTCCTTCTTTTTTATTTAATTGCACTATTATTATTTTACTCACCATAATATTTTTTTATATATATAAGTGTGTTTTTCAGGGTTCTACAGGAACCAAGAACATAAACTAACAAAAACAAAAAAGGCATAAACACCCACTACCACCTTTGGCAGAAATCAAAACTCCTCTATTTTATCAAACTTAGTCACAAACATATTATCTTGACACTCGGTAACATCAACAATAACTCCAAACAAAATTTAAACAATGAAAGTAATATTTTTTAATATTAATCAAAATAAAACAAGAAAACATCATAACACTAAAACAAGTTTAAAAAAACATCAAAAGACGTTTAAACATGAATGAGCATGCCACATGGACTCCACCTTGAGTTTTTAATTGGTCATACCTTTTCCAAACTTGCTGACTATGAGCTGTTGTTTTTTCTCCTCTTTTCCTTTCTCTTTTCCCTTTCACTCTCTTTCTTTGCAAAGTTTGTTAGACCTTCTATATTAGGCTTTTGAACCTTTAGAATATGGTCCATTAATAGAATATTTCCCCAAGTTTTTCCTCTTTTCTTTTCTTTTCTGATTTCCAAGGGTATTTATAGGTTTTTTGGTGGATTCCCTTAGAGATTGATTAAATCTAAACCTTTTGATCAAAGTAAGAGGGTTTTGGACAAAAGCTAACAGCTGGAAGCTCATGTACTAGACTGGTTTTACAATGGTAGTTTTGGTTTTAGGTGTACTTGATGGTTTTGCTAGACTTGGAGGGAAATGAGTTATTTCAAGCCATTTGATCTTGAGAAGGAGGTTTTAAAGCCATTGATAAGAACATTTTGAGAAGCTTTAAGTGTAAACACACGAAAAACAATGGGTGTTTTTTTTTTTAAAAAAAATAGGTGTTACAATCAAGGTTGACTGGGTTGAACGCTTTTGAGGATTCGTCGGAGCAACATGTAAACATCATCAAAAACCACCTGACATTGGTAGAGGAGGTGCACACCTTTCGTTCGGATTCAACTTTGCTCAATTTAGAGGCCCATAGCTTCACATTCATATGTTTAAAGGTGCAAATTCAATCAACCCAGAATCTAAAAATACAGGGAAGCTGATCAAGGGCAAAATATTAGAGACTTCTATGGAAGAATTAGAGTGTAAACATCCAGTTTCATGGCCATGAGGTTGGAAATGAGGTGTTTCTAAAAATATTCCAGAGTAGTAGGCATTAGATTATATTATTCTAGGGTTAGGCATTAGATTATATTATTCTAGGGTTAAATTAGTAATTTTATTGTAAAAAAATTACAAATCTAACCCATATAATTTGTAAGAGATAATTGTATCATAATGAAAAGACCACTTCACCTCTAAAATCTAGTTCAAAGAGTTTTTCTATTCAGGGCATTTTGTAATTATACTATTATAATAAATAGTAATTCAAGTCTCAATGAAAAGTAACTTTTCTAAAAAAATTAGTTTTTTTAATCATTAAAAAAAATAGTACATGTTCAACATAATTAGTGAGGTTGAGTTTTTGATCTTTTGTCCAAAAGCTAACCTTAATCTATTTAATAACCAAAATTTAGTTATGGAATGTGTCATATATCTAAAATCTCAAAACCTAGAAAAGCTAGTTGTGAAATTTTTCCTAATATTTTTTTCAACTCTAATTTCAATAACTCATTTAAGGGAATACATGTTCTTTTAACCATTACCATATGTACCATCATAGTTAATCTACCCTACACTTCAAAACATTCCTAATTTTTGTTTGAGCTTATAACTAGTATGTATATCCACGCGAACCAATGCTTTTAAAATAATATAAAAAAATATCTAGGTCTTAGAAATTTTTTTAACATTGTTATTAAACTTAAAAATACAATCGTTTTGAGAAAACAAATCATCAAGATAAAATTTTCTATTAATGTATCTCGTTTTTATTTTAACAAATATGATATTTTCAACTTGAATCATTTTTTTTTTGTTTTAAAAAATATTTTATGATTGTTAAAGCAAATTAATAAAAAAAATATAAAAATAATATGTTCATATTTTATGTGTGTTTGAAAGTTTTTTTTTTAATTCTAAATGTGATGGAGCATACATTTATTCATAGTTATTAACTAAGTTGACCCATATTTATTTGAAAATGATATTGCTTTAGACAAAAAAAAAAATCTAAATTATTTTGCATTAAACTTTTTAAAAACTCTTGGAGTTGAATGAAACACATCTCACAAGAATAATCCAAGCCAAGTAAACTTATCTAATCCATAACTTACGACTTGCTCTTTATTGATTTCAAGTTGGGTTTAAAAATTATATTCAAAACTAAATAAATTTTATAATTACACATGTATTTAATGCATATAACCAAATAAAAAGTCATAGACTTGAGTTAATCTAGAAGGCTACTCAGGTGATTGGCGAGGGTAGGCCTCATTCTTTGTCCAAGCATATGGGATGTCTATATCAAGGGTTTGCTTATTTTAAAGTACATTTATTTTTTCATTTCAAAAATACT
>Ga0307513_10011399_pt1 | contig 11051 bp, 11 predicted proteins | sample 15_EM_MG_FD_202174 | JGI IMG/M metagenome (GOLD analysis project Ga0307513, IMG submission 202174) | Populus trichocarpa ectomycorrhiza microbial communities from riparian zone in the Pacific Northwest, United States - 15_EM | ecosystem: Host-associated > Plants > Roots > Unclassified | place... | reverse complement strand
CGAGGGTCCGCAGCCGCTCCTGCTCGTAGTCCACCAAGCGGATGGTGAGGTCGACGCCCGAGCGGGCCGCCGAGTCCTCGACGATCGCGGCGAGCTGGCTCGGGCCGACGAAGTGGGCGACGTCGATCATCTCGGCGATCAGCGCGTGCCAGACCTCGCGGGGAGGCACGCTCGTCCGTCCGGGCCCGGTCATCGCGGGCCGGACAGCCCGAAGAGAGCCGCCACCCCGGTCATCCGCAGGACCTCTTCGACGATCCGGCGGGGGTTACGCACCGTGAGTACCACGCCGCGGCGCTGGGCGGCCTCGCGACCGCGCAGCAGGGCACGTATACCGCTGGAGTCGAGAAAGGGTACGGCGGAGAGGTCGACCATCACGTCGCGTTGCGGGCCGGCGAGGACCGACTCGATCTCGGTGACCACGCGCTCCTCGGCCCGCATGTCGAGGTCGCCCTCGAGGTAGATCACGGCCATGTCGCCTTGTGTGAGCGTCATCGGCCGCCTCCTTCTCAGTGATCAAATCTTGTGGTACCCCCGCCCGGACGGTCTCACACGCCCTGAGCCGAGCGTTGCCGCTTGGCAGGGGGCGGTTCGGTAACTACTCTATGGCGCATGACTCCTTACAGCACCGAGGCAGCCGCCTGGCAGGAGAGCTGGGACCGCCAGCAGGAGGCGTACATGCCGGACCGCGAGGAGCGCTTCACCGCCCTCCTCGACACGGTCGACGCGGTCACCGCCGGCCGCCCACCCCGCGTGCTCGACCTGGCCGGCGGCACCGGCTCGATCTCACTGCGCGCGCTGCGGCGCTTCCCGGACGCCACCACCACACTCCTCGACCTCGACCCGGTGCTCCGCCACATCGCGACGGGCACGCTGGGTGAGCGGGCGGAGGTGGTGACGGCGGATCTGCGTACCAAGGAGTGGCTGGCCGCCCTCCCCCACCGCGACTTCGACGCGGTACTGACCTCGACGGCGCTGCACTGGCTCGCACCCGACCGCCTGGCCGAGCTGTACGGGGAGATCCGCGAGGCCATCCGCCCCGGCGGCGTCTTCGTCAACGCCGACCACATGCCCGACGACGGCCTGCCCGGCCTGTCGGCGAAGCTGGGCGACCGCGCCAACGCGCTCCGCCACGCCCGCTACGCCGCCGGCGCCGCACTGTCCTGGGAGGACTGGTGGACCCGCGCGGCCGCGGACGAGGTGCTGGGGCCGCTGGTGGTCGAGCGCAGGCGCCTCTTCACGGAGCACCACAGCTCCGAGTGGGAGCCGCCGGTCTCCTGGCACCTCGACGCGCTGCGCGCCGCCGGCTACGCCGAGGTCGGCCTCGTCTGGCGCGGCTCCCGCGACGCCGCCGTGGCCGCCGTCAACCCCGCGTAAGCCCGTTGGCTCGTCATGAACCGGGACCAGACGCGGTGGGTGAGGCCGCGGGAGCGACGGTCCGGACCACCGCGGACGTCGCGGTAGCTCAAGTCTGAAAGGGCTGGTCACATATTGATCATGTGGCCGGCCAGGCCGTGGATGGCTTCCTTGACGGCCTCGCCCAAGGTGGGGTGGGCGTGTACGTTGCGGGCTACCTCGTGCACGGTCAGGTCCCACTGCTGGGCCTGGGTCAGCTCGGGCAGCAGCTCCGTCACGTCCGGGCCGATCAGGTGGGCGCCGTACCGGCCGTCGCGGAGAGGCCGAGCTGGGTGGCGCAGACCGCGGCGGTGTAGCCACCGGGTCCGGCCCCCAGGACGACGACGTCGAAGTGGCTCACCGCGAGGTGAGGCGCCGGCCCACCGCGGAGATGAGGCGGTCCAGCTCGGAGCCGAACGGGTTGTCGTGCACCAGGTACGTCCAGGTGGCGGAGGGCCGGACCAGCGCGGCCTCCTCCGGCTCCCAGTCCTCGGTCACCTCGACCGACTCGAAGGTCTCCAGCGTCCGCTGCTCGATCTTCGGGAAGAGGTCGTTGAACGCCGGCACCGCCGACCGGTGGAACTCGTCCAGCGGGTCGAGCCGCCCCAGCGCCCGCAGGTGCACGCCCTCGCGAACCTCGTTGAGCTCGGCGAGGTGCTCGGCCCACAGGCGGTCGAGGTGGTACAGCGCGATCGAGCGGGCGGCCCGGGAGAGCAGCTCCTCGTCGATCTCCTCGGTCTCCTCGGGGAAGCGGTCGCGGAGCAGGTCGGCGGCGACCTCGGTGGTGAGCAGGCGCTCGCGGCGCTCGGCGAGCGCGATGCGCTGCTGCTCGATCACCACGCTGTACCGCCAGGTGTTGCGGTGGATCTCGTGGTTGACGCCCTCGGCGACGCGCTGGGCGTGCTCGACCGCGTACGTGACGGCGTCGTCCTGCACGAGGCCGTCGGCGTGCATCTTCGGCGAGGCGGGGATCAGCTCGGGTGCGTGGCGCACGACGAGCTCGTCCTCGAGGCTCACGAAGAAGACCGAGTGGCCGGGGTCGCCCTGCCGGCCCGAGCGGCCGCGCAGCTGGTCGTCGACGCGGCGGCTGTCGTGGCGGCCGGACCCGATGATGTACAGCCCGCCCAGCTCGGAGATCCGGTCGTAGTCGGCCTGGTCGCTGCCGCCGAGGCGGATGTCGACGCCGCGGCCGGCCATCTGGGTGGAGACGGTCACCGCGTTGTACGTACCGGCCTCGGCGATGATCGCCGCTTCCTCTTCGTCGTTCTTCGCGTTGAGCACGACGCACGGGATGCCGGCGGCGGTGAGGCCGGCCGCGAGCTGCTCGGACTCCTTGACGTCGAGCGTGCCGATGAGCACCGGCCGCCCGGCCTCGTGGGTGAGGCGGATCTCCTCGATCAGCGCCTCGTCCTTCTCGGCCCGGGTGGCGTAGATGCGGTCCTCGTCGTCCGCGCGGATGCAGGGGGTGTTGGACGGGATGACCGCCACCTCGAGCTTGAAGAACTCGCGCAGCTCGTTGCCGACCAGCACCGCGGTGGCGGTCATGCCGCAGAGCGTCTTGTACAGCGCGATGAACGCCTGGACGGTGATGGTGTCGAGCACCTCGCCCTCGGCGGTCGCGGTGAGCCCCTCCTTGGCCTCGACGGCCGCCTGGAGCCCGTCCGGCCAGCGGCGGCGCTGCGCGACCCGGCCGCGCATCTCGTCGACCAGCTCGACCGCGCCGTTGCGCACGATGTAGTCGACGTCGCGGTGCAGCAGCGTCTCGGCGTGCAGTGCGACGTTGACGGCGGAGAGCTGCTCGACGTTCTCGTCCGCGTACAGATCGATGCCGCCGAGCTTGTCCTCGATCGTGTGCAGGCCCTTGTCGGTCAGCGCGACCGAGCGGCCGTCGTCGGCGATCTCGTAGTGGCGCTTGTTGGTCAGGCCCTTGACCAGCGTGGCGGCCTGGTGCACCGGGTCCTGCTCGCCGAGCACGGTGCCGGCCAGCACCATCGGCACGCGGGCCTCGTCGATGAGGATCGAGTCGGCCTCGTCGACGATGCAGCAGGCCAGGTCGCGCTGCACCCGGTCGTCGATGTCGGTGACGAGCTGGTCGCGCAGGTAGTCGAAGCCGGCCTCGCTGACCGACACGTAGGTGACGTCGTTGCCGTAGGCGGCGCGGCGCTGCTCGCGGGTGGAGGACTCGGTGACCCAGCCGACGGTGAGGCCGAGCAGCCGGTACACCGGGGCCATCCAGAGCGCGTCGCGGCGGGCGAGGTAGTCGTTGACGGTGAGCACGTGGACCGGGCCCTTGCCGCGGCGCACATGGCCGTACGCGGCGATCGCGGCGGTCAGCGTCTTGCCCTCACCGGTGGCCATCTCGGCGACCTTGCCGGAGAGCAGCGCCATCGCGCCGAGCAGCTGCACGTCGTAGGGCGTCTGGTCGAGCCCTCGCCGGGCCGCCTCCCGCCCGTACGCACAGAGGTCCACATACTCGGTGGCCTCGCCGGCCGCCTCGGTCAGCTCAGAGTCGCCGAGGTCGGCCAGCTCCTCCGCACGACTACTGATCTTGGGGAGCAGCTTCTCCAACGGGCCCAGATCGACCGTGGTACCGGGGCGCTGGAGGAAGCGCTGCATCCTGCTTTTCAACCGCTGCGACACACCCATGGTGGGCAACGGTACTATTCAACATTCCAAGATCGCCGCCACCTCCTGCCGTCCCCGCGTCGCGAGGTCGCGTAGCAGGTCAGGACCCCTGTCGAATGGGACGGTCGCGGTCACCACGTGGCGCCTGATCCACTCGCCGCGCTCGCGCACCATCGATACCGTCGCCGCCGACAGCCGCTCGCGGTCCCACGTGGCCGCCAGCCCGCGCGGCACTCGCCCGATCTGGGCACAACGTACTGAAAGCCCGTTATGGTGGAACTCCTCCCCAAGTCGCACCTCCCCCGCCCCACCCTGGTAGAACGCGAGGTCCACCACCGTCGCCTGCGGGCGCGCCAGGCGCAGCGCCAGGTGGAGCGCCTCGGCCCGCCCCCGGCACTGGAAGACCACGTCCGCCCCCCGGTCACGCGGCCCCCGCCGCCACCGGCTCTTGACCGCGACCGCCGGGTCGCCGGCCGAGGGATCCAGCACATCGCAACCGAGGGCCTCCGCGGCGGCCCGGCGCCGTGACGTCCCATCGAGTACGAGCACCGACTCCGCGCCGTGGCGGACGGCGAAAGCCGCGGTCAGCAGCCCGATCATGCCGGCGCCCACCACGGCGACGCGCCGTCCCCGCACGCCGTCTCCCAGATCGCGCACCGCCGGTCCGAACTCCTCCGCCGCCGCGTGCAGCAGCCCGTTGGCGCAGATCGGGCCGGCGTGCGCCACGAAGACCCCGAGCACCGGGTCGAGCCCTTCCGGCAGCGGTACCCAGCGGTCCACGAGCGGGTCGGCGAGGTAGCCGGTGCGGTGCCCGTACGCCATCGCCACAAGCGCGCCCTCGGCGACCGCCGGCGTGCCCGACTCGGTGACCCGGGCGACCTCCATGTAGCCCAGCCGCGCCACCGGGTACGCCGAGTCCGGCCCACCCGCCCCGAACAGCCCCAGCTCCGCGTCGAACCGCGCGGAGAGCAGCGGGTTAGTGCCCTTGACGTAGCTCAGCTCGGTACCCGCGGAAACTCCACTGTAGAGCGTCTCGACCCGGAAGGTGCCGGGCCGCGACGGCGGTGGCTCCTCCGCGCGGACCTCCACGCGCCCCGGCCCGCTGACGACGATCACCCGCTCAGACACCGACCGGCTCCCCCGTCGCGGCCGAGCGGGCCACCGCGGCCGCGAGGCGGTGCGTGCGCAGCGCCTCGCCGTAGGGCACGCGCACGCCGCCCGCCACCCCCAGCACCGCGTCGACGAACGCCCGGTCCACCGCCACCCGGGCCGCCACCGGGTCACCGGGGTAGCGGTGCTCGCCGGCGCCGTCGCGTACCAGAAGGGAATCCTCGCCGACCTCGACGGCGAGGCCGTCCGCGAAGACCTCGACCACCGCCCGGTGTCTCCAGCCGAGCGCGCAGGTCGTGGCGAGCGTCCCGGGCGCGCCGCTCGCGAACCGCACCACGGCCGCGGTGGCCACGTCGATGTCCGCACCCTCCACCGCCGGGCGGCCGCCACCCGCCGCGTGCACCCGTACCACCTCGCCGCCCAGCAACCGCATCACGTCGAGCACGTGCGGGGCCTGCTCGACCACCTGGCCACCGGCGGTCTCCCGCCGCACCCACCAGTCGACCGGCGGCACCCGGTCCAGCCACGCCGCGCTCACCAGCCGCACCTCGCGGCCGGCGAGCAGCTCGCGGGCGCGCTCGACGGTCGACAGGTACCGCCAGTGCAGCCCCACGGCGGTCACCACCCGCTCGGCGAGTGGCGCGATCCGCTCGGCGGTGGCGAGGTCGACGGCGAGCGGCTTCTCCACGAACATCGGCAGCCCCGCCCCGAGCACCGCCTCCTCGACCGGCCCGTGCGCGAAGGGCGGCACGCACACGTACACCGCGTCGGGCCCCGCGTCGACGAGCGCGGCCACATCCGGGTACGCGAGCGCCCCGTGCCGCGCCGCGAGCGCCCCGGCCGCCTCGGGGACCACGTCGGTGACACCGACGAGGCGTACCTCCGGGAAGCCGGAAAGCACGGCCGCGTGCCGCCGCGCGACGTTGCCCGCGCCGACGATGGCGACCCCGCATCTCGCACCCATCCGTCCCCGCCCCCCACCCCGGTCCTCGGCGGCGGTTGGATACCCGATCATCGGGAAACCACGCGCCATGTGGCATCCGCTTCCGGTGAGCCCTGTCGTGGAGGCCTGGTCCGCTTACCGGACCAGCGCCTCGGGACAGTGGAAACCCCGTGATCTGGTCCGGGCGAAGGGTTCCAGCACGGTCTCCGTCGTGCTGCCCGCCCGCGACGAGCAGGACACCGTCGGGGAGATCGTGCGTACGATCCGGCGGTACCTCGTCGACCGGCTCCCGCTGGTCGACGAGATCGTCGTCGTCGACTCCCGCTCCGCCGACCAGACCGCCCGCGTCGCCGCCGAGGCCGGCGCGCGCGTCGTCGACCAGGACAGGATGACCAGGGGCCTGCCCCGACTGGAGGGAAAGGGCGACGCGCTGTGGGCCGGCCTCGCGGCCGCGGGCGGCGACGTGGTGGCGTTCGTCGACGCGGACCTGCGCGAGTTCCGGCCGCACTTCGTGACCGGGCTGCTCGGGCCGCTGCTCACCGACCCCTCCGTCGGGTACGTCAAGGGCTTCTACCACCGCCCGCTGGAGCAGGCCGCCGACACCGAACGCGACGGCGGCGGCCGGGTCACCGAGCTGATGGCCCGCCCGCTGCTCAACCTCTTCTGGCCCGAGCTGGCCGGCTTCGTGCAGCCGCTCGCCGGTGAGTACGCCGGCCGCCGCGCGGTGCTCGAACAGATCCCCTTCGTCTCCGGGTACGGCGTCGAGCTGGCCATGCTCATCGACCTGCTCGGCACGGTGGGGCTGGACGCGCTCGCCCAGGTGGACCTCGGCGAGCGCCACCACCGCCACCAGAGCACCGAGGCGCTGGGGCGGATGGCCGCGCAGATCCTCTACACCGCCTGGTCCCGCCTGTACCGCCAGGGCTCGGTCGCCACCGCCGAGCCGGCGGCCGCCGCACTCACCCAGTTTCGCCGGGGCGGGGCGCACGCGCCGCACGGCCTGGACCGCGAGATCGTCGTGCACGACGTCGCCGTGCGCGAACGTCCCCCGCTCGCCCGGCTCCGGGTCACCTCATGAGGGTCCTCATGAACGCGGGGCCGTGGCTGCCGGTCCCGCCGGACGGCTACGGCGGCATCGAGAACATCGTCGCCACCCTCGTACCCCCTTTGCGGGCGCTGGGCGTCGAGGTCGTGCTCGCCTCCGTGGGCTCCTCCACCCTCGCGGTGGACGAGCTGGTGTCGGTCTTCCCGGAGGGGCAGTTCCCGCAGTTGCAGCGCCCGTACAACCAGGTCAACGGCGTGGTGCCGGCGCACCAGCACGCGGTGGTACGGGCCGTGCGCGAACGCGACGACATCGACTTGGTACACGACCATGTCGAGGCGGCCGGGCTGGCCACGCTCGGTCGGGACGGCCCACCGGTACTGCACACGCTGCACTGGGACCTGCGCAAGCACCCCGAGCTGTACGGCACGTTCGACGGCGGTGGGCGGGTGTGGGTCAACGGCGTCTCCGCGGACCAGGTTTCCCGCGCTCCCGAGGCACTGCGCGCCCACTCGGTCGGCCACGTGCACCTGGCCACGCCGCTGGCCGAGGGGGCGGACCGCCGCCGGCCACCGGAGAAGGGCGATTACGTGGTGATCCTCGGCCGCGTCACGCCGGGCAAGGGGCAGGACGTGGGGGCGCGGTTGGCCCACCGGTACGGGTTCGACCTGGTGCTGGCGGGACCGGTGGGGCCGTACCACTCTCCCGCCGCACTGGCTTCAGCGTCTACTTCGGACAATCCGGACGTCCGGTACTTCCGCGAGAAGGTCGCGCCGTACGTCGACGGCCAGCGGGTCCGCTGGCTCGGCACGGTCCGCCCACCCGCCCGCGACGACCTGGTGGCCGGCGCCCGCGCGGTGCTCGCCCCGCTGCGGTGGTCCGAGCCGGGCGGCACGTTCGTGGTCGAGGCGCTCGCGCTCGGTACCCCGGTGGTCGGCATCTCGATCGGCTGCCTCCCGGAGCTGGTCGAACACGGCCGCACCGGCCTCCTCACCGGCGACGCCGAGGAGCTCCCCGCCCTCCTGGAGTCCGTGGCGAAGCTCGACCCGGCCGACGCCATGCGCGCGGCCGCCGCCCGCTTCACCCCATCGATCATGGCCGCTCGCTACCTGGACCTCTACCGCCGCCTCCTCTGATCGAAAGGATCCCGAAAGGCGCACAGCCCGTCCGGCGTCCGCGGTGTCCGGGATGGCATCTAAATAGGCGGTCGCCCAGAAAAGCCGGTAGGTGCGGAACGGCGCAGGAATGAGAGATCCATTGAAGGGCCCACACCCCGTGAGAACGCATTCATTCACCCGCCGCCCTCTCGTAAGAATGCGCCGCCGTCGATACGCTGAGTACTTGCGCGATAAACAATCGGTAGGACAATCATGACCTGGGACCGGGAGCTCTTCCCCGAACCCGTGTCGCACAGACCGGGGCCCATCATCAACGGCCATGTCATCGGCTTCGACGGCGGCTACTCGCGCGAGGTCAAGGTGGGCCAGCCCATCCTCATGGCCGTGCTGGCCGCCGCCACCGTGTCCCGCCTCGTCGTGCGGGCCGTCCTCTCGGTACTCCGCGCCGGCACCGGGGCGGGCGCCGGGCGCAAGTGGAAAGAGCTCCGAAAAGGCCCCGAATACCTGGTCACCACGATGAGACTCCGGGCGACCGACGGCGTCCTCTGCGTAATGGAAATCCACGGCCACCTGCCGCAGAGCGCGCTAGAACCTCGCGACCACGTTCAAGTGACGGTACGCCGCCAGAAAGACCCGGACCTCCCACCACGCGTCGAACGCATCGTCAACCTCACGACCGCCCAACTGCTAACCCCGCACCCGCCGAACCTCTGGTCCCACCTGGGCCCCGCGCTACTGGCCCAGGCCGTCCTCGGCCTACTCGTCTTCGGCACGGTAGCCGCCTGCGTAGCCATCACCTGAGCCCGGCTACGCGGTTTCGCGGGCTATCACGTGGGAGGGGTAGGCGGTGACGGGCGGGACGCGGGCGCCGGTCAGGACCGTGTTCACGGCGCCGGCGGCGATGGTCTCCACCGGATGGGTCGCGGTGGTCAGGGACGGCAGGCTCAGCGCCGCGAACGGGATGTCGTCGAAGCCGGCCACGCCCACGTCGCCGGGGACGTCGACGCCGCGGGCGCGGAGGGCGGCGATCGCGCCCAGTGCCATCGCGTCGCTCGTGGCGAACACCGCGTCCGTGTCGGGCCAGCGCTCCAGGATCCGCTCGACGGCGGCGCGGCCGGAGGCGGCGGTGAAGTCGCCGGGCACCATGCGTACCGGCAGGCCCACCTCGGCCGCGGCGGCGTGGTAGGCGTCGATCGGGCGCTGCGTGCACGGCATCCAGCGCGGGCCGGTGACCATCGCGACGCGGCGGCGGCCGGCGGCGTACATGTGGTGGATCATCGCGGTGGTGGCGCCGCCGTTGTCGACGTCGAACGACGGCACCTCGCCCGAGCCGACCCCGATCGACGCGACCTGGCCGGCGAGCGCGGGCGGTATCGCGGCGAGGATCGCGTCGGTGGTGTTGGCGACGATCAGGCCGCGTACGCCACGGTCCTCGGCCAGCCGGCGCAGCAGCGGGGCGGGGTCGTCCAGCGGCAGCCACACCAGCGACACGCCCACGTCGTGCGGCGCGCCGGTCGCGGCGGCGGAGCGGACCACACGGTCGACGTACGGGTCGTCGAGCACGGCGGGTGAGGACCCGGCGATCGCCACCACCAGGCGGTAGCCCGCACCGGTGACGAGGGCGCGGGCGACCTGGTCGGGCGCGTACCCGAGGCGGTCGGCGGCGGTGCGCACCCGGTCGCGGGCGGCGGGGGACGCGGGGCCGTAACCGGCCAGCACGCGGGACGCGGTGGAACGGGAGACGCCGGCCGCGCGAGCGACGTCGTCCAATGTCGGTGCCATGAGAGAAATGATGCACCCGCTTGAGGTGAGAACGCTCTCAGCGATCTGATGCACCCAGCAGCTGAAAGGAGCGAACGTGTCCTCACCCCGCTACGTCATCGCCGCCCGCAACGGGGTCGCCTGGGTCTTCGGCCTCAACGGGCTCGCCGTGGCCTCGTGGTTCGCCCGCGTGCCGGCCGCCAAGGACGCGCTCGACCTCACCGCGGGCCGGCTCGGCCTGCTGATGCTCACCCTCTCGGCGGGCGCGGTGCTCGCGCTGCCCGTGTCCGGCGTGGTGGCCGCCCGGCTCGGCGCGGCCCGTACCGTCTCCATCGCCGGCGTGTCGATGGCCGCGGGTCTCATCCTCGCCGGCGTGGCCGCGGGCGCCTGGGGTTGGGCCCCGGCCGTGGGGGTGGGGCTCTTCGCGATCGGCTTCGGCGCGGGCTGCTGCGAGGTCGCCATGAACGTCGAGGCGGCCGCCGTCGAGCGCCTGCTGGGACGCACGATCATGCCGCGCTTCCACGCCGCCTGGAGCCTGGGTACCGTCGCCGGCGCCGGCATCGGCGCGGCCGCCGCTCGGGGTGGCGTGCCGATCGAGGCGCACCTCGCCGTGCTGGCGGTGATCGTGGGCAGCGGCACGCTGGTGGCGGTCCGTTCGTTCCTGCCGAACGAGCGGGCGTCGGCGGAGGGCACCGCGAAGGGTGGCGGCCTGCGCGCCGCGTGGCGCGAGCCGCGCACCGTCCTCATCGGACTGCTGGTGCTGGTGATGGCGTTCACCGAGGGCACGGCGAACGACTGGCTCGCGGTCGCGTTCGTGGACGGCCACGGGGTGAGCGAGGCGGTGGGCGCGGCGAGCTTCGGCGTGTTCGTGGCGGCGATGACCATCGGGCGTACCGCCGGGACCGTCGCGCTCGACAGGTGGGGGCGGATGCGGGTGCTGTGGGCGACGATGGTGCTCGCCACCGTGGGCGCCGCGATCACCGTGTACGCCGACGCGCTCCCCCTCGCCCTCGCCGGGGTGGCACTGTGGGGCATCGGCGCGTGCCTCGGCTTCCCGGTC
>Ga0307513_10011398_pt1 | contig 11051 bp, 12 predicted proteins | sample 15_EM_MG_FD_202174 | JGI IMG/M metagenome (GOLD analysis project Ga0307513, IMG submission 202174) | Populus trichocarpa ectomycorrhiza microbial communities from riparian zone in the Pacific Northwest, United States - 15_EM | ecosystem: Host-associated > Plants > Roots > Unclassified | place... | reverse complement strand
GGGTGCTGGCTCTTGGGCTGTTTCGGACCGGGAGGTGGTAATACAGCAGGGAAGTCGTTCTCGAAAGTCTGCGTGACGTGCTTGCGTTTGTGCTGAGACGAAGGTTGGGGGGGGGACACGCTCACCATCGTTTGCTCATACTTCTCGTTCTGTTGGCCACCAGCACGCGAGTTTCCGGGACATAAGTAGCATTTTGGGTCGTATTTTGGTAGATTGGGTACGAAGGGAGGTTCCACTTGGCCTTGCCAGGGTCGTTTTGCGCGGTTTGGGGAGACGAGGATGAATTCCTTGGTCAGAGGATTATCTAGAGGGTCAATTGATTAGGAAGTTTCATTTGGATAGGCAAAATTGGAGTCACAGCGTCTATGTGGATGTAATGTTGGGTCGAAGTCGGACATGACGTGTGGTGAGCAACAGGCTAAAGGCTAATCAAGATGGTATCCAGGTTCTGGTAGATGTCCCATTGCTTATGTATCAGAAACGCGGTTGAATAGAGCTTCGCTCAGTACAGGTGGAACGACACACATCGGTAAATCGGGATTAACCGAGAATGAGAGCCCGATGGCAGGTGTTAAGCCTTTCAAGCATTACTCAGGCCCGTAAGTTCTAACATTATATTAAAATGACCTGTTACTCTATGCATCACATCCGCAAGTATTAATGAGTTTCGGAAATAAATAGGTAGTCTAAGTATATAAGCAGCCTATTCACCCGTTGTGGTGGGTATATGTCATTTCGGTCATCTTTTGGACGGACAAGTCCTGGTATTATGAACAACCCCAACGGCTCAGTGCTCCGAAAGAGTAGCCAGGGAGTAGAATAGAGCTTCACTGGCGTTGAAGCTTGAGATGGGAGCTGTGAAGTAGGTTGCTCTGTATCGTCTTTCCGCCCGTTGATCGGCCGTAGGAGGCTGGGTGGCGCGTCCTGAGCGTGATCGTGCATATGAACGTTGACTTTTTTCCATACTCATGTTCATACGTCACTAACCCGCATTTACTATATATAAGCGTGATCTTTAGCTAGGGATACACTGGGAGAGGTTCCGGGCGATTTCTCGTCTTTCCCCACATTAACACTGACGAAAATAAGCATTACAACTGCTGCCAGGGAACAACGCCGTATATTCCGGTAGTCAATCAGGGTCCAATTACGCCTGTCTAGCATCAATAATAACAATTCGTAATCATGTAGGACCTAGGGGTGCCGCTCATCACAGGTTGTTGTTACAGAAAGAAAATATGAGCAGTCACAAGTCGGACGAATATTTTACAGGTAATAAATAGGAAAGAACTCATGGGTGTCTCTTTGGGAGGGGCATAGGCCGGAAAGCTCCGCCCTGCTGCTTGTTTCCTCTCATAACCGTTTCTACGAGGGGCACCTTACCTCGTCCACGGCCCTCGTTCTGACCAAAAGTGTACTTCGAGCGTAGTTCTACTTTATCCACTCGGGCAACTGTCCGGGAGCCAGTTTCTTGCCTGATAGAGATATGAGCTTTGCATCATACGGTGTACTAGGACTCACTGCGGGAGCTGCAGGCTAGCCCTGCGCTTCTCTCCGATACAGACGTGCAAGAGTTGTGCACCGTGCTCTCGGACAATTTGGCTGGCCTTGTCAGGAGTGACATTGCTCGAGTCAATGAGTACGGATTTGAGGGCGGCTCTGTCTGTTTCACAAAGAGTTTGTCACAGCGCCTTGAAATAAGTTGAATAACTGACCTTTCGGACGAAGGATGCTCAACATTTGCAACGTTTCTGTACTGATAATGTCTTCTTCTTCCTCTCCAGCGTTATCTGCCAGCTAGGAGAGTTGTTAGCATATCTGCTACGTCCCACTTGTCGCACGCACTTCAGATCGAGCCTTCAACAACTCTTGGTAGCACCGTTCTTCCGCCGATAGATTCGCTGGCCTCTTCTCAATGTCGTCTGGTTCGGGTGTTCCTGGTACGAGGATCTTGTGTCTCTCTTTGCCTTTCGACCGACTTGGCAGCTCAATAGACCGCGATGGGAGGGTGGCCCCAGGCCTAGGCTCATCATCTTCAGTGGAAACGCCCGTCGAAAGTCGAGATGGGCGCCTCGGTGGGAAATACTCGATATCATGGCCAGTTTCATCGTCTGGGTTGAAGAACAGATCCTCGTTATTCTCGGTGGAACGATTCACGGACACCACTGGTATTGCCTTGTTACGGTTGCTTTTGGCACTCTTTCGATTCGCGGCCATTGCTATTGGCTTGCTATCGTCAGGTGTCATCATATTGAACTCCTTTGACCCGTCTAATACGACCTGAGCACTGTCCTTGACCTAGCGGGTATTCGGTGACTATGGCGAGCTGAAATGGCGGTACGTACAATGAGATAAGAGTTATTAAAACCTGACTTGGCGTTGCAAATTTGTTCCTCGCCAATGTAGCCTTCCGCAACGAGCGCGCGGAACAGTCGTTCTACATTGTCTCGCCCAATATCTGTACCTTGCCCAAACCAGGCCAACTTGTCCCAGTTCTTCTGCTTTATATCCCTGAGTTTGCTCCCGAGATAAACTGCTATTGCATTGTTAAGTCCGATAGTTCTACGACCAATGGCTTGCAATCCTCGAAGGATATCCTGTGCTTGACGCGTGAAGTTACGAACTGAACCTTTTCGTTTTGCCCGGCAGTTATCGCAACCCTCTTGACACTGGACCTTGTCGAACTTTTCGTCGAAATGCGCGAGCATGTGAACACGACGACAATCAAAATCGTTCTGGCAAAACTGAACGACGAGGCGAACGTCTTCGCATTGGCGTCGTTTTTCGTCGGCGCCTACTTCGCTATCCCTGACGATCATACCCTCAAGACGGACTGCATCGTGGTACGCATAGTCTATCGAAATATGAGGGTGATCCATTACAACAAACTTAAACGCTCACAGAGAATGCACTCAGCCGGTTGGCCGTCTCGGCCGGCCCGTCCAGTTTCCTGATAGTATCTATGAAGGACAGTGGATCAACGAAGTGAGGTAGGTCTTGCTGATGTGCAGTATCCTTACCCGTCGAGGCTCTTTGGAAGAGTATGATGAATAACGTAACGAACTAGGAGGGGTAAGTGCTTGTATGCGAGGTGCGGATTGGCCATACCGTCCGCCTTATCAATCCCCATTCCAAACGCGATCTGTTGTGGGTCAACATCAGCCAAACGGGTAACCCAATAATTCCACATACTGTAGCAACGATGATTTTAGTTTTACCATCCTTCCATGCATTTTGGGTCCGTTTGCGGTCTTCATCTGCCAGTCCAGCGTGATAGTGCCTGGCTTGAAGGTTGTATGACTCGCGTAGCTCTTTGGCGACGTCTTCGCAATTTCTTTGGGAGAAGCAATAGATAATGCCCGTCGCTTTGGGGTGATTGTCTCGAATCCACTCCGCTATGTCCTGTACGACCTTCTTGTTTCTCTTTGGAACGACAGAATAAGACAGGTTGGGACGGTTGAAGGACTGCTTTAAAACAAGACAGCCACGAATACCGAGACACGTGACTACATCGGTGAAGACCTTGAGAGTCGCTGTCGCTGTCAAAGCCATAATCGGGACGTTGGGGTAGTCTCGACGAAGTCGGGAGAGGAATTTGTACTAACGCCAAATCAATCAGTCAAAGGTTTGGCAGAGTAAGGAAATGAGTGCCTGACCGCGCCACGGAAGTTGCGTCCCCAGCTTGAGAGTACGTGAGCCTCGTCGATGACAAACCGCGCAATATCACCACATTGATAGAGGTCCCTGAAAACGTTCTGGATATACTGATTCGACTCGAGTTTCTCGGGGGTCATGTACAGCAGGTTGGGTTTTCTTGCATCAGGTTTCAAACGGCTATAGATTTTCCGAGTCTCCTCTTGTTTCGTATCGCTGCTGAGCAAAACGACATCAATTTCATGTCTCAAGAGCTCGTCAACTTGGTCGCTCATAAGTGCTCGGAGTGGTGAAAAGACTATTGTGACGCCTCTTGTCTTTCCACCAGTACACACAGCCGGAAGTTGGTAGCAAAGACTCTTTCCACCACCTGTGGGCATAAGAACGAATACGTCTTTGCCAGATAAGGTGGAGATAATCGCCTCGAGCTGATTTTGTCGGAAGCCGGGTTTGCAGAATTTAGCGCCAAGTATGGCAGCCGCCTCCTGGTAATAGGGGCTCTTCATGAGTTGGTATGACGTTGGTGGTGTCTTGGAATGATCCAGTTGTGACGGCCGTGTTGGCGAGGACTGCTTGACCACATCCGTTGTTTGGAATACTGAGTGTGTCCTTCGACTTGTGCTGGCCTCGGATACTTGTTGACGGTGTTGTAGAGAGGAGAATACGACGGTGTCGTCGAGATCACCCACATCCTTCCAAAGACCGTTCTCTTCGTCACCAATTCCCTCATGCTTTTCTGAACTCGGGTCAGGCTCGTCATCCGACTCGTTGATGGAAATCACCGAGTTCCTTCGGCCCGAGAATAAGCCAGGTGTGGTAGATTTGGGTTTGGGTGCCTCGATGATGGACTCTTTCGTGAACGTTTCAGTCACTTGCGTTGTGGTGGTTACCATCGTGGCTCGTGTCAACACAGCTGGCGCTATTTCATGGCGCAAGTCCCTAGTACCCTGTACAAGGGAAGAAGGGGTCCCCGCCGTGATACCAGACAGTACTGGTCGCTCGGAATCCGTCGGTGGATCGAGTGATTTACTCTCCAGAACAGGTTTGGACCTCAGCCTTGTTATGGCGTCCTCTATCTCTTCCAGTCTCCGTCGCATGAGGACACTCCGGAAATAGGTCAGTTTAAGGACTTGGGGTACAGTAAAGGGTTCTCCTTACGATTGCTCTTTCAACAAGTCGATATCTTCATCTATTTCCTGAGACTCGTGATTACGAATAATATGTTCGTATATCTCAAAGACCCTCTGTTGGTTCTTCCTTCGTAAGGCATCGAGTTTCGGAAGAGAGTACTGCCAATGGGCGTGAATGATCAGGGCCGACGCGAGCATTAGGGATATACCTGGTCTAAACTCGATGCAGCGGAGGCGACTCCGGTCTTGAGTGACTTTGTATGGCTGGCGGGAGGTAGGCAAAAAGGTGACACGTGTGAAGAATCCTGTGGCCAGATAAGTATAGTGGCAGAAGCCTCTAAGTTTCTATGTTACCGCTTCGATGGGTGAAAGATCAATACTATTGGTGTTCGATTGGTGTTCGCCAATGTTTGTAAGATTGTTGGTTGCTATATGAGAGGTCAAAACTACCTGGTTCGAACGACGACCAGCCAGACGCACTGGACGGAAACCCGGTTTTCACGCGTTTAGTCGGAGGTGCCGAGAGACTGGGGGAAAGTCGCTTCTGGGGTATGCTGGGCCGCGGTCTGATGGGAGTACTTAACACGTCTGGCCGACGAATGACCGTTGTAGACTGTGGAGGCACGGTGCCCGTACTTGTGCCCGTGCCCGTGCTCGCATGACATACTAAGTGAGATGGCGATGCATTACGTGCATGGTTAACGCGAATCACGGACATTGGATGGAACTAGCTACCATGTCTCTCTTGGGCATTGGTCGAATCTGGTTTCTCCAACGGCTTAAACCTGAAGCTCTACAATCGGATACTTGTGAGTTTCGCATAGATTTGCGTTTGATGGGACGCCCGCCAACCTTCTGGGGCTTCGGCGCGTCTGTGCTCAAAGTTGTCTTGACAGGGAGGTGGAGCTGGTCCAAGTTATTCCGTGGTACGCTCATCCGAATAACGAGCGAATAGTGACTAAAAGAAAAGCAAAATCGCCAGGAAAGCAAAAATCGCGGTGGCTGTCTGGGCGGAAGTCGCGTCGACTCACGTGATAATGTTTGGTACTCACTTTGCTAGCTCCGTAGCAAAACCAGAAAAAGTGTTCTCAGCGAGTACAGTACAATCTAGTAACCTCCTCCATCTGTGACACGATGAGCAGCCATTTGCCTCCGATGGGTATCCTCCAGTTTCGGGCAATTCGTGATGGCATGGCCAAGGCCACCACAAACAGGACAACTCTTCAAAAGACCGCCCTGCGTAACTCTTGGATCCTCCACGGACTGTAAGAACGGTGGAACCCTGTCGCGGCCATATTAGCCAGCAATACTTGAGGTGACTCCTAACAACTTACTTTTGACCGGCTTCCATGAGAAGATATTTGAGATCTAGCAAAGTTTGCTCGTGTGTATTCATGTTGACGAAGGTTGTGGCAATGCCGGTCTTGCCGCTACGCCCGGTTCGACCGATTTGGTGGACGTAATCTTCAATTTCCTTCGGCATGGTGAAGATAATGATGTGTTGGATATCGTTAAAGTCCAGACCCTTGGAAGCAACTCCAGACGCCACCATAACATCCTTCTTCCCTGTTTTGAACGCTTTGATTGCATACTGCCGTTCTTCTTGGGCTAGGTCGAGAATGTTAAAAGTAGCCCATAACTCGCAAGAAGTAGCGTACATTTTGAACCGTGAATGGCGACCGCCTCGACCCCTTTCAGTAGCAAGTACTCTTGAATGTCTACATTGTGTGTTTTAGTACCTGGGGCGGTCCCATGCATACAAGGGACATCATACCATCGACTTCATTCTTGTTTTCACTAAAAACAATCACTGGTGGTGGAGTCTTTTGCAAACACTCGAGGAGATACACCATTTTTGCCTCCTGTTTCACATACTCGACGACCTGCAGGACATCCAGGTTGGCCGCCCCAGCACGGCCTACGTTGACAAGAACAGGGTGAACAAGAGACTGCTGTGCAAAATCTTGGATTTTCCTCGGCATCGTCGCGGAGAAAAGTAATGTTTGGCGTTGGCGCTGCGAGTGCTGTTAGAACCGAGACCGCTTACTCCGTATTCGGACTTGCCTTGAAAAAGCTCATAATAGTGCGGACATCGTCCTCGAATCCTAGGTCAATCATACGATCGGCTTCATCCATACACATGTACTTGCAGCCATCAAAGTTGAATTTCTTCTTTTCAAGCATGTCGATCAATCGGCCAGGGGTCGCCACCACGATGTGGATACCTTGGTTTAGGGTATGAGATTGGTCTGACATAGAAATCCCACCGATACACAAAAGCGTCCGGAGCTGAGGAGAGCCGTCCTTCTCGAGCGCGGCTGTCCATTGTTGGATGTTTTCATAGGTTTGGGTCGCCAATTCTCGCTGAATGGATGTCAGCGCCACGCTCGCGAATGTTAGGAAGTCATACCGATGGACACAAGATGCACCCAACTGGTCCCTCCCCACGTATAAACGGTAATTTGGTTTCTTCTTCAAGCGCCAGCATTATGGCAGCCATACAGAAAGCCAAGGTCTTTCCAGAGCCAGTAAAGGCTATTCCGATCATATCACGGCCTGCAAATCTGTACAACACCTCAATCATTTGCACACTCTAGAACGACCTGGCATACGCGGTAGGCATGCCTTGCATTTGAATGGGAGTAGGAGTGACGATCCGGTTGGATTTGAGGTACTTGACTATAGCGCTTGGAATTTTCATGTCCTGAGGCCGATGTAAGGACGAGGGCATCACTCAATGGAAGGCCTTACTGTAAAGCTCTCAATAACGGGGGGCACGTTGTCTCCCTCGACGATAATATGATTCTTCTCTCGAATCCTCGCATTTTCTGCTTCTGTCCGTTCGCGAATATACCGTGGAGGCCGCCACCTAAATGATGAGAACCTCCTTGCAAACGTGGAAAGAAAACTTACGAGGTTTTCATTGGTTCAGTGTATTGTATACCTTTCGCCAATTCCATATCAGACGCGAGCTTCCGTCGGCTGGCAATCGCCGCCAATAGTTCCTTCTCCTCTTCTTCACCCTTATTCTGCTCAGTCTTGCTTGCGTCTGGAGGAAATCAGACGAGTAGAGTTAGGGGTCAGGGCGACTGACCCTCTAATGCCTTCTTCGCCTTGACTTCTTGAGCCTCGACCAGGAGTGTCCTCTCCTTGCGAACCTTTTCACGGCGCTTTATCTCTTCTAGCTCCTCATCCTCTTTCTCTTCTTGGTCTTGTTTCTTCGGTTTTTCATCCTGGTTGTTTCCTTCTGCGCCACCACGGGATGCTAGCTGCTGTAGTCGGTGCTGCTTCCGCTGCTTGACGGGCACGTAAGGAACGTAGCTGTCATCCTCATCATCTAGTTTGTAGACTGGCTCGTCTGCTTGCTCCTCAAGGTGTCGTCTCTTCGCTGGAGGAGAAGCTGACATGGCACCAAGGTAGGGCCCAGTAAATATTTGCATCCTCTGTTTACAATGGAGCCCTCCCTCGCAGATGGCATCGCGTACTGGGAGAAACAAGAGGTGACCACCAACGGGGTCTTAGGTGTGTATCTCCTAGAACAAGACATTAAAACAACTACTTGACGCAGGTTACAGGCGGGCACGGCGATGGAGTAAGTTAATCTCACTAAGTTGGGCCCCTCGCACCACGATTCAAAATTCGATTTATAGTCACTTCCACGAGTCGACTCTTTGGGGTCTAGGCAGTTCCTGATGTCCATTCTGCCCAAATTGTGCACCGTCCCTTCCGCAATCCGACCGCTCAACCTTCCAGAACCGTCAAGAACTAGGGCGCTGGATGTAGGCAAGTTGGAGCTTCTGGGTCGACCCAGCCATTAACAAACTTCCCTAGGGGCGGGCGTGGGCAGAGTGACCTCGGATGTTTTAATTCACTTATGTACAGACATCGTTACCCTCGAGCCTGTCGAAGCTTTGATACAAAAGGCCATCTCAGACGCCGCTGCATGGAAGGGCATCCGGCCCTCTCATTCTGTCGCCACGACCAAATCTGTTACTTTTATCCGGAAACCGCTGCAACACTTCGACCCATCCATCCCTCTTCAACCACCTGACATATTGGCTCATATAGGTATATCGACCGAGGGCATACCCGGAGGGTACGACGTTATATGGTGTCAGTGGTAAGCACTGGAACCTTGAAAATTTCTGGATCTGACCCACTTTAAGGTGTCTTGGACACCTTAATAACGAAGAGCTTATCCTGTTCTTGCGACAAAGTCGGCAATCACTCCGTGAGGGAGGAGTCATCGTAGTGAAGGAGAATTGCTGCCCTGATTCATCGGTGGGAGGCCCTTTTGTCACATTTGATGAAGAAGATAGTAGCTTAATGCGGTACGCAAGGCCTTTCATGCCCACCCCCCGGTTTAATCTCCCGTCGATCAGTCAACTACAGAGGGGCGAACTGGGGTGAAAGGAGAGGTGAACTGACCTACCCTTTCTCACCATAGATCTGACAAGGCGTGGCTCCATTTGTTCGCCAGTGCGGGATTGACCGTACTCAAGGATGAAGTGCAACTAGGTTTTCCAGCGGGACTTTTCATGGTAAAATCGTAAGGCTACCCCTCCATAGAACGAGGACCGGTGCTTACTTTGGGTTATGCCTCGTCTCTAGCTACGCTTTGGTCTAAGACTCGAAATGCGCGACAGTCCGTAGTTGTCATCGAGTGGATACCATGTGCCTCATGTCTTCATTTGTTTGCCTTCTGGGTCCACTATAGTTTTTGAACAGCCGCCTCCAATAAGACACCTTGACCGAAAAGCCCAGGCGCTCCCAGACAGAGCTGACAAATAATTGACTTGTCCGTAACCTCGATACAGCGAGCACCACCTCGAGCTCAGCGCCTTTCGTGAGGCATCTCTAACTCACGGAATAGCATCCGCCCAAAATCTGATTGACCTTATAGATTATCATCACGATGGACGTTCAGCTTCCTGCGGAACTATGGCTCCAAATTGGTGGTCACCTGCCAAGAGCCGATCTCAATCGCCTTGTACGGACTAGCCATGCATTTCATTCACTCCTACTCCCACGCCTGTATAGGGAAATTGTACTATGTGGCCCTTATGAAGGCGCCATCGACCGAGCTGAACGTCTCCAGGCCATTCGCGATAGGTTGGAAAGGATTAGCGAGAAGTCCGAATTAGTCCCCGCGATCCGTTCTTGCAGACTTTACAAGCTAGAAGGGACTCTCCTCGAGGAGGTTATTACCTTCCTGGGAAAGTTGCCCAACCTCTCTGGCCTCTTTCTCAATGATCTTACCCTTGAGGCTGAACAACTCATCCGGCTATCCAAGAGTTGGAGGTCTCCTATAGAGTTTGCCGCCTCCTTTATAACGATCAAACCTTTTGACCTTCCTCCGTCCGTCATCAAGGAAACGGCTCCAAATCTCTCATCATTGACAATCTCGAACGCCACTTCTTGGAGCTTTTTTGTTCAATGGTCGTTCAGTGCCAATCTCGAAACTCTGAAATTTGGAGCTCATCCAGAACCAATGCTCGACGCGCTGTTTGAGGAGCATATCGGAGCTTTACCAAAAGTTTCTTTTCCTCGACTCAAATCTTTGTGCTTATTCGCACTTCCGAACCGAGAGAACCAAGGAAGATTTTTTGATTGTATGCCGATGCTGGAAAATTTATATCTCATTCCCGGGGCTCACACAACTTGTCGTCGACCCCTTAACCTCTCCCAGACGGCAATTCCAAGACTCCGACACTATGATGGACTAGTAACAAATGTCTTATCCCTCGTCCCCCGACGCCCTGTTCAACATCTCGGCTTATCTGGGCAGGACGAGCTTCCCACCCTTTGGGGCTCACATACATCGCCGGTACCCAACTTTGGCTCAACTTCTGCAATACGGTATCTATATCTCCAGCCCACTGCAGACCCCCTACCTTCCCTTCAGCTCCTCGCCCTTGTTTGTCCGTCACTTTACGAACTGCGGTTTACCCGCCCGCACACGTTTCGTTTATCTGCGGTCAGTCTACAATTTTGGCCTTACATTGTCTGACCGGAATCAACTAGCCCGAGTTTGTTCAAAAGCACATCCAGCATTTATACAAATTGAGCGAACTCCAGCGCCTAGTTTACACCTTTTTTGTTCATGCACCAACCCCCAACTCGGTTCGATGGGAACGGCTGGTCTGCGAGGCCTTGTCGGAGGCAGCGCCGAACCTTATAAGTGTTTCTTTAATGCCCGTGATCACATGGGATAAAAGTGAGGTGAGTAAGGAATGGAAAGAGGGAGGAATAGGAGTTCGGGCTCTA
>Ga0307513_10011397_pt1 | contig 11053 bp, 12 predicted proteins | sample 15_EM_MG_FD_202174 | JGI IMG/M metagenome (GOLD analysis project Ga0307513, IMG submission 202174) | Populus trichocarpa ectomycorrhiza microbial communities from riparian zone in the Pacific Northwest, United States - 15_EM | ecosystem: Host-associated > Plants > Roots > Unclassified | place... | reverse complement strand
CGCCGCCGCTCATCTGGTCGACGCCGGCCCCGCCATCCAGCGTGTCCTCGCCACCGCCGCCGCTGATTGTGTTCTTGCCGGAATTGCCGGTCATGATGTTGTCGAGGAAGTTGCCTTTCGCGTTGAGATCGGCGGAACCCAGCAGGGTCAGGTTGTCGACGTTGTTGAGGTCGAAGGCCCCGAATGCATTGGTGCCGGCCACGGTCAGATCGACATCGTTGACGCTGGTGCGGATTTCGTCGGTGCCGCCATTCAGCAACTCGCGGACCACGTCGCCGACATCGTCGATCGTGTAGACGTCGTTGCCGGCGCCACCGGTCATGTCGTCGGCGCCGGTGCCGCCGGACAGCCTGTCGTTGCCGGCCCCGCCTTCCAGCACGTCGTCGCCGGCATCGCCGAACAGGTGGTCGTCACCGGCATCGCCGTGCAGCGAATCGCCGTCGTCACCGCCGAACAGGTCGTCGTTGCCGGCGCCGCCGTTGAGGATGCCCTCGCCGGCATCTTCGAACAGGTTGTCGTCGCCGCTGCCGCCTTGGAGAATATCGTCACCGAAATGGCCGAACAGCGCGTCGTTCCCACCGGCGCCATCCAACGTATTGGCACCCAGATTGCCGAACAGGGCGTTCTCCAGGGCATTGCCGGTGGCGTTGAAATCCGCGCCGCCGAGCATATGCAGGTCTTCGACATTGTTGGCGAGCGCCGCGACGGAGGTCGAGGCAAAGACCTGGTCATGTCCTTGATTGAGCAGCTCAGTCACCACATCGCCGATGCTATCGACGTAGTAGTTGTCGGCGCCTTTGCCGCCAGCCATCTTGTCGGCGCCGGCGAGCCCATTCAATGAATCGGCAAGGTCGCCGCCGGCGAGGACATCATTGCCGGCGGAGCCGATGAGAACGGTCATTTGGGATTTCCCCGATCCCATCCCTGACGCAGTGCGCAATACCGCTTGGCTTAGCCCTGTCGCCGGCTTCCGCGCAGCGCAGGTTAATTCGGCGATTCACTTGGGGTGCACGACCCGCCCCCACGGTCGTCGTGCACATGAGCCACGCCCAGCCAGCTTCACACACGCATAGGGTTTCGAAAAGCGAAACTATGGTTGCGGGGTGTGCAATCCGATGTTCCCCACTGGATGGCTGATTGCAGCACCACCAACTAGACTTCAGAATTGCAGCTGGAGCGAAACTGGGCGCCATGACCCCGAACAACCTGCCGGAACCGATCAACGACCCCGATCCGCCGCAAAGACCGGCCCGGGTCCTGGCGCCCGGCGTCGATGCCGGCTTCGTCACGGCGCCGACCGAGCCGCCGCCGGCGCTGATTGCCGGCTGGCAGGCAGCCCCGCCGCCGGCACCGACGAGCTTCTCGCCACCGGTCTTCGGGGCGCTTTCGGTGATTTTCGGGATCACCGCCTTCTACAAGGCGACGCTGATGCTGGCGCCCCTGGCGCTCATCGTCGGCCTGATCGCCTGCCTCCGGAAGCAATGGGGCTGGGGCCTGATCGGCATCCTCTCGGCCATCGCCGCCCTGGCGATCGACCCCTATTTCTGGGGCCTGGCGGGGGCCATGTGGCTGTGGCACGTGCTGATGGGGCTGGTGGGGTAGATCATTCCGGATCAGGCGCGATATGCAACTCTGGATCCATGTGGTCGTGCAGGATCCGAAGGATGATCACCAATGCGGTGCCCTCCGATGTCGTCCGTTCCTCGTAGTAGAGAACGTGCGAGGCTCCCCCGCGCCGGCGGGCTGCAATGCCAAGGTGGAACGACCGCAACCCGGGAAGAATGTCATCCCGCCGCTTCGAGCCGACGCAGTGAGGATCTTCCGCGACACGTTCGACGGCCGCCCGGAGCAGTATCGCATATCGCTCTTGCTGGAGCGGACCAAAACGGCGCTCCGACTCCCGGAGTAGCGCCACAAGGTCGCGGCGCGCACCGGGCGCAAATGCGAAGCGTCGGCGGAGCGGCACAGGGGCTACTTCTTTCGCTCGTCGTCCGCTCTTACCTCGGCGAGGATGTCCATGACGGATTCCTCGGAGAACTGGCCCGCATCCACCTCATCCCGCGCGATCTGGATTTCACGCCGCAGGATCGCAACCTTTTCCTCATGCGCTTCCCGCTCCTGCCGCAACAGCCGGAGCCCGTCGCGCACGACTTCGCTGGCAGTCCCATATTGGCCCGAAGCCACGGCCTGCTCGACGAACTCGGCGAGGGCCTTCGGCAAGCTGACATTCATCGTCGGCATTGCACTACTCCATTGTTAACATTACGATATTGGAGTTTGGCAAAAATTGTCAAGCGGCGCTTTGTCCACCGGAAGCCCTTGTTTCCAGCGGATTCAGTCGCTATAACCCGGCCTCCCCTGGGCCTAGACCCGGGCGGAAGGCGGCTACGGCTCGGATAGGGCATGCCCAAGCCGCCGATGAGCAACCCGTATCTCGAAGGAAGCAAAATGCCCAAGATGAAGACCAAGAGCGGCGCCAAGAAGCGCTTCTCGCTGACCGCGACCGGCAAGGTCAAGTTCAAGCCGGCCAACAAGAAGCATGGCATGTCCAAGCGTCCGACCGACATGCGCCAGCAAAGCCGGCGCATGGAAGTGATGGCCGAACAGGACGCCAAGAAGGTTCGGCGGTTCTTCCTGCCGAACGGCTTGTAACGCGGATCAGAAAGAGGAGCACTAGAAATGGCTCGCACCAAGCGGGGCGTCACCACGCACGCCCGCCACAAGAAAATCGTCGATATGGCCAAGGGCTATGTCGGCCGCGCCGGCACCAATTACCGGATCGCGATCGAGAAGGTCGAGAAGGGCCTGCAATACGCCTATCGCGACCGCCGCGCCAAGAAGCGCAATTTCCGCGGTCTGTGGATCCAGCGCATCAATGCCGGCGTGCGCGAGCACGGCCTGACCTACTCCCAGTTCATGAACGGCATCAAGAAGGCGGGCATCGAGATCGACCGCAAGGTCCTCGCCGAGCTCGCCGGTCGCGAGCCGGCGGCCTTCGCCCAGCTCTGCCGGCAGGCCCAAGAGGCGCTTGTAAAGGCGTAACTTGGCACGGCTGCGGCTGGCCCTGGTTGTCGTTCTCACCGCTGCGGTGCTCGCCGGCTGCGATCGCTATGCCGACGACATCGACGCGGTGAAGACCGCGGAGAGCATCATCCCGGGCCGGTCCAACGACCTCGTCGTGATCGACATCGCGGGGGCCCGGGGTACGGTGGAATGGCGGGGCGGTCCGGCGCCGCAATACGAGAGTCCGGACATCGTCGGCGTCCAGGCGGTGATCAAGCGGATCGGCGCCGGCGGCAAGCGAAGCGAAGTGGAGCTGGATTTCGTGCACAACCGGCAGACCAAGAAAGTGGCTTTCGATGGCCTCCTCGTGGACGGCGAAAAGCAGAGCTTGGTCGGCGCCATCGGCCAGTTTCTCATGCAGTTCAAATAGACCGGCCTCAACCGGATTGACGGGAATGGGGAGGCCGGGTATCCGGACCTCCCCTTTCTTTTGCTGAACGTGGGGAAGCGAGCGGAACGATGCAGAACCTGAACGAGCTGGAAACCAAGTGGAAAGGCGCCGCCGAAAGCGCCGCCACCGCAGACGCGCTGGAAGCGATCCGGGTCGATGCGCTCGGCAAGAAGGGCGAGATCACCGGGCTGATGAAGACGCTCGGCACCCTCGCGCCCGAGGAGCGCAAGAGCTTCGGCCAGCAACTGAACCAGGTGAAGGACGCCGTCACCGCCGCGATCGAGACCCGCAAGGCGTCGCTCGGCGATGCCGCGATCGACGCGCGCCTGGCAACCGAAAAGCTCGACCTCACGCTGCCTGCACGCCCCGAGGCTCTGGGCAAGATCCATCCGATCAGCCAGACCATCGACGAGATCATCGCGATCTTCGGCGAGATGGGCTTCGGCGTCCGCGAGGGTCCGGATATCGAGGACGACTTCCACAATTTCGAAGCGCTGAACATCCCGAAGGATCATCCGGCGCGGCAGATGCAGGACACCTTCTACCTGCCGGCCAAACCGGATGGCAGCCAGATGGTGCTGCGCACGCATACCTCGCCGGTGCAGGTCCGCACCATGATGAGCGAGAAGCCGCCGCTCAGGATCATCTGCCCGGGCCGCACCTACCGGGTCGACAGCGACATGACCCATTCGCCGATGTTCCATCAGGTCGAGGGCCTGGTGATCGACGAGGCGACGCATATGGGCCATCTCAAAGGCTGCCTGCAGGATTTCTGCCGCGCCTTCTTCGGCATCGACGCATTGAAGCTGCGGTTCCGCCCGAGCTACTTCCCCTTCACCGAACCTTCGGCGGAGGTCGATATCGGCTGCGACCGTTCCGGCGGCGAGTTGAAGCTGGGTGTCGGGAACGACTGGCTGGAGATCCTGGGCTGCGGCATGGTGCATCCGAAAGTGCTGAAGAGCTGCGGCCTCGATCCGGAGAAGTACCAGGGCTTCGCCTTCGGCATGGGCATCGAGCGCATCGCCATGCTGAAATACGGGATCCCGGATTTGCGCACCTTCTATGACGCCGATCTCCGCTGGCTGAAGCATTACGGGTTCTTGGCACTGGACGTGCCTTCGATGGTGGGAGGGCTGACGCGATGAAGTTCACCCTCTCCTGGTTGAAGACGCATCTCGACACGCGCGCGCACATCGCCGCGATCGCGCAGACGCTCACCAATCTCGGCCTCGAGGTCGAAGGCATCGAGGATCCGGCAAAGGCGCTGGCGCCCTTCGTCGTCGGCTATGTGGCGGAAGCGAAGCCGCATCCGAACGCGGACCGTCTCAGGGTCTGCCGGGTCGACACCGGCAAGGGTGTCGTCCAGGTGGTCTGCGGCGCACCCAACGCCCGCACCGGCATGAAGGGCGTGTTCGCGGCGCCGGGCACCCATATCCCCGGCACCAATCATGATCTCGAAGCCGGGGTGATCCGCGGCGAGCCCTCGAACGGCATGCTGTGCTCGGCGCGCGAGCTCGGTCTCGGCACCGATCACGACGGCATCATCGAATTGCCGGACGACGCGCCGATCGGCATGAGCTTCACGCGGTACCGCAACCTCGACGACCCGATCATCGAGATCAAGGTGACACCGGACCGCGCCGACTGCCTCGGCGTGCGCGGCATCGCGCGCGACCTCGCCGCTTCCGGCCTCGGCACCTTGAAGCCGTTCGCGCCGAAGCACCTCTCCGGCACGTTCAAGAGCCCGATCCAGTGGCGCATCGACGCCAGCGCCACCAGCGGCTGCCTCTATGTCGCCGGCCGTCATTTCAAGGGCGTGAAGAACGGCCCCAGCCCGCAATGGCTGCAGGACCGCCTGACCTCGATCGGCCTGCGCCCGATTTCCGCGCTCGTCGATATCACCAATTTCGTCACCCACGACCTCGGTCGCCCCTTGCACGTCTTCGATGCGAAGAAGGTGGCGGGCGATCCCACCATGCGGGCCGCGAAAGATGGCGAGACCATCGTCGCCCTCGACGGCAAGACCTACACGCTCGAAGCCGGCATGACCGTGATCGCCGACACCCGCGGCCCGGAGGCGATCGGGGGCATCATGGGCGGCGAGGCCTCCGGCTGCGCGCTCGATACCACCGACGTCTTCCTCGAAGTCGCCCTGTTCGATCCGATCCAGGTCGCGCGGACCGGGCGCAAGCTCGGCATCCAGTCCGACGCGCGCTATCGCTTCGAGCGCGGCGTCGATCCGAAGTCCGCGAGCTGGGGCGTCGATGTGGCAACCCAGTTGATCCTCGATCTCTGCGGCGGCGAAGCAAGCGAAGTGACCGCCGCCGGCACGATGCCCAAGGGCACGCGGACGATTTCCTACCGCCCGGCCAGAGTCGAATCGCTCGGCGGCTGCGAGATTGCCTCGGAGAAGCAGCGGCAGTTCCTGCAGGCGCTCGGCTTCACGGTGATTCCGGCCAGCGCCGCCTGGCAGGTCACCACGCCGACCTGGCGCGCCGATGTCGAAGGCGAGGCCGATGTCGTCGAGGAAGTGCTGCGCGTCAACGGCTTCGACGCGATCGCGCCGGTCTCCATGCCGCACATGGGCGCCCTGCCGAAGACCGCCGTCTCCCCGACGCAGAAGCGTGTGCAACTGGCGAAGCGCATCCTCGCCACCCGTGGCCTCGACGAAGCGGTGACCTTCAGCTTCATGCCGGGCGCCGTCGCTTCGCTCTTCGCCGGCGACAATGCGCTGATCCCGCTCGCCAACCCGATCAGCGCCGACTTGGACGTGATGCGGCCCTCGATTCTCGGCAACCTGCTGCAAGGCGCCGGGCGCAACCAGGCGCGCGGCATTCCCGAGGCGGCGATGTATGAGGTCGGCCCAAGCTTCGCCAACGACACGCCGAAGGGCCAGCTCACCGTCGCAGCCGGTATCCGCGTCGGCGCCTATGCCGCCCGCCATTGGAGCGGCAAGCCGCGCAATGTCGATGCCTTCGATGCCAAGGGCGATGCCGTGGCACTGCTCAGCGCACTCGGCGCGCCGGTCGAGAACCTCCAGGCGACGGCGGATGCGCCCGGCTATTTCCATCCCGGCCGTTCCGCCAACCTGCGCCTGGGGCCGAACGTGCTGGCGCAGTTCGGCGAGCTGCACCCGAAGGTGATGAAGGCGCTCGACTTGAAGGGTCCGGCCGTCGCCTTCGAGATCTTCCTCGACCGCGTGCCGATGCCGCGCCAGAAGGGCACTGCGCGGCCGCTGCTCGACGCCTCGCCCTTCCAGCCGCTCGCGCGCGACTTCGCCTTCGTGGTGGCAAGCGACGTCGCCGCCGAGAAGCTGGTGAAGGCCGCCAAGGGCGCCGACAAGGCGCTCATCACCGAGGTCGCGATCTTCGACGTGTTCGAAGGCGGCAGCCTCGGCGAGGGCAAGAAGTCGATCGCCCTCTCGGTCACCCTGCAACCGCGCGAGAAGACCCTGACCGACGCCGAGATCGAAGGCGTCTCGGCCAAGATCGTCAGCGCGGTGAACAAGGCAACCGGCGGCGAGCTCAGGAAGTAGGCGAATGCGGATGCGGTATCACTTCAGTTTGCTGATGTCGCTCGCTTTGGCGCTTGCCGCCTGCGCCACAACGGCTCCCAGCCGTCCGATAACCGGCCGGACGGTTCCCTCGAACGAGGCATTCACCGGCTCCTTCAAGGGATCGGTGAGGAGTGACGCTAGCGTCATACTCTCCAATGCTGGCGGCGTTGCCTGCACGGGTAACTATTCAAGCGTTAGCGTGGGAAGCTATTCTAGTGGCCTCGGCACGCTCGATCTGACTTGCGATGATGGGCGCAGCGCGAACGTGCTTATGCACGAGAACGATAAAGGCAAGCTCTTCGGCGTCGGGCAGCTGGGCAAGGATACGCTCATCATCGAAGAGTGAACCGCAGGCTTTACGGTCGGAAGATCCAGGCGGTCGAACTCAGGAAGTAAGCGGCGCCCACATAGGGCCTGCCCTCCTCATCGTGTGTCACCTTGCACACCAGCGTGTGGAGCGGGTCCACCGAAGTGTTTCTCGACTCCCGCGCGCCTCGCGTGATACCCACGGTTGAGGGAAACTGGGATATTGCGGCGGAGCATGACGGACATGCGGGCCGAAACGGACAAGAGCGGGGTCACTCCGGCGCCGTCCCGACGGCGCCTGACCGGCTGGAAGGAGATCGGCGCCTTCTTCGGCAAAAACGAGCGCACGGTGAAGCGCTGGGAGACCCAGCGCGGCCTGCCGGTCTATCGCCTGCCCGGCGGCGCCAAGACCGCGGTCTTCGCCGATCCGGCTGAACTGGAAGAATGGCTGGAGAGCAGCCGCGCCGTCGTGGCGCTCGCGGAAACGCCCGAACCCGCCGTCCCCGCCGCACCCGCACAGAAGCCGGCCAAGCGGCAGCCGTGGCTGGCACGCGCCGCGATGGGCATGGCCTTGGTGGTGCTGCTCGCCACCGGCGCATTGTTCCTGATGCCCGCCGACACGGCGCGGCACAAGCCTTCTGCCGAGGCAGAACAGCTCTATATGACCGGGGTCTATCACTGGAACACCCGGACGCCCGACGGGTTGAAGCAATCCTTGGGCGAGTTCCAGCAGGCGATCGCGCTCGATCCTGGCTATGCCGAGGCCCAGGCCGGCCTGGCCAATGCCTATAACCTGCTGGCGCAGTATGGCGCGATGCCGGCAGCGAAGGCCTATCCATTGGCGAAAAGTGCTGCGGAGCGAGCGATCGCGCTCGATGCGGAACTTGCCGACGGATACAGCGCGCTCGGCTTCGCGACCTTCTACGGCTTCAAGGATCTGCCGCGCGCCGCGGACCTGTTCAAGCGCGCTTTGGCACTCGATCCCAAATCCAGCCGCACCTATCATTGGTACGCGCTGATGATGATGCATACCGGGGTATTCGAGGAGCCGCTGCGCGCCATCACCCGGGCGCAGGAACTGGACCCCCAATCCCATGCCATCCTGGCCAACCGCGGGCTGATCCTGTTCTATGCCGGCCGGACCACGGAGGCGATCGCCGTCCTCGAGGACCTGACCCGGAGCGCGCCCGCGTTCCTCTCGCCGCATTACTACCTGGCGACGATCTATCTCGACCAGCGGCTTTACGACGATTATCTCCGGGAATCGCTGAAGGCCGCCGCGCTGGAAGGCAACGCCGCGCTGAAGGCCGAGATCGAGGCGGGCTCCGCCGGCTATCGCAGCGGCGGCGCCAAGGGCCTGTTCGCCGCGATGCTGGCCGTGCAGAAGAGCGAGCTCGCCGCCGGTCGAGAGACCGCCTTCAATGTCGCGCGGACTGCGGCACTGCTGGGCGACAGCGACACCGCCTTCGCCTCGCTCCAGCAATCCCTGGCAGCGGGTGAGCCCGACCTGCTCGGACTCCGCATCGATCGCTCCTTCAAGACCCTGCGCGGGGATGCGCGCTTTCAGAAGCTCGCCGCCAACGTGCTGGATGTCGCGCCTTAAGGCCGGATGATCGTCTTCAGCCGCGCGCTGCCACCAGATCAGCCGCCGATAGGCGTCCGGCACCTGATCGAGACCGATCGGGTCTTCGACCAGACGCGACAGCGGGCCTTCCAACGCTTTCAGCAACCGCGTCGCCTCGGGGAGCTCGTCGCGGAAAGCGGAACAGCCGCGCAGTTCCAGCTCCCGCTCCACCACGGCGATCGCATTGATCGTCGCGGCGCCACTCGGGATGCCGACCAGGGCGATCCGCGCCGCTGGACCGACCAAGCCAATCAGCATATCGAGCACGGCGGCGACACCGGTCGCCTCGATGGCGCAATCGATCGGCTTGCCGCTGCAGACCGCGGCGATCGAAGCCGGATCGAGATCGACCGGGATCGCGCCGGTCTCGCGCTGCACGAGATCCCGTCGCGCCGTTTGCCGCTCGGCGAAGAGCACCGGGCCGAAACCGAGATGCTGCAGGAGAAGGCAGGCGAGGCCGCCAACCGGGCCGGCGCCCGCCACCAGCACCGGCTTACCCGGCGCAGGATCGGCGCGGCGGATCGCGTGCAGCGCCACGGCGAGCGGCTCGCTCAGGGCCGCGACTTGCGGCGGAATGGCGGGATCGACCTTGAGCAATCCACGCACCGGCAGGACCACCTCTTCCGCAAAGCCACCGTCGCAGACCTCACCGACATAGCCGAGCTTGGTGCAAAGATTGGCGCGGCCGGCCTGGCATGGCTCGCACACGCCGCATGGCGCCCGTGAATCCGCAATCACGCGGTCGCCGAGCGCCAGCGCCGAGACGTCCGCGCCAAGCGCCGTCACCTCCGCGGTGAACTCATGGCCGGGCGTCACCGGGAGATGCGCGATCCACTGCCCGGTCTTGAAGTTGTGGAGATCGGAGCCGCAGATGCCGGCCGCCAGCACCCGCAGCCGCACCTCGCCCGCACCGGGTGCCGAAGGCGGCGCGATGTCCTCGACCGTGAGCTTGCCGATGCCGTGAAAGCGGACCGCGCGCATGATGAAAGCCTCGCGAAGCTTGAAACTTCGCTCATTTTGCGCATATCTGCGCGATGGAGAACACCCCGGACAAACCCGGCCGCGACCGACCGCTGATCCAGCAGTTCCGGGTGCATCTGGTGATCGGCGCGCTGGTCGTGGTCTTCCTCGGCTTGGCCACGCTCCTCACACCGCATACGCCGCACGCGCTCTGGGTCTCCGGCGGTCTCACCGTGATTCTCTTCGGGCTGTTCTTCTGGCGGACGGAACTCCGGCCGCGGCGCAAGCGCGATTAGGCGCGGCGCGCCGGAATGGTCATCGCGGCGACGCCGGCGATGACGCAGAGCAACCCGATCCAGGCCGTCGAGGTCAGGCTCTCGCCGAGGAAGAGCGCGCCGATCGCAACGCCGATCGGCACGCGCAGATAGGCCTGCGACGTGGTCCCGATCGAGCCCAGGGTGTGGATCAGCCGGAAATAGATGGTGAAGGCCAGCGCGGTCGAGAACACCGAGAGGCCGAGCAAAGCCAGGATCGACGCGCTGGACGGCACGAGCGCCCAGGGCCGATCGACCACGAGGCTGATGGGGATGAGGATTGCGGCGCCGCAGAGCATCGATCCGGCGGCGGGCAGCAGTGGGTCGAGGCCTTTGAAGGTCTTGCCGAAGATCGCGGCACCTGCATAGCAGATGGTGGCGGCGACGATGGCGAGCTGGGCCCAGAGTTCCTGGCCGAGCCCGCCGAAAGCCTGGAACCCCACGATCAGGCTGATCCCCGCAATGCCCGCCGCAACGCCGAACAGCCGCCGTCCTGTCACCGGTTCATGCCGCGTGATCAGCGCGGTCAGCAGGAAGGTGAAGATCGGCGAGGTGGAGTTGAGGATCGCGGCCAATCCGGCATCGACCGTGCGCTCGCCCCAGGCGATCAGGGTGAAGGGGATGACGCTGTTGAGGCAGGCCTGGAACAGGAACTTCCGCCAGGTCGCAGCATCGTTCGGCAGGCGAAGCCCGCGCCCCCGCATCACGGCAAGCAGGATGGCGCCGGCGATGAGGGTGCGCGCGGCGATGAAGGTCACCGGCGGAATGGTCTCGACGCCGATCCGGATGAACGTATAGGACGCGCCCCAGAGCGTCGCCAGCACCAGAAGCAGCGCCAG
>Ga0307513_10011396_pt1 | contig 11053 bp, 8 predicted proteins | sample 15_EM_MG_FD_202174 | JGI IMG/M metagenome (GOLD analysis project Ga0307513, IMG submission 202174) | Populus trichocarpa ectomycorrhiza microbial communities from riparian zone in the Pacific Northwest, United States - 15_EM | ecosystem: Host-associated > Plants > Roots > Unclassified | place... | reverse complement strand
GCACCTCGTACGCGAACCAGAGCGCCGTGGCCACGAAGAGCATGGTCAGGATCAGATAGTCGGACCGCGCGGAGGGCTGCTCGACGGTGCCGAACGGGTCCTGCATCGACTCGCGGAAGATCGGCCCGACCTCGAGCCACCACTGGTAGGCGAACCAGCCGTTCACGATCACGTTGAGAATCAGCACGGCGACGACGTCGATGAGCCGGGCGACCAGCCGCCGGCCGAGCCCGGCGAGGGCGAAGCCGTGCGGCCGGACCTGCGGCGGCGCATATGCGTACGGGAACGCGCCGGGTGGCGGCGTCCAGCCGGGCGGTGGCTGCCAGCCCTGCGGAGTCGGCGTCCAGCCGGGCGGTGGCCCCCAACCCTGCGCGGGCGGCTGCCAGGCCTGCGGCGGCTGCCCGCCCGGCAACTCCGGCCCGGGCGCCGGCTCGGCCCCGGGCGGCAGGCCCGACCCCTGCGGCGGCGTCCATCCGGGCGGCGGTTGATAGCCGGGGGGAGCTTGCCAGCCGGGCGGGGGCTGCTGCCAGCCGGGCGGCGGGCCCCACGGCAGACCCTGCGCCGGCGCCTCCGGCGGCGGGGTCACGGACGGCTCGGCGGCGGGCTGCTCGGCGGCGGGCGGGGCGCCGGTGGTCGTGGCGCCGGTGGTCGTGGGCGGCTCCGGCTCGGGCTGCTCGGCGGGCGGGGGCCCGTCGGGTGGCGTCTGGTCGGCCGGGATCGCCTTGCCGAGCCAGCCTTCGCCGTCCCACCAGCGCTGGGTGGACGGGTCGGCCGGATCCTTGTACCAACCCTCGGGGAGCGAGCTCATGGGAAGACCTTAATGACCACGGTCCCAGCGACCTTGTCGTGCAGGCACTGCTGATACGGCTTGTCCCAGAGCTGCCACAACCCGTCCAGATAGCGAAAGAACGGCACGACCACACTGACCACGAACTCGATCAGGTATCGCTTCGCCGCCATGCCCCGGGTCAGGGTGGCGGCCGGGTCGAGCGGGACTACGCGGATCTTCATCGCCTTCTTGCCGACGGTCTGGCCGGTCTTGAAGAGCATCTCGACGTAGTAGAAGTAGTAGATCACCAGCATCAGCACGAGGATGCCGAGCTCGAGCAGCAGGATCGGCAGGATGAAGCCGGTGAAGAACACCGCGCTGTCCGGCTCGCCCGTATAGGGATCTGTCGAGTCGATGACGTCGCCCATCTGGCTGTAGACGACGAAGAAGGCCACCGGCAGCGCGATGACCAGCAGGATGCCGGAGAGGATGGCGCCGTCGATGATGGCGGCCAGGAGTCGCGAGCCGAAGTCGGCCAGCGGAACGCCGGCCGGGCTGAGGGCCGGCGGCGGCGGTTGCGCCGGGTAGCCGTAGGCCGGATAGCCGGGCGGCGGCCCATATGGCGCGCCCGGCGGGGGTCCGTAGTAGGGACCCCCGGCCGGCGCCGGCGGCTGCTGGGGTGGTTGCGTCACGAAGACAGTGTTACAGGTTGCCGCGCAGTTCTTGTTCCCGCTCGATGGCCTCGAAGAGCGCCTTGAAGTTGCCCTTGCCGAAGCCGAGCGAGCCGTGCCGTTCGATCAGCTCGAAGAAGACCGTCGGGCGGTCCTGCACGGGCTTGGTGAAGATTTGCAGGAGGTATCCGTCCTCGTCCCGGTCGACCAGGATCGAGCGCTTCTTCAGCTCCTCGATCGGCACCCGGACCCGGCCGATCCGGGCCCGCAACTCGGGGTCGTCGTAGTACGAGTCGGGCGTGTCGAGGAACTCCAGCCCGGCCGCGCGCATCGCGTCGACGCTGGCCAGGATGTCGTTGGTGGCCACCGCGACGTGCTGCGCCCCAGGGCCGCCGTAGAACTCGAGGTATTCGTCGATCTGCGACTTGCGGGCGGAGACGGCCGGCTCGTTCAGCGGGAACTTGACCTTGCGGGTGCCGTCCGCGACGACCTTCGACATCAGCGCCGAATAGTCGGTCGCGATGTCGTCGCCGATGAACTCCGCCATGTTGGTGAAGCCCATGACGCGGCGATAGAACTCCACCCACTCGTCCATCTTGCCGAGCTCGACGTTGCCGACCACGTGGTCCACGGCCTGGAAGTAGCGCTTGGGCTGCAGGCCGGCGTCGATGGCCGGGCGCCGGTCGACGATCGGCCGGTGGGTGACGAAGCCGGGCAGGAACGGGCCGTGGTAGCCGGACCGGTCGATCAGCGTGTGGATGGTGTCGCCGTAGGTGGCGATCGCCGCGAGTCGGACGGTGCCGTGCTCGTCCGAGATCTCGTGCGGCTCGGTGACCGGCTGCGCCCCGGCCGAAATGGCGCGCGCGAAGGCCCGGTCGACGTCGGGCACGGCCAGGGCGATGTCATAGATGCCGTCGCTGTGCGCGGCGACGTGCCCGGCGGCCGGCGCGCCCGGGTGCACTGCGCCGGTGATCAGGAATCGGGCCGCGCCGCTGACCAGGACGTACTCGGCGTGGTCGCGGAAGCCGTGCTCCGGGCCGCGGTACGCCACGCAGGTCATCCCGAACGCGGTCGAGTAGAAGTGGGCGGCCTGCTTGGCGTTGCCCACGAGGAACTGGAGGTAGTCGACGCCCTTGACCGGAAAGACGTCGTCGATTGCCGTGGTCTGCTCCATCATCTGCGTCATGTGCCAGGATGCTCGTCCTCATTTCGTAGCTGGGCAACAGTGGCCTTCTGCGCTGGTCAGTCTGCGCAATTGGTATCGTTGACCGCGACCATGGCTGAACAAGATGTACAGCTCGACGCGCTCGACGCCAAGCTCCTCGCGCTGCTGCACGAGGAGCCGCGGATCGGCGTGCTGGAGTTGTCGCGGCGGCTTGCGGTCGCGCGCGGCACTGTCCAGGCCCGGCTGGACAAGCTGATCGCCCGGGGCGCGATCACCAGCTTCGGCCCGGACGTCTCGCCCGCCGCGATCGGCTTCGGCGTGATGAGCTTCGTGACCTTGGAGATCAGCCAGCGCTACGGCCACACCGCGGTCGCGGCGCACCTGGCCGCCATCCCCGAGGTGCTCGAGGCGCACACGATCACCGGCGCCGGGGACGTGGTCTGCCGGATCGTCGCCCGCTCCAACGCCGACCTGCAGCGGGTGATCGACCAGATCGTCGGCTACGAGGGCATCGTGCGGTGCTCGACGATCATCGCGCTGGCCGAGCTGATCCCGTACCGGATGCTGCCGTTGGTGCGGGCCGCCGTGCAAACCACCGCAAAGCCGATCGACACGGGCGGATCGGCCTGACCGGAAGGGCTTGTCGATCTCGTTACGGTGTCCTGCGTGGCCTCCGGCAGCCCTGGATGGAAGGGCTACGCCGTCTTCATCGGCGTGGTCCTCATCATTCTGGCCACCACCGGCGTCTGGAACCCGTTCCCGAAGCTCTGGAGCTGGATCGACACCAGCGACCCGATCGCGCCGGGCGTCGCGCAGTGGCAGCTCTCGCTGGGTGGCAGCCCGCAGAGTGTGACGATCGCCGGCGGCGCGGTGATCGTCGAATACCGGACCTCGATCGAGGCGTACGGGGTCGGCGCGGGCGTGAAGCTGTGGAAGTCGGACGCGGACTGGTCGGCGGTCGCGGGCGGGGAGAGCGACGCGGTCGTCGTCGTGGGCCGGCTGTTGACCAAGGGCTATCAAGTGCTTGATCCGCGTACGGGGGCCGTGCAGCGGGTGGACACCACGGCCACCGGCGTGTGGACGTACACAAATGGGATCTTGGATTTGCATTGTGCGAAGGCCAATGACTGCGAGCTGACCGCCTGGGACCCGCGCGGGACGCAGCCACTGTGGACGGTGCCCGCGCCGGCCATCGGCTTCAAGCTGAGCGCCGACAATCCGGACCTACCCGACACTCAGCCGCTCACCGCCCAGCGGGTGAACTCGCACGTGGCCGGCCCGGCGCAGATGCCGAACCTGATCGGGCTGCCGGACGGCAACAAAGTGCGCGTCGTGGACACCGCGCGGGGCAAGGCCGTGCAGACCGTCACCCAGGCCACCAACCAGCGGATCTCGGTGGCCGGCGGCCGGGTGCTCACGGTTACCGGCGACGCTCGCGACGGCACCTGCTATTACGGCGTCGTCGCCAGCGCCCCGGCGTCGAACCAGACGATCTGGTCGCGGGCCGGGCTCAATCTGCGTACGGCGGGCAACGGCTCGTCGTGCAAGCAGGACCGCGACCCGGCCGGCGGTTCCGACGTGGTGCTCGGCGTGGACCCGTTCGGCCGGCAGGAGTTGGTCGCCGCGCACGACGGCCGGATCCTCTGGCACGGCGACGGCGACCAGCGGGTGCTCGCCGTCAACGACGCGAACGCCGTGATCCGCGGCGCCGACGGCACGTCGCTGACCGGCCGGTCGTTCACCGGCGGGCCCGGCTGGCGGCGTTCGGTGAGCAAAAACGCGCAGGCCGCCCTGACCCCATGGGCAGCCGTGATCACCGACAGCAAGCCGGGCCGGGTCACCGCGCTCAATCCGGCCAACGGCTCGGTGCTCACCGAGGCGAAGACCGACGCGACGGTATTCGCGGCCGGACCAGGGGCGATGATCCTCGTCGACGGGCGGGACATGGCCTTCCTGCCGTTCGGGGCGTCGACGGCACGGTGATCCAACCGTTGTCCGGGCGTGACCGGAGCGGTTCGCACCTTGTGCAGGGGCTGGCCTAGAGTTGCCGCTCATGAGCAGAGCCGCCGCTTTCTCGTACTCGCCGCTGCTGCCGGCAGGTTCCGACCTGACCGAGTACCGCCTGGTCACGGACGAGGGCGTCGATGTTGTGAACGGGCCGGGCGGCCGCCGTTTCCTCACCATCGAGTCCTCGGCGCTGACCCAGCTCACCGCGGAAGCGATGCACGACATCGCGCATTATCTGCGGCCGGCCCACCTGACCCAGTTGCGGTCCATCATCGATGACCCGAAGGCCTCGCCGAACGACCGGTTCGTGGCCCTCGACCTGCTGCGCAACGCGAACATCGCGGCCGGCGGGGTGCTGCCGATGTGCCAGGACACCGGGACCGCGATCGTGATGGGCAAGCGCGGGCGGCACGTGCTCACCGACGGGCTCGACGAGGCGGCCATCGCCGAGGGCGTCTATCAGGCGTACACCCGGTTGAACCTGCGGTATTCCCAGCTCGCGCCGCTCACCATGTGGGACGAGAAGAACACCGGCTCGAACCTGCCGGCGCAGATCGAGCTCTACGCCGAGGACCCGGGCGGCCAGCCGGACGCGTACAAGTTCCTGTTCATGGCCAAGGGCGGCGGCTCGGCGAACAAGTCGTACCTGTACCAGGAGACGAAGGCGCTGCTCAATCCGGCGCGGATGATGGAGTTCCTGGACGAGAAGCTGCGCCTGATCGGCACCTCGGCCTGCCCGCCGTACCACCTGGCGATCGTCATCGGCGGCACCAGCGCCGAGTACGCGCTGAAGACCGCGAAGCTGGCCAGCGCCAAGTATCTGGACAATCTGCCCCGCGCGGGTTCGATGGCCGCGCACGGCTTCCGCGACGTCGAGCTGGAGGCCGCGGTGCTCGAGCTGACCCGCGACTTCGGCATCGGTGCGCAGTTCGGCGGCCGCTACTTCTGCCACGACGTACGGGTCGTCCGGCTGCCCCGGCACGGCGCGTCCTGCCCGGTCGCGATCGCGGTGTCCTGCTCGGCCGACCGCCAGGCGGTAGCGAAGATCACACCGTCCGGCGTCTGGCTGGAGCGCCTGGAGACCGACCCGGCCCGGTTCCTGCCGGAGGTGGAGCTGGCCGAGGAGGAGGTCGTCCGGGTCGACCTGAACCAGCCGATGGAGTCGATCCGGGCCCAGCTGGCGAAGTATCCGGTGAAGACCCGGCTGTCGCTGAGCGGCCCGCTGGTGGTCGCCCGGGACATCGCGCACGCCAAGATCGCCGAACGCCTCGACGCGGGCGAGCCGATGCCGCAGTACCTGCGCGATCACGCGGTCTACTACGCCGGCCCGGCCAAGACCCCGGAGGGCTACGCGTCCGGCTCGTTCGGACCGACCACGGCCGGCCGGATGGACGCGTACGTCGAGAAGTTCCAGGCCGCCGGCGGCTCCCTGGTCATGCTCGCCAAGGGCAACCGGTCGGGCCAGGTCACCCGGGCCTGCCAGAGCCACGGCGGCTTCTACCTCGGCTCGATCGGCGGGCCGGCGGCGCGGCTGGCCCAGGACTGCATCCGCCACGTCGAGGTGCTCGAATACCCGGAGCTAGGCATGGAAGCGGTCTGGAAAATCGAGGTCGAGGACTTCCCGGCCTTCATCGTCGTGGACGACAAGGGCAACGACTTCTTCGCCGAGGTCACCAAGCCGACGTTGCAGATCAGCAGGCGGTAGCTGTCGGTCAGCTTGCGCAGTAGCCCGCTACCGGGGTGAACCACTCGGTGAGTTGGCCCTCGATGATCGCGTCCAGGTCCTTGGTGGTCTTGATTTTGTCGAAGAACTTGTCGTCGCCCGCGGTCTTTGCGAACTTTGCCGCGGAGGTTGCGCCCGCCGTCTTGAGCGCCGGGTCCTCGGCGGCCGCGGTCTCCTTCTTGACCTGGGCGCCGACGTCCTTCAGTTCCTTGCTCGCCGACTTCTGTGCGGCGTCTGCTTCGGTAGTCTGCTTCGCCTCCTTGTACGCGATCATCTTGCCGATCGCGGTGGCGAAGCCCTTGAGGTCCTCGTTGAGGATCTTCTCCACCTTGCCGCAGACCAGCTTGGTGTTCGCGGTGTAGTCGGGCGGCGGGCTGGTCGGCTCCGCGGAGGGGGTGATCGCCGGCGAGGATGCCGCCGCGGCGGTGGTCTCCGCGTCGCTGTCGCAGGCGGTGCCGGTCAGCAGGACACCGCCGATGGTCACGGCCAGGATGGCGCGTCGCATGACAAAGATCCTGTTCGTCGGGGACGTGCAAACCCTCGGGACGATACGTCCGGTCCGCGACCGCGTCCAACCGAACACCTGCGCGGTGGATACGCGAACAGCCCATCCGCGACTTAGCGGACAGGCTGCACGCCCCCGTTGACAACCGCCTCACCACGCTGGGGCGATGTAGGAAACATCCGAGGTGAGGCGGCGTAGTTACCAGACTCGCGGGTGCCGCTCTCGTTCCACTGTCGATCCGCTCTCGTCGGTGAGAGCACGCGGACTATCGTCGATCCGGATCGGGCGCCGGACGAGGGGGTTCAATGCGTTTTCGCATCCTCGGACCGCTGCAGGTAAGCGACGGAACGGTGGAAGCGGCGATCACGGCCGGCCGCGACCGGGTCGTGCTCGCCATGCTGTTGCTGCGCGCCGGCCGGATCGTCGGGGTCGAGGAGCTGATCGACGCGATCTGGGACGGCGGCCCGCCGACCACCGCGCGCGGCCAGCTGCAGACCTGCGTCTCCCGGCTGCGCCGCACGCTGCCGCAGGCCGCGATCCTGACCGACCCGGCGGGTTACGGCATCGAGGCCGGCGAGGACGACCTGGACGCCACGGCCTTCGCCCGGCTGCTGGCCCGGGGCCGGAGCCGGCTGCCCGCCGACCCGGATGACGCGCGCAAGTTCTTCCGGCAGGCCCTCGATCTCTGGTACGGCCCCGCGCTGGCCGGGATCGACAGCCGCGCGGTCCGGCAGGCCGCCGCGATCCTCGACGAGCAGCACGCCGTCGCGATCGAGGACTGGGTCGACCTCGAGCTGGACGGCGGCCGGGACCGGGATCTGGTCGCCGAGCTGACCGGGCTGGTCGACCGCTTCCCGCTGCGCGAGCGGCTGCGCGCCCAGCTGATGCTGACGCTCTACCGGGTCGGCCGGCAGGCCGACGCGCTGGCTGAATACCGGCGGGTGCGCCGGGTCCTGCATCAGGAGCTGGCCCGCGCCGATCCGCGCCCTGCCCCGGGCCGTCGGCGACTTCACCGGCCGGGCCGATCTGCTGCAGGCGTTGCGGGCCGAGATCGCCGCCGCGCCGGCCGGCCCGCTGGTCCGGGTGATCGACGGGATGGCCGGCATCGGCAAGACGGCTCTGGCCGTACACCTCGCGGGTCTGGTGGGTGCCAGCTATCCGGATGCGCATCTCTTCATCGACCTGCACGGACATAGCGATCGGGCGGCGGCGGAGCCGGCGGCCGCGCTGCTCACCCTGCTGCGCCAGCTCGGCCTGGCCGCCGACAAGATCCCGGCCAGCGTCGAGGACCGGGTCGCGCTCTGGCGCAGCGAGCTGGCCGGCCGCCGGGCGCTGGTGCTGCTCGACAACGCGGCGAGCAGCGCCCAGGTCACGCCGCTGCTGCCCGGCCTCGGCAACAGCCTCGTGCTGGTCACCAGCCGGCGCCGGCTGACCGGCCTGGACGGCGTGCGGCCCGAGTCGGTGCAGGTGCTGGACGAGGCCGAGGCGGCCGCGCTGTTCGTCCGGATCGTCGGGGAACGTGCCGACGCCGAGCCCGCGGCGGTCCGCGAGGTGGTCCGCCGGTGCGGGCGGCTGCCGCTGGCGATCCGGCTGGCCGGGGCCCGGCTGGCGCACCGGCCGCGCTGGCGGGTCGCCGATCTGCTGCGCCGGCTGGGCGAGGCCGCGCTGCCCGAGTTGGTCGCCGAGGACCGCACGGTGCTGTCCGCGTTCGCCCTTTCGTACGCCCAACTGCCCGCCGCTCCGCAACGGCTGTTCCGCCTGCTCGGCCTGAATCCGGGCGAGCGGTTCACCGCCCCGGCCGCCGCCGCGCTGGCCGATCTCGACCTGGACGACGCCGAGGATCTGCTCGACGGGCTGGTCGACGTGCACCTGGTCGAGGAGCCCGAGCCGGGGCTGTTCCGGCTGCACGACCTGATGCGCGAGTACGCGGCCTCGCTCGCCACGGCCGAGGGCCCCGAGTACGCCCGCGCCGCGATCGTCCAGCTGCTCGACTTCCACCTGCAGGCCATCGCGGTCACCGGCTTCCACGCGCAGCGGCAGAGCCTGATCCGCGACCTGAAGCTGGGCCCGCCGCTGCGCCCCGACCTGGCCGCCGCCGTCACCGACCACGCCGCGCACCTGGAACGCGAACGGTCGAACCTGCTGCCGTTCATGGCGGCCGGCGTCGCGGCCGGCCGGCCCGAATACGCCTGGCTGCTGCCCCGCGCGGCGTGGCGGTATCTGTTCACCCGCGGATACCTGGCCGACATCGCCGACTCGCACACCCAGGCGATGGCCGTGGCGCGCGAATCCGGCGATGACGAGGCCGTGGCGATGACCGCGAACTCGCTCGCGGCCGGCTACAGCCGGATGGGGCGCAACGACGACGCGCGGCAGATGCTCGAGCTCTGCGTCCGGCTGCGCCGCCAGCTCGGCGACGAGGCCGGTGCGAACAAGGCGACGGGCAACCTGGCCGTCGTGTACGAGTCGATGGGGCGGCTGGCGGACAGCCTCGACCTGGCCCGGGAGTCGCTGCGGACCTGCCGCCGGCTCGGCGACCAGACCAGCATCGGCCGCCGGCACTCGGTGATCGGCTACCTCTACGCCCAGCTCGGCCACCCCGCGGAGGGCCTGCACCACCTGCGGCTCGAGCTGCAGGTGATGATCGCCGAGGGGCCCGCCGAACGGCTCTCCGTCGCGCAGACCATGCTGCACATCGCCACCCTCAAACGCCGCTACGGCCTCGCCACCCCGGAGGTCGTGCGCCGCATGCTGCGGGTCTGCCTGTGGGTCTACGCCGCCAAGGACTACCGGATCGGCACGGCCGAGGTCTACAACGAGCTGGGCTCGCTCTGCCGGGCGGAGGGCCGCTACGCCGAGGGGATCGAGCTGCACCGGCAGGCGGTCGCGATCGCCGAGGGCAGCGCCGACCGCCGATTCGAGGCGATCTTCCTGAACGACTTCGCGGCGACCGTCCGGGAGAGCGGCGACCCGGCGGGGGCGGCCGAGCTGCACGGCCGGGCGTTGAGCATCGCGGCCGGCAAGCATCCGTACGAGGAAGCCCGCGCCTTGGCCGGCCTCGGATCGTCGCTTGTGGACAGCGACCTCGACGGCGCCCGCCAGCACTGGCGGCAGGCGCTTGCCGTCTTCACCCGGATGGGCGTGCCGGACCGCTACGACGTCGAGAAGCGGCTGGCCAACCGATGAGATTCGGCATTCTCGGCCCGTTGCTGGCCGGCGACGTGGCGCTCACCGCGGCCCGCGACCGGATCGTGCTCGCCATGCTGCTCCTGCACGCCGACCGGATCATCGGGCTGGACGAGCTGGTCGACGCGGTCTGGGGCGACGAGCCGCCGGCCACGGCCCGCGGCCAGTTGCAGACCTGCGTCTCCCGGCTGCGCCGGCTGCTCCCGGCGGACACGATCCAGACCGACCCCGCGGGGTACGGCGTCCGCCTCGAGCCCGGCGACCTGGACGCGACGATCTTCGCTGCCCTGATCGCGGCGGCGCGCGCCGAGACCGACCCGGACCAGTCCCGCAAGCTGCTGCGCCAGGCCCTCGACCTGTGGCGCGGTCCGGCCCTGCCGGGCATCGAGAGCCGTTCGGTGCGCGGGGCGGCAACCGTGCTGGACGAGCAGCGCGCGGTCGCCATCGAGGACTGGGTCGACCTGGAGCTCGGCGGCGGCCGGGCCCGGGACCTGGTCGCCGAGCTGGGCGCGCTGGTCGAGCAGTTCCCGCTGCGCGAGCGGCTGCGCGGACAACTGATGCGGGCGCTCGCCGACGCGGGCCGCCCAGCCGACGCGCTGGCCGAGTACGACCGGATCGAGGCCGCCCTGCGCGACGGTCTCGGCCTCGAGCCCGGCCCGCAACTGCGCGAGGTGCGCCGGCGGGTGCGCGACGGCGACCAGCCCGACGGCGCGGAGCAGGTGGTCCGGGCGATGCCGCGGACGGTCAGCGACTTCACCGGCCGCGGACCGGTGCTGGACCGGCTGCTGGCCGCGATCGACGCGGCCGGCGACAGCCCGGTGCTGCAAGTGATCGACGGGATGCCCGGGATCGGCAAGACCACCCTCGCCGTGCACGTGGCCGGCCTGGTCGCCGACCGCTACCCGGACGCGCATCTCTTCGTCGACCTGCACGGGCACAGCGAGCGCAACCCGATCGAGCCCGGCGCGGCCCTGACCACGCTGCTGCGCCAGCTCGGCGTGCCGGCCGACCGGATCCCGGCCGACCT
>Ga0307513_10011395_pt1 | contig 11053 bp, 7 predicted proteins | sample 15_EM_MG_FD_202174 | JGI IMG/M metagenome (GOLD analysis project Ga0307513, IMG submission 202174) | Populus trichocarpa ectomycorrhiza microbial communities from riparian zone in the Pacific Northwest, United States - 15_EM | ecosystem: Host-associated > Plants > Roots > Unclassified | place... | reverse complement strand
TCGAGCTGACGTTGCTGCCGTTCCAACCCTACGAGCGGCTGCCCGAGGTCCTGGGCACCGGCGACCTCCTCGTTGTTCTCCTGGCGGCGGACGCGGGGGAGTTCTCCGTCCCGTCCAAGACACTGTCCTATCTGTGCGCCGGGCGCCCCGTGCTCGGCCTGATGCCCGCCGACAACCTGGCCGCGCAGCTGCTGCGCGAGGCGGGGTCGGCTGTCTTCCCGCCGGAGGAGTCCTCACTCGACGACGCCTTCGCCTGGGTCCAGGAGGTCCTGTCCGACCCGGCGCGTTCCGAAGCGCTCGGCAAGGAGAGCCGCGCGCTGGCCGAACGGGAGTTCGCATTGGGGGACTGCGCCTCGCGCTTCGAGGACATCCTCCGGACGGCGAAGCGCCGCGCCGCACGCTGACCGGTCCGCCGCGGGAGTCCGCCGTTCTCCTCACGGACGGCGGCTCACCGGCGGGCCGCCTCCCCTGGTCGGTCGAAGCCGCCGGCCGCCCAGGGCCCGCCGTCGATCCGGCGGGTCCGAGGTGGCCGGCAGCCGTCGCACCTGTGTCACCCCGCGCCCGGCCGGTCCTGGTAGATGCCCTCGAGCTGGTCCACGACGGCCCGGATGGAGAACACCTCGTCGATCGCGCGGCGACCCGCCTCGGCCAGTCGGCCGCGCAGCTGTTCGTCGACGAGGAGCGCGGCCACCGCATCGGCCAGGGCCTCCGGGCTGCCGTCGGTCACCAGCGCCGCCTGTCCGCGCTCCAGTTCGGCCGCGATGCCGCTGCTGTCCGTGCACACGACCGGTGTTCCCTCGGCCAGTGCCTCCAGGACCGTCATCGGGAACGGCTCGTGCACGCTCGGCAGGACGTACACGGCGGCTCTCCGGTAGGCCTCGAGCGCCGCGGAGTGCTCCAGCGCGCCGCCGTAGGAGACCACATCCGTCAGCCCGCGGTCCATGACGAGCCCGTTCACCGCCGCGAGGGATCCCTCGTCCGCTCCGTACAGCGTGAAGCGTGCCTCGGGGATCTCCTTGTGGACCAGGGCGGCCATCTCGACGAACGCCTCGGGGCGCTTGCGCGGGTGCAGCCGGGCGAGGAAGATCACCTGGTTGTCGTCCCTCGGCCGAGTGCCCGGCCGCTCGCCGGACGTGCGCAGGCCGTTGGGCAGTGACACCAGCGGTGGCCCGTCCGGGCCCAGCACCTCGGTCAGTGCCCGTCGCTCCCGCTCGGTGAGCACCAGGCAGCAGCGTGCCCGGCGCAGCAGGGGCACGTACAGACTGTCGAACACCCGCGCGACGAGACCTGTGCGGGGCTCGACCATGCCGTGCGTCTGGGTGACGAAGTCCGTGCGCCGGAGCCGGGCGACGGCGAGCCCGGCGAGGGAAACGAGGTCCCGTCCCGCATGAAGGTGAACGGTGTCGGCGCGCCCCATGGTCCGCCACAGGTCCCACAGCAGCAGGGGATGCGCGAGTCCGAGGCACCCTCGGCCCGGGACGAGGCGCCGTGCCGGGCGGGAGACGAAACGGACGGTTCCGACACGCTCCGAAGCGCGGGCCCTGCCCCGCCACAGCGACACCAGCGTGACGTCGTGACCGCGGGCGGCGCATTCCTCGAGCTGGGCGACGGCCACGCTCGTCGGACCGCCGAAGGCCCCGTCGTCGCTGACGAGCGTGACCACATGGACCAGTCTCATGCCGTGACTCCCTTCGCTGATACGGCCGGGGCCGCTCCCGGCGTACCGCTCGCCGTCAGGACCGAGCCGGGCGCCAGGTCCCGGTGCGCGACGGCACCGGCCCCCACCACCGCGTCCCGGCCGACAGTGACGCCGCGCAGCACGACGGCGCGGGCCGCAACCCAGCAGCCCGGCTCCAGTCGGATGGGGCCGTTGTCGAACTCGAAGGTGGCGGAACGACGGAGATGGCTGCCCGTGCACAGCAGCGCACTCTGGGAGACGCAGCAGTCCTGGCCGATCGTCACCGGTTCCAGGTTGAGGATCCAGGCGTCCTCGCCGATCCACACGTCGTCGCCGATGTCCAGCTTCCACGGCCAGTGCACGCGCACCCCGCGCCGGATCAGCACCCGCTCTCCGACACGGGCGCCGAAGGCACGCAGCAGTACCGGCCGCCACCGGGCCGGGAACCACCATTTGACGAAGAGCAGATGGAGAGCCGCGAACCAGGCCGCCTGGACCAGCAGGGGGCGGCCTTTCTCGTAGCCGGCACCGGTGAAGCCGCGCAGGGATCGCGCCACGACCGCCCGGTACGCCGTCTCCCCTGCCGCGTCACCCGCGTGCGGGGCGGCTCCGGGCGGTGCGACTGCGGGCTCTGCTGCTTCGGGCTGTGCGGCCGCGGGCTGTGCGGCTGTGGTCTTTGCCATGACGGTGTCCCTTCCGGGGGCCCAAGACGTCCACGTCCGCGATCCTTCACGGCCCCGGGGACGGAGCACCTTCGATCACCGCGTGTTGGCGGCAGACCTGCCTGGATGGAGGACCGCCCGTGGGGCGTGCCGGTCCGGCCGACGGCACGCCCCACGGGACCACACTCCTGTTCAGTAGGCGCCTTGGCCGTCCAGCACCGCGCGCACGGTACGGGCCATGACGTTCATGTCCCCGGTCAGCGACCAGTTGTCGACGTAACGCAGGTCGAGTGCGACCGTTTCACGCCAGGACAGGTCGGACCGGCCGCTCACCTGCCACAGCCCGGTCAGGCCCGGTTTGACACTGAGCCGGCGCATCTCGATCCCGTTGTACTTGACGACCTCCTCGGGCAACGGGGGACGTGGACCGACCAGGGACATGTGGCCGAAGAGGATGTTGAACAACTGGGGCAGTTCGTCCAGCGAGTAACGCCGCAGGATCCGGCCGACCGGGGTGACCCGGGGGTCCCGCCGCATCTTGAACATGTGCCCGTCGTTCTCGTTCTCCGCCTCCAGACCGCTCTTGAGCCGGTCCGCGCCGACCACCATGGTGCGGAACTTCCACATGGCGAACTGCCGCATGTTCCAGCCGACCCGGGTCTGGCGGTAGACGACCGGACCCGGCGAGCCGAGCCGGACGGCCAACGCCAGCACGAGCAGCAGCGGTGAGAGCAGGAGGAGCAGCACCAGGGCGCCCACCCGGTCCAGCACGGCCTTCGCCACGGTGTGCGCGCCGCGCTGCAGCGGTGGTGCGATGTGCAGCAGGGTGAGTCCGGCCGCCGAGGTCAGCCGCATCCGCCGGCGTGCCACGTCCACGACGCCGGGCAGCACCATGAGGGAGCGGCCCCTGTCGTGCAGCATCCAGGACAGCCGGCGCACCCGGTCGCCCGACATGTGCCGGCCCGGCGCCACGAAGATCAGGTCGGCCGCGAGTTTGTCGGCCGCCCCGAGCACGGCCGCGGCGTCCTCCTCGGGCGTCTCGGGCTCCTCGCAGGGCAGCCGCACGCACACCTGCACCCCGGAGCGCACGTCGCCCTCTCCCACCGGGCAGGAGCCGACGATCACGTACTCGTGGTCCGTGCGCTGGGAGAGCTGCTCCACCACCGCGTCGACCGTCGGTGGTTCGCCGACGATCACCACGTGACGCAGGGCGCGGGCCTCCCGGCGGGCGGCCAGCAGGTGACGGTGAATCATCTTCTGACAGACCCCCGTGACGACCAGCGCGGGGATCAGTGCCGTGAACGCCTCGGCGGGCACGCTGTCCAGTCCGCAGACCACACGAAGCGTCGCCAGGGCGCCGACCAGGACCAGCCAGTCCCGTATGACGGCCCGGAGGCCGCCTCCGTCGCCCCAGGCCAAAGGCGTGTTGCGCTTACTCACCAGCCCGATCAGCGGCCACAGCAGGGCTGCGGTGGCCGCCAGGCGCAGCGGGTGCGGTTCTTCGACCTCCACGAACGTCGCAGCGACCGGCAGGGCCGCGGCAAGAAGGTCCACACAGACCGAGAAGGGGCGGTACCACTGCGCCCACGTTTCCTCACGGTGGACGGGGTGGCGCGCCACGGTAGTCGGCGCCTGTCGGGACATCGCGATTCTGAACCGCCGCATGGTCTCCTCTCAACCCCTGATCGGCAGATCTCGGGCACAGCCGCGTGAACCACCACGCGTGCGGTCCCACCTCCTGACGTGATTCTTATATCATCAGATGGATTGGAATATCGTACTTTTATCCCCTCCTGCATGTCCGGGACGCCTCGCGCTCCGCCGCTGCTTGGGGCACGGTGGAGTGACGCGCCCCACACACCGGACACAGGTGACGCCACGCCGCCGTCACCGCGGAGAGGAGCCCCGCATGTCGAACCACACCTATCGGGTCACGGAGATCGTCGGCACCTCGCACGAGGGGGTCGACCAGGCCGTCCGCAACGGCATCACCCGCGCCTCGCAGACCCTCCGCAACCTCGACTGGTTCGAGATCACGCAGGTCAGGGGCCAGATCGTGGACGGGCAGGTCGAGCACTACCAGGTCGGGCTGAAGGTCGGTTTCCGGTTGGAGGACGGCGAGTAACCGTAGTGGGCGACCTCCGCAGGTCCGGCCCTCACCCTCCCGCGCATCCTTCGGCGCGCCGGACTCGGCCGTGCAGCGGGCCCGTACGACGCTGAAGCCGGCCCGTTCCGCGTCCTGGCAGACGAGTTCGTCGTCCACCAGGACGCGGAGCGCGCGGCCCTGGTCCAGTCGGATCCGGATCTCCGGCCCACGGCTCTGAGGTGGCCCGCGCCTGCCGGTTCAGGGGCGAGGTGCCCAGGAACCGGTGGAGACGAGAACCGCAGCGTTCGCATATCTGATCGCTCGCCGTCCCAGGCTCACGACACATCACCCGGTCCAGTCGGCCGACCCGGCAACCTCCACGGCGCCGGCGGCCACTCCTTGGCGACAGAGCCGAGGCAGAGGCGGGAGCCGTACATGCGCAACGCAGCGATCCGGACGGGAACGGCGGTCCTGGGCACCGCGTTAATGACAGCGGGGATGCTCGTGGGCGCCGCCGAGGGGGCGAGTGCCGCGACGACCCTCGTCGTGGCGACAGGTGGCGACGACTCGGCGCCGGGCACGCCCGCGCACCCCCTGAGGACCATCCAGAAGGCCGTCGACCTGGCGAAGCCGGGCGACACGATCACCGTACGCGGGGGCACCTACGCGCTCACCGACAACATCACCATCGCCACCTCGGGCACCGCGTCCCAGCCCATCACCCTGGGCGGCTACCCGGGCGAACGGGTCGTGATCGACGGGGAGCGACTGCCGGCGAGCCACACGCCGGTCGGCGGCAGCATCCCGCGTGCCGAGCGCGGCGCGATCCACCAGGAGGCCTCCTACTGGCGGATCTCGGGGCTGGAGATCGTGAACGGGCCGTACGGCGTGTACTGCGACGGCTGCGACAACAATGTCTTCGCCCGCCTGATCACCCACGACAACTACGAATCCGGTTTCCAGCTCCAGGGCGCCTCCGCCCACAACCAGATCCTGGACCTGGACAGTTACGGCAACCGCGACCCGCGCAAGAACGGCGAGAGCGCGGACGGGCTGGCCGTCAAGGAGGGCAGCGGGACCGGCAACGTCGTGCGGGGCGCGCGGCTGTGGAACAACGTCGACGACGGCTTCGACGCCTGGAAGTTCACCTCGCCGATCACGATCGAGAACACCATCGCGTACGGCAACGGCGTCAACCGCTGGAACTTCCCCGACTTCGCGGGCGACGGCAACGGCTTCAAGCTCGGCGGCGGCACACCGGCGCCCGCCGCGGCGCACGTCCTGCGCAACACGGCCGCGTTCAGGAACGCGGCGCACGGCATCACGGACAACGGCAATCCGGGTGCCCTCAGCGTCAACCGCAGTACCGCGTACGGGAACGCGGGCACCGGCTTCGACGTGGACACCTCCGGGGGACGCGCCACCCTCAACGCCAACCTGTCGGTCGCCGACGGACGGGCCGTCGCCCTCGGCTCCGCCACCGTCTCCACCGGCAACTCCTGGGATCTGGGCGGCACTTGGAACGCCGTGTCAGTGCTGAGCACCGACCCGGCGGCCGTCACGGGCGCGCGTCGCGCGGACGGTTCGCTGCCGGCGGCCTCCGACTTCCTGGTACCGCGCAATGGAACGAACATCGGAGCCCGCTTCTAGGCGATCTCCGGAGGCGTAATCCGGGGGCGTGAGCAATCAACCGGAATTCAATCTGTCGGAAACATTGACTCGCTCGCGCCCCATACCTACCTTTCGGTCGAACCTCCGCACACCGTTCCACATATCGAACAATGTCGGCCCGGGAACAGGCCACCGAAGGAGACTCGCCGTGGACCGCACCCGCAGCAGCTCGACCAGCAGACGCACGCTCCTCAAGGCCTGCACGGCCCTGGTCGTCGCCGTGACCGTGCCCGTCGCCGTCGGCGCCCCGGTGTTCGCCGCCGTCCCGGCCTCCCCGGCCGTCACCTTCACCAACCCGATCGCCGCGCAGCGCGCCGACCCGCACATCTACAAGCACACCGACGGCTACTACTACTTCACGGCCACGGTCCCCGCGTACGACCGGATCGTGCTGCGCCGGGCCACCACGCTCCAGGGCCTGGCGTCCGCCGCCGAGACGACCATCTGGACCAAGCACGCCAGCGGTGAGATGGGCGCCCACATCTGGGCTCCGGAGATCCACTACATCGACGGCAAGTGGTACATCTACTTCGCGGCCGGTGCCTCCAACGACATCTGGAAGATCCGGCCGTACGTCCTGGAGACCTCGGCCGCCAACCCGATCACCGGGACCTGGACCGAGAAGGGCCGGATCGCGCTGCCGCTGGACACCTTCTCGCTCGACGCGACGACCTTCGTGGTGAACGGGACGCGCTATCTGAGCTGGGCGCAGAACGACCCGGCGGTCGGCGACGGCACCAACCTCTACCTCGCGAAGATGTCCAACCCCTGGACCATCAGCGGCACTCCGGCGATGATCTCCCGGCCCACGCTGTCCTGGGAGATCATCGGGCACACGGTGAACGAGGGGCCGTCGGTCATCCAGCGGGGCGGCAAGATCTTCATGGCCTTCTCGGCGAGCGCCACCGACGCCAACTACTGCCTGGGGCTGCTGACCGCGTCCGCCTCCGCCGATCTGCTCAACCCGGCGTCCTGGACGAAGAGTTCGCAGCCGGTGTTCACGAGCAACGCCTCGACCGGGCAGTACGGGCCGGGCCACAACACCTTCACGGTCTCCGAGGACGGCACGTCCGACGTCCTCGTCTACCACGACCGCAACTACAAGGACATCAGCGGCGATCCGCTCAACGACCCCAACCGGCGCACCCGTTACCAGAAGCTGTACTGGAACGCCGACGGCACCCCGAACTTCGGCATCCCGGTCTCCGACGGGCTCACCCCGGTCCGCCTCTCCTCGTTCAACTACCCCGACCGGTACATCCGGCACTGGGAGTTCCGGGCGAGGATCGAGGCGAACGTCACCAACCTCGCCGACTCGCAGTTCCGGATCGTCACCGGGCTGACCGGCTCGGGGACCGTCTCGCTGGAGTCGGCGAACTTCCCCGGCCACTACCTCCGGCACAAGAACTACGAGCTGTGGGTGGAGAAGAACGACGGCACGGCCACCTTCCTGGCCGACGCCTCCTTCACCCGGCGGGCGGGCCTCGCCGACTCGGCCGGGGTGTCCTTCGAGTCGTACAACTTCCCGGGCCGCTATATCCGGCACTACAACAGCCTGCTCCAGCTCCAGCCGCTCAGCACCTCCCTCGACCAGCAGGACGCGACCTACTACGCCGAGTAGGCGGCCTGTCCCCGGCACCGCACCTCCGCACCTCCGCACCTCCGCACCTCCGCACCTCCGCACCTCCGCACCTCCGCATCCCCTCAGAGACGAGGCACATGTGACCCCCCACCTCTCCCGGCGGTTCCTTCTCCAGAGCGCGATACTCGCCGCCGCCACGCCCGCGTTCGCCTACGCCGCCTCCGGCCGGGCCGCCGCCGCTGCCCTGCCCGCGCCGTCCGCCTGGACACTCCGCCCCTTCGAGCTGAAGGACGTCTCGCTCGGCCAGGGCGTCTTCGCGAGCAAGCGCCAGCTGATGCTGGACCACGGGCGCGGCTACGACGTCAACCGGCTGCTCCAGGTCTTCCGCGCCAACGCGGGCCTCTCCACCGGCGGCGCGGTCGCCCCGGGCGGCTGGGAGGGCCTCGACGGCGAGGCCAACGGCAATCTGCGCGGCCACTACACCGGGCACTTCCTCAGCATGCTGTCGCAGGCCTACGCGAGCACCGGCGACCAGGCCTACGCCACCAAGATCGGGACGATGGTCGGCGCGCTGACCGACGTACGCGCCGCGCTGCGCACCGACCCGCGCATGCTCACCGTCACCGGGAGGTGGGGCGGCGCGCACGAGAACGTCCGGGGCTCCTACCAGTACGTCGACCTCCCGGCGGCCGTGCCGGGCGGTGCCGCGGCGATCACCCTGTCGATCTGGGTCAGGCCCACGCACGACACCAACTGGCAGCGGGTCTTCGACTTCGGCAACGACACCACCCGGTACATGTACCTGGCCTCCCGCAACGCCGGTGGGGTGCCGCGCTTCGCCATCACCACCAGCGGTGCCGGCGGCGAACAGGGCCTCAACGGCACCGCCGCGCTCCCGCTGAACCAGTGGAGCCACCTCGCGGTGACCATCTCCGGCACCACGGGCACCCTCTACGTCAACGGCACCGCCGTCGCCACGAACACCGCGATGACGCTCAACCCGTCCGTTCTGGGCACCCTGACGAACAACTGGCTGGGCCGCTCGAACTACTCCGGCGACCCCGTCTACGCGGGCGCCTTCGACGAGTTCAACGTCTACTCGCGCGCCCTGACCGCCGCCGACATCACCTCGCTCCAGAGCAACGAGGCCAAGAACTCCTCCGCCGGGCTCGGCAACCTCGCCTCGTACTACTTCTCCGCCACCACCGGCGGCACCTTCGGGGACGCCTCCGGACGCGGACTGACCGCCACCCTGCGCCGCACCTGGGGCGGCCCGAGCCACCAGGGCTTCCTCGCCGCCTACCCGGAGACGCAGTTCATCGCCCTGGAGTCGATGACGAGCGGCGACTACACGAGAGTGTGGGCGCCTTACTACACGGCGCACAAGATCCTCAAGGGTCTGCTGGACGCCTATCTCGCGACCGACGACGCCCGGGCGCTGGACCTCGCGTCGGGCATGTGCGACTGGATGTACTCCCGGCTGTCCAAGCTCCCCGACGCCACTCTCCAGCGGATGTGGGGAATCTTCTCCAGCGGTGAGTTCGGTGGCATCGTCGAGACGATCGTCGACCTGTACACGATCACCGGCAAGGCCGAACACCTCGCCCTGGCCAAGCTGTTCGACCTCGACACGCTCATCGACGCGTGCGCGGCGAACAACGACATCCTGAGCGGCCTGCACGCCAACCAGCACATCCCGATCTTCACCGGCTACGTCCGGCTGTACGACGCGACGGGCGAGACCCGCTATCTGACCGCCGCGAAGAACTTCTGGGGCATGGTGATCCCGCAGCGCATGTACGGGATCGGCGGCACCAGCACCGCCGAGTTCTGGAAGGCGCGCGGGGTGATCGCGGGGACGATCAGCGACACCACCGCCGAGAGCTGCTGTGCGTACAACCTGCTCAAGCTCAGCCGGATGCTGTTCTTCCACGAGCAGGACCCGAAGTACATGGACTACTACGAGCGGGCGCTCTACAACCAGGTGCTCGGCTCCAAGCAGGACAAGGCCGACGCCGAGAAGCCCCTCGTCACGTACTTCATCGGGCTGACGCCCGGCCATGTGCGCGACTACACGCCCAAGCAGGGCACGACCTGCTGCGAGGGCACGGGCATGGAGAGCGCCACGAAGTACCAGGACTCGGTGTACTTCAAGTCGGCCGACGGCGCCTCCCTGTACGTCAACCTCTACAGCCCCTCGACCCTGACCTGGGCCGAGAAGGGCGTCACGGTCACGCAGACCACCGAGTATCCGAAGGAGCAGGGCACCACGCTCACCTTCGGGGGCGGCAGCGCGGCCTTCGCTCTGCGGCTGCGCGTGCCGGTCTGGGCGACGGCCGGGTTCCAGGTGACCGTCAACGGGCAGGCGGTGAGCGGGACTCCGGTCGCCGGGAGCTACTTCGCGGTGTCGCGGACCTGGCGTGCCGGGGATGTCGTACGGATCAGCGTGCCGTTCCGGCTGCGCGTCGAGAAGGCGCTCGACGACCCGTCGCTCCAGACCCTGTTCTACGGGCCGGTGAACCTGGTGGCCCGGAGTACGAGCACCGGCTATCTGTCCTTCGGGCTGTACCGCAACGCGGCGCTCTCCGGCGATCTGCTCCCCTCCCTCACCCCGGTGAGCGGCAAGCCGCTGCACTACACGCTGAACGGCACCGAGTTCGCGCCGTTCAGCGAAGGGACCGAGGACGCGACGCACGCCTACGTCCGGCGGGCCGAGCCGACGGTCGTGTTCGGGACCGTCTCCTCCGGGGTCGCCAATCCGGCGAAGGCCGACGGGACCACGCTGCTCGACGAGATCTGGGCCGGGGCGCCCTTCGCGAACAAGGCCGCTCTGGTCGCACGGGTGCAGTCGACGACGGCTGCCTGGGTGACGGCGGGGCTGCTCACGCAGGCGAACGCGAACACGGTGGTGAGTACGGCGCAGGCGGCGTCGTACGTGGCCTGACCGTCGTAGGTCTCGTGGTTCGACGGGCGGTACCCCTACCCGAGAGGTACCGCCCGTCGGTCGCAGGAACGACCGGTGAGGGCGTGTGTACTGCGTTCTCAGTAGTCGCGATTGTCGACAGGCGCACGACGACGGGAGGGGGTCGGTACCGGGAGCCTTGGCAGGTACCCGAGTTCCGATGATGTGGAGACCTCCCCCTCGTGGCTACCTTCCTGTACAAGCTGGGCCGACTGGCCTTCCGGCGGCGCTGGTACGTCGCCCTGATGTGGGTGGCGGTGCTCGCCGCCGTCGGTGCCGGTGCGGCCACGGCGCCCGCCGCTCCCGACGCGGACAACACGATGCCGGGGATCGAGTCCCAGAAGGCATTCGACCTGATGGACCAACGGTTCCCCGGCTCCAACGCCCATGGCGCCAGTGCCCGGGTGGTCTT
>Ga0307513_10011394_pt1 | contig 11053 bp, 18 predicted proteins | sample 15_EM_MG_FD_202174 | JGI IMG/M metagenome (GOLD analysis project Ga0307513, IMG submission 202174) | Populus trichocarpa ectomycorrhiza microbial communities from riparian zone in the Pacific Northwest, United States - 15_EM | ecosystem: Host-associated > Plants > Roots > Unclassified | place... | reverse complement strand
CGGGGCGCCCAACGCAGAGTTGGGGAACTTGTTACCACGTTGGTCTCCTGCACCCAATTTTTAGTGATATTATAGGGCAAGTATCTATGGCTGAACCGACCTTGCACAGAAGCCATTTTCCTTCGAGAAGTGGGTGGTCAAGGTGCGAAGGGAAGGACTGGTTGCGTCCAGAGCAGGCTCTCACTCAATATATGCTCATCTGAGAGGCAGGCTCCGGAGTCTAACTCGTCAGGCTCTAGAAGCGGCTTCTAGCATCGGCTTCGATCATGGACCAATGGGATACGTGCCTCGAATTGACCCGAACACAAATGTAAGTCCCTGATTGTTCTCGTTATCCATTGGCAACCTTGCGAGGACCAAGTCACGGGGACCAAGTCACGGGAACCAAGTTACCTGGCGCTTACCCGCACCTGCCACCGTTCATTAATTTAGGGGAATTGTAAGAGTTAGCACTCTGATAGGAAGACTCAAAGCGCCTCTTATACTCAGTTAATCTTCCGAGGGTCGTGTAACGGGTCTTCCTGAGATATTTTCAAATGGAAATGTGACTCTCATTTAATTTGTACTCTCTTACGAGCAGCGACCTCTGTGACCGTTAACTGAGCCGCAGAATAATATTGGATGGTGATTAGATCATAAGTGAAGCACGGGTAACACGGAAGCCGCACAGATCAGACGAGAAAATAGCCCAAAAAGCGTCGCTTTTGCAACGGCGTCAGGATCGGTGGGGCGCTGAGCGGCTCGGGATCACGGAGAAGGACTGGTGAAAACACAGCAGCTAAAGAAGAAATGGTCAGAATACTTTTGATATTGGCTCGACAAAATTTACCAATGATTTCAGAGCGTGGCACTGGGCTGGCGGACGGCTGGAGGCAAACAAATTGAAGATAGGCAGTAAGAGATACCCAAACCTGTGGTCCATGAGCCCAAGTCCTCGAATAAACAAATAGGTCAATAGTGACGTACATTAGCAGATTCGTGTGGCAAGGAATCGAGGAACTATTAGGCAATGAGCAACCGACATGTATTCCGCATGGTGCCACGAACCTCAAAGGTGTCGTCGCTACTTGTCGCCTGGGCAATGAGCGGGAACAGGTGTTGTGGAACCACCGGCGTTCGTAAGGATTTCAAGAACAGGAGTAGCACTTCCCCGAAGGCAAGTGTTATCATTCCCTCCGTCAATGGAGCAGTGTCACCGATCGGGGAAGATCTGCGCAGAAATGGGATTTTGGAAAGTAGTGGAGAGGTCGGAGATGTGACAGCCAAATATTGGTCGAAAGGAAATTCATGGCCGTCATCAAGACACTGGAAGCCATATAACTATCATGAGCCGGTGAAACATTAGGAACACCGACGCTTACCTCTCGAATCGCCGCTAACAGTTCCGGAGGGGACCGTGAGCAAAACAATTCATCAGGATTGTCCGCCAAAGGATGAACCATAAGCCAGTCAAGGATTCGTAGTAGCTCTCTTGGCGCACTGAGAGCTTTGCTCGAGGGCAAAAGGGGCTTGCCGACGCTGTCCTTCACGGGGCCCGGAAGTAAAACCAAACTCTCCAGGCTTTGAGCGAAGCACGTTGGCACTACCCAACTTATCAGACATGGTTCTAATGTGGGGGCATTTACTCACCGAACGAGCCGCTGATCGCTACAAAATAGTCGAGGCCATGCTCGACGTGCAGGATGAGCGTTGATTGCAATGCAGGGCTCCCAGCGTTAAGTTGGGCAGCCACTTGATCGTCGATTTCGACCTGGAAGGTGACTTTGAGCGTTTGATTTGGGAGAATAACTCCCTAGGAAATGGGTAAGTCTTTGAAAATCACACAAGGTGATCGATATACATACATGTTCTCGGTCCAATTTCATCCACTTCGGGACTATGGCAATATTGAGTGGCATGAATGTCATTTATAACACGACTATACCGATGGGAACACCTAACTCCGGTGAGATGAACCTGAAAACGACGGGAATCATGTCAGGATTTCGTAGTGTGAAGGACCCTTCAACTTTTTCTCCATAGCTAAAGACAGGATGAGATGTGAAGTAAACGAGATACACGCCCACGAACGAGATTTGTCCAAGTTCCACGTTGTTAGAGTCAAGGGCGACACCAGCATGTTTATTTGCTTGGTCAAGCCCTTTAAGGGACCGAAGCACGTCACCGGCGATATGGACCAGTTGCTCCTTGTCGACACTCCGGACCTTGACATTTTTCAGCAATCGTACCCGATCGATGGTTCATAAATACCTCAATTGCGAACTCGGATGAAACAGGTTTGTGGTCACTCATCAAGATGTCGGGATGGCTGTCGTAGGTCAGCTGTCGAACCTGCTGGGGAGGTGCACTGAGCCAGAGTATCCTGTCCGTCCATGCTGGTCTTCGCCTAGAAAATATGAGTGTGTCCTAAATCCAGAGTAGGTCATACCGCTCACTTAAGGTCATAAGTTCGGCTTCCTGTTGGTCCAACTTCGAAACGATACGTTCTACGGCTCATTTGGCGCACATGCAATGGGAATGGTAACCGCCAAACTCACGGTTTAAACGTAATCAAACCTTCCTTGAAGAGCGTAAAAGATTTTCCACTCTTGATCGACATATTGAGCTAGGTTGAGGATGAGGAGTGACCCTTTTCACTATCACGCGTCTTACTTGGTCATACTCCAGGAGTGCGTCTCGATTGTGAGGTAGTAGGTCCTCGCCAATAAGCTCGCGGACCTCAGGGTCAGGAAGGTCGACTCGATAATTGAGATCTTTGGAGGCTGTAAGAACATGGGCGGAGCGGGTTCACGGAAAACAAACCGCCCTAGGGAGTCTGTCAGTAAAGGACAAACAAAGGGGTCATGATGAGGCCCTACAAGCCATATAAGAACGTCACTCTCAAATATAGAAGCAGAAACTGAGACCAGTTGTTCTTCTTCTACGGAGGAGAGCATAGGCACATCAATTGGGAACTCGAGTCTTCGGGTGATCTCAAGATAGTCGGCATTTCGCTTGTCCATCATGTTATCAAACGCTGCCAGATGCGAGACCACGAAACAAAAGGTTGTATCTCTGAACTTGAAACGAAGGCCAACTCCTGCTTTATTTCCCTATCACACCTTTAGCGGCATGTCAAGTATGAGGAATTCAGCTTACCATCAAACCCATGATCCCGATGCCCAATGACGCCGATGAAATATTTGAAATGTATGCTCGCTGTCCCTTACGCACGAAACCAATAATCAGCGTGCCGACTAGTTGCTTTGAAGCAAACTAGGGATCAATCAGACCTCGATCGATCGATCGGAAGTAACGCTACCTTGACATAGGAGTGTGCATGCTGGCCTAAGCTAGTTGAGATGGTTTGAGTCCAAGCTTCTTCCAGTGCCGTTGAGGTACTATAAAGTAGAGCGCCAGTGCTAAGGTCGACCTCTTGAAATCCGAATATAAGTATATCGGGTTCGCCTGTATCCTTATCCGTGGCTTCCAGAGAGACTTGTCGTCTAACCCAGGAGGCCACGCTAGATGTAGGCGCTCGTCCATTGACATTAAAGGTCCCAACTCGGATTCTACGCGTCCGAACACAGCTTGTAAGTACGAACCTGTAGGATAGGAAAGACCTACAATATTTCTCGTTTGGAGCAGTACTCATTGGATCTTAGCTCGAGCTGATGCCTGATCCATTCATCGCGAATTAGAGATGTGTCCGCGTCCTCATCACCAGCGACCCCGGCAGCAGCATCAGAGAGATGTGGCCCACGGTGTAGGGACCTTAGATCTAGGGAGATGAATGTATGAGTTTTCGTCGTCTAGCTAAAAGCCGGAAATTTTGTAACCTGGAGGGTGCTGAAGGTCGCCAAGCACTGGTGCACCCCTTTCAGTGGTGATTCAGATAGTCAGTGAAAAAGAGGCTCACAGTCTTGCTGCTGTACTCCATGTGAATACGCAGCAATCCACGAATGTGTCCGTTCGGCTGAGTCGTCTTCAAGAGCTATTGGGAGCATTATGAAGCCTAGCAGTATTCGATGTAGGAAGGAATATACCTTCCACTTTCTTCAAACGCTTGCACTCCGCAAGAAAGGCGCTCAACGCGTGGGAATCGTCGCAAATGAACGAGAGTTCCTGCCCTTCCGACTTAAGGTTCACGAGGAAGGCTAATGCGCAATTGTTAATAATGCCGTCATACAAATTGGTGTACCTGTACCGGAACGAGCGCCAAGGTTCGCGTCAAGTTCCTCTCCAGGAAGCGGGACGTTGGAGAGTTGGGTCGCTTGGAGCTCCAGGTCGGCAGACAGGGGCATTGTTGCAACCAATAAAAGAGCGGGTGGAGAGCCCCGCTTCCACTTCATAACGAAAAGTCTACAAACACCAAAACGTCGCCCAAGTCAGTGTCGCGATGGATGGTGTATTTGCTTCTCAACGACTTGCCCTCCTTGTTCCTCTCCGTCATCAACATGCGTGACAATAGCCAAGACTCGTCGCGTGTCCCTCATCGTGTTTGCCACTGGCGTCGGCAACTCTGGCGAGTATGGAGCGCTGGTCTCCAGGACGAGCGTAGCATTCTCCTGCGGTCGTAGTAAGGCAGCCACGGCGTCTGCCGGATCGAGTGACATATCGAGTAGTATCTAAGCCCTTGGAGAACCGTTGAGGATGAGTAGAAAGCGGCTAGTGACCAAATAGCACAACAAATGATGTCGAAGAGTAAGATTGAAATCCACCGTTTTGACTCCAACACTGCACATATTGGAGAAGCCTCGGTCAGGTTCAAATATTGTGCGTTGCTGGACCGGACGTCGACCCGTCCCCACTCACAAAATTGCACACAATCGTCTCACGCTTCGTCCTTCACTACCCAATGTTATATTCAGGGACTCTTGCAGCCTGAATTGAAGTCAGGGTCGGTGAGAAACCCCCGTAAGTCTTCTCCACTCGCAGACTCTTTACCTGGTGCACAGATGACATCCCCCATTCTTCCTCTGCACACCCAGCATCCGATCACGCAGAGTGAGCGGCCAAGTCAACCTGAGGCATATTCTTTTACTTAATTAGAATCACCTGTCAGCTGGTCGAAAGAGGTAACAAGCCTCATATTTTCCCGTACGTGAGGTGCCCTCAAACCTACACTTACTTGTTCTCTGCTCGAGACTTGAGACTGACTATGCGTTCGCCATAACCCCCACGCCAGGATATCCACTCAAAGCCGAACAGAGTATCATGACAAGTGTACAAGGTGCAAGCTAGACAAGTCGCGTCTTCCCATGTGTGGCTTAATGTTGTCTACGGCCTCCCACCAACGAAGATCGACCACGCGAGCTCCCCTGAGCCGTTCAAAAGCACCGACAAGTCAGCGCTCTACTCCTATAGTTCATGGTCGTACCATGGTCGATGTCTATCGCTCGTGTTTCAACTTAATCGTCGTATGGTCCAGCACACGCAGCAGGGAACGCGTCATATCATAACGAACGACTACCTTTTTCGCTTATCATTCTGATCAAGGTAATATGCAGGAGGGGCTCTGTCTCAAGGGCACGCCCGTGACCCAAGGAAGCGTCACTAGGTAAGGTCCTTCGTCCAAGTTGAGCCACAGAGGGACTATTACTTCCTTTGGCTCGATTGCCCCAAACCCGAGCGATTTCCCATTATACCACGGACAGGTGACCCTTAGGAGACATCAGCGGTTCACACAGATGCGGTAAAGCTCTCAGTGCAGCGGTGTAGAGATGTGTCTCCATTACGAGTGCCTCTGTCATTCAGAACACTAGCGTTTATCGAAAGTGGGTGCCCGAGTACTTCCAGGAGGTGTTCAGGTGTTTTGGTTCTCGGCCGCAGGCGGGGAAACGCGTGGAATGTTAATTTCCCATCATATCACCCCTTGCAGAACCAAACAGGTTGTTTCCGCCGGCCAAAGTCAATACGTCCTGGCAGGTATCAAGTGCGGATATTCGCCCTGTCTTCGCTAACTTTAACGCATGAGCTTTTGACACTAAATAGTACGACAACTGCTGTCCCCTGTGTGACAAATAACACCGACTGGATGGCCAGTGGCTCGTACACCCGCATCGATATGTACTGTCCCTTCTGTGCTCTGCACCACTCTCGCTGACCTACCTCCCTCGGCAGACCGCTACCATTGGTGAATTGGTACGGCCAACACTGCTTGCGCCCCTGCCGGATATCTCCATTCATCCTAAGAAAGATCGTCCCTCCCGCCCCTCCTCTTCATTAATGGCATGCAGTACGGCTGAGGGGACCTACGTGAATTGCACTGTCAAAGGTGATTTATGGGATGACCGCACAGGACTCCTTATGACGGAGTGGTTTGAGTCGAGCTCGGAATGATGCCCGGAGGACGGAGGCTGTTTGAATCTCTAGGAAACCGTCGGTCACTCGTCGTGCTCCCGACTTTGCTTCCCGTGGCGTCAAGACCATCAGTCTCTCTGCGAACGACCTCGATGCGCACGACGCATGGATCAGATGCGGGAAGTCCGCACTTGATGCCTTTCATGGAAGCAGTCAAGAGACCGATTCTTGGTCTACCATGCCGACTACCTTGACCAAGTATCAAAGTCCTAGGGTGGCTTTGCGATGACGGCGAGGCAGCTCAGTCTTTGGTCGGGCCCTTGCGTGAGTGCCTAACAGAGGAGGGTCAAGATGTCGTACACTTCATCTAGTCCGTCATTCTGTTTCATGGCCGCGCTAATCTCAAGCCAAGATATCTTCTACTACCGCATCGTCATCGGTGCGCTCGCATGCCCAATATTCGTAGTCGGTATCCTATCCCCTTTTTTCGAAAGCACGGTTATGAGGCATTGAGGCTGTCCTCCACCGACTGGCCCGGCGTCTAGGGATCTCTTGGAACTGAGCATTTTGCGGGGAGAAATTAGAAATACTACCTGCTATTGACTGTAAAGATGTAGATGTAGTTTCGTGAAAGTATTACCTTAGATCCAGTGGCTGATTTTGGTGCGAGCCTGGGTTACTAAATCAAGCTTGGATTAGTTCACTTCTTTGCATCGACGCGACTTGCGACTTGACTGCGTGCTGGCAATGGACATTGGGATCGTGTATCACATTGAGAATGCGCATCAGTTCTGGGATGGTATGTCCACTCTGCTTCTCGTCGTCGCAGTGCTCATCGCCGACTCCCATTTAGAGCTCAAGGACATCTTGTCCGTCTCGCGCACGGAGAGCCTGTCGCGAATTGACAATGCCGGAAAATCCTTCGTCTCGTTTTGTGCGGAATACGATGGTAATTTTTTGTGGCTTGGTTTGGACGCTCACCCTAAACAATGTATCCTAGCGCGGTATTTGCAAACGTCGTTGCAGCTGGAACACGCATGCACGCTCCTTCTCGACTCGGATATTTTCTCTTGGCACTCTGGCAGACTTAGCGACACGCTCATCAACATGGCCGCATCGAACACCGACCCCCACTGCGAACTTATAGTCCATTCGGCTCTCCTCATGTACGGTAGACGGAACCCCAACTTCTTCCACTCGAGGACAAAGTGGCGGCCCATCCTTGAGATTCTTATGGGACATGTTCTCGTCGAGATGGATGAAGATATCGGCGGCACAGTCGATCTATCACACGGACCCTCCGCTGCCAGTGGTCTCGGCGTTCCCATTGAGGCTAGGCTCAGGTCCCTGGCCATTGGCATCCTCTACGAAGCCTGCCGTGTCCAGAAGTTTGACATTTCCGATCTCCGTCTGTTTCCCATTCACACGCTCGCGCACGCTGCTCATGGGGCTCATAGGAATGTTTAGTGACGCATTTATTGAACACCTCTTTGACTTGGTCGAGCTCACCCGCAATGTCGACGACGAATCCCTCAACTATTCTGTCATCAAGTTAATTGTACGTGCATTAGCTTCCCACCAGTCCTTCTTAGATTAAGGCTCCACCTAGGGCGCTCTCAATGAACAGTTCATGGTTGCGGCCCTTCCCTCCACCCAGAACGGAGACGCGAGCAAGCGCAAGAAGGAACGCTCCATGGGCGACAACCGAATTATCCGGGTATTTGTACGGAGAGTGGATACGAGCAAGACGTTTGGAGAGAATATCATATTCATGCTCAATCGAGCGAGTGAGTCCAAGGGACCGCTCCTTCCCGGTTCATACTGACAACTTCGATTAGGTAGTTCTGAGGAGGACCTCGTAACGCAACTCCTACTGTTGAAGATTCTCTATCTCCTCTTTACCACCCCAGGCACTCAGCAATATTTTTACACCAATGACCTGCGAGTCTTGGTGGATGTGTTCCTGCGAGAACTAATAGACCTACCGGACGAAAGCGATGCACTACGGCACACGTACCTCCGCGTTCTCAACCCTCTACTGAGCAATACTCAGCTCCGGGACTTAGCCTACAAAAGCCCCCAAATTCGACGCACGCTTCAAGCGTTGGTCGCGCATTCCCATGTGCGAGAGATAAACCCAACGACATTGCGGCTTGTTGATCGGTGTCTCAACGCACCTTGGTGTAAAGCCCTCGAGAGTGAGGAGCCACAGAGTCCAATGAACTCTATGGCCAGCGGTCGTTCCGGGCCTGCAGTCAGCACCGCAGCGTTGTCGGTCGATCTAGCAGATTCGGAGCCTCCTACTCCGAGGTTCAAAACACATCACAAGAGCGCAAGCGCGGATGTGGTCGCGGACGTGCATCCGTCGACCCCGGAAACAAGTACCACTCCAAAAACACCAACGAATGCAACCCAGGACCCGTCTTCTCCGCATTTCTTGCCTGTAGCAACGACCTCTGCGCCAACACCCACACAAGCAAACGGGACCACCAAATCTCCTCCCACTTCTCCGGCCACCCACACTCTCCGAGTTCGAACCAAATCCCACGGCCACTTAACAAGGGCAGATGCCTCCGCCGCCCTCGCACTTTCTGTCCAGCGCGCAGAAGCAAATTTGCACGGTGGCCGGCTCGTGTCTGGAGGCGTTAGTGATACGGAAAAGAAGGACACGCTGCCGCTTGCCAAGTCATTCCCTTTGCATCTTTCTGCATCGGTGACAGTCGCACCGCCAGTGCCAAAGATCGACCGGAAACACCTTCAAACATCTTCTTCGAGCTCGAGCAGACCGAGACCAAAGCCGAGCGGCAGTATAGGTGTCAGCGGAGAAGGTGGGAAGCGGGCCGCGTCCCCTGGGGCATTGAGAAGAAAGGCACCTACCCCGCCTGCAATACCCAGTAAGAGCAAGAAACCATCCGCTATGCGCGCAAGCGGTGGTGCGGTGAGTAGGACCGCGGTCAGTGGCAGGGGCGTGGAACCCAGTCCGCTTTCGAATGTTTCGTTTCCTGTCGCGCAGTAGATCTCGAGCTCTTGTCGTCAGGCGAGATTGCGAAGGTTGGATATAAGGTGGAAGAGAACGACAGGAGAAGTCAATGCTAGCTGTTTCCGGCATCCTGCATTTGCGTTCGTTGCATTCAACGGTTCCTTGGTTCTATTTACAGCCACCATCGTGTTTACATCTTGTAAATCTTGTAAATCTTGTCGTTTTATCTCTAATAGTCCTTTGCTTTGCAGATGAATTCTCATTTCCCCCAAAAGTACTCCGCCAATGGCTCGACGGACAACATTATTACATATGGAAAATAGTATACGGAGAACTGGAAATGAAGAAGTTCTAGTCACCCATATCCACATCGTCCGCTCGTCCGCTAACTTTGAGGTTGGGATCGAGGAAGCTGTGGCTGCACTTGGCACAGACGAAGAAGAGGATCATACGCGTCTCCTTTCTTTTTGATTGATCCTGATAGTACACCGACCTACAAAGACACAGGCGCCGTCAAACTCGAAATTTGTCAAAGGGCCATATATGCTGCTCACTCGTTATGCCCACACTTTGGACACCTCAACAGACTGTTATGTGACTACCAAAATTCATCAAAACATCACCTCGAATAGAAAGGGATGCAAAAGGGAGCGCGCTTACCAAAGTCATGTCATTCGCAAGGTCAGTTGTGACTCCTGCTTGTTCACGAGTGACGGTAAGCAAATCGTTGCGGTAGATTGGGGTTCGTTTGTCGTCCACTTCGACAAAGTCGCACATTCGGCACGCAAATGTTAGCGTCCGTGTTGCGTTGTCTGCCTGAGGAAATTGAGATCAGTCCTGGACGCTCATACAAGTCGGAAGGTCGGAATTGGAGATGCGTGAGGTTAAATTGAATTGACGAGGACAAGAGCTATCGTACTTTGGGATACAGGAGGTTGTTGCAGTCGCCACAGAAGTGTAGGGATGCCTAGAGAGGATGAACCAATTCAAAACAAGCATAGATAGGATTATGTATGTTTCACCATGGTCAGCGGGACAATCCTCAAAAAAAGGGCTCAAGGTGCAGAGGTCAAGTTATGTGGATCGGAAATGAATTTCGCTCGGAGACTCTAATGAACACAGAAAGTATCCCTAATTATCCCTCTCTTCTTCTTACCTTGGCTCTCCTCACGCTTCTTGCCAAGGTACTCCGTCGCCGCACTTCCAATTGAATCATCTTCGCAGCTCGGAATCTAAATATCCTTTGCCTTCCGTTGGACCGCCATCTTGACCACAGCACCCAATAGCGCAAGCACCCAATACAAGTTAAGGGGCCTTTCGTCGAATATACAGTACACTACACAACGGCTGGAAGTAACTATTCCAGGGGTAAATAAATTGGGAATAATCCGAGAAAAAACGATTTGCAATGTGGGATATACATAAGATAATCCATGATTTTTCCACTACTATTGATGACCTATATATGGGAGATACTCGGACTCTACAATGACTAATCCTTAGTTACTCCACTGTATATTAGCATGACAATACAGGCAAATTCAGCAGCTATTCAACAAGCTATTCAATGACTAATCCATAGTTATTATCATGTCCTATTGTTGTGCTCTTCAGGGTATATTCCAAATCTATACCACACCTTGTCACAATAAGACACCTGCCCAATCCTTTGCAAAAATACAGCATGTTTCCCCTGCTATTTATATAATATTCAAGTGTTTATATAGCCATATTCCTGAAAATTTCCCATTGTTATTCCAAGTGCCTGCCACAACCTATTCCACATGATGT
>Ga0307513_10011393_pt1 | contig 11054 bp, 13 predicted proteins | sample 15_EM_MG_FD_202174 | JGI IMG/M metagenome (GOLD analysis project Ga0307513, IMG submission 202174) | Populus trichocarpa ectomycorrhiza microbial communities from riparian zone in the Pacific Northwest, United States - 15_EM | ecosystem: Host-associated > Plants > Roots > Unclassified | place... | reverse complement strand
AGGCCGCCGCCGCCGGGGGACATTCGCGGAGCAGAGCACCCCGGCGGCCCGCTCGCGCCTCGCTCTCCGCACGCATTCCGTTGGAGCATTTGAAATGGCCAGAGACCCCATCCTCCTGACCCCCGGCCCGCTGACCACGACCTTGCGCACCAAGCTCGCGATGCTGAAGGACTGGGGAAGCTGGGACGCCGACTTCATCGCCGTCACCGCCAGCGTTCGGCAGCGCCTGCTCGACATCGTGAACGGCCACGACACCCATGTCGTCGTACCCTTGCAAGGCAGCGGCACCTTCAGCGTCGAAGCCGCCGTGGCAACCCTCGTCCCGCGCGACGGCCATGTGCTGGTGCTCGACAACGGCGCCTACTGCAAACGCGCCGCCAAGCTGACCCAGATGATGGGCCGCCGCGCGACCGTGATGCCCTTCGCCGAAGACGCACCGGTGTCGCCGGCCGCGCTCGAAGACCGCCTGCGCAGCGACCCCAGCGTCAGCCACGTGATCCTGATCCACTGCGAAACCGGCACCGGTGTCGAGAACCCGCTGGCCGCTGTCGCAGCAGTCTGCGAGAAGTACGGCAAGGGCCTCATCGTCGATGCGATGTCGAGCTTCGCCGCATTGCCGATCGACGCCCGCAGCATTCGCTTCGACGCGCTCGTGGCAGCCAGCGGCAAATGCCTCGAAGGCGTTCCCGGGATGGGCTTCGTCTTCATCCGCAAGAGCATTCTCGACGCCTGCGCCGGCAACAGCCAGAGCCTGGCGATGGACTTGCACGACCAGCAGCAGTACATGGAGAAGACGGGCCAGTGGCGCTTCACGCCGCCGACGCACGTGATGGTGGCCTTGTCGGAGGCGATCACGCAGTTCGTCGAAGAAGGCGGCCAGCCGGCGCGGCTGGCGCGCTACGGCGACAACTGCCGGACGCTCGTCGACGGCCTCGCCGCGTTGGGCCTCGAGCCCTTCCTGAAACCCGAGATACAGGCGCCGATCATCGTGACCTTTCATGCGCCGGCCCACCCGGCGTACGATTTCAAGCGGTTCTACGATGGCGCGAAGGCGCGCGGCTTCGTTCTCTACCCGGGCAAGCTGACCCAGGTCGAGACCTTTCGTGTCGGCTGCATCGGTGCGATCGGCCGCGTCGAGATGACGCAGGCCGTCAATGCGGTGGCTGATACGCTGCGCGAGATGGGCATCCCGTCCGGCGCGCCGGCGCTCTGAGAGCCTGTGAAGCATTCCGCCACGCCCGCTCGTGCGCCCCAAACGGCGCCGCTCGTCGTTGCAAATGCTCGCCGTAGCCCGGGCTACGTCTGCGCTTTGCGCCTAGATCGGCACCGTTTGGAGCACCCGCTCGGACGCGCCGGAATACTTCACAGGCTCTGAGGAAACAGCAGATGGCAAGCAAGAAGGAACACCCGGCGGTCGCCGCGATCCGCAAGGAAGGCGCCAACAAGGTCAAGGTGGCGGTCAGCGACATCGATGGCATCCTGCGCGGCAAGTACCTGCACAAGGACAAGTTCTTCGGCGCCGTCGACGGCGGCTTCGGCTTCTGCGATGTCGTGTTCGGCTGGGACTCGCAGGATGTCTGCTACGACAACGCCCAGGTCACCGGCTGGCAGCACGGCTTCCCCGACGCGCTGGCGAGGCTGGACCTGGCCACCGCGCGCCACGTGCCGTGGGACGGCGGCGTGCCGTTCTTCCTCGGCGAATTCGTCACCGCCAATGGTTCGCCGTATCCGGTGTGCCCGCGCCAGACCTTGAAGCGCGTCTTGAAGCGCGCCGAAAAGCTCGGCCTGAAGCCGATGTGCGGGATGGAATTCGAGTGGTTCAACTTTGCCGAGACGCCGCAAACATGGGCCGCCAAACGCGGCGTCGCGCCGGAGCCGATCACGCCCGGCATGTTCGGCTACTCGCTGCTGCGCATGGCCGACCAGCGCGGCTTCTTCAACGCGCTGATGGACGACATGCTGGCCTTCGGCGTGCCGATCGAAGGCCTGCACACCGAAACCGGCCCCGGCGTCTACGAAGTCGCGATCGCCTTCAGCGAAGCGCTCGAGCAGGCCGACCGCGCGATCCTCTTCAAGACCGGCGCGAAGGAGATCGGCAAACGCTTCGGCGTGATGCCCAGCTTCATGGCCAAGTGGAGCCCGCAGCTTCCCGGCTGCTCGGGGCACATTCACCAGAGCCTGTCGGACGGCAAGAGCAACCTCTTCTACGACGCGAAGAACGCGCGTTCGATGAGCCCGCTGTTCGAAAGCTACCTGGCCGGGCAGGTGGCCTGCCTGATGGAATTCGCGCCGATGTTCTGGCCGACGATCAACAGCTACAAGCGGCTGGTCGACGGCTTCTGGGCGCCAGTGAAACCGACCTGGGGCATCGACAACCGAACCGCGAGCTTTCGCGTCATCGCCGGCAGCCCGAAGGCGACCCGGCTGGAAACGCGCTGCCCCGGCGCCGACGTCAACCCGTACCTGGCGATGGCCGCGGTGCTGGCCGCCGGGCTGCACGGCGTCGAGAAAGGGCTGAAGCTGACGGCGCCGCCGATCACCGGCACCAACCAGGGGGCAGAAGACATCCCGCGCGCGCCGCGCTCGCTGATCCGTTCGACCCACAACTTCAAGGAATCGGCGATCGCCCGCGACTGGCTCGGCGACACCTTCGTCGACCACTTCGCCGCGACGCGCGAATGGGAACACCGGCAGTGGCAGGATGCGGTGACCGACTGGGAGTTGAAGCGCTACTTCGAGATCATCTGAGAGTAAAGTAAGGCATCTTTCGATATTGCCTTACCGGAGCCACGATGGAAGAAGCCACCCTCACCAGCAAGAGCCAACTGACGCTGCCCAAGGCCGTGCGCGAAGCCATGGGCGTGGGGCCGGGCGACAAGATCCGCTTCGTACCCAGCAGCACCGGCTTTGGCCTCGTCGCCCTGAAGGGCGACATCACGGCGCTGCGCGGCATGTTCAAAGGGCGGCGCGCCAAGCCCTTGTCCATCGCCGAGATGAAAGAAGCGATCTCCGAAATGGGGAGCCAGCGTGAGCCGCGCCGGTGATCGGCGTCGACACGAACGTGCTGGTTCGGTACTTCACGGAAGACGATGCGGCGCAGACGCCACTGGCCGTTCGCTTCATCGAAGGCACGCTGGGTGCCGAAAACAAGGGCCATGTCTCGCTCGTCACGCTGGCCGAACTGGTGTGGGTGCTGCGCTCGCGCTTCGCCGCCCAGGTGGCGGAAATCAGCACCGCCGTGATGCACCTGCTGTCGGACGCCCGCTTCGCGGTTCAGGACGAAAGCGCCGCGTGGCTGGCGCTGGACCTATACCAGCAAGACGGCGTCGATCTCTCCGATGCCTTGATCGCCGCGGTGAACCGGCTGCACGGCTGCACCCACACCGTGACCTTCGACGACAAGGCCACCCGCATCCCCGACATGAAGCTGCTGGGCTGACACCATGACCATCACCCGCTTCTCGTTCCCCACCCCCATCCACTTCGGCGCCGGCGCGCGCAAGCTGGTCGCCGCGCACCTGCTCGAACAAGGCCTCAGACGGCCGCTGATCGTCACCGACCGCGCGCTCGCGGCGCTGCCGGTGCTGGCCGAGTTCCGCAGCCACCTCGGCGGCCTGGACGTCGCCGTCTTCGATGGCGTCTTCGGCAACCCGACCGCCAGCCAGGTGATGGCCGGTGCCGCCGCGTTCAAGGCGCACGAGGCCGATGCGGTCATCGGCTTCGGCGGCGGCGCGGCGCTCGACGTCGCCAAGGTCGTCGCGCTGATGGCGGTGCACGATGGCGACGTCATCGAATACGTCTGGGACCACCCGCAGGTGCGGCCCATCGTCAATGCGCTGCCCTACTTCGTCGCGCTGCCCACGACATCGGGCACCGGGTCCGAAGTCGGCCGCTCGTCGGTGGTCGGCGAAGAAGACACGCACGTCAAGCGCGCCGTGTTCAGCGGCGCGCTGCTGGCCAAGGCCGTCTTCGCCGACCCCGAACTGACGATCGGCCTGCCGCCGGCCATCACCGCCGCCACCGGGATGGACGCGCTCACCCACAACATCGAAAGCTACCTGTCGCCGGCCTACCACCCGCTGTGCGACGGCATCGCGCTCGAAGGCCTGCGCATCGGCGCGCGGGCCCTGGCGAAAGCGGTCAACGAGCCGGCCAACCTGCAGGCCCGCGCCGACATGATGATGAGTTCGATGATGGGTGCGATCGCGTTCCAGAAAGATCTCGGCTCGGTGCATGCGGCCGCCCACGCGCTCGGCGCGGTGGCCGACCTGCACCACGGCCTGGCCAACGCGCTGATGATCGACACCGTGCTGGCCTGGAACTTCGATGCCGTGCCGCAGAAGTTCGACGAACTGGCGCATGCCGCCGGCATCAGTGGGGGTGGCCCGGGCTTCGTCCCCTGGCTCAAGCAGTTGAAGGCGCAGATCGGCATCACCGGCGGCCTCGCCGCGCGCGGCATCACGCCCGCGCATCTGCCGCGGCTCGTGCCGCTGGCGGCGAAAGATTTCGCCGGCGCGACCAACCCGCGCCCGGCGACCGAGGTCGACTACGAGAGGCTCTTCCGGCAGGCGATGTGACGATGAACGACAAACCCCTGCTGATCGGCGTCTCGGCGCGCATCTACACGCCCGGCACCGCCGGCATCAACGTCAGCGGCGTCTGGACGAAGACGCTGCACTACCTGGAGCAGTCGGTCGCGCACTGGCTGCTGTCGGGGCGCGCCGTTGCGGTGATGATCCCGGCCGTCACCGCCGACAGCATCGTCACCCGCAGCGACCTCAACCTGCACCACTACGCCGCCGCGCTCGACGGGCTGGTGCTGCAAGGCGGCAACGACGTCGCCCCCGAAAGTTACGGCGAGACGCCGCTCGCGCCCGAATGGGCCGGCGACCGGGTTCGCGACCGCTACGAGATCGAACTTGTCGACGCCTTCGTCAAGGCCAGCAAGCCGGTGTTCGGCATCTGCCGCGGGCTGCAGTTGCTGAACGTGATGTTCGGCGGCAGCTTGCTGCAGGACATCGCGGCGCAGCGCCCGGCTTCGCGCCCGCACCGCGACGGCTCGATCTACGAACGCCACTTCCACGCGGTCGAGGTGCTGCCCGAAACCCGCCTCGCCGAGCTGTACCCGGGCCTGCGGCGCGCCACCGTCAACAGCATCCACCACCAGGCGATCAAAGACCTCGCGCCCGACTTCAAGCCTGAAGCCCGCTGCCCGGACGACGGCATCATCGAAGCCGTGCGCTGGCAAGGGCCGAGCTATGTCGCCGCGGTGCAGTGGCATCCCGAATTCCACATCCCCGGCGACCCCGACAACTTCGATGACGCGCCGATGCTGCAGGACTTTCTGAACGCGGCGCAAGCCGACCGCAGGTGACACCATGACCGTGCTGAAGATCTTCAACCCCGCCACCGGCGCACCGATCGGCGAGATACCCGCTGACGATGCCGCGTCGGTGGCCGCCAAAGCCGCCGCCGCGCGCGCCGCGCAGCCGGGCTGGGCGGCGCGGCCGATCGCCGAGCGGCTGGCGATGATCCAGCGCTTTCGCGCCGGCGTCGTGGCCGAGCTGGATACGCTGGCCATCACGCTGACGCAAGAGGTCGGCAAGCCGATCTCGCAGTCGCGCAACGAGCTGAACGGGCTGCTCGCGCGAATCGACTTCTTCCTCGAACAAAGCGAAGGCGCGGTGCGCGACGAACACGTGTTCGACGGCAACGGCATGCACGAGCAGATCTCGCACATCCCGCTTGGCGTGCTCGCCAACATCTCGGCCTGGAACTACCCGTACTTCGTCGGCTGCAACGTCATCGTGCCGGGGCTGCTGACCGGCAATGCCGTGCTCTACAAGCCGAGCGAATACGCCACGCTCACCGGCCTGCACATCGCGCGCCTGTTGCACGATGCCGGCGTGCCGAAAGACGTGATGGTGCCGCTGGTCGGCGCCGGCGAGGTGGGCGGCGCGCTGCTGGCGCAGCCGCTCGACGGCGTCTTCTTCACCGGTAGCCATGCCACCGGCTCGCGCATCGCGGCGGCGATGGCAAGCCGGCTCGTCAGGCTGCAGCTCGAACTCGGCGGCAAGGACCCGAGCTACGTGCGCGCCGACGCCGACCCGAAACACGCCGCCGAATCGCTGGCCGACGGCGCGATGTACAACACCGGCCAGAGCTGCTGTTCGGTCGAGCGGATCTACGTTCACGAAAGCCTTTACGACGCCTTCGTCGACCACTTCGTCGCCACCGTCGACAGCCTCAAGCTCGGCGACCCGATGGACCCCGCCACGTATATCGGCGCGATCACCCGCGCGCCGCAGTTGCAGGTGCTCGAAGCCCAGGTCGCCGACGCCCTGGCCAAGGGCGCAACCCTGCGCCGCGGCGGCAAGCGCCTGGCCGGGCCTGGCAACTGGTTCGAGCCGACCGTGTTCGCCGGCGTCGACCACTCGATGGACTTGATGCGCGAAGAGAGCTTCGGCCCGATCATCGGCATCCAGAAGGTCGCCGGCGACGACGAAGCGTTGGCGCTGATGAACGACACCCGCTACGGCCTGACGGCAGGCGTCTTCACGAAGGACGAAGCGAAGGCGCGCGAATTGCTGGCCCAGGTCGACGCCGGCAGCGTCTACTGGAACTGCTGCGACCGCGTCAGCCCGCGGCTGCCGTGGTCGGGCCAGGGCGATTCGGGCATCGGCCTGACCTTGTCGACCTACGGCATCCAGGCCTTCACGCGGCCCAAGGCCTGGCACTTGCGCAGCCCTTGAAACTCACGCTCTTCGACCTCGACCACACGCTGCTCGCCGGCGACAGCGATGTGCTGTGGTGCAGCTTCCTGCTCCGCCGCGGCATTCTCGACCGCGCGATCTTCGAGCCGCGCAATGTGGCGATGCAGGCCGCCTACCGCGCCGGCAGCGTCAGCCCGCGCGAGTTCTGCGAGTTCTACATCGGCACGCTGGCCGGGCGCACAGTGGCCGAGTGGGATCCACTGCGCCAGGCCTTTCTGCACGACGAGATCGTGCCGCGTTTCCCGGCCGCCGCGCTGGCGCTCGTTCGAAGGCACCGCGACGCCGGCGAGCGGATCGTGCTGACGACCGCGACCAACCGCTTCCTCACCGAGCTGACCGCCGCCCATCTGGGCATCGGGCACCTGATCGCGACCGATTGCGAGATCGGCCCCGACGGCCGCTTCAGCGGCCGCGCGCAAGGCACGCTGAACATGCGCGACGGCAAGGTGATTCGGCTCAACGGCTGGCTGACTGAGCAGGGTCTTTCGCTGGCCGGTCTCGACAGCACGGCCTACAGCGATTCGATCAACGACCTGCCGCTGCTGCTCGCCGTTCGTCATCCCGTAGCCGTCGATCCCGACCCGCTTCTGGCTGCCGAAGCGGCAGCCCGCGGCTGGCCCGTGCTGCATCTTCATGCTTGACGCCATGACCCTCCATCGACTGCTCATTCGCCTGTCCCTGCTGCTGGTGATCGCCGCGCCGGCCGCCCAAGCACAAACCCTTCGGATCGCCACCGCCTTCGACCCGCAGACGCTGGACCCGCAGGCGCTGGCCCTGCTGTACCACTCGCGCATCGCGTTCCAGCTCTACGAGTCGCTGGTCACGCGCAACGAGCGTTTCGAGCTCGAGCCCGGCCTGGCGGTCTCGTGGCAGATGAGCAGCCCGACCGCCTGGCGCTTCAAGCTGCGCCCGGGCGTCGTCTTCCACGACGGCACGCCGTTCACCGCCGACGATGCCGTGTTCTCGGTCGAGCGCGCGTTCGCACCGCCGTCGCAGCGCGCGTTCCACCTCAAGGGCCTGGTCGCGGTAAAGAAGATCGACCCGCTGACGATCGACCTGCAGCTCGAAGCGCCCGACGCGGTGCTGCCCGAGAAGATGCAGTTCGTCGCGATGATGAGCAAGGCCTGGTGCGAGAAGAACGGCGTCACGCGCGCGCAGGACTTCAACGCCAAGCAGGAAACCTTCGCCGTGCGCAACGCCAACGGCACCGGGCCTTTCAAGCTCAAGCGCTACGAGCCCGACGTTCGCACCGTGCTCGAACGCCACGCCGGCTGGTGGGGCTGGGCGGAAGGGTCGGCCAACAAGCGCCACGGCAACCTGGCCGAGGTCAGCTTCACGACCATCAAGTCCGACGCCACCCGGCTGGCCGCGCTCGCCTCGGGCGAGGTCGAGCTGGTGATGGACCCGCCGGTGCAGGACATCGAACGGCTCAAGCGCGACCCGCGCATCGGCCTGCTGCAGATCAGCGACCTCGGCCAGCAGTACCTGACCTTCGACCAGTGGCACGACGAACTCGAAGGCAGCGATGTCAAAGGCCGCAACCCCTTCAAGGACCTGCGCGTCCGCAAGGCCGTCTACCACGCGATCAATGTCGAGCTCATCATCCAGAAGGTCTTGCGCGGGCTGGCGGTGCCGACCGGCGCCTTCCTGTCGACGCGGGTCGACGGCTCGCCGGCCGAACTCGACCGCCGACTGCCCTTCGACCCCGCGAAAGCGCGTGCGCTGCTCGCTGAGGCTGGTTATCCGAACGGCTTTTCGGTACCGATGGACTGCGTCAACGTCGCCTGGCGCGAAGCGGTCTGCCAGGCCGCCGTTGCGATGCTGTCGCAGGTCGGCATCCGTGCCACCTTGCATTCGAGCGTGACCAACCAGTTCTTCCCCAAGCTGACGCAAGGCAGCGCCGCCTTCGCCGAGTTCGGCTGGACGCCGAACACCGACGCCTGGCCATCGTTGAATGCGCTGTTCCGCACCTGGGACAAGTCGGGCCTGGGCACCTTCAACGCCGGCCGCTACAGCAACCCGAAGCTCGACTCGCTGATCGACGCGATGCGCGTCGAGCCCGATCTGACGCGCCGGCGCGCGATGGTCGCCGTCGTGCTGCGCCTGATCGGCGACGAGCTGCCGGTGGTGCCCTTGTACCGGCGCACGCTGACTTGGGCATCGGTGAAGAAGGTCGCTGCGGTGCAGTGGCCGAACGACCAGATCGAGCTGCGTTTCGTGAAGATCAAGTAGCGAAAGATTCAAGCCTGCGCCTGCATCGGCGGCGAGGCCAGCGGCCGCGGCGGCGGTGGCGCGGCCCGGCCGCTGGCGATGAAGCGCCGCTGCGAACGGATCAACATGACGGCGAAGGTCAACGGTGGCGTGCGGGTGGGCATGGCGGCCTCATGTAGACGGTGTCGATGGCACGCACTGTCGCGCCACGGTCGCGCCCCGCCCAGCCGCGAGCGACGAAGCGCCGGCAGGTGGCAGCGAAGCGGGCGCCAGGCGCCGCGAAACCGCCTGCAGGCTGAGAGATGAGAGGCCTGTCGGCCTCTCAGCAGGGCCCGTGGCTGCGGCGGAAGTCCTGCGGCATCAGCGCCCCGCCGGCGGCATGCAGCCCGCGCCCCAGCGCCCGTGCCATGCGCTCCTGCTTCACGTACGGACCGTGGTCCCACTTGACGCGTGCGCTCCAGGCGTGGCCTTCTTCGACCAGGCGCCGGTTGATGTCGTCGCCGGCGAGCAGCACCGAACCGAGAACACCGCCCTTGCCGTCGCGGCCGGCCGGCTTGACGACGACAGCGCGGTTCAGCACCCAGTCCTTCAGCGCGTCGCGCGCCTCGATGCCCCAGGGCTGGCACAGCAGCGGCGCTTCGATGCCGGCCAGGCGCAGTGTCACCGGCGCCGCGCCGGCGGGCGCGAGCAGCACCGTCTGGCCATCGATGACCTGCGTCACCACGGCTTCCAGCGGCGGCGCTGCCATTGCCGCTCCAGCGGCCAGCCAGAAGCCGGCGGCCGCGGCGAGCGCCTGGTGGACCACGCGGCTCATCCGAAAGCCATGACCGCGCCGACCACCAGCGCCACCACGAGCAACCAGGCCGCGATGACCAGCACCGCGCCCCAGACGAGCTTGGGCAGGTTGCCGGCTCCGGCTTCGGCCTCGCGCATGCAGGCCTGCCACAGCGCCGGCGGCGTCAGGCGGACGACCAGCGCCACGCCCAGCGGCACCAGGATCAGATCATCCAGCAGGCCGAGCACGGGAATGAAGTCGGGGATCAGGTCGATCGGGCTCAGCGCGTAGGCGAGCACGGCCACCGCCGTCCAGCGCGCGGCGCGCGGCGTCTGCGGATGCTTGAAGAGCTTCCACAACGCCATCAGGTAGACGCCCAGGCGGGCGACGATGGTGGGACGAAGGCGCTTGCCGGGAATCATCGGTGGAGCCAGCGCGACCGAAGCCGCGGCGTGCCCCACGAAGATACAGCACGCGGGCCTTCGAGCCCGCGTGCCGAGTCAACTGTTTGCCGCGTCGGGCCGGCTCAAGGCTTCGTGACGCCCTTGTCCTGGTCCTTCTGCGACGGCTCGCCGGAACGCGTTTCGCCCGACTTGTTCGCAGCGGCGGCCTCAGCCTTCACAGCGCCGCGCGACTCGGTCGGCAGCACCTGCGTCGGGCTCTTGGCCTGGGTCGGCGTGCTTTGCTGACCGGCCGGGATGCTGTCGGCCTTGCGGGCCTGCTCGGTCTCGGCCTTGACCGATTCGCGGGTTTGCGTGGCCGGCTTGCGCGACATGCCCTTGTCCTGGTTCGGCGTGCTCAGTTCGCCCTTGGGCTGGCTGGCGGCACCGGCGATCGCTTCGGCTTTCACCTCGGCGCGCGTGTTTGTCTGCGCCTGGACGGCGGGAGCGCCGGCGGCCAACGCGGCCAGCGCACAAAGAAGAGTCAGTTTCGAGGTCATGGGGTCATCCTTCGGCAGGGTTGCCAATGGAGACTGTCGGCGCTGCGGGGCGGCCGGCCCATCGGTCGAGACCACAGCCGGGCGTAGGACGAGCGGCGATCATCGACTCGGTCTTGTTGGGAAGGCAGCGTCCATGAAAAAACGGCGGCCGCGTGGGCGCGGCCGCCGTTCAGCTACTTCCAGCTACATCGATCGCACACGCCGCGGCGCGTAGCGACCCGAGCAGCCTTGCGTCAGCGCTCGACGCCGCCGCGGTCCTGGTTCTTCGTCGAGCGCTCGCCGGACGCCGTCATGCCGGCTTTGCTGGCCGCTATCGCGTCCGCCCGCACTTCGGCGCGCGACTGGGCCACGCTCG
>Ga0307513_10011392_pt1 | contig 11055 bp, 6 predicted proteins | sample 15_EM_MG_FD_202174 | JGI IMG/M metagenome (GOLD analysis project Ga0307513, IMG submission 202174) | Populus trichocarpa ectomycorrhiza microbial communities from riparian zone in the Pacific Northwest, United States - 15_EM | ecosystem: Host-associated > Plants > Roots > Unclassified | place... | reverse complement strand
GGCCCGCTGGTCCAGCTCGCCCTCACCGGCGTGCGCTACAAGGTCGTCGAGGGCGCAAACCAGCAGCCCATCGTCGTCGTGCGCGATCGCAAGATGACGATGCCCGAGATCTCCTCGCACGTCCTGCTGCACCTCAAGCGCGCCGCGGAGCGCCAGCTCGGCACCCAGGTCAAGGACGCCGTCATCACCGTCCCCGCCAACTTCACCGACGGCCAGCGCCAGGCCACCAAGGAGGCCGGCCGGCTCGCCGGGCTCGACGTGATGCGCCTGATCAACGAGCCCACCGCGGCCGCCCTCGCGTATGGCTTCGGCCGCGAGCGCGCGCAGACGATCTGCGTGTTCGACTTCGGCGGCGGCACGTTCGACGTCTCGATCCTCCGGCTCGACGGCGAGATCTTCGAGGTCCTCGCGTCCGAGGGCGACTTCTTCCTCGGCGGTGACGACCTCGACCGCGCGCTCGCCGAGAACCTCGCCGCCGAGTGCCACCGCACCCTCAACGTCGATCCGCGCCCGCACCCCGCGCTGATGATGAAGCTGATGATGGGCGCCGAGGCCATCAAGATCCACCTGTCCGAAAACGAGGCCGCCGAGGGCGAGATCGACGGCCTCGACCTGCCGGGCGGCGGCGTCGGCAAGCTCCAGTTCTCGCTGACCCGCGGCCAGTTCGAGGAGCTCGTCGCCGGCTACATCCAGCGCACGATGGACGTGACCCGCCAGGTCCTGGTCGCCGCCGACATCGATCCGCGCATGGTGTCCGACGTGCTGTGCGTCGGCGGCTCGACCCGCATCCCGATGGTGCGCCGCCAGCTCGCCGACATCTTCGGCCGCGAGCCCAACATCAACATCAACCCCGACGAGGTGGTCTCGCAGGGCGCGGCGATCCAGGCCGGCAGCCTGACCGGCAACCTGACCTCGGGCACCGGCATGGGGGCCCGCGACGCGGTCGCCACCGTCAGCCACTCGCCGCTCGCGCGCGGCGCCGTCGCGCTGCCCGAGGTCGCCGTCAAGCGGCCGGTGCTGCTCGACGTCAACCCGGCCACCCTCGCGATCCACACCGCGGGCGGGTTCACCGAGCGGCTGCTCGACAAGAACGCGCCGATCCCGATCGAGCGCACCCGCGTGTTCACGACCTCGCGCGACAACCAGACCCGGGTCGAGATCGACTGCTGCCGCGGCGAGATGCGGCGCTACACCGAGAACGAGCCGCTGGGCACGCTGCTGCTCGACGGCCTGCCGCCTCGGCCGCGCGGCGATCTCAAGATCGAGGTGCAGTTCCGGGTCGACGCGGACGGCATCCTGCATGTCCGCGCCAGCGATCAGGCCTCGGGGCGGCACCAGGAGGCGCACCTCCAGGTGCTCGGCGCGCCGGTCCTCGAGCCATGACCGCGCGGACCGACGTGCTGCTGTGGGCGCAGCGCGTGATCGCGCGCAAGTCGGCGGCGCCGTACATGATCCTCGAGATCGCCGCCGGCGCCGGGCTCGACGTCGCGCAGGAGGCGTTCCACAAGATCGCGCGGATCGCGCACCCCGATCTGCACCGCACGACGCTGACGCCCGACGAGCTCGAGCTGGTGACCACCGCCTACGCGCGCGCCGCCGCCGCCTACCAGGCGATCCGCAGCCAGCGCGTGCCGTCGGTGCACACGCCGCCGCCAACCGAGCAACGGCCGGCCGCGCTGACGATCCCGATCCCGGGGTCGCCGATCTCCGGCAAGGCGGTGATGCAGGACGACGCGCCGATCAACCCCGCGCAGGCGATGGGGCCCAAGGCGTTGCTGTACTACCGCAAGGCCGAGCTCGCCCTGCGCCGCGGCGATCTGACCGGGGCGCTGCTCCAGGTCAAGATGGCGATCGCCAGCGATCCGCATTCACGGCTGCTGCGCAGCGCGCTCGCCGAGATCGAAGCCGAGGTCAAGAAGCCGTAGCGCGCGCGTGGCCCGACCACCCACGACGCGGCGCACCGCAATAGCGCGACGCGGAGATTCCCGACGCGCCGAACCCCGGTAAGGTGCGCGTCATGTCGGCACGGACCACGACCCAGACCTCGATCACCGGCCACGGCCTCTGGCACCCGAGCACCGTGCTCGAGAACCCCGAGCTGTGCGCGGCGTTCAACGAGTTCGTGCACCGCGAGAACGCGAAGCACGCCGACGAGATCGCCGCCGGCACGCGCGTCGCGCTCAAGGAGTCGACCCCCGAGTGGGTGGTCAAGGCGTCCGGCATCATCAAGCGCTACGTCGAGGACAAGACCGGCCTGCTCGACCCCGAGCGGATGTGCCCGAACATCCCCGATCGGCCGGAGGACCAGATCAGCATCCAGGCCGAGTACGCGGTCAACGCCGCGCGCCGCGCCCTCGAGGTCGCCGGCCGCTCCGGCGAGGACGTCGACCTCGTCGTGCTCGGCTGCTCGAACCTGCAGCGCATGTACCCGGCGATCGCGATCGAGGTCCAGCACGCGCTCGGCGCGCGCGGCTACGGCTTCGATATCTCGCTCGGCTGCTCGGCCGCGACCGGCGCGACGCAGATGGCCTCGCAGGCCGTCCAGCTCGGCCAGGCCCAGTGCGCGCTCGTCGTCGTCCCCGAGCTGACCACCGGCCACATGAACTGGCGCGAGCGCGACAGCCACTTCATCTTCGGCGACGCCTCGGTCGCGCTCGTCGTCGAGCCGACAGCGCGCGCGCGGCCCGGCGCGTGGGAGATCCTGTCGACCCGGATGATGGCGAAGTGGTCGAACAACATCCGCAACAACCGCGGCTACCTCGACCGCTGCGATCCGAGCACGGAGCACAACATCGACAAGCTGTTCCACCAGCACGGCCGCCGCGTGTTCAAGGACGTCGTGCCGCTGGCCGCGCAGTTCATCTCCGATCACGTCGCGGCGCACGGCCTCGTGCCGGCGCAGATCACGCGCTACTGGCTGCACCAGGCCAACCAGAGCATGAACGAGCTGATCGCGAAGCGCATCCTCGGCCGCGACGCGACCCGCGAAGAGGCGCCGATCATCCTCGACGAGTTCGGCAACACCGCCTCGGCCGGCTCGCTGCTCGCGTTCTCGCGCCACAACGAGGACGTCGCGGCCGGCAGCTACGGCGTGATGGCGTCGTTCGGCGCCGGCTACTCGCTCGGCTCGCTGCTGCTGCAGCGCCAGTAGCGCGGAGCGCAGCGCGGCGTCCGGGCCCGGCGCGTCGCGCGCCACGTCGTTCACGTGCGCGATTCGCGGTAGCTGGGCGCCGCCGGCATTCTTCGTCGGCAGCCCCCGCAGCTCAGGTGTGCCAGTACTGCTCGACCGCCTCCGCGTAGCGCTTCGCGATCGCCGCGAATCCCGGCAGGAGCTGCTCGCCCTCCACCACGCTGTAGCTCGTGATCTTGTCCTGGTGCGTGGCCACGCGCTGCTGGATGGAGGCGACGCTCTCGCCCGCCGTCGTGAGCTCCTGCCGGTCGGTGAGCCGGATGAACTCCTGCATGTACGCGTGCACCTCGCCGTAGGCGTCCTCCTTGTCCGAGAGCTCGGACAGCGGGCCCTCGTCCGAGATGAGGCCCTGCTGGATGGTGACCTCGGACGCCTTGTACTTGCCGGTCCGCATCAGGTAGTCGTGTTGCTGCTCGGCGTGCGAGAACTCGTGCTCGAGATCCGAGTACGTCGTCGAGGTCTTGCCCTTCCCGACGTGCACCTCGCGCTTGACGATCACGCTGCTGGTGTTCTCGATGTTGCGCTTGCCGTGGACCACGACGTGCTGTTTCCGCTCCTGGTAGACGCACACCACCTTGAACCCGAGCGACTCGAAGGACACCTGGAGCTTCGGCCACAAGGAGTGCTCGTCGTAGGGAACGTCGCCGCTCTCCCCCCGCGACAGCACCGGGCGATCGATCTTCGGCCCCTTCGGCACCTTGAGTCCCTGCTGCACCTCGCTCGGCATCGTGACGAGCTCGACGACGGTGAACTGGCTGCGATCGAGCTCGACCTTCTCGCCTTTACTCAGGATGAGGTCGTACTCGGACCCGGAGGAGTGCTCCACGATCCACGCCTCGCGACCCGCCACGGTGACGTACTGGACGTTGATGCCGGTTCCCGTCGACTGGGCGTTCACGTTGGCGTGGATCCGGACGCACGTTTTCGGGGCCAGGATGACCTGCACCTGCTTCGGCTCCTCCTCGCTGGAGGAATCGTCGGCGCCGAGCGTGTCCAGCTGGCTCTGGATCTCGGCGCGGACCGCGGTGTCTCCCTTCTCGTGCTCCAGCAGCCGCTTGAGGAGCTTCTTGTTGTCGCCCAGCCTGCTGGTCACGATCTCGGTCTTCAGCTCGCTGGCGCCGCCCGGCAACAGCAGGAATTTTTCCATGCAGGCCAGGTCCAGGGCCTTGCCCCACGGAAGCTCGCCCAGGATCTGGAGCGAGCGCTCGTCGTGTGGCTGCGAGAGCAGCAGCTGGCACCACCACGCATCCTGCGGGTCGAGCGCGCGCGCGCAGGTCAGGATCTCGCCGTACGCGTCACTGTCGTTCGAGAACCGCACCAGCAACTGCTTCACGTGCGGGAGCAGCGAGACGACCCGCTTCTCCGTCACGATGCAGAGCAGGTTGCTGATCACATCCCAGGGGCCGTTCAGCGTCCCCACGACGAGCTCGTCGAGGACGTTCGCGACGTCCTTCTTGTACCGGATGTCGTCGGCGGCCCTTGCGCGCGTGAAGGTGTCGCAGCTCGCGTTCAGGATCGTGTCTCGCAGCTTGAGGGTGGCCGGCTCGGCGCTCGGGGTGGCGATCGCGACGCTCTTCGTGGCGATCTTCTGCCGCACGTCGTCGAGGCTGTAGGGATGGGCTTCTTCGAGCAAGAGGCCGATCTGGAGCCGCTGGGGCGACGTGACCTCGAGCGCCAGCGCCGCGACGACGTCGTCGACGTTCTCGAACAGCTCGCCGCTCGGCTTCTTGATCTGGCGCTGGACTGCGCCGGACGCAGACGTCGACGAGCCGCCCGCGTAACGATCGAGCAGATCGCTGGCCGAGCGGCCGGCGACCACGCGGTCGGCGACCTCGTCGGCGTGGCGCTCGTGGGCGTCGCCCGCCGCGCCGACGCCGCCCTTCAGGTGGACCCCGCTCCGCTGCTGCACGACGTGCGCGGCCTCGTGCGCCGCCGTGTGCAGGCTGGGCGTTCCGGCGAACGCGACCTGATCTCCCATGGCGAACGCCTCGGCCCCCATCGCCGCCGCACCCGCGGACGCCGCCCCGTCGGTGTGCGCGCGGACGCGCGAGACATCGTGCCGGCCGAACAGGCTCTGGATGCGGTCGAGGTGCGGCAGCGTCCCGCCCGCACCCGACACGCCGAGCGCCGCCGCGGCGTGGACCGCGCCGTCGTCTCCGCTGGCCGCGGCGTTCGCATCCCTCCGCGCGCGCCGCTGCACGACCGCCGCGCCGCCGAACGCCTGCTCGGCCTCCTGGACCCGCGTCCGTTTCCCCGGCACGCCCTGCGCGTGCGCCGGAACCTCGTGCGTCGCGCCGTTCATGGCAAATCGTCGTTCGAGGTTCATGCGCACGCCCCAGGGGCGCACCGGGGCGAGGGCGTCATCCCGACGACTATCTGGTGAGCGACGGGCCGGCACCATGACGGCTGATGACCGCGCATTACGCCGAGAACCGAGCGCGCCGGGTGCGGACGGCGGCGCTGACGAGGGAGGCGGGTTCGGCAGGGAGGGTCGGAGGCGGTGGTCGGTGGTCGGTGTTCGGTGGTCGGTGTTCGGCGTTCGGTCGTCGGCGTTCGGTCGTCGGCGTTCGGCGTTCGGTCGTCGGCGTTCGGTCGTCGGCGTTCGGCGTTCGGCGTTCGGCGTTCGGTGTTCGGTCGTCGGTCGTCGGTCGTCGGTCGTCGGCGTTCGGTCGTCGGTGCACCGCTCCCCGAAGAACATCGACTCGCAAGGCTTGCAAGCGGCGACGACGACCAGCGCGCGGGGCCGCCCTGCGCCCGGCCTCGCACGACCTCGTGCCGAACGCCTGGATGTTCGGGCGGCGCGACATTGGCAGCGCGCTCTCGTGCAGGATTCCGTCGAGGAAATCCTGCGAACGAGCGTATTACGCAACGCTGCCTCTCCCGTCTTCCCGCTGCCGCTGCCGCTGCCGCTGCCGCTACCGCTACCGCTGCCGCTCCTGCTGCCGCTGCCGCTCCTGCTGCCGCTGCCGCTCCTGCTGCCGCTCCTGCTGCCGCCGCCGCTCCTGCTGCCGCCGCCGCTCCTGCTGCCGCCGCCGCTCCTGCTACCGAAACCGCGGCGGCTTGGTACCCTGCGCAATCCTCGACTCGAGGACACGCACCTCGCTGGCAGCCTCTCGGTGACTCGGGATCAGCTCCAGCACCTCACGAAAATGCTCCAACGCGAGCAGATCGCGCCCCATCATGCGCTCGATGCGACCGAGGTAAAACCGCGCAACCTCGGGCTTGGCCGACTTGTGAATCGCGCGCTCCAACGCGCGGCGAGCCTCGACCACGACGCCGGCCTTGTCCGTGCTGGCGCAGAACCGCGCCCAGCCGAGCATCGCGCTGTAGTCGACCTCGTAGGGCGCGAGCTCGACCGCCTCGCGCAGCTCGTTCACCGCCTGGGCCGGCTGATCGGCGCGCAGCGCCTGCTCGGCGCGCTGATACGCCGCGGCGGCCAGCGCCTTGCGATCGACCACGTTGGGCTGCGTGTTCTGCCGCGCGATCGGCACCGCGCCCTGCAGGGTCGCGAGGTACTCGTCGCGGCGCGCCGGATCGGTGAGCGTCGTGAACGCGATGCCGACCTGCGCGAACAGCCGCTGGGCGTCGAACGCCTCGTCGGTGATGCCGAGCAGCACGAGCTTGTCGGGCCGCAGGTAGCGCGCCAGCTCGAGGTACGCGTTGCGCACCGCCTCGGGCGCCGCGCCGACCTCGAGGCCGAGCAGCGCGAAGTGATCGACCCCGCCGCGATCGATCAGCGCGCAGCGCGCCGAGATCAGCGCCTTGACCTCGCGGACGGTCAGCGCGTTCGGCCGCACCGTGGTCGTTCCGGAGAACGACTCGGTGACCACGCGCGGCACGCGCGGCGCCGTCGGCGTGCGCGAGATCGTCGGCTCGCGCGGCGTCGGCACCCGCGACATCACCGGCTCGGCCGCGGCCAGGCGCGACGTCATCGTGCGCGACATCATCGGCTCGCGCGGCGTCGGCACCCGCGTCATCGTTGGCGGCGCGCTCGCGTGCATCGGCGTCGGCACGCGCGACATCACCGCATCGCGCTGGGTCGGCAGCCGCGTCATCGTCGGGTCGCGCAGGGTCGGCGTGCGCGACACCGTCGGCTCGCGCGTGCCGGTCGCGGTCCGCGCCACGATCTCGATCGGCTCGCTGTCGAGCCGCACGATCGCCGCGCACGACGCCAGCGCGTAGATCACGGCGCGCGCGGTCCGCGGATCGATCTCGCGGTGACTGGCCTCGATCTCCGGCAGGCTCGTGCCGCGGTCGAGCGCCTCGATCATCGGGTACTCGACCGTCGTGAAGTCGAAGCGCGCCAGCGTCGGGTGGGCCTCGGCCTTCATGATGAAGCGCGTGCCGAACTGGCGCAGATCGTCGGTCAGCCGCTGCTCGGACAAGTTGAGCCGCGCGCCGTAGTAGATCACGCGGCGGACGTCGAGCTCGCTCTCGAGCGTCACCGGGATCGTGACGCGCTCGTCGAACGCGATCGTGCCCGCCTCGATCGCAAATGTCCGCGCCGCGCGCTGCACGAACGCGCGCCGGCGCAGCTGGTCGATCTGCTGCGGCAGGAGCTTGGCGGCCTCCGCGACGATCGAGACCTCGTCGCGGTCGGGCGCGGCCGCCAGCTTGCGGGCGATGTCGTTGACCTGGGACGACGTCACCAGGTGGCCGGTCAGCGCGATCCGCGCGACCGAGTCGGCCGCCAGCGGCGAGGTCGCCCCGACCACGATGCCCTGGCTGAACGCGATCCGGTAGACCTTGCCGTCCGTCGCGTGGACGGTGAGCTGCCCCGTCTGAGCGCCTATGCCCAGTGCCGCGAGGGTCACGCCCCACGGTCGGTCGGTCACGCTGCCACCCGAAAGCTCGGCCAGCCGGACTGACTGCACTATCGATGTGCCGTCGCCATGCATGCCCAAATTGAACGTTTTCTGGGCGCGGAACGCAACCTTAAGCGACATCGTGCCCGTCTATGAGCCACCTCTTATTACAACCCAGGTGAAAGCTCGCACCACGCAAACCGTATGGTGGATTTCGTATTGAAACAGAATAGTAACCGCCGAGGATGAATGTACAGCTGATCAACTGTCGGCTTCAGACCTGAATACGCCGATGCTTGCCTACCCTGGGCCGCCCCGCCGACCCAGGCAGCTTTCTCATCGCAGAGGCCGTCGACTCGCTTCGTCGGGGGCGCGCCGGCGCGTCGCCCCGGCTGTCCGGCGAGGTGGTCCGGAGTGTCCGAATTTCGGACATGATCTCAGAGGTTTCGGATGTCGGATGGGTCTGATAGGGTGCCCGCGTGTTGACGGAAGCGATCAGCGCGCAGGAAAGCGGCGGCACGTCCGAAGTGCTGCTGCGTGCGCTCGCGTTGTTCGGGCACACGACGCTGCGGCCGGGCCAGGCCGACGTCATCCGGGACATCCTGTCGGGCCGCCCGGTGATCGCTGTGATGCCCACCGGCGCCGGAAAATCGCTTTGCTATCAGCTACCTGCCATCGTGCTGGCCGAGCGCGGCGACGTCACGCTGGTGATCTCGCCGCTGATCGCCCTGATGAAGGACCAGGTCGACGCGCTGCGCGCTCGCGGCGTCCCGGCGGTCGCGTTGACCTCGCACGCCGGCGCCGAGGAGCAGCGCGAGATCATCGAGGGCATCCGCGCCGGCCTCTACACCCTCATCTATGTCGCGCCCGAGCGGTTTCGCAGCCCGCGCTTCGTCGACGCGCTGCGCTCGATGGCCGGCAAGCTCGCGCTGGTCGCGATCGACGAGGCTCACTGCATCTCGGAGTGGGGCCATGACTTCCGCCCCGACTATCGGCGGATCGGCGAGATCGTCCGACAGCTCGGCGCCGCGCGCATCGCGGCCTTCACCGCCACCGCCACTCCGGAGGTGCGGCGCGACATCGCCCACCAGCTCGATCTCGTCGACCCCGCGCTGCACTTCCGCGGCTTCGATCGGCCGAACCTGTACTACGCCGTCGAGCGCACCAGCGGCGGCGACGACAAGCCCGACAAGCTCGTCGAGCTCGTGCGCAGCCGCGAGGGCGGCGTCGCGCTGGTCTACGCGTCGACGCGCAAGAACGCCGAGAAGTACGCCGCGGCGCTCAAGGTCGCCGGGATGCGCACGCGCGTGTACCACGCCGGCCTCGACGGCTCGGTCCGCGAGCGCGCGCAGGACATCTTCATGTCCGGCCAGCTCGACGCGATCGTCGCGACCAACGCGTTCGGCATGGGGGTCGACAAGTCCGACATCCGGCTGGTCGTCCACGCCGACATCCCGCGCAGCCCCGAGGCGTATTACCAGGAGGCCGGGCGCGGCGGGCGCGACGGCAAGCCGACGCGCTGCGTGCTGCTGTTCAACCACAGCGACATCAAGCTGCAGGAGTTTCTGATCGACGCGTCGTATCCCTCGGCCGAGGTGCTGCGCGGGATGTGGAAGCTGCTGCGTGATCAGCCGCAGCTCGGCAAGCTCACGCCGTACGACGACGAGCTCGAGGCCCGGCTCAAGACCCAGCTCGGCGGCGACCTCAAGAACGCGACGATCGGCGCGGCGATCCGGATCCTCGAGCGCCACGGCATGCTGCGGCGCGACGACGAGCGCCTCGCCGCCGCCCGCCCGGAGCCCGGGCAGTTCGCGCCGCTCGACGTCGAGTCGATGGCGCGCCGCGCCGAGGTCGAGCGCACCAAGCTGCGTACGATGGTCGAGTACGCGTACTACCCGAGGTGCCGGCGCCAGTTCGTGCTCGAGTACTTCGGCGACCCCGAGTGGTCGGATCGCGCGCGGCGCTGCGGCGCGTGCGATACCTGCGAGGCGATCGCGCACGGCCGGCCGAGCACGATGGTGCTGTCGCCCGCCGAGCTCGCCGGCATCCGCGGGTTGCTCCGCCTGGTCGGCACGCTCAACGGCCGGTTCGGCCGCATGCGGGTGGTCAAGCTCGCGGTCGGCAGCGAGGACGACGCGCGGTTCGACGACCTGCCGGAGCGCAACTGCCTGCGGGGCTGGCGCGAGCGGCCGGCGCTCGATCTGCTGCGCGCGCTCGAGGGCGCCGGGCTGGTCGAGGCCTCGCGCGGCGAGTACCCGACGATCTCGATCACCAAGCGCGGCGATCTGGTCGCGATCGGCAAGCTCGATCCGGGGGAGATCGGCGTCCAGATGCCGGCGGTGACCAAGCAGCGGGCGCCGCGCGCACGCAAGCGCTGAGGGGTAGCGGTAGCAGGAACGGCAGCGGCAGCGGGAACGGCAGCAGGAGCGGCAGCGGCAACGGCAGCGGGAACGGCAGCAGGAGCGGCAACGGCAGCGGCAGCGGCAGCGGCAGCGGCAGCGGCAGCGGGAACGGCAGCAGGAGCGGCAGCGGCAGCGGCAGCGGGAACGGCGGCGGCAGGCAGCGGGCGGCGGATCCGCGCACCGTGCGACGTCGCGCTACGGCCAGACCTCGACCTCCCACGGCGGATCCTCGAGCTGGATCTCGATCACCTTGCTGTCGTCGCCCTCGAACCAGCTCTCGACGATCCACACCGGGTCGGCGAACGACTCGAAGTCCGAGGGCGTCGCCATCGCCGCGACGACCGGCACGCTGGGCTCGTCGAACCCGACCAGCGCCTCGGGCACGGCGGACCGCAGCCCCGCGGCGATGCCGTCGAGCACATCCTTGACCTCGCGCATCGTCTGGATGCGGTCGTCGCGCGACTTGGCGAGCATGAGGTCGAACAGCAGCCGCTCGAGCGCGGGCGGGACCACCACGTCGAGCGCCGGCGGCGCCTCGTACACGATCTGGTGCAGCAGCACGCGCGAGTCCTGGCCGTGGAACGGGCAGTGCCCGGTCAGCATCTCGTAGAGCACGACGCCGAGCGAGTAGATGTCGGCGCGGCCATCGACCAGGTCC
>Ga0307513_10011390_pt1 | contig 11056 bp, 9 predicted proteins | sample 15_EM_MG_FD_202174 | JGI IMG/M metagenome (GOLD analysis project Ga0307513, IMG submission 202174) | Populus trichocarpa ectomycorrhiza microbial communities from riparian zone in the Pacific Northwest, United States - 15_EM | ecosystem: Host-associated > Plants > Roots > Unclassified | place... | reverse complement strand
GCTGGCGAGGCCGGTGAGGGTGTCCTGGTGCGTCTTCAACGCCAGCGGTGGGAGCGTGACGGCTTCGGCCGTGGTGCTCGCATGGCCAGGGAAAGTGAGCGGTTCGTTGGCATCGGTACGGCGGCGCGCGGTGACCGGGGGCTCCAATTCGCGAAGCTGCAGCGGGCGTGGACGGCTTTGCGCGGCGGCTCCCACGGGGCGGCCATCGAGCCTGGCGATGGCGCCGGTCAGGCCCGCCCAGGCGCTCGCCAGCATCCGGGTGGCGGTGTGCAAGGGCTTTTCGCGATCAGGAGACGCAGTGTTCATGGCAGAGGGCACGGGTGGGGTGGTCTCGTGCGCGTGGTCGATTTTGATCGAATCCTTGGCCGGCCAGCGCGTGAAAAAGCGCCGTTTCTCAAGCGTTTTTCGTGCCATGCCGTTGATGGACTAGATCACAACGTGAGGGGCTGTGCGTAACCAGTCATTTCAAGGTAGCCGCGGCCGACACGTTGCCCGTGGGCGTCGAGCAGATCGCTCAGGCCTTCCCAGTAGAAGGCGCCGGTGCTGCCGCGGCTGTCGAGCTCCTGCGCATCGAAGAGGGCGCGGACGAGGTGCTCGCCGGCGGGCGTCTGCACCGTCCACTCCACCGGGTAGCTGGCGCGCGAGCCCGGGCTCAGCCAGCGCCGGCCGGGCGTGAAGCGCACCTCGTCAGGCCCGAAGCTGCGCACTTTGCCACCGGCCGAACGCAGGCTGCCACCCGCGAAGAGCGCAGAGCCGTCTGCACGGCGCAGACGGAAGGCGGTGAGGGCGCTGCCGTCGGCGAGGTTGATGCCGATCCAGTCCCACCCCACGGCTTGCGGATCGAGCAGGCTTTCGCTCCATTCGTGGTCGAGCCAGGCGCTGCCTTGCACCGACAAGGCGCGTCCGTCGAGCGTGAGCGTGCCGGTGGCAGTGAGTTGGGGCTGGCTGTAGTAGTGGCTGGCCTGCTCGGGGCGGGGGCCTTTGCGCGAGAAGCCGGCGTTGCCTTGCAACAGCAGTGGCTGGGTGGTGGTGAGCGCCAGGTCGAGGCGGAAACCGGCGCTGTCGCTGGCGATCTGCGTCCGGTAGCGGCTGGCATCCACTGCGCCTTCACGCGTTAACAACCAGTCACGCAAGATCACATGCGTATCACCTTCGGCAGCCTCGGCAATGCCGAAGCCGGCGCGCGCGATGCGCTGGTCGTGGCGCTGCTTGCCGGCCTGCACGTCGCTCAGCGCCGCATGGGCAGACACGATCTGGCGGGCGGCAAAGCGGCTGGCATGGTCGGCTGCCACGCCGGTACGTGAGCGAAAGAAGGTGACCTGGAAGCCGAACAGCCGCTCGCCCGCCTGCAGGGCACCGGTGAGATACCACCACTCGGTGCGGGTGGCCGGGTGGGCGCCGAAGTCGGCCGGGAAAGCGAGCACGCGCGGGGCGATCGGCGCCGCCCGCGCATGCAGCCCAGGTGCCAGTGCGGCCAGAGCCCCCAAGACCTGTCGGCGTTTCATCTGGGCAAGCATCGCATGGCAGACGACAATGCAGGGTTGCCGTTTCCTTCAACCGATGACCGACTTCTCACTGCCCGAAGACTTTGACCTGGGCGAACACTTCGACCACCGCACGCTCACGTCGGCCATGGGGCTCAAGCCGCAGCAGGCCGTGCTTTCCATGCAGGTCGACGGACCGCGGCTGAACACACGCACCCAAGGTTCGGGCCCCACCGCCTACCAGCAGAGCATCCACTGGGTGAACGACCGCCGGCTCGGGCCGCGCCTGGAAGGCCGCTGCTCCTGCCCGGTCGGCGCGAATTGCAAGCACGTGGCCGCGGCGCTGATGGCCTGGGAAGCCCAGCAGATCCGCATTCAGCGCGGCTTGCCCGAAACCCCTGGCGTGGCCACGCCGACGGCTCGCGCCCATGAGCCGCCCCCGCCGGCAATGGTCGAGCTCGGCACGCTGGCCCTGGTGCCGGTGCTGCGCCTGACCACTTGCATCGACGTGGCCTCCGAGGCCATGCTGCACCACCGCTACGGCTCGGCCAACTCGCGCAGCACCACGCTGCGACAGGGGGCGGCGCAGCTGATCTTTCGCTACCAGCCACCGACCGGGCGGCCGTTCGACTTCCACTTTCCGGCCGGCAACGCGACCACCACCCTCGGCGAAGTGAACGACCCGACGCGGCCCGGCCGCATCATGATGGGTCATTTTCAGCGGCAGGCCCAGGCCGAGGCGGCGGCCTTGCGCACGCTGTTCGGTGAGCTGGAACTGCGGCCCTGGAGCCTGTCGGCCGGCGTGGCGATGGACCGGCTGACCCGCCTGTCGAGCGCGCGCGTGCAGTCGTCGGTGCTGCCGGTGGGCGTCGAAGGCAACCCGATGATGCTGGTGCCGCAGCGGCGCGAGCGCTGGCCCGAGCTGTTGGCGCACCACATTCCCGACCTGCAGAGCCGCGGCTGGGCCGTCGAGGTGGTCGACGACTTTCCCTTCGAGCTGCACACGCCCGACGACTGGTCGGTCGACATCGGCGAAGAACCCGGCGGCAACTGGTTCAGCGTAGGCCTGCAGGTCAACGTCGACGGCCAGCCGGTGAACCTGGTGCCGCTGCTCGTGGGCCTGGTGCAGACCGGCTGGCTGCGGCTCGACGCCGCGCTGAGCCAGGGCGACAACGGCGACGTGCTCGTGCCCTGGGCGACCGAGGTGCCGGCCGCGCCGGGCACGGCCCCGCGGCAACGCCTGCTGCGCCTGCCGGTGAAGCGAGTGGCGCCGTTGATGGACTGGCTGCGCTCGGTCTTCCGCGTGGGCGACAAGGCCACAGCGCTGCGCCTGTCGCGATTCGACCTGGGCACGCTCGAGGCCTTGTCGGCAGACATCAAAGTCAAGGCGCCGCCCAGCTTCACCGAGCTGATGACGCAAGTGCGCCTGCTCGGCAGCGGGCAGACGCTGCCCGAGGTGCCGGTTTCGCCCAAGGTGCAGGCCACGCTGCGTCACTACCAGCTCGATGGCCTGGCGTGGATGGACTTTCTGCGCCGGGCGCGGCTGGGCGGCATCCTCGCCGACGACATGGGCCTGGGCAAGACGCTGCAGGCCCTGGCGCTGTTGCAAGGCGAGCTCGACGCCGGCCGGCTCGACCGGCCCAGCCTCGTGATCGTGCCGACCAGCCTCATCGGCAACTGGGAGGCCGAAGCGCGGCGCTTCACCCCTGAGCTCAAGCTCGTGGTGCTGCATGGGCCGCAGCGTGCCAAGCAGTTCAAGCACATCGCCGGCTCACACCTGGTGGTCACCAGCTACCCGCTGGCCATGCGCGACGTGCCGACCCTGGGCGCGCAGGAATGGCATTACCTGATGCTCGACGAAGCCCAGCGCATCAAGAACGCGCGCAGCCAGGCGGCACTGTCGGTGAAGGGCCTGAACGCGCGGCACCGCCTGTGCCTGAGCGGCACGCCGCTCGAGAACCACCTGGGCGAGCTGTGGAGCCTGATGGATTTCGTCTGCCCCGGCCTGCTGGGCAGCGAGCCGCAGTTTCGCGAGCACTACCGCACGCCCATCGAGCGGCGGCAAGACACCCAGCAGGCCGCCAACCTCGCGCGCCGCGTGCGCCCCTTCGTGCTGCGCCGCACCAAGCAGCAGGTGGCGCAGGAGCTGCCCGAGAAGACCGAGACGCACCTGCGCGTCGAGCTCAGCGGCACCCAGCGAGACCTGTACGAGACCGTGCGCGCCACCATGGACAGCAAGCTGCGCGACGTGATCGCGCAGCAAGGCCTGGCGCGCAGCCAGATCATGGTGCTCGATGCCTTGCTCAGACTGCGCCAGGTGTGCTGCGACCCGAGGCTCTTGAAGATCGGCAACCCGAACGAGCCCGCCACGGCCCGGCCGCACCACCCGTCGGCCAAGATGGAGCTGCTGCTCGACCTGCTGCCCACGCTGATCGAAGACGGCCGCCGTGTGCTGCTGTTCTCGCAATTCACCGAGATGCTGGCGCTGATCGAGATCGAGCTCGCTCGGCTCAAGCTGCCGCACCTCAAGCTCACCGGCGAAAGCAAAGACCGCGGCTCGCTGGTGGCGCGTTTCCAGCAGGGCGAGGTGCCGCTCTTCCTCATCAGCCTGAAGGCCGGTGGCGTGGGCCTCAACCTCACGGCGGCCGACACCGTGATCCTCTACGACCCGTGGTGGAACCCGGCGGTCGAGCAGCAGGCCATCGACCGTGCCTACCGCATCGGACAAGACAAGCCGGTGTTCGTCTACAAGCTGCTGGCCAGCGGCACGGTCGAAGACAAGATGCTCGAGCTGCAGGCACGCAAGGCCGGGCTGGCCGATTCGCTGCTGTCCGGCGTGGCCGGCGATGCGGGGCTCACCTCGCAAGACTTCGACGAGCTGTTCAAGCCGCTGGGCGCCGAGTAGCGGTACGGGCGGCGGCACGAGACGGCGGCGCAAGACGGCGAAGCGCCGCAGGCCGACGCCCCGATGCGGCGTTTTCCTACAGGCCCGATGGCGATGCGTGCCGATCATCGCCTGGGCGTTCTGCGCATTGCGCGTTGAAACGCCTCTTCCAGGAGAGGAGCGCCATGATCGATCTACCCAAGTTCCAGAACCAGGTGAAGACGGTGGGCCGCATGCTCGCTGACGTCGGCTACGACGCCGAAGACTTCGAGATCAAATCCGACAACGCCTCGCCGCTGGCGCAGCTCTTTCGCCTGGCCGGCGGGCTGCTGGTGGTTCGCCGCCGTTCCACCGGCGAAGAGCGCTTCTATGCCACCGACACCAATTCGGCCTGGGCCGACACGCTGATGAACGATCTCGCGCATGGGGTGCTGGCCGAACCGAAGAAGACGTTGGACGACGGGTTTCGATCCACCTGAACCGAGGCGGCCGAGCGCCGCCGTCGTGGGGGCGTTCGACTGGCTCAGCGCATGAGCCAGCCCGGTCTTAGACTGGGTTGATGCACATCAGGATCGCATCATGACCGTCAAGGTCGCCAAGCTCTTCGCTCATGGCAGCGGCCAGGCCGTGCGCCTGCCGGCCGAGTTTCGATTCGAAGGCGATGCGGTCTACATTCGCCGCGATGCGCGCAACGGCAACGTGATCCTGTCCAGCCGGCCCGAGTTGTCGTGGATGGAATTCATGTCGCTGCGGTACCAGCTGGGCACGGTGCCGGCCGACTTTCTGGACGATCGCGTGCAGGGCACGCAGCGCCGCGATGCGCTCGAGTCGTGGGTCGAGTGACATGACCGTCTACCTGCTCGACACCAACACCGCCGTGGCGGCCATGCGCGGCACGGCCGGGCTCGACAGCCGCCTGCAACAACTGCAACCTGACGAGTGGTGCATCTCGGCCATCACCAATGCCGAGATGCGTTTCGGCGTGGCCGCGCGGCCGAAGGCCGTTCAGCTCGAGCGCTACGTCGACGCGTTCCTCGCGGTGGCACACACCGAACCGTGGGATGCTGCCTGCGCCGAGTTCCACGCCCTGGTGCGTGCGCAGCTGCGCGCCAAGGCGCAGGTGCTGGGCGACTTCGACGAGATGATCGCCGCGCATGCACTCGCGCTCGGCGCAGTGCTGGTCACCGACGACCTGCGCCACTTCAAGTGTGTGGATGGCTTGCGGCTCGAGAACTGGATTCGCTCGTCGTAGGCTCGTCTCAGGCGCGCTACTGCTGCACGCCGGTCGTCCAGGCCTTGCGGATGATGGCGCCGCAGACGGCCGAGTCGTTGCCGCCGCCGATGCCATCGACTCGCGCCACGATGCCGTAGTACGTCTTGCCCGCATCGACCCACGGATAAAAGCCGAACGCACCCGCGCTGCTGAACGCGCCGTCTCCGGTGGCGGGATCGTCTTCGACCCAGTGCCCGACCGAGTAGTGCCAGTCGACATTGGCGGTGATCGGCGTGCGCAGTGCATCGGTGCAGGTGGTCGGGTTGGTGCAGACCTTGTTGCTGCCGAGCAGGGCCGCCATCTTCAGCTGGTTGTTGAGCAGCTTGCGCAGGAAGAGCGCGTAGTCGTTGGGCGTGGTCTTCACGCCACCGGCAAGCTGGGGCTGGGTGTAGCTGAGCTCGATGTCGGTGCCGAGTTGGGCGCGAATCTCGGTGGCCAGCGCGGCGTTGGCCAATGCGCCCAGCCCCATGCCGGGAGAGGGCAGGCTGGCGTGCTTCTGCATGTGAGCGCCGCTGTAATAGAACTTGCCGGCCGTCGAGGCCACGTAGTCGCCATTGCCATCGTGGGTGAGGCAGGATGCGACGGTATCGGCGTTGTCGCATCCACCGGAGCTGAAGTTGGTGTATCCGCTGCGGAAGTTGAGGTACTTGATGTCTTCGGCGGTCAGCACGCCGGCGCGCCGCTCGGCCACGTAGGCGCCGTAGAGCCACTTCGAGGCCGAGGCGATCGGCATCGAGGTGCTCGCCGTGTAGGTCATGCCGCCCATCGACGCGCTCGCGAGGCGCTGGGTCTTGTCGCCGATCTCCCAGTAGAACGGCTGGACCGCGGTGCAGGCGCTGTTCGCTTGCGCGGTGTTGGTGGCGGCCAGCGTGCGCGCCGCAGTATCCGGGCCGGTGGGCGTTGTCGAGCCGCCGGAGCTTCCGCCGCAGGCAGCGAGCCCGAGGCATGACGCGCTGATCGAAAGGGACAGAAGCGGTTTCGACACGATGCGCATGGCGACCCTCGTTGCGGCAGTGTTGCCGTGACACGTTTGTACCAAGCGTTGCGGAGGCGATTGTTTCGCCCCCGCAAACCTGGAGATCAGCTTGTCACGGGATGTGCGCTGGCGTCACCAGCGCGCGGCTCATGCAACCGCTGTGCCGATCACTTGCCCAGCGCCTTCACGCTGCCGCAATCGGTGCCCAGCCAGCGCCCCGTCTGGTCGACGTTCACGCGCTCGGGTTGGCCGACGACCACGGTGTCGACCAACGCCTGGCTGGTGTAGGCGGTCGCGCTCTGAAAGGTGACCACGGCCTCGCCACTGGCCGGCGGCGTGGTGGTGCAGGCGAATTTCACTTTCATCGAGTTGCTGCCGCGCTCCAGCACCTGCTGCGTGCAGTCGCCCGCCTGCTGCGGGATCTCGCCACGTTCCGCGTCTTCCTTGCTGATGCAGGCCTGCACGGTGCTCGACTTGTCGCCCAGGCGGATGTTCTGCTGGGCCATCACCTGTTCGACGGCCTTGCGCTGGTCGGGCGGCAACTGGTTGATGTAGGCCTGAGCCTGCTTCACCGCCGCTTCGGCCTTACCGCTCTGGCTCTTGAGCGCAATGTTGATCTCCCACAAGCCGGGCTCGATCTTGGGGCCGGGGGTGGTTTGTGCCTGGGCGGCGGGCAGGCTCGCAGCAAGCAAGAGGCTCAGCGAGAGCGAGAGAGTCGGTGTTTTCATCTTCAAATCGGTACCTCCGTGGGTTGGCAGCAGTGCAGTATGCAGATACTGATATCACCGCTGCGCGCATGGTTCCGCCAGAATGGGCGCCCGGTGTTTCCTGAGGTGACGAATGCGCATGTGTGTGTGGCGGCCACTGGCGCTGGGCTTGGCGGCGCTGCTGTGTGGCGCCACCTCGTGGTCAGCGGAGTCTTCTCAGCCCACGGCTGCGTTGGCGCCTTCGTCATCTGTGCCTTCGCTTTCTTCTCCGTGTGTCGATCGACCGGCCGAGGCGGCTTCGGCCACCATCATTCGCCTGCCCGGTCTGCGCTACACCTGCCGGGCCTTGCGCAACGGGCAACGCGTGCTGGTGGGGCAGGCCGGGGCGCAGCACGCGCCCACCGTGCTGCTGGTGCATGGCCTCGGCGACAACGCGCATCGGGACTGGGCAAACGTCATTCCGGCGCTCGCCGCACAGTTTCATGTGGTTGCTCTCGACCTGCCGGGGTTCGGCGCGTCGCAGGCGTCGCCGCAGGGCTACTCCTTCGAAGCGCTGGGCCATGCCTTGAACGAAGTGCTGGAACAGACGGCGCCCGGCCAGCGTGTACATGTGGTCGGCCATTCGCTGGGCGGTGCGGTGAGCCTGCATTTTGCCCATGCGCACGCCGAGAAGGTCGACCGCCTGGTGCTGGTTGACGCAGCGGGCATCCTGCTCAAGACGGTGTTTGCACAGCACGTGGCCAGCATGCGAACACGGCAGGTCGGCATCGACTCGGTCGATCGCTTTCTCAAGGGCCTGGACGAGCGCATCAACGGCTTTCGGCGCAATGTGTTCAGCGATCTCGACGAGCGCTTCGACTTCAGCCGCTGGCTGGCGCAGAACCCCGGCGTCCGCTACGCACTGCTGGGCCGCTACACGCAGGTCGAGGCCGGCCTCGGCCTGGTGGAGCACGACTTCACCTCGGCGATCCGCGAGACCCAGGTACCCACCACGGTGATCTGGGGCCGCGAAGACCCGGTCGCACCGCTGCGCACCGGCAATCTGCTGGCAGCGCGCCTGCCCGATGCCCGCCTGCGGGTCATCGACGGCGTGGGCCACACGCCGATGCACGACAGCCCGGCCGCCTTCATGCGTTTGCTGCACGAGGCCTTGGTCTTGCCCTTGTCGCCGAAATATGCGGTCGATGTACCCGAGGTGTCCAAGGGCAGCGCCAGCTGCCTGAACGAACCCAGCCGCAGCTTCAGCGGTTACTACGACATCATCACGCTCGACAACTGTGCCAACGCCCGCATCAGCGGCGCAAAGCTCAAGCAGCTGACGGTCAAGGCGTCGTCGCTGACGATCGAAGACAGCGTGATCGATGGCGACGATATCGCACTCTGGGCGCAGGGCAGCCAGATCACGGCCACCAGCCTGCGGCTGCGCGGCCGCGTGGCGATCCGCGCCGACGGCAGCCGCCTCGATCTGGCCGGTGTCAGCTTGCAGGCCACCGAGCGCGGCGTCGAGGTGCTCGCACCGAGCCGGCTCTATTTTTCGGTGAGCGATTGGCGCGGCACCGACTTCAATGGCGACGCCCACTTCCTCTGGCCCCTCGCCACCGGTCTGCACTAAGCCCCGCGAGACCCGCCGCTGAGCGACCGACGGCGCGCACCACCGTTCACAACTGGCAACACTTGGGTGCCAGGTTGGCCCGGGCCTTGCGGTACTTGTGTCGGGATCATGCAAGAGGCCAGAAGGCCCGCTGATTAGGGAGCCGCATGTACAGGGACGAACTTCCGCCAGCCTCGCTGGTGCCGGCGCCAAGGGCGCTGGAGAGCGTGTCGGGTACCCACGGGTTGCACAGCAACGACTCTGATTTCGGCGCGCTCGGAGGCCTGCCGGCTCGAGCTTCTCCCGTCATCGAACACGGCCTGCCTTTCAGAGTGAGGGTGGTCTGCGACGAAGCGCAATTGCTGCGCGTGCAGGCCCTGAGGCAGATGGCCTATGGCCGCCACCTGCCGGCGCAGGCAGCGTCGTTCGGCAGTGCCGACCCGCTCGACCGGCTGGGCGACACCACCATCTTCTTTGCCGAAGACAAGGCGACCGGCGCGGTGGTGGGTTCGGCGCGCGTGCAGAGCAACCGCACGGCGCCGCTGCAGATCGAGCGCAGCATCGAGCTGCCGCCGCAGCGCCGCGGCCAGTTGCTCGCCGAGATCACGCGCCTGTGTGTGCAGCCCGGCTATGACCACCCGGTGCGCTTGGCGCTGGTGAAGGCGAGCCACCTGTATTGCATCGCCACGCAGATCGGCGGGGTGCTGGCCGGTTCGCGCCGCACGCTGCTGCGCACCTACGAGAACCTGGGCTTCACCGATCTGTTCGGCGACGAACGCATGTGCCCGTTGCTGCATGCCAGCGGTTTGCCGCACCGCGTGCTGTTCCGCGACACCGTTACGTCCGAAGCGATGGCGCGCGAACGCCGGCACCCCGACCACGACTTCGTGTTTCGCCGCTACCACCCTGACATCGCCATCTTCGAGGCGCTCTCGGCCGCCGTCGCCGAGGGTCTTCGCAACAAGGGTGACGAAGTCTGGCCGCGGGCGGCCTGAGTCAGGCAGTTTGCGTCAGGTGGGCAGACAGAATTTTGCGCAGCTGCTCTTTGCTGAATGGCTTGGCAAGAAAGTCGTCCATGCCGGCGGCGCGGCATTGCTCGCGGTCTTCGGGAAACACATTGGCCGTGAGCGCGATCAGCGGCAGGCGCGGCAGGCCGTTCTGTATTTCGTGCTCGCGGATGCGGCGTGCAGCTTCGAAGCCGTCCATCTCCGGCATCTGGCAATCGAGCAGCACCAGGTCAGCCCGCGGTGAACGCGTCTGGCATAGGCGCTCGACGACGCCGAGCCCATTGGCCACGTGCTCGACCTCGAGGCCCAGTTGCGCGAGTGAAGCCTGGGCCACGATGGCGTTGATCTCGTTGTCTTCGGCCAGCAGCACGCGGCCATGCAAGGGCGCTTCGTCGGCTACGGGTGACGCAATCGCCGGCGATGGTGCATTCGATGTGCGCACCCGTTGCAGCGGCAGCATCACCTCGAAGGTGGAGCCAGCTCCCAGCGTGCTGCGATAACTGACGGTGCCGCCCATCGCTTCGCAGATCGCGCGCGTGATGCTCAGCCCGAGGCCGGTGCCGCCGAAGCGTCGGGTGTTGGAACTGTCGACCTGCACGAAGGGCTCGAAGATGCGGTCGAGTGCGGTCGGTGCAATGCCCACGCCGGTGTCGTCCACACGGATCAGCAGGTTGCTGTTGCCGTTGGCTTCGGCGACCTGCATGCGCACGAGCACCGTGCCCTGCTCGGTGAACTTCACTGCATTGCCCACCAGGTTCAGCAAAATCTGGCGCAGCCGGAAAGGGTCGACCGTTGCGATGAAAGGCCGCGGCAGGTCGAACTCGCTGGTGAGCGCGAGGCCTTTCTCGGTGGCGCTCGGCGTGCACATCTCCATCGTGTCGTCGACCCATTGCGCGAGATCGATCTGCTGCGGGTGCACGTCGATCCCCTGGGCACCGAAGCGCGAGTACTCGAGGATGTTGTTGATGAGTCCCAGCAGGTGCTCGCCGCAGCGGCGGATGACGGTCAGCCCGTCGCGCGGATTGCTCGCCGGCACGCCGCCCAGCAGCATGCTCGACATGCCCAGGATGCCATGCAGCGGCGTCCGCAACTCGTGGCTCATGTTGGCGACGAACTCGTTCTTCGCGCGGTTCT
>Ga0307513_10011389_pt1 | contig 11056 bp, 7 predicted proteins | sample 15_EM_MG_FD_202174 | JGI IMG/M metagenome (GOLD analysis project Ga0307513, IMG submission 202174) | Populus trichocarpa ectomycorrhiza microbial communities from riparian zone in the Pacific Northwest, United States - 15_EM | ecosystem: Host-associated > Plants > Roots > Unclassified | place... | reverse complement strand
CCAGTACATCCGGTTTCCTAGTAGCCTTCAATAAATTACTAGGTGGCGACTCCAACGAACCAATCAAATTCAAATCAAACATAACAACGAAAAATCGCCAGCCGATGCCGCGCGGATTTTTCTGACGTGCGACATAATTGAAGAAATCTAAAACTAATGACAAAACCAAAAAACAAAAAACATGGATGTAAGGGCTGAAATTGACCAAATCAATGGTCAAATGTAAGAAATTGAAAGTTTGTTGGTCAATTGAGGATCAAAATGCATAAATTCAAAACTAGGGACCAAAATGAAAAAGGTGATCAACTTAGGAGCTGACAATTAAGTTTGGCAAGGGTGTAATTGCATGAAATTAAAAGTTTTGAGGCAATTATGTGTGCAATTTAAAGAAACTGGGAGAACAAGGACTCTATTGAAATTTGTCAATCCAAAATTAAAAACCATAAACGATGCGTCATTCAGAGTTAATAAAGAGAATATGAGTGACATGTCATTCCGTAAACTGGCCTTTTTTTTAACATTTTTAGTTGATCGAGTTGGCAACTTCAAACAAATAAATATAGAGCTACAAACCTTCAAATTGCACAAGGTTGGATCCAAATGAAAGGTGTGAGTCCCATCTATCAACTTTAGGTGACGATGATGTCAGAATTGCTCCAACTCGGTCTCGAAAATAGGCAACTCGGTCAACCTTGACTAAAACACGATTATGCAATAACCGACCTTTTTTTTGTGTGCTCATACTTAAAAGTCCTAAATGGGTTCTTATCAAGGGTTTACAACATCTACCTCAAGATTAAGAGGTTTGAAATGGATTCAAGATCTCCCAAAACCTTATCAAAATCCTATAAATACCCCCTTAAGAAGAGAGTTGAAAAAAAAGGGAGAAAAAAAGAAAAAAAAATAGGAAAATACTTAAAAGAAACTTAAATGTAACGGTTTAAGAGCATAACAAAAAAGATTTTCTAAGCTTTAAGAGGATAATAGGTTGGTGAGAGGCAAGACTTTCCAACATATAAGTGCCTTTTGTTTGACCGTATCTAGTCTAATTTGGATTTCATGATTCTGGGTTGAGTATGGGCATGTTCTTCGTGTTCTTGAGAAGAACATTACTTTAGACCCTTGATTTGGATCAGTTTTGATCCATTTCTTTTCACATAACCCTTATTTATGTTTGATTAGTAAATAATCTATGGTTTATTTGCATCCATAACAAGTTTTGATGGATTTCAATCAATGGGTTTTTATTTTGAACCGAAAGCTCTTTGATAAAATTGTGATGTTTAAGTGATAATTAAAGTGGATGGATATTAGATTATTGATCCTTGCATGATTTCTAACATACATGTGCCTTTGTTTTGACCATATCCAATCTGTTTTGGGTTTCATGTTGTTTGGTTTAGGTTTTGATGTTCTTCGTGTTCTTTTTTTTGTGTTTGATCCGTTATGTTCAAGACTTTTTAGTTTTTGTGTCTTGTTAGTGTTTATCTATTTTTTTTACTTTGGTTTTGTTTTGGGTTCTTTTCAGGTCAAACTAGGAGTTTTTGTTAAGTTTATGGTCGAACAAAAAATTCTAGATCGACCCGGTCGGGTCAAAATCAGGTCAAGGGTTTTTTTGGTTTAAGGGTGTGTTTGACAAACACCTCTTATGTGTATTTTTGATAGTTTTATTACAAGAAGAAATGAGTTTTTTTTTCCAAACAAAGCCTAAAAAAATAAAACAAATAATAAAAAAAATATTTTTTTTCTTGCATATGACCAAATTCTAAAATTTTCATACATATTTTATTATTTTACATAAAAAATTTTCATTTTTATCATGCTTTGAAAAAAAAATACAAGAATTAGTCAAAAGGTATCATAACAAGTTTATGATTATCCGTTAGAACTTGATCTGCATTTTAAAAACACCAAAAAAAATTATTTTATTTCTTTTAATATACGAGATTATTAACTTATACAGAAGAAGTTTTCCTGATATTAAATAAAAAATACAGATCAATATTTTTTTTATGTTTTTGCATTAGAATGGTTAGGTTTTAACCTGATAAAATAAGAACCTTCATATTAGGTAGGACTTTTCTTAAACCCTAGATAAACCAACAATTAAAAAAAATACAACATTACCTTAGTTTAGATCAGAAAAATAGATAATACAGCTTACCTTAGGTAGGACATATTAGGGGTGTTAATACCTTTTCTTTACGCAATCGGTCCCCTTACCCGGAAATTAAGAATAAAAAATGGAGCAACCAAAAAGAAAAATAATTGATAATGAGTAGGAGTTAAGAAAGCAGCTAGAGAAGTGCATAATTGACCTCGGTCATAGCAAAGGGCAACGACAGTTGTTGGAAAAATATTTAGAAGAGAAAGATAAGATGTGGAATTAACTGAACCAACAATTGGCAAAGAATGATGGACATTTGACAGCTTTGACAAACGATCATAGGGCAGTAAGAAAATGGTAGACAAAGGTCGAGGTAGCCGAAGAAATAACCAAGTGTATCCAAGATGAGTTGGGAACTCAAATGACTAAATACGATGAGCTGACTAACAAGTATGTGGTAAAAGAAAAGGAGCTGTCCAAAGTCAAGAGGTCAGCCAAAGACAGGATAAATACCGATAAGAAAGTAATAGATTCCTTGAAGAAAGAAAAAAACAGCTTTAGAAAGAAGTTAGAGGTTGAGAAAGAGAGAAATCGATTAGTCAGGATTGACATGGAAAAGAAAAGAAGAATCTAGTCCTAATATAACATAGTTTGAGGAAGAGAGAAGCGCTAGGAAAGCCGCTGAGTCTGATATGAGAGACTACAAGTATTCAAAGGGACAGATCATGGTATTACAATTTGAGGTGGAAATTCAAGAGAAAAAGGCTGAAAGAGTTAAGAAGACATTAATTTAAGATGGAGGAAGAGTTAATTAGGACTAAGTAAGAGCATCAGGGATGTCAAGACTATATCAACAACTTTACAATTCAAATTAATTCTAAAATAGTTGAGCTTGACATTGAGAGGTAGAGTCTGCAAAGGGAAATGGTCAAGGTAGCACGGTTGGAGACTATTGTACGAGTACTGGAATGAAGCAATGGGACTTTAGCAACAAACAACAGAGTATTGATCACCGATAATACTTTATTCCAAGATAATATAAGACAAATGACAAAGTAAATTGAGCAAGTAACCCGTCATGCTAAAACATTGCAACAATAAGCCACCCAGATTGGAAATGATGTTATGAAGTACCGAGAACACATGAGTGCCACGCTTCATTAGAAACATAGCTAATACATGAGATGTTTTTTATAAGTAGTGCTGTATAGGGCTTTTGAATTTTAAAGTTTTTCAAATGATGTATGAATTTTTTTATTTATGAGAGGGTCACAATTCATCTTTCTCTCTAATATACTTTGGAATTCAACCATGATAAGGACTTGCCCAAAAAATTATGAAAGTCATGAATCAGTTCGGAAAGGTTAATCCATATACAATATACATTGACATATACATCATGATCATGCATTTTGTCATAACCTATTTTTGAACCCCCTAAATTTGTTTTATAAAAGCGTATATTTTTTTTTATTAAAAATCCAAAAAAACTCAAAAATATAAAATTCAAAAATATTTTCGAGACACAAAGAGATAAGTTTTTGAGCTGCAAAAGATCAAAATACTAGAAGAATTAGCCAGATTGGGATGTTTTGACAAAATGGGATGAAGAAAGGAAGAAAATTGATGTTGAAATCCAAACTTGGCTAAAATTTGAAGAATTAATTAAGTCTAAGGACTTAATTAAACATCTAACAGGTTTAATTGACTTATTTAAGGACTTAATTGAAGAAAAAATTAAGTTTGAAAGTTAATTGGGCAAAACTTAGAAGAATTGATTAAGTTTAAAGACTTAATTAAACTTCTAATAAGTTTTGTAGATTCAATCAAGGACTCAATTGAAGAAAAATCAACTTTGGATGCCTAATTCGGATTAATTCACAAAGACTGGAAGATTGGGGGTACAATTGAAACTTTGAAATGCTGAATTAGTGCAATCAGGGTCTTAATTGAAAGAAATTTGAAGTATGAAGTTCAATTGAGGACCACATTGAAGAAATCTGAAACCTAGAACTAATTTGTAAAAAGTGATGAAATTTGAGGGTTCAATTCAATAAAGATAAGGTTGAAATTGCAGGAATACAATAGATAAGGGCTAACTAGGGGCTCTATTACAAATTGTCAAAGGTTTAAGGACCAATTTGAGTAAGACTATAATTTTACTATTCATGATCTTCCCCGAAAACAAAAGAAAAAAAAATGTCTAAGTACCTACCTTTCATTCCTAATTTCTCCGTCACTCCTTCACCGTATCACACAAATTTTAGACCAACTTATACCCTGATATTTTTACTTCACTCTAATCTAAAATTCCAGGTTATATTACATTAAAAACACATACATATTCTCTTCCAAAACCACTTACTAGCATTGCTCTATCTGCAGAAACAGACTTATGTCCTCTTTTGTTAATTGCAGAGCATGAGAAAAAAAAATTTCTTAGCCTTTATAATTAGTTGTGATCTATTCCTCAACATCAAAAGTCGAGATATCAAGGAACCCTAGAACCTCCTCATTTTTTCCATAAAAATCCCATTAAACCCTAACTCAAGCAGCATATGAAAGAAGCATGAACACTGCCATGAATACTGCCTCCCAACCAAGACTGCAACAGCCTTTTTCCTTGTGTTTTCCAGCCTGAAACCAACCACAGCAACCTCCCATTCATCCGCCAACGTCCACCCTCAGCACCAATGCCCACACTTGAACCATCACCCATGGCTGCCAACTTCTTGTCATCCTTAACCCTTGGCTGACAGACCCGCTTTCAACATCAGCCATTATTTCCAACCGACAACAGCAACCAAGACCCACGTTAAAAGCTGCCAGCACCTCCACTGTGATAGTCCCGCAGCTTTTGGTTCCTCCGTGAACAACAGCAGAGGTTTTAACTGACATTCATAGCACAAGCTTTATCCTCATCTTCAACTCTTCAACTCCTCCTTTCATAGCAGCTAAGACGACAAGTTACCGTAACACCAGCTCAGCTGAGAGCCATATCCACAGCAGCAAAGTCTCCTACCCTGAGCACCAGCAGAGTTTCCAGCCATGGTAGCCAAAAGGAAGTAGCTGCATTGTGACATCACCAGAAGCAACAAGAAGCACCAAAATAATTAACCCTTACTAAGAGAATCAGCCATCGTCTCTCCACCACCACAACACGCAGCAGTCGGCTACCATTTTCAAACTCACCCTCACCGACGGTTTAACCACCAAGCATCGCCCCTTTCTTCTTCTCCACGCTGACAGCCTCACATCAATCAAGAAGCATCCACGTCTTCTTCTCCATGCACGACAGTCCAGTATCTGTTCACCGCATCAGCCTCACCTTCTCTATTCCAGTAGCAGAGCACAGCACCAACGTCGGTTAGGAACAGCAGCTGAAGTTTTCAGCTGTGAACGATAGCTATATCTTTGCCGTGAACTACCTCTCTTGTTTCGGGCGTAATCAGCAGCAGGCAGTCTCTTCGCACAAAAAATCTGTGCAGCAGCAGTCCAAGATTCAACAGCCTCATTTCTCTAGTTTTCTCCATTGAAGAACCGCCACAGCACCAATGTCGGTTGTGAGCAGCAGCTAAAGTTTTCAGCCGTGAAAAACTGTTTTATTCTCAGCCATGGGTAGCCGTTTAGTTCAAAACATGAACACCAGCACTTTGACCCAACGGTGAACAGTAGCAGAGATATTAAGTTCCAACATCCTTAGCTCTCCTTTGGTCTCCATTGAAGGTCCATTTCTTAAACTCATAAAACACGACCTCTTTGAAATTAGTTGAATAAACCATGTTGTGTTATCTCCATGATTTACATGCTGAATTTAATTTGTAATCAAATGTTATTTAACCTTGAATTAATTGTGAGGAAAAAAAAATGTTTTGTATTAATGGTCATTGACTTGTGATTAGGAGATGAATATTTATGTGGATATTGATTTGGTTTGTGATGAGGAGAAGATTGAGTCGAAGGTATGGTTGTTGAATGGTTGGGGTTAGATTTTGAAACCATGAGTTTTTGCTGAAATTTACTTGAGCATTTGGTTTGATTTATGTGATATTTAATACAATTTGGTTTTGAACTTATTTGTCCAGGAAGCATATTGCTCATTAGATATCTTGTTAGTTATAAGAGGATGTTTGATTGATTTTAGTTGTGAATATATTACATAGACATGTTTTGTTAAATTTGGCTTTAGTCGAATTTCTAAATTTTTGAAAGATCATCTTGCTATTGATTTTGAATTTCTCATTTTTTTTACCCTTTTATATTTAATATTTGAAATTATAATCTACACGTGAAACGCTTTTTTGGTATTAAATAAATTGGTTTTCTTTCACAAAAATATAACAAAAATCTTTCTTTTAAAAATACAATTTTATTTTAAATTGCATATGGCCTAGTCTCTTAAAAATAAATTATATTTACATATTTTAGCATATAAAAAAACCACAAAAATAGTCTTTTTATTTTTATATGCATTTTTTGAATTTAGTAACTAGTTTATTAAAGTTATGAGAACTTGACCTATATTTTAAAAATACCCAAAAAAATATTTTTTTGTGTCAATATCAAGGATTACAAACATATACGTAAGATATATTCCTGATATTAAAAAATAAAAAAATACAAAAATATATTTTAACTCTAGAATGGTTATGTTTTAATTAACCTGATAAGAAAAAAACCTCCTTACCGATGAAAACTTTTCTTAAACATTAAAAAGATCAATGGTTAGAAAACACAACAATACCTTAGTTTATATCAGACAAACAAATAATGCAGTTTAACTTAGGTAAAGTGTACTAGGGGTGATACGTCTTTCTTATACACAACTAGTCATTTTATGCAGACTCTTAGATCAGTTAGAGTTTCTAGTGATCATAAGTGAAGACTTCATCTCTTTTTTTATTGATAAGAAATAAGAATTCTTTATTCCCCCCCCATCACCGAAGAGATCCTGACCCAAGAGGATGATTGCCTCAACGACATACACGTGTGACACATTTAAGCATGTATTTACTCATAAATTGTCGCATACATTACAGATTGTGAAACATAGATCCTCCATCTAAAGTCTACTACACCTGACTAAGAAAAAGAATGGTGAACGAAGAGAGAACTAATCTGAAATCACATTATCAGAACGAGTTAGAGTCTATGAAGAATGAAGTTGCTCAATTGACCAATCTTCTTGAGCAACTTTTAAGATCCAAGAATGGGGAGGGAACATTTGCATAACCTCCTGTGGAAGCATCAGCAGCTCACTTCCCTCATATATATCATAGCATAGCAATTGAGTAGCATTTTGTCCTCTTTCCCCCCGTCCAACCAACTCAATAAGGGTGTTCTTCCTGGTTATGCGAGGACTGTTCATGACCAAAATGAGTTTAGAAAATCCAATTTTGAATCCATATTACATGAACATTTTTTTCTATTTTAAGTTGGTAGTTTTTAGATTTGTTACCTCATGCATGATTTTGATGTTTGATTTTATTTTATTTGTTAGTTTTTTAGATTCAAACATGTTTATGTATGGTGGTGTGACATATTGGGATAAATAAAGCATGTTTAAAAGCCAAAAATACTCATTTATAGGGCTTGGCAGTGCTGGGCAGTAGCTAGGTTTTTGTTGAGTTTCTGGGCATGTTCTTTGTGTTTTTGGAAAGAACAATGTCTTAGCCCATGATTTGGACCAATTTTGATCCATTTCTTTGCACTAAACTCTTCGGGCAACTTGATTAGTCGATAATCTATAATTTATTTGTATCAATAACAAGTTTTTGATGGAATTTAATCCTAGAATTTTGGTTTTGAACCAAAACTCATTTTGATAAAATCATGTTTATTCTTTGATAATTAAAGTGAATGGATGTTAAATTATTGATCATTCATGATTTCCAACATGTAGGTGTCTTTTGTTTGACCGTATATTGTCTAATTTGTATTTCATGTTGCTGGGTTGGGTTTGGGCATGTTTTTCGTGTTCTTAGGAAGAACATTGTCTTAGACCTTTTATTTGAACCAGTTTTGATCCATTTCTTTGCACATAACCCTTCTTTATGCTTGATTAATAAATAATCTAGGGCTTATTTGCATCAATAACAATTTTTGATAGATTTTAATCCTAAATTTGGTTTTCAACGGAAACTTATTTTGATAAAATCATGGTTTTTAAGTGATAATTGAAGTGAATTGATGCTAGATTATTTATCATTGCATGATTTCCAACATGTATGTGCCTTTGTTTTAACCGTGTTTAGTCTATTTTGGGTTTCACATTGCTGGGTTTGGGTTTTGGTGTTCTTTGTGTCCTTTATTTTTTTGTGTTTAATCCGTTTTGTTCAATAATTTTTAGTTATGGTGTTTAATCTTTTTTTTATTTTAGTTTTGTTTTTTAGTCAAATCATGATTTTTTGTTCGGTTTATGATTGAATAAAAAATTTCAAGTTAACCTGGTCAGGTCAAAATTGGGTCAAGGGTTTAAAACTCTATTTGGTTTAAAACTAAAATAGGCCTATGATTACCCATTAGAAATTTGTCTGTATTTCTAAAACACCAAAAAAAAAATATTTTATTTCTTTTAATATACAAGACTATGAACTTATACATAAAATGTATTCTCGATATTAAATAAAAAAAAACATTTCATTTTTTTGTGTTTTTGGGTGGTTTCTTCTTTTAATTATTTTGAAAAATTAAATTTTCTTTTTAATTTATTTCTTCAATCCAAAATTATCCACCCTCTCATTTTTTAAGGTTGATTGTCATTCTTTTGACTGTTATTATATGTTTTTAGTTCTTTTTTGTGATTGAATGTGTTTTTTTTAATTTCATCATTTGACATTTGTTTTAATTTAAGGTTAGGGCTTCATGATTTTTCCAAGTTTGATGCTTCTAATCAAATATCCCAGGTCACGAGTTTTATGAGCTAACACGGTTCCCATCATTTTTTTTATAGACTTAATTTCTTTTTCAATCTCATTACTCAACATCGATTTTTTTTTTAAATAGGCTTCATGGTATTCTTTAATTTTTTTTTATAAGATTATCTTGATCTCATGACATGACTAGTAAGTTTGGAAAGTTAACCCAAGTAGGCTCGCGCCTTTTTTTCTCTTTTTTTCCTTGAGATCCTTTTGTCTTATTGATTTTTAAAAAAATTTCATCCTTGAATATTTGATTTGTTAAGAACTGGCTTTTGTGGTTTTTTCATATTTGGTGCTTCCAATCAAATGGTACAGGACACGAGTTTTATAAGCCAACAAGGGTTAGCATCAGTGTTTTTACTTATTTTTTTTCCATCTCATAATTCGACATTGGTTTTTTAAAAAAAAATCAAGTTTCTTGATTTTCTTCATTTGCCGTTCTGTCAGGTTATCTCAATCACATAACTTGACATATATGTTTGGCGGGTTTAATCGAGCAACTCATGTCTTTTTTTTTATATAATTGCTATTTTTTATCCTTTTGTATATTAGATTTTATTTTATTTTTTTAATTTCATCCTTCAACATTTGATTTGTTGAGAATTGAACTTCAAGTTTTTTTCAAGTTTATTGCTTTTGGCCAAATGACTCGGGTCACGGGCTTGATGGGTTAACACGGGTTGGCATTGTTTTTTTTTTGCTTTTTTTTTATCATTCGATTTCAATCCTTTCTTTATGTGTCGACTAAATTTGTTTTTAAAAAAAAACAATTATCCAACCCGCGGCGAAGCAAAAGTTTCATAGCTAGCTGTATATAAAGTTGTAAGAAAGAATGAGATGAAAACATGAAAGAACAATATTGTTAGGTCTATTAGCTGTTAATTTAGTAATTAATAAAGTGAATCCATTAAGATCAAAATCAGTTTTATGGTGATGGTCATCCAATCACTCTCTCTCCTCTGTATTTTCCAGTAACTTTATCTTCACTCTCAATACTAGAGATTGACATGTTAAAAAAATAAAGTATGAGATTAAAATATAAAATTATTAAATAACAAGGACTGAAAAATACATAACTCAAAAGTTTAGGGACCAAATGAAATTTTTTAATTCCAAAATGAAAATAGATACCTAAAATTCTATTTTGCAAAATAAATCTTTAATTTATCGTTAGAATATTCATCGAACACTTAGCACATGTGAAGCGAAATAAATCTTAACAAATAAAACTAGTTAATATAACGTATAAGAATCACAATGAAATATGAGTGTATGAATAGTAATCTTAACCGTTTCTTTTTAATGTTTTTTAGTTTTACTATAATGATGAGATTTAATAGTGAAAACTTTCAAACTATAGGAACTGAAGTGGAACTTATCTGAACTCATAGGACCTAATTTAATTTAAGTATTGAATAAATCATTATGCCTTCATACTTCTGTGGAAGCATATATTGATCACGACAACGTACTTTCTTTTTCTTCCAGATTTTCCTTCTTTGGCTATGGTTTTTGGTACAAAGAACATCGAGCTTAGGCTCGGTTTTTGGTTTTTCCCTCACATGATTAAAATGCACTTGATTAAAAAGGCCCACGAAGATATTTTGGATAATCGGAAAAAATCACAGCAAATGTTATCACTTTGCCACCATCAATATTTTGCATGAAAATTGCAGTGTACTTATTATTGATTTTATTTATGCATTCAAAGTAATCCACTTAATTGTTTTTTTTTTTTTTTCATATCCAAATGCTATTCTAACCCTTTCAGAATTTGAACCTGAAACCTGTCAATATAAAACCCAAATTTTAAATCCTATGTCTTTAGGGACCATATTTTTCATTAAATCATTAAATCAAATAGCTTTAATTCGCATACAGACAGGCCAACGCATAGTAATATTTTTTATATATTTCATTATTTTTATGAAAAACTATCGGTCCATCATATAACTATCACTTAATGGCGTGGGTATGTTTTTTGTCCATACTTGCTAAAGTGGAGGGCCATAACGTACAATTTTGATTT
>Ga0307513_10011388_pt1 | contig 11057 bp, 4 predicted proteins | sample 15_EM_MG_FD_202174 | JGI IMG/M metagenome (GOLD analysis project Ga0307513, IMG submission 202174) | Populus trichocarpa ectomycorrhiza microbial communities from riparian zone in the Pacific Northwest, United States - 15_EM | ecosystem: Host-associated > Plants > Roots > Unclassified | place... | reverse complement strand
CGAAGGCCGCTTTCCACGCGGGCGTCAACACGAAACTATTCACTTTCCTTCCTTACGTGCTGAACGGGTTGCTCGTTGGTCTGGCGGGTCTGGTGCTCGCCTCAAGGCTCGGCGCGGGCGTGCCGAACGCAGGGTTGCAGTATGAGTTGGACGTGATCGCGGCCACGGTCGTCGGCGGCACGTCGCTGACGGGCGGGCGCGGCAGCGTCATCGGCACGCTGTGGGGCGCGGTCTTCATCGGCGTTCTCAACAACGGTCTGAATCTGGCCGGGGTTGACCCGTACATGCAGCGGATCGCGCTCGGCGTCGTCCTGCTGTTGGCCGTGCTCGCCGATCAAGCCGGTAAGACGCAGGGCGGACAGGCCGCCCGATGAACGCGCACGACGGCATATGCGCCCGGTCTATTCGCGCCCGGTGCAGGTTCAAACGCTCCACGCTCTCCACACTCTTGCGGCGCAGTCTCCTCTCCCGAAAGTCTCGACGCATGTTTGCTCAAACGCGCGGGCGCGCGCTGGTCGCCTGCTGTCTCGTCGCGGCGTTCATCGCACAGGCGGCGGCGCAACCCGCCGCGTCGTCGCTCCTACTGCGCCCGCCCGCCGTCCCGCTCGTCACACACGACCCGTACTTCAGCGTCTGGTCTACGAGTGACACGCTGGCCGGCGAGCGCACGAAGCATTGGACCGGCGCGCCGCACGGGATGGTCGGCATGGTGCGAATAGACGGGAAGCCTTACCGCTTCATGGGACAGTCTTATAGCCCGCTGCCCGCCGCGATGCGACAGGTGCGGCTCGACGTGTTGCCGACGCGCACCGTCTACGAGTTCGAGGCCGGGGGCGTGCGTCTTCGTCTCACGTTTATGAGTCCGCTGTTGCCGGACGATCTCGACGCGCTCGCGCGTCCCGTCACTTACCTGACGTGGGATGCGTGGTCGGTGGACGGGCGCAAGCGGCGCGTCTCTCTCTATTTCGACTGCACGGCGGAGTTCGTCGTCAACACGACTTATGAAAAGGTCGTCTGGTCGCGCCCGAAGGTCGGGAGTTTGCGCGTCCTCAGTTTCGGCTCTCAGTCGCAGCCGATTCTGGAACGCGCGGGCGACGACCTGCGGATCGATTGGGGCTACCTGCATCTGGCCGTGCCGGACGCCGCCGGAGTCTCGGACGTGATCGCGTGGAACCAGACGGCGCGAAACAGTTTCGCCGCGACGGGCGCGTTGCCCGACTCGGACGACATGCGTATGCCGCGCATGGCGCGCGAAGAGATGCCGGTGCTGGCGACGACGTTTGAACTCGGCGAGGTCGCCTCCGCGCCCGTCTCGCGCCACTTGATGCTGGCCTACGACGACCTGTATTCCGTCGAGTATTTCCGTCGCCGCCTGCGGCCTTACTGGCGGCGCGAAGGCGGCGAGGCCGACGCGATGTTGAAAGCCGCGGCGCGCGATTACGAAGCGTTGCGGCGGCGCAGCGAAGCCTTCGACGCCGAGTTGATGGCCGACCTCCGGCGCGCCGGGGGCGAAGAGTATGCGCGCCTCGCCGCGCTCGCTTTCCGGCAGACCATCGCGGCGCACAAGCTCGCCGCCGATTGGGACGGCACGCCGCTCTTCTTCTCCAAAGAGAACTTCAGCAACGGCTCAATCGCTACCGTTGACGTGACCTACCCGTCAGCCCCTTTCTTCCTGCTCTTCAACCCGCGCCTGCTCGAAGCGCAACTCAAGCCCGTCTTCGACTACGCCGCTTCGCCCCGCTGGCGTTTCCCCTTCGCGCCGCACGACCTCGGCACATACCCGCTCGCCAACGGGCAGACCTACGGCGGCAGGGAAACGTCGGAAGCGGATCAGATGCCCGTCGAAGAGAGCGGCAACATGCTGCTCTTGACGGCTGCGCTCGCACGCGCCGACGGCCACGCGCGTTTCGCCGAGCGTCATTGGCCGCTGCTCAAACATTGGGCTGAGTACCTGCGCACGAAAGGGATGGACCCGGAAAACCAGTTGAGCACCGACGACTTCGCAGGGCATCTCGCGCACAACACCAACCTCTCTCTGAAAGCGATTCTCGCCCTCGGCAGCTACGCCATGCTCTGCGACCTGACGGGGAGAAAGACGGAAGGCGGAAACTATCGTCGTCTGGCGGAAGAGATGGCCGCGCGTTGGACGAGGATGGCGGACGACGGCGACCATTATCGTCTGGCCTTCGACAAGCCCGGCACGTGGAGCCAGAAATATAATCTCGTGTGGGACAAACTGCTCGGCCTGAATCTCTTTCCGCCGCAGGTCGCGCGCCGCGAACTCGACTTCTACAAGACGAAGCAGAACCGCTACGGCCTGCCGCTCGACAGCCGCGAAAGCTACACGAAACTGGATTGGATCGTCTGGACGGCGACGCTCGCCGGGTCGCGTGAAGAGTTCGGTTCGTACATCGCTCCGCTCTACAGGTTCGTCAACGAGACGCCCGACCGCGTGCCGCTCACAGACTGGTACGGGACGCTCGACGGCAAGCAACGCGGGTTTCAGGCGCGCTCGGTCGTCGGCGGCGTCTACATCAAGATGCTGGAAGACGCCGCGCTGTGGAAGAAGTGGAGCGGGCGCGCCGCGCGTCGTGAGCGTCCGGCATCGGGGAGTTCTCCCTGAGACGAATTTCGTTGCAGTTCGCCTTGAGGCGATTTCGTTGTTTGTGCGCGGCGCGGGTCTGGTATATTGTGCCGCATCGAGAGCACACTCCCACCGGGTCTGAACTAACAGTTCATTAAAACAATCCTCAAGAGACTGGAAGAGATCAGTTTTCAAACTGATGAGAAAGCGCAGATGGAGATGAAATCGGGTCGCATCGCGGAGCACTTCGCTTCGCACCAACGCGTGATTGACGAGAGCGTCGCGCAACTGGCGGACGCAGCCGAAGAGGTCGCCCGCGTACTCGTCCGCGCGCTCGGCGCGGGTCGCAAAGTGATCGCGTTCGGCAACGGCGGCAGCGCGGCGCAGGCGAGTCATCTCGTCGGCGAACTGCTTGGCCGCTTCTCCGCCACGCGCCAACCGTTTCCCGCTATCGCGCTGGCGAGCGACGCGGGCACTGTGACCTGCATCGCCAACGACTTCGGCTACGACGTTCTCTTCGAGCGGCAGGTGCGCGCGCTGGCCGCAGCGGGCGACGTGGCCGTCGGCTTCACGACGAGCGGGCGTTCGGAGAACGTGAGGCGCGGGCTTGAAGAGGCACGCCAGCGCGGCGCGGTGACGGTCGCGGTCGTCGGCGCGGCGGGACTCGTCGGCGGCACAGCCGATCACGTTCTGGCCGTGCCGAGCGACCAAACGGCGCACGTGCAGGAAGTCCACCTGATGCTGCTGCACGTCTGGTGCATCTGCATCGACGAGGCTTTGGGACAGATCGAATCTTAAACGAGAGCGGAGAGAGACAGCGGATGGCGGACGAGCGGAAGTTTAATCGAGACGGTTTTTCGCGCAGGCGTTTTCTGCTCACGGGGGCGACGGCTCTGGGCTGCGTCGCCGCCCTGCGACTCCCGGCGTCGGGTCAAGCGACGACGACGCGGGCGGGAGTTGCGACGGGCGCGCAAACCGGCGCGCGGCGCAAGGTGCTGCACATCATCGGCCACTCGCACATCGACGCCGCGTGGCTCTGGCCGTGGCGCGACGGCTCGAACACCGTGCTCACGACGATGCGCAGCGCGCTCGACCGGATGCGCGAGACGCCGAACTTTCGTTACAGCCATTCCTCGTCCGCCCACTACGACTGGGTCGAGCGCGCCGACCCGCGCATGTTCGCGGAGATCAAAGAGCGCGTGCGCGAGGGGCGTTGGGAACTCGTCGGCGGCTGGCCGGTCGAACCCGACTGCAACATCCCCTCGACCGAGAGCCTCATCCGTCATTGCCTCTACGGCAAGAACTACTTCCAACGCGCCTTCGGCGTTGACGTTCAGATCGGCTTCAACCCCGACTCGTTCGGCCACCCGGCGGGCTTGCCCTCTGTGCTCCGTCGCGCGGGTTATCGCTACTACGTCTTCATGCGCCCGCAGGAGCACGAGATGAAGTTGCCGCTCCTGTTCTGGTGGGAGTCGCCGGACGGCTCGCGCGTGCTCGCCCTCAGAATCCGGCGCGGCTACAGCATGGCCGCCAACCGCATCCCCGACGCGGCGGAGAACAACTTCGCTCCCGGCTTCGACCACGCCGCCTACTTTCTGGGCGTCGGCAATCACGGCGGCTCCGTGACGAAAGAACAGATTCGTCAAGTGACGGAGATGGGGCAAGACCGCGCACTGCCGGAACTGCGTTGGAGCACGGTGGGCGAGTTCTTCAAGGCGGTCGAGGCGTCGCCCGCCGCCGCCGCGCTGCCCGTCGTCTCGACCGAACTTCAATATCACTCGCGCGGCGTCTACTCGGCTCACGGCGAGATCAAACAGATCAACCGGCGCGCCGAGCGTTGGCTCGGACAGGCCGAAACGATCTCGCTTGCGGCGAGTCTCGGCGTCGGCCAACGCTACCCGGCGCAGGAGTACGCCGCCGCGTGGGGTAAAGCTCTCTTCAACCAGTTTCACGACCTGATGGCCGGGACCGCGCTCTACACCGCCTATCGCGACGCGCGCGACCAGATCGGCGCGGCGTGCGACACGGCGCAGACCAACACGGTCGAAGCTCTCGAAGCCATCGCGCGACGCGTGGACACGCGCGCCGTCAGAGAGGGCGCGGTCTTCGCCTTCAACCCGCTGCCGTGGCCGCGCAAGTGTCTCGTCGAATACCACACGGAGCGGAATCCGGGGTCGAACCCGTGGGTTCCGGTTCCGGCGGGCGTCATCCCTATCACGCATCTCGAAACGAAAGACGGGCAGAAAGTCCCGCTTCAGTTTCGCCCGTCCGACAGCATGACGCAGGTCTACCCGCGCATCTCCGCGTGGGTGGACCTGCCCGCGTGCGGCTACAAGGTGTTTGAAGTCGTCCACGGCACGCCGCCCGAAACCGCGCCTTACAACAACTTCTTCTCCGTCAACGAAGAGGGCTTTGGCCTCTCGTCTCTGAAATCGACGGACGGCAAAGAGTTGCTCTCCGCGCCCGTCGGCCTCGTCGTCATCGGCGACCCGAGCGACACGTGGGGGCACGGCACGACCAAGTACCGCGCGGAAGTGGGGCGTCCCACGTTCGTCTCCGCGCAGCAGATCGAGGACGGCGCGGTCACGCGCGTCATACGCCACCGGGCGCGTTGGAACAACTCGGACATCGTGCTCGACATCGCGCAGTTCAAAGCGATTGACGCCATCGAACTACGCTTCGTCATAGACTGGCGCGAGCGCGAGCAGATTTTGAAACTCGAAGTGCCGACCGCGCTCGCCGCGCCGCGCGTCTTTGCCAAAGTGCCGGGCGCAGCCATCGAGCGTCAGTCCGACGGCGACGAGCAACCCTATCAGGATTGGGTGGCCGTCGAGGGACGTGTCGGCAACGACGAACACACCATCGGACTCATCAACAACTCGACCTACAGCTACGACTGCAAGCAAGGTCTGCTGCGCACCATCCTCATCCGTTCCGCTCCCTTCGCGCGTCACGACCCGCACCAAGTGCCGCACAACGACAACGGCGCGTGGCAGGATCAGGGCAGGCAGGAGCGTCGCTTCTGGCTCGTGCGCGGGCGCGGCGCGTTCAGCGCGCTCGAACTCGACCGGCTGGCCGACGAGATGCAGACGCCCGCCGAGTACGTGTTGGACTCGGCGCACGAGGGCACTGAACCGTGGGAGCGTTCATTCTTCCGCCTCTCGCCGGGGAGCGTCGCGCTGCTCTCCTTGAAACGCGCGGAGGGCGGCGACGACACCATCGTTCGCGTGCAGGAGCGCGCGGGCAAGGCGACCGAGTTCACGCTTGAGAGCGCAACGCTCGGCGTCAGCCACAAAGCGCGGATCAATCCGTGGGAGATCAAAACCCTACGGCTCACGGGCGAGCGCGGCGGCAAGTCGCAGGTGAGGGAAGTCAACCTTCTCGAACGTTAAGCGCGCGCTTGAAGACTACAACTCATCTTTACCTTTGCACCCGTGCGCCTGTGCGTGAACTATCTGCTCGTGCGAGCAAAAACAGATCTCACGCAAAGGCGCACGGAAACACAAGGCGGTTTTTGAAATACTCCGTAACAGCAGCCATGAAGTATCCGGGCATCACCCGTTGTGAAACGGCGCGCGTGAGTTTGCGTGCGTCGAGTCGTGCGCTCGTGCTTGTCGCCATGATCGTTGTCGTCGCGTCCGTCGTGTTTGCCGGTGGTGCGAGACGGGGCGAGGACGCGGGAATCGAAGTTCAACCGCTGGTCGCGCAGGTGCGGCGTCTGGTCGAGGCGTTGGAGTATCTCGGCGAGCCATTCAGTGCCGCCGAACGTCAGTCGCTCGAACGCGCGTTCGAGCAGGAGGACGCCGCGCGCGCCCTCGCCGGAATCCGCGAGGTGCTCGACGCGCGCACTCTCTTCTTCGTCGAGATCAGCCCGGAGAGCCGCGTGAGAGTCACGCGCGGGCGCGCCGAGGCCACGCTCGTCGAAAAGGGTTGGCGTTCGTTCTTAGTCCGCGTGCGGAACGAGGCGGGCGTGACGGCGCAACTCAAAGCCGCCAGCCCGAACGCGCTGCCCGTCTACGCGCGCGGCCAGAACGCGGACATTCCCGGCGGCTTCAGCCTCGACCCGCGCCCCATGCAGACGATCAAACCGGGCGAGGTGGCGAACCGCTGGCTCGACCTTTCGATGTTCGACAGGCAACCGCTCGAACCGCGCCTGTCGGGGCTGATGCACGAGTACCGCATTATCCAACTCTACAGCCGCGACCGTGGACGGCGCGAGGCGCAGGTGAGTTTCAACGTCGGGCAGGGTTCGCAGGACATAGGCTTTCGCAACGACGTGTCAGTCCTCTTCAACTGCCTCCCGGCAAAAGACGTGACGCTGCGCGTGCTCGACGAGGACGGCAAACCGACCGTCGCCTCTTTCCTCATTCGCGACCGGCAGGAACGCATCTATCCTGCGAAGTACAAACGCCTCGCGCCTGACTTCTCCTTTCACCCGCAGGTCTACCGCGCCGACGGCGAACAACTCAAACTCCCCCCCGGCGAATACACCGTCGATGTCACGCGCGGCCCCGAATACCTCTCGCAGCGCGAGACGTTGCGGGTCAACGTCGGAACGAGGCCGCAGGAGTTGTCCGTGAAGTTGAGACGCTGGATCGACCCGGCGGCGACGGGCTGGTATTCGGGCGACCACCACATCCACGCGGCGGGCTGCTCGCACTACGAAGCCCCGACGCAGGGCGTCTTTCCCGAAGACATCATCCGCCACATCAAAGGCGAGGGTTTGAACGTCGGCAACGTCCTGACGTGGGGACCTTGCTACTACTTCCAGAGGCAGTTCTTCGAGGCGAAACTGAATAAACTTTCGACGCCCGCCCATCTCATGCGTTACGACGTGGAAGTCTCCGGCTTTCCGTCGAGCCACGTCGGCCACATCAACCTGCTCGGCTTGAAGGATCAGGACTATCCCGGCGCGAAGCGAATCGAGGACTGGCCGACGTGGGGCTTGCCGATTCTCAAATGGGCGCGGGCGCAGGGCGCGGTCGTCGGCTTCGCACACTCCGGTTGGGGTCTGGAAGTCAAGACCGACAAACTGCCGAATTACGAGATGCCGTCGTTTGACGGGATCGGGGCGAACGAGTACATCGTGGACGTGGCGCACGACGCCGTAGACTTCATCTCGGCGGTTGACACTCCGGCGGTCTGGGAACTCAACATCTGGTATCACACGCTCAACAGCGGTTTCCGCACGCGCATCGCGGGCGAGACGGACTTCCCCTGCATCTACGGCGACCGCCTCGGCATGGGACGCTCTTACGTCCGGCTCGACGGCGCGCTCGACTACCGCGCGTGGGTCGAGGGCTTGCGCGATGGCCGCTCCTACGTCTCCGACGGGAAGAGTCATCTGCTGGACTTCCGCGTCAACGACCTCGCGGTGGGCGCGCGCCGGAGCGAGGTGCGACTCGAACGCGAGGGGCGCGTGCGCGTCAACGTCAGAGTGGCGGCCTTGCTCGACGTGAAACCAAACGAAGCCCTGCGCGCGCGCCCGCACGACCAGACGCCCTACTGGGACATCGAGCGCGCGCGCGTGGGGGAGACGCGCGAAGTGCCCGTCGAGTTGATCGTCAACGGTCAGGCCGTCGCGCGAAAACTCGTCACGGCGGACGGCGTGGCGCGCGACCTCGCCTTCGAGGTCGAGATCGAGCGCAGCAGTTGGGTCGCGCTCCGCATCTTTCCGTCTTCGCACACGAACCCCGTGTTCGTCCTCGTCGCCGAACGGCCTGTGCGCGCCTCGCGTCGAAGCGCGGAGTGGTGTCTGAAAGCGGTTGACCAGTGCTGGAGTCAAAAAGCGTCGAAGATTTCCGCGGCGGAGCGACCCGAGGCGGAAAAGGTCTATGAACAGGCGCGAGAGGTCTACCGACGGATCATCAGGGAGAGTTCGGTTGATTAGTTCTTGCTCTCCGGTTGATTGGTTCTTGCTATTTTACTGTCAGCGATGCTCAAGTCTATTGCCGGCTGACTGTTGCCCCGGCGGTCTGCAAATAAGATGATGCGGCGGCGGGTTGCGCGGGCTGGTTGATCGGCTCTTAAACTTTGTTCGACTTCTGGACTAATTTCTAAAGTGTTGAAAAAATTGCTTGATTTCCTACCTCGCTTGTCGTTAGTATCAGCCCATTCTGGCCTGTAGATCAGCCGTTCGGGTTTGGCCTACTTCGAAGTTCGCGGCGGTTCCACTATCAGCGTCAGTCAGTTTCTAACAACGAATCACACCTTTGAGTTCTCTGTAGGAGGAATTTTATGTCCCCCAGTTTTTGCCGGCGTCTGCCGGCTATATTCACGGCTGTCTTGTGTCTGGCGATTTCCGGTTTCGCGCAGGAATCCCGCGCCACTCTCACCGGACGGGTGAGCGATCAGGCGGGTGCGGCTGTTCCCGGCGCGGCTGTCACCATCAAGAATCAGCAGACGAACATCGAAACCAACACCACCACCGGCGATGAGGGGAACTACACCGTCACCGCGCTCCAACCGGGACGGTACACCGTCAGCGTGCAGGCGCAGGGCTTCAAGCGAGCGGAGAGCGACATGGTCGAACTGTTCACCGCCACCACTTCGACCTTTGATGTCAACCTTGAGGTCGGCGCGGTCGGAGAGACGGTCACGGTCAACGCCGACGCGCCGTTGCTCGAAGCCGACACGGCCTCGCGCGGGCAGGTTATCGAAAACGAGCGCATCACCGAGTTGCCTCTGGTCGGACGCAACCCGCTCAATCTCGCGACGCTCGCGCCCGGCGTCACCTTCAACGGCAACCCGCAGTTCAATCGCCCGTTCGACAACGGCGACAACGTCAACTTCTCGATCAACGGCGGGTTGAACCGGCACAACGATTTTCTGCTCGACGGCACGCCGAACAACGCCGCCACCGACGCCAACGCCACCCGCACGGTGAGCAGCAACAACATCGCCTTCGTGCCCTCAGCCGAGGCGACCGAAGAGTTCAAGATTCAAACCAATTCCTACGACGCGCAGTTCGGGCGCACCGGCGGCGGAACCATCAACATCACCATCAAATCGGGCGGCAGCGATTACCACGGCTCGATCTATGAGTTCGCGCGCCGCTACCAGTTGAATGCCAACGGCTTTGCCAACAACTCGCGCGGCATCCTGACCTCCGGCCCCTTCGCCGGGCAGGAAGCCAGCCCGCGTTTCACCCGAGATCAGATCACGGGCGAGAACCTCGGCGGCAATGATATTGACCAGTACGGTTTCGTCGTGTCAGGCCCGCTGCGCATCCCGCGCTTCGGCGAGGGCGGCGAGCGTTTTTATAATGGCCGCGACCGCACCTTCTTTTTGTTCAACGCCGAGAAGTACAGGGAGATAAGTCCGGGGCAGGGCTTCAGCACCGTCCCGACGCTGCTCGAACGCAGGGGCGATTTCTCGCAATCCGGCATCACGATCTTCGACCCGCTGACCACGCGCCCCGACCCGAACAACCCCGGTCAGTTTATCCGCGACCCGTTCCCCGGTAACGTCATCCCTGCAAACCGCATCAACGTTGTCGGCCAGAACATCGTCAACGGCTTTTCGTTCCCGAACGTCGGGTCGCCGACTCAAAGGTTCAATAACTTCTACCTGAGCGAAGGTCAGGGCACGGATGACTTTCACTCATACGTCGCGCGCGTCGATCACACGTTCAGCGAGAACCAGCGCATGTTCGTCCGTTTCGTCAACAACCGCCGCGACCAGTTCGCCTTCGGCGGCAACAATCGCATCGGTTTGGGAATCGACCAGCAGGGGCCGCTGGTGCGTGAAAATTACGGTGCGGTCGTTGACTCGACGACGACCCTCTCGCCGACTTCGATCCTGAACGTGCGCCTCGGCTTCACGCGTTTCCTGCAAGCGGCTTTTCGTGAGGCATCGTCGCCGTTCGACGCGACATCAATCGGCTTCTCTCCGGCCTTCTCGAATTCCCGTCCCGTCTCCATCGTGCCGCGCATCGGCTTCAACGACCCGAACGGCGGCATCCCCGAATTCGGCTCGCGCAATCCGAACTCGAACATCACCAACACGTGGAGCCTGCCCGTCTACCTGACGAAGATCATGGGCAAACACACGTTCAAGGTTGGCGGCGAGTATCGCTATTTTCAGGTACACCAGTCGGGCGGCTCGTTCAACTTCGGCGGCGGCGCGTTCTGTTTCACCAATCAGTTCACCGCCCGCAACCCGCTTAACCTGACGACCGGCGGCGCGGCCTTCGCCGACCTGCTGCTCGGCGCACCGTCGAACAACGGTAACTGCAACGGCAACGTCGGCAATGCCACGCAGGTTGAAAACCTGTCGCCCACCACTTTCCAGTGGGGCTATTACGCCGCCTACATTCAGGACGATTTCAAAGTCTCGCCCAAGTTGACCTTGAACCTCGGCCTGCGCTACGACTACGAGCAACCGCCGGTCGAGCGTTTCAACCGGCAGAATCGAGGCTTCGCCCTCGACCAGCCGAACCCGCTGGCGGCTGCCGTCAGAAACGCGTCGGCGA
>Ga0307513_10011387_pt1 | contig 11057 bp, 7 predicted proteins | sample 15_EM_MG_FD_202174 | JGI IMG/M metagenome (GOLD analysis project Ga0307513, IMG submission 202174) | Populus trichocarpa ectomycorrhiza microbial communities from riparian zone in the Pacific Northwest, United States - 15_EM | ecosystem: Host-associated > Plants > Roots > Unclassified | place... | reverse complement strand
CCTCGCCTTCGTCGGTTTCCTGCTCGCCTTGCTCGGCTTCGGTTTCCGAAGGCCGTTCCTGTTCGTGCTCGCTTATGTCTATGTCGACATCGTCTCGCCGCAGCGGCTGACCTATTTGCTGCTGAATTCGGTGCCGATCTCGCTGATCATCGTCGGCCTCGCGGTGCTTTCCTATTTCCTGGTCGACGACAAGCGCGACAGCCGGGTGGCGCCGCGCCAGCTACTGATGTTGATTCTGCTCGCCTATTGCGGGATCACGACCAGCCAGGCCGATTTCCCCGTCGATGCACTGTTCAAATGGGAATGGGTGTGGAAAGCGCTGGCCTTCGCGATCTTCCTGCCGCTGACCCTGCGCACGAGGCTGCGGATCGAGGCGCTCGCTTTGTTCATGATCCTCTCGGCCGGATCGATCATCATTGTCGGCGGCTTGAAGACGATCGCGTCGGGAGGGGGCTATGGCGCGCTCAACCTGATGGTCGACAATAATAGCGGCCTCTATGAATCGAGCACGATCGCGACCGTTGCGATCGCGATCATCCCGCTGATCCTGTTCTTCACCAAATATGGCACGATTTTCAAACCCGACTGGAAAGTGAAGATCTTCGCCTGGGCGCTGTGCTTCTCGTGCCTGCTGATTCCGGTCGGCACCGAGGCGCGCACCGGGCTGATCTGCATCGGCATCCTCGCGGTGCTGATGCTGCGCTACACGAAGCGGCGGATGCTCTATATCTCGCTGATGGCGGTCGGCGGCCTCGGCGCGATCCCGCTGCTGCCGCAGAGCTTCACTGCGCGGATGGACACGATCAAGGAATATAAGGCCGACAGTTCCGCCTCCACCCGCCTCGCGGTGTGGAAATGGACGTGGGACTATGTGAAGGAGCATCCGTTCGGCGGCGGCTTCGATGCGTTCCGCCAGAACAAGCTGGTGATCGAGAAGGTCGAGACCGACAAGTCCGCCGCGGGCACCGACGTCAAGCAGACGCTCGAGTTCGACAAGGCGCGCGCCTATCACAGCGCCTATTTCGAGATGCTGGGCGAACAGGGCTTCCCCGGCCTGATCCTGTGGCTGCTGATCCACGGCATCGGCATCTTCCGGATGGAAATGCTCCAGCGCCGCTATGCGAAGTCGACCGCCGAGCACCAGATGTGGATCGGCCCGCTCGCCAGCGCGCTGCAGCAGGGCCACATCATCTACATGTTCGGATCCTTGTTCGTCGGCATCGCGCTGCAGCCGTTCGTCTACATGCTGGTGGGCATGCAGATCGGCCTCGACACCTATGCGCGGCGGCGCGAGCATGAGGCGGCGTGGCGGCCGCTGGTCAAGCGCGCGAAGGCGGTGGAGCATGCGCCCGCGGGGAATGCAGGGGCGGTATAGCGCGGATCGGGGTGCCCGGTTCGGGATGGCACTGGTTGCGGGCGGCGGCGTGAGCGCCCTGGCGCGCGGCAAGCTGCGACGAAATCTCGCTCTTTCAATGCCTTTTCGAAATCCTCGAACCAGTCGATTTCGTCGTCTTCGATTGACTCCGCAAAGTGAGGATGGTGTTCGAGATAAGATTTGAGGATGACCGCATATTTTTCGCCATCGACGATGGCATAGCGGCCAGATTGTCTGGGCACGAATTGCGCCTTCGGGATCACGCTCATTTTCCGGCTCTCATCCATTGAACGTCATATACATGGTGCCGACGCTCCCGCTGCCGCCGCTTCGCTCGATCAGGTTCATTGTATCCCACTTGCCCTGATCCGTTCTCCGTGTTGCGGTCACCGCTGGGTAGTCCGTTCGTCGCATCCCCTCTTGCAGAGTCGTTCCTAATTTGTTCTTATGGCCTATGCAACGAACCGATACCCATCGAATCGCCGATATCCTCGTCAACGCACCGGCATGGGCGCGCGTGGGGCTTACTTCGCGCGATGCGCGGCTCAGGGAGCGAGCAGCCGATGTGCTCGCCGCGACGATCGTCGCGCGCGTCGCAACGCCCCCCGAGCAGGATCGGAACCAGCTCCCGTTGCCGTTGTGAGACGGATCGGGATTTGAACAGGCGCAGCGGGCCACACGCCCCCGCTGCGTCGGGACCTCGGAGAAAGGGCCTTACGACCGTGCGCGGCAATCAATGGAGAAGGCGCGTCGAATCCATCGCAGCCGCCATCGTCGCATAGCGCTCGGCAAACTGCCGGTGCAGGTCCTTCACTGCGGGATTGGCCGCCCGCTCGGCGTTGACGCGCTCCTGCGCTTCGCGGACGCGATAATGCTCCGCATCGACTGCTTTCTTCAAGGAACGCCCCCGGCCCTGCAAGCGGCAGCCATCTCATTGCTGTCAGTCGGCGTGTCGCTCGCGGCAAAAGCGCGCCGATTCGTCGATACTAACCTAAGATATAGTCTTTGTAATGACCTAAATTAACTTTCTCTCCATTTTCGACGGAATCCGTTCGTTTTGACAGATTTTAATTTTCGCTTGGACGCGTGCGATCAGCCGAAGTTGCGCCGCTGCGCTGACGCCTGTTCATCTTGCCGGCCCACGAACACCGACCGGTCGCAATGACATTCGCGTCATCCGCCGGCGCGAACCGCCCGAACTCCCGACGACGGCCGTCTGCGCCCAATCCCTCAGCGGCGGCGGCGGATCGGCAGCGCCGAGCACGCTCAGTTCATCGTCGACGGAGGGTGGCTGAGAGCATCGAGCATATGGAGGCCATGCTGATCGCTGTGCTCGCGCAACGTCCGCACCATGTCACCGATGTTCAGCCCGATTTGCCTGGCCGCGTTGGCAATATCGGTCGGCGATCGAACGGCCGGGTCGGCTTCCACGCCCAGCGCGATCACGAAGCTCAACGCATCGATCGCCATGCCTGCGTCGAGGTCGCGCGACGGGTCGGACTCGTCAACCTGCGCCCAGCAGGTTGCACGGAGCGCGCCGATCGCCGTGTTACGAAACACCTCCTCTCCCATCAGATCGAATATGTGACGCGATTTCTCGACCATGAGGCCTCCGATGAAAATATTGGGTTTCAACGAAGTACGGATCTCATTCGATCCCGGACGAGTCGTTCGCGGCCGTTGCCGTCTCCTTCGCGGTCGAGGTGCCGCCGTCCGCATGGCTGGCAGTCCGCTTCGGTTCGATCGCGACGGACGCAGAGCATCGCGGGCCCGCGCTGCGCCAGCGTCAATCCGGTTCGTACAGCGTGGATCGCGCACGCGAAGCACATGCCGACCATGGCCTGGCGCACGGCAAGTGGACCGAACGGAATTTCGTATAGCGTTGTCCCTGAAATTCGTCCGCTCCAGGTGGCTTGCGCTATTTCGGGGCCGCCGCTTTCACGCACGCCTCCCCCGGCCGATAGCGGCACGCCACATGCCCCTGCAGATCCTCGGGATAGAAATAGACCGGCCGCAACGCCCCTGCCGCATAACGCGCCACCTGGTCGCCGAAATGCGGTGAGGCCGGGTCGCCGCTCTCGCCGCCGGCGGTGACCGCGAACGCGCGGAGTTTCGGGCCAAACTCGACGACCGCGACGAAGCTGTTGCCGGAGGTGCCGTAATAACGCTTCGTGCCGGGATAGCGTTTCGCGCCGAACGACGCGAGCGAGCCCCAATTGGCCGAGGCGAAGGGGATCGGCGTGCTGGGCTTCGCGTCGTCGAAGGTCTGGACGATCGCACCGTCGTTACGCTGGAAGCGGTTGATCTCGCCCCATTTCACCTGCCAGCTGCCGAAATCGGCTTTCAGCCGGTCGACCGCCTCGCCGAGCGCCGCGATGCGCTCGGCGTCGGTCGCGCGGTCGGCGGCATAGTCCCAGGGCGACAGGCCGGCGGCCTTGGCCTTTTCCAGCAATTTGGGGAACAGTGCGTCGCCCCAGAAAATTGCGAGCGACGTCGCGGTCGAATCGGCCGACCAGCGATGGTCCCAGCCGCGCAGCAGCGCGACAGGTTCGGCGAGCGCGGCTTTCGACGGGTCGGCGGCGGGGAGGCGATCCCAGGCGGCGGCCAGGGTCGGCAGCAGGCGTTCGAAGGCGGGCAGCCAGGGATCGTAGGCGGCGGCGATCAGCGATTGTGGCGTGAACGCGCGATCGGCGTCGAGCACGCGCTGGGCATGGGCGCCGCGCGGATTCTCGCCGGCCTGGTCCATGTAGCGCGGAAAATCGGCGGCCTTCGGGCTGTCCTTGCCGGCGGCGGTCCATGGCCAGTTGTTGACGTTCATCACCCAGCCATTGGCCGGCGTGACGACATGCGGCAGGTCGGCGAGGGTGTGGAGGCCTTTCCAGTCGGTCGCCGGATCGCTGCCGTCGACCGGCTTGCGATAGTCGAAGCGGTCGTCGCGGATCGGCACGAACTGCGGATGGAGATACGCGATCTCGCCCCTGGCATCGGCGAAGATCGTGTCGTTCGACGAATTGGCACGGCGCGCGGCGACGGCGACGAAGCTGGCATAATCGCTGATCTTCGTGCGCAGGAACGATTGTTCGAGCGCGGCGACCGGCTTGTTCATCAGCGCAAAGGCGATCCATTTGCCATCGGCCGCGCGCACGATCGGGCCGTGATGGGTGGCGAAGGTGGTGAAGCTGCGCTGTTTGATCGATCCGTCGGCCGCGCGGTAGCCGAGCGTGATCTGCTTCTGTGTGACCGGGCGGAGTTGCTTGCCATAGCGATAGAAATGGCTGCCGTCGGGCTTCGTCACGATCGTCTCGGCGAACTCGTCGACATTGTCGACGCCGCTCGAGGTATGCATCCAGCCGGCACTGGCGTTGAAACCCTGGTAGACGAAGAACTGGCCCCAGGTGGCGGCGCCATAGACGTTGAGCCCCTCGTCACTGCTCATCTGCAGTTCCGAGCGGAAGAAAAAGCTGGTGTGCGGGTTGATCAGCAGCAGCGCATGGCCATCCCTGCTGCGCGACGGTGCGATCGCGAAGCCGTTCGAGCCCTGCGGTTCGCGCAGCGCGATGCCGTGCTCGTCGTCGGTCATCGCCATTGTCCGCCCGCCATAAAAGGCTTCGAGCTGGGTCAACGGCACGCTCTCGATGTCGCCGCCGATGCTGCCCTCGGTGAAGCTCAGCGCCATCCATGGTTCGAAGCGTGTGATGACGCGCGGATGGACGTTGGGGTGCGTCGCGAGATAATGGTTGAGGCCGTCGGCCCAGGCCTGCATCAGCGTCTTGAGCCACGCCGGGCTGCGGCCGTAGTCGGCCTTCAGCGCCTCCGGATCGATATAGAGGCGCTGGCGCAGATCCTGCCAGATCGCGCTCTCGCCATCGGCTTCGGCGCGGCGGCCGAGCGCGGTCAGATAGTTGATCTCGATGCGATTGAAGTCGTCCTCGGCCTGCGCATAGATCATGCCGAACACCGCATCGGCATCGGTCTTGCCGTGGATATGGGCGATGCCCCAATCGTCGCGGACGATCTCGACATGGGCGGCGCGGGTGACTAGTTTGGTCGGCGCCGCTTGCGCCAAATGTGGCACGAGCAGGACGGCCGCGGCGGCGGCGAGAATCGGGTTCGGTTTCATGGTGATGCGGCCCTTTTGAGGGGGCAGTCTATGCGGCGGATGTGGGCGGCGGCAACGGGAACCTTCAAGTTCCCCTCCCTGAAAGGGAGGGGCCAAGGGTGGGTGCGAGGCGTAGTCGAGCTGCCGCGCAAGCAGCTAAAACAGCGCCCGAGCCGGCATCGAGCCGGCTCGTTCGCTTGACCCACCCCCCGACCCCTCCCTTTCAGGGAGGGGCGTTTCGAGAGCGGACTGTTCAGCCCTCGGTGCGCTCCAGCACCAGCGCGATACCCTGGCCGCCGCCGATGCACATCGTGACGAGTCCATAGCGGCCGCCGGTGCGGGCGAGTTCGTAGATCGTCTTGACGATCAGGATCGCGCCGGTCGCGCCGACCGGGTGGCCGAGCGAGATGCCCGAGCCGTTGGGATTCACTTTCGCCGGATCGAAGCCGAGCGTGTTCGACACCGCGCAGGCCTGCGCCGCAAACGCTTCGTTCGATTCGATCACGTCGATCTGGTCGAGCGACAGGCCGGTGCGTTCGAGCGCGATCGGCACCGCCTTGATCGGGCCGATGCCCATTTCGTCGGGCGCGACGCCGGCATGGCCCCAGCCGAGAATCTTCGCCATCGGCTTGAGCCCGCGCGCCGCGACGGCCGCGCCGCTGGCCAGCACCAGCGCGGCGGCGCCGTCGTTGATGCCGCTGGCATTGCCGGCGGTGACGCTGCCATCCTTCTTGAAGGCGGGACGCAAGGCGGCGAGGCTTTCGGCGGTCGTCTCGGCGCGGACATGCTCGTCGGCCTCGAACGACCGGGTCTTGCCGCGCTCCTTGACCTCGATCGCGAGGATCTGGCCGGCGAAGCGGCCCTCGGTCTGTGCGCGGGCGGCGCGGGCGTGGCTTTCGGCCGCGGCGGCATCCTGCGTCGCGCGATCGATGCCGTAGCGATCGGCGACATTCTCCGCGGTGATGCCCATGTGGAAACCCTCGAACGGATCGCTGAGCACCTCGATCATCGCATCGACCATCTCGATCGGGCCCATCTTCTGGCCGAAGCGGGCGGCAGCGACATGATGCGGCGCGCGGCTCATCACTTCGGCGCCACCGGCAACGGCGATATCGCATTCGCCCAGCGCCATCATCTGCGCGACGGAAATCACCGCCTGGACGCCCGAACCGCACAGCCGGTTGAGCGTGAGCGCGGGCGCCGCGACCGGGATGCCGGCATTGATCGCCGCGACGCGGGCGAGATAGGCGTCCTTGGGCACGGTCTGGATCACCTGCCCCATCACGACATGCTGGATGTCGGCGGGTGCGAGTCCGGCGCGGCCGATCGCCTCGGCGATCACACGCGCGCCGAGTTCGGCGGGCGGGAAACTCTTGAGGCTGCCGCCGAAGTCGCCGATTGCGGTGCGGACGCCCGACAGGATGTAAACGTCATTCGTCTCGGTCATCTCGATCCTCTCATTGCCATCGTCGGAGCCGGCGAGCCTTTTCAGCAAAGTCGCGGCGGCGGCAAGTGGCCAGTGCCCGGTTTATCGCCGTCACTGCCGATCGGTGCCTGTGAAAAGCCATAGCGGCTCGGGTGAAAGGCCTTTGCCAGTTCTGCGCCATCCTCACCCCCACCGTCTTTCCCGCGGAAGCGGAAACCCAAGTGTCCGGGTGACGGGCATCGTGTGCTACGCCAAAATTGGGTCCCCGCTTCCCAGGCTGTGTGAAAAGTCTGCCACGCGATTTTACCGGCATAGATTTCGGCGCCCGGGATTCCCAAGGCGGCCGAACTATGATTCGGTGCCCGGGCAGATTGGGCGGATGAACGACGATGGGTCACGTTGCAGGAAAGAGCCGGGATCAGCGCCAGCTGATGGCGCCGAGCCTTGATGAGATCGTTGGGGCGGAGCATATGATCCGTCTGATCGATGCCTTCGTCGATACGCTGGATTTGGTTGAACTGGGTTTCACGAAGGTGGTTGCGGCGGACATGGGCCGCCCGTCGTACGATCGCGCCGATCTTCTGAAGCTTTATATCTATGGCTACAGCAATCAGATGCGGTCGAGCCGTCGGTTGGAGCGCGAGGCGGCGCGCAACGTCGAGGTGCATTGGCTGATCAACCAGTTGCGGCCCTCGTTCAAGACGATTGCCGATTTTCGCAAGGACCACGCGGACGCGATCACCGGCGTGACGCGGGCATTCGTGCGGTTTTGCCGGAGTTGCGCGCTTTATGGCGCTGAACTGGTAGCCATCGATGGTACCAAGATCGAGGCGGTGGCGAGCCGCAAGAAGGTGATCACGACGAAGGCGCTGGCCAAGGAGATTGCGGCGCTCGATAAGCAGATCGCCGCGTATCTGGCGGACATGGACAAGGCCGACAGCGAGGACGTCGCCGAGCCGGCGGCATCGGCCGAGGATGTGACTGCGGCACTGGAGACGCTCAAGCGCGAGCGCGACGATATCCGGGCGCAGGCCAAGGCCTTGGCGGACAAGGGGCTGACCCAGCGCGTGATCGGCGAAGAGGAAGCGCGGCTGATGAAGACCGCGCGTCATGGTCATCAGGTCGCCTATAATGCGCAGACCGCCGTGGACGCCGAGCACGGGCTGATCGCCGCCTTTGAATTGACCAACGATTGCAACGACTTCGGTCAACTCCTGCCGATGGCGCAACTGGCCCAGGCGGAACTCGAAGAAGAAACGCTGACCGTCGTGGCCGACACCGGCTATTCCAATGGCGAGCAGGGTCAGGCCTGCGAAAAGGCTGGCCTCACCGTGGCGGTGCCGCGGCCCCAGACCGTGCAGACCAAGGGCGAAGGTCTCTTCAGCCGCGATGAGTTCAGCTATGACGCATCGACCGACAGTTGGACCTGCCCCAATGGTGCCACGCTGACCCTGTTCAAGACTTCGCAGACCAACCAGACCCGATCTTATCACACCAAGGCCTGCACCGGCTGCCCGCTCAAACTTCAGTGCACCGACGCCGCCAACGGCCGGACCATCGCGCGCCACTTCTTCGAAGACGACCGCGCCGCCATGCACCAGCGCACCGTCGATGACCGCAGCTACATGAAGCAGCGCCGCGAACTGGTCGAACACCCCTTCGGCACCATGAAATGGATGCTCGGCTATCCTCGATTCCTGGTCCGCGGCATCAGAAAGGCCAGATCCGAGCTCGCGCTTATCGTTCTGGGCTACAATCTCAAGCGAGCGATCAACATTCTGGGCGTGCCGGCACTGCTGGCCGCCCTCAACCCCCTCCCGGCATGATCCAGAGCGTGCCGGCACCGCCGGACGGCCCTCAAATCCCGCCAGCGCGAACGCAAACCACCAAAAATCGGCCATAGCACCGACGAACCGTGCGCGGGCCGCGCCAGCCGCGTCGTTGTAAATCGCGAAGCCGCCGACTTTCCACACGGCCTGGCAGGCGGGAATCCATTTTGGGCATAGATCACGAACGTCCGTCGTCCGGACGCATGGGTTCCCGCCTGCGCGGGAATGACGGTGAGGGCAGTGGGTCGCCAAAAACCCAAGAATTCGGCGCACCCGGACGTTATGTTCGCGCATATGGGGCCGAACTCCGCCCTCGCGGGCGCACCGATGGCACCAGAGAGTCCACGAGTCTGATTCGATGAGCGCCGTCGCAGAATAATCGAATTGTTCGGATCAGGCTTTCCGTCATCGCCCGTGCTCGCGCGAAGGCGGGAGCCCCGCCCGCTGCCAAGCGACTCTGTACCACTAAGGTCGGCCGATCGGGTCAATCATGCCCCCGGCATGATTGAGGGATTGCCGGGCACAATCCCGACCCAATCGACCGGCCATACACTTCGCGGGAGTACAGCTTCGTCATTGACGAATTTGAAGCACCCATATGTGGTCGGCCCCTGAGTGCGCGCAGGGAGGCGAAGGCAATGTTCCGCCAGATCTACGAACTGTGCATGGCCGCCTTCCTGATGCAGGGCGCCCTGCTGCTGCCGATGCTGGTCCTGTCGGGCGTCGCCTGGTTCCGCCAGATGGCGCGCCTCGCCGCGATCGAGCAGGCGCTCGGCCGCGACCGCAAGCGGCCTGAACGGACGCTCGCCTCGATGATCGCCGCGATGGAGATCATCGAGGGTTTCACCGGCTTCTTCTTCGTCACGATGGCGATCCTGATCGGCGGGTTCTTGTTGCTGGCGCTGATCATCGCGCTGAAGGCTGATTGAGGGTCGTGGGGTCAGCTTGGTGCTGCGAGGTGGCCGACGTGGCTGCGATCGGGTGGGCGATTTTCCTCACGCTCCTGGGCGCCCTTGCACGTACGTCGCGCAAGGTCGTCTCGTTTGCGCGGGAGTCTCCGGTCCGAAACACGGGGACAGGAGGGCGTGGCGGAACCCCAATTTTATGATATCTCCAGAGGGCAAGGAGAGAGAAAATGCAACATGGATCAATACGCACGCGCTGCGCACAGTGAGTGATGGTGCGATGCTACCCAAAATAATACTGGCTCTAATTCATCTGCCGGTCTTGGCCGATATTTACTTTTCAGGTTGGCTACTGACGGGGGAAGGATTCCGTTATGCGTTTAAGGAGGAGCCGATCTATATCTTCATATTTCTTGCAACTTTAATTCCACCGGTTGCATTCTGGGCGCTGCTCTATGGAACGGATTTGATGGGCGGCAGCATCCGGGCATTCATCGAACAGTGAAGGCGAAGCAGCTACGCTGGACATAGCCGCTACCGCGCGCCTTTTTGCCCGATTGCATCGCCGATAGGAGCTCCTGCGCGCAGATCGCCTGAACTTGCTCGTCAGTCCACATGCGATACGCGCGCTCGACGCTGCCGGGCCACCGGCCGCAGGTGGCAACAGCATGGCCCGCGCCGCCCGATCATGAGCATTGTCGTGCTTTGCGGCGACGGTGCAGCCGATCGCGTCAGCAGCGTTTCGGATAGTGCGATGCCAATGCCGATCCGGACGGTGGTGCAATGGAGGGTGAACATGATGGGTCGATCGAGGCGTCAATGACGAGACCGGTTCGATCCAGACGGCGCATTCTCGAAATCGTATTGATCAAAATCAAGGTGTGGATTGAGGATGCGACTTTTTGGGCATTGAACATGTTGTGCCCGAACGACTCCGGCGATCGAGCGCCGGGTCGATCAACTCTGATAAAGGAAATCAGCATGTCCGACAGCAGCCATGACATTTCGACCCTCAATTCCCTCATCGCGACGACGCTCGACAGCGTCGACGGCTATGCCGAAGCCGCGAAGGACAGTGAGAGCGGACGCTTCGGCGCCTTGTTCACCAGCCGCGCCGCTGAGCGCCGCGGCGTCGCATCGCGCCTGCAGCAGGAAGTGGTCAGCCTGGGGGGCAATGCCGAGGATGACGGGACGCTGCTGGCCGGCGCGCATCGCATCTTCATCAATCTCAAATCGGCGGTGACCGGCAAGGACGAGAAGGCGATCGTCAACGAGGTCGAGCGCGGCGAGGACCATATCAAGGCCAAATTCGAGCATGCGCTGGGCGACGCCGATCTTTCCCCCGGCGTGAAAGCGGTGATTCAGGGCTGCTATGCTTCGGTGCGGCAGGGCCATGATGAAATGCGCGATCTCAAACATTCGC
>Ga0307513_10011386_pt1 | contig 11058 bp, 10 predicted proteins | sample 15_EM_MG_FD_202174 | JGI IMG/M metagenome (GOLD analysis project Ga0307513, IMG submission 202174) | Populus trichocarpa ectomycorrhiza microbial communities from riparian zone in the Pacific Northwest, United States - 15_EM | ecosystem: Host-associated > Plants > Roots > Unclassified | place... | reverse complement strand
ACCGGCGGCGGCGAGCAGGCCGAGCCCGGCGACCGCCCACAATGTGATCCGCCAGTCGCTGCTGCCGATCAGGGTGCCGATCGGCAGCCCGAGTGCGGTGGCCGAGGTCAGGCCGCCCATGACGACGGCGAGTGCCGTGCCGCGGCGCTGCGGTGGGGCGATGCCGGCCGCCGACGCGAACGCGGCCGCCCCGATCAGCCCGGCCCCGGCCGCGGTGGCCATCCGGGCGGCGAGCACGAGGGGGTAGGTGGTTCCGAGCGCGGTGAGGACGTTGCCGACGACGAACCCGCCCAGACCGAGCATGAGCACCGTCCGCTGGTCGAGATGGCTGGTCGCGGCACCCAGCACGGGGGCAGCGACGGCGAGGGTGACGGCGAAGACGGTGACGAGCTGGCCGGCCACGGGGGTGGTGACGTCGAGATCGGCGGCGAGTGCGGGGAGCAGGCCGGCGATGACGAACCCGTCGGTACCGACGGCGAACATCGCCATGGCCAGTGGCAGGAGGCGGAGGAGCACGCAGGGCCTTTCCCTTGACGATGGAACGTGACCGTTCCGTCGCCAATGGATAGTCCGTCATACGACGGAACGCAAGCGACTCGTCGTAGGATCCGGCGATGGACCAGCCGACCAGTCGCCGGCCGGCCGGCCGGGCGGTGCTGCAGGACGCGGTGAGCACGGCGATCGAGGAGGCCGCCTTCGCCGAACTCGCCGAGGTCGGCTACGGCGGGCTGCGCATGGAGTCCGTCGCGCGCCGGGCCGGGGTGGGGAAGGCGGCGCTGTACCGGCGATGGCCGTCGAAGGAGCCGATGGTGGTCGAGCTGCTCTCCGCCGCCACGCGCGGCGGGGGAGTGCTGGCCCCGGACACCGGCACCTTGGCCGGCGACGTCGAGGCCTACCTGCGCGGCACCCGCGCCCAGCTCCGCCACCCGATCGTCGCGCGGATCGTCGGCGACCTCGTCGGCGAGTCCGTCCGCAGCTCCGTGCTCGCCGACGCCGTGCGCGCAGCCGTCGCCGGCCCCCGACGGGCGGCCGCCTCCGCCATGCTGACGCGTGCAGTCGAGCGCGGTGAGCTCTCCGCCGACCACGACATCGGGCTGGCCATCGACCTCATGATCGCGCCGGTGAGCTTCCGGGCACTGCTGATGGAGTCGCCGGCGGACGAGGACGACTACTTGCGCAGGCTCACCGTCGCCACGGTCGCGGCGATGCAGGCCGCTCTGCTGTAGCCACGACCGCGCAGCCACCCCCACCCCCGCGAGGTGCGGAAACCACGACGGCGAGTTGCGGATCTCGGCCGGGCGAGTTGGCTGTTCCGGCAGGGCTCGCCGTCCCGGTGCTACCTCGGCGCCGACGGATCCTGCCCGGTCTCAGGCGGGCGCAGGGGATTCAGCGGCGTGCAGACCTTCGTGTCCCGCCGGTTCGTGACGATCAACTGGTCGGTCCGCGGCGGGCAGGGCTCGTCGATCCTGACGATCTGGCGGATGGGCGGGACGTCGAGCGGGCAGTCGACGCTCTGCACGACGCCGACCAAGCCCTTCTGCACGCCGTGGTGGAAGCCTTCGCCGACGAACGTCACGATGCAGCTGCCGATCGCCAGGTCGTGATCCGGATCGTGGCTGCCGGTCGCCGACGTGAGGACGGCGGCCGTGACCAGCCCTGTCGTGAGCATTCTGCGCATGCCGGCCCCCTGGCCTGCACGCTAGGCGAAATCCTCGGGCCCGGTCCCGGACGGGCCGTTAGCGTGGTCGGGGTGCTCGACATCCGGCGGGTGGCCATCGACCATCCCGATGCGCAAGGCCTGATCGTCGCGCTGCAGGCCTTCTACGTGACCCGGTACGGCGGCGGCGATGACACGCCCGTCGACGCGGGCGAGTTCGCGCCGCCGCGTGGCGACTTCCTCGTCGGCTACCTGGACGGCGCGCCGGTGGCGTGCGCGGGATGGCGGGCGCGTGACCGGGAGACCGACGAGCCGGTGCTCGCCGACGGCGACGCGGAGATCAAGCGGATGTTCACGCTGGCCGAGCACCGTGGGCGTGGGTTCGCCCGTGCGTTGCTGGCCGCGGTGGAGGGCAGCGCGGTCGCGGCCGGTCGGCGACGGGTGGTGCTGGAGTCGGGCGGCCGGCAACCGGAGGCCATGGCGTTCTACGCGGCGCAGGGCTACGGGCCGTTGGCGCCCTACGGCACCTACCGCGACTACGCCGACAGCCGGTACTTCACGAAGTCGCTGGTCAGCGCGCCACCTGCTGCCATCCCTCGGTGAGCTGGGTGCGGAGGCCGGCCAGGTCGATCTGGTTGCCCAGGTAGCGCTGCAGCGCCGGCGTGGCGATCTGGTCCTTCCACAGCGGGTAGCGCGTCACCGATTGGAACGGCGGGCGCACCATGTTCTGCGCGCCGGCCAGGGTGGCCGCCCAGCCGTTCTGCCCGCCGGTGGCGGCCGCGATGGCGTTGCGGGCGGGGACGGAGGACGGGATCAGCCACTCCGCCTGCGTCAACGCGGCGAGGTTGGCCGGCTGCACGAAGTGCTCGATGAACCGGGCCGACTGAGCGATGGCCGGGCTGTCGACGGGCACCGAGAGCGTCTGCGGGTTCGCCGCCTGTTGGGCGGACGTGCCGGCCAGGGCCGGCAGCACCGTCCACCGGAACCCGGGCGGCGCGGTCTCGGTGAGCTGCTGTGCGAGGAAGCTGCCGCCGACGATCATCGCGTAGCGGCCGTTGAGGAAGCCTTTGAGCACATCGGAGCCGCTCTGGGTGAGCGTGGCCCGGTCGAGCGACCCGTCGCCCCAGGCCATGTCATGGATGCGACGGGGCGCCTCCAGCTCGGGGTCGCCGATGCTGACCGCAGCGGTGTCGCCGGTGCCGGTGAAGAAGCGGCCGCCGAAGTTCATGCCCAGCGACATGACGGTCGCGGTGGGCTGGCGCAGCCCCCAGCCCAGGCCCTTCGCGGTGTCGGTGCTCGCCTGCCGGGCCATCGCGGCGAGCGCGTCCCAGGTCAGGGTCGAGCCGGTGGGCACGGGCACGCCGGCCTGCTCCAGCAGCGTCGGGTTCGCGAACACCACGTACGACTGCATCATGATCGGCACGCCGACGATCTGCCCGTCGGTGGTGACGGTGTCCCACAGCCCCTGCGGGATCGCCGCGCGCAGCTCGGGCGAGAGGTACGGCGTCAGGTCGGCGATGTAGCCCTGGCCGGCGAAACCGAGGACGTCGGCGGACTCGTCATGGATGACGTCGGGTGCCGAGCCGGCCATGAACTGGGTGACGAGCTGGTTGTGCACCGAGTCGAAGCTGCCTTGGGTGAGCCGCACGGTCATGTCGGAATGGGCGGCGTTCCAGTCCGCGACGATCCGCTTCGTGGCCGCGACGGTCGGGTTCTGGAAGGACAGGCTCTGGAACCTGAGGGTGGTCGGCCCGGTGGTCTGCGGGGTCGGCGGCACCGTGGAGGTGGCACAGCCGGCCAGGCCGGCGAGTCCGAGTAGCAGAAAGGCGCGTCGGCGCATCAGCCCTTCACCGCCCCCGAGATCAGCCCTGACGTGAGCCGGCGTTGGACCGCGGCGAAGAACAGCAGGCTGGGCACGGTGGCCAGCAACGCGCCGGCGGCGAGCGCTCCGAGCTGCACCTGCCCCTCGGAGCTGACGAACCGTGAGAGCGCCAGCGGCAGGGTCACCTTGTCCGGATCCTGGATCAGCACCAGGGCGAAGAAGAACTCGTTCCACGACGAGATCAGCGTGAACATCGCCGTCGCCACCAACCCGGGTACGAGCAGCGGCGCGACGATGTCGGCGAGGATGCGGGCCCGGCCGGCCCCGTCGATGGCGCCGGCCTCCTCGATGTCACGGGGGATCGCGGCGATGTAGCCCTGCAGCATCCACAGCGCGAACGGCAGCGCGTACACGGCGTGGACGAGCGTGAGGCCCCACAGGCTGTCGGTGAGCCGGAACTGGCGCAGGATCAGGAACAGCGGCAGCACCACGAGGATCACCGGGAACACCTGGCTGATCAGCACCCACCCGTTGGCGACGAACTTGAGCCGGGTGCGGAACCGGGCCAGCGCGTACGCCGCGGGCAGTGCCATCAGCAGCACGGCGAGGGTCGCGCCGGCGGCGACGCGAGCGCTGTTCCAGGCGGCGGTGCCGAGGTCGGCCCGTTCGACGGCGGCGGCGAAGTTGCCGAGCGTCGGGTTCGCCGGCAGCAGGCCGGTGTTGCCGATGGCCAGCTCGGCGGCCGGTTTCAGGGCGCTGGAGAGCAGCCATAGCAGCGGGAACGCCAGGAAGACGAGGTACGCGGCGAGCGCCAGGTACTGCACGGGACGACCGAGGGTTCTCATCGCTCGCTCCGCAGCTGGGAGCGCAGGTAGAAGAGCAGGAAGCCGACGATCAGCACCACCATCACGTTGCCCATCGCGGCGGCCTGGCCGAAGTTGCCGGCGCCGAAGGCCTCGTCGTATGCGAACAGCATCGGCAGCATCGTCTGACCGCCCGGTCCGCCCTCGGTGAGCACGTACACCAGCCCGAACGAGTTGAATGCCCAGATGAAGTCGAGCGTCGTGATCGCGACGGCGACGGTGCGCAGCCCCGGCAGCGTGACGTGCCAGAACCGGCGCCAGAGCCCGGCCCCGTCGACGGCGGCGGCCTCGTGCAGGCTCGAATCGATGGCTTGCAGGCCGGCCAGCAGCGTGATCGTGGTCTGCGGCATGCCCGCCCATACCCCGACGACGATGACGGCGGGCAACGCGGTGCCGAAGCTGCCGAGCCAGTCGACGCCGCCCGCGATCCCGTACTGCGGGTTGAGCAGCAGCTTCCACATGATCGCGATGATCACCGGCGGCATGGCCCACGGCACCAGCGCGAGCGTGCGGGTGAGCCAGCGCAGCCGCAGGTCGGCGTTGAGCAGCAGCGCCAGGCCCAGCCCGGCGACGAACTGGAGCACGGTCACCGACAGGGCCCAGATCAGGCCGATGCGGAACGACGACCAGAACAGCGAGTCGTCGAGCAGCGCGACGTAGTTGTCCAGGCCGGTGAACGACGTGGTGACGTTGCGGCCGGCGCGGCTGTCGGTGAAGCCGAGCGCGAGCCCCTGCAGCAGGGGCCACACGCTCAGCAGCGCGACGGGCAGCAGCGCCGGGAGCAGCAGCGGCCAGGCGTCACCGCCACCACCGCGGCGTCGGCGGGGACCCTCGCGCGGCCGACCCGTGCCGGTCCGGCGGACGGCTCCCGTCCCGAGTTGGGCAGCGTCCACCATGCCGTCGTCCCCCCGCCGCCGTTGGTGCGCAGACCGTGACACGTCGGCGCCCGCCGATCAACAGGTGAGCCGGGCCCGCTGATCCACGGCGAGCGCCGTGAGCCAGGCCAGGCCCACGACGAGGCACAGCCGCTGCATGAGCCCGCCGATCGGGAGGAAGGCCGGGTTCTGGGCGAAGCCGAATGCGGCGAGCACGAACAAGGCGAGGAACGCGACCGCCGACGCCACGCTGTAGGCGGCGAACCCGCGGCCGCGCTCACGCCGGGCCGTGACGAGGCACGCGATCGGGAGCCCGAGGAACACGAGCGTCGAGAACGCGCTGTGCAGCGTGCCGCTCGTCGTCGCGACCGGAGCGAGGGGCGTCCCCGGCGGGTAGCCGTTGATCGGGTCGCAGGTGAAGACGCCCGCACCGAGGAACCCGATGCCGACCAGCGCGACGAGCACCGGTGTCCACCGACCGGTGCCGCGCAGGCCGAGTCCGAACACGACCACCAACAGACCGGTGACGAGGAAGTTCGTCGCCTGCGTCCAGCCGGAGTCGCCGATCGACAGCGAGCTCACCGGATGCCGCAACGGGCTGTAGCCGGCACGCGCGCCCTCGACGAGGAAGGCGACCACGAAGAGCGGGCCGGCGACGACGCCACAGGTCAGTAGGGCGCGCCGTCGGGTCATGCGCGCAGCGTAGGAGCGTTTCCTTCGTCAGATGCTCGGCGCCAGGCCGTGGAAGATCCGGGGCGCGCCGTCGAGCGTCAGCGTCACGTGTCCGCCCGTCACCGGCAACGTCGTGACCTGGCCGATCGCGTCGACCTGCCGAACCGACGGCCCGGTGGCGGGCACCGTGATCGTCGTCTTGGTCGGCCACGGATCGCCCCAGACCTCCGGCGCCGGGAAGTGCCAGTCCGTGCGCGTGCCGGCGGTGTTGAGGAGGTAGCCGTCGGCGCGGTTCCAGAGCACGCTCACCGGCCCGTCGGGGGTGGCGAACTGCAGGCCCTTCGTCAGTGGATCGGGGCAGGTGCGCCAGCCGGCGAAGGTCGCCCGGTCCAGCGTCCGGGCCGCGGTCGCGTACGCCAGTAGCGACGGCTTCGGCGAGAGATCGCGGTTGATCAGGCCGAAGTGGTACTCGACGTTGTCAGGGTCTGCGACCTGCGGCATGCCGAGCACCGAGTCGAAGAACTGGTACCAGCAGACGCAGCGGATCCCTTCCGCCTTCGCCAGCGCCAGCGTGAGCAGCACGTTCTCGGCGGCGTGCCGGTAGGTGTCGTTCCACCAGGCGTTCGGTCGGGTCGCCGCGTAAGCCTCGGTCAGCCAGATCTCCTTCGGACCGTGCTGCGCCATCAGGGCCTTGAGCTGCCTGAGGCCGCCGTAGAAGTTCCAGTAGTTGCCGGTGGCGCCCGGGTCCAGGACGTCGCTGTCCGGGTCGAAGTCGGGGGTGAAGTTGCCGCGGCCCGGGTGGTAGGCGAAGGCGTCGATCAGCGGCCAGCCGCCGGCCGCGATGAAGTTCTCCACCCACGGCTTGTCCATGCCGGCCAGGCCGTTGTTCATGAGCTTGATCTGCGCGCCGGTGGCCGCCCGGCGGTCGAAGACGGGCCGCAGCGCCTTGTCCAGGTACTTCTGCGCCGTCTGGCCGGTGTTGAACGGGCGGTTCAGCTCGTTGCCGACCTCGAAGTACGGGGCTCCGGCGCCGACCGCGACCGCCAGCTTGTCGGCTGCCCAGGCGGCCGGGTCGGGCGCGTCGAGATCGGGCTGCAGCTCGATGTTGTGCCCCATCCCGCGTGCATCGAAGTCGGCCGGGGGCAGCCCGGGGCCGCCGGCGTAGGAGATCCGCACCAGGTTGATGCCGACCTTCTGCCACAGGTCCAACACCGCCGTCTTGGAGGGCCGCAGCAGCCACGGGTAGTTGGCGATCCCGAACATGCTGGTCGCGTCGGCCTGGTAGGCGAAGGGCGGCAGCACGGCGAGGTTGGTCCGGGCGAACGCCTCGTCGCCGCCGGAGCGGACGACCACCTCTGTGGTGACGATCCCGGCTGCCGGCGCCGGCACGGTGAACGTGTGCTGCCAGGTGCCGGCGGCCGCGACCGTGCCGGTCACGGTCGTCGCGGCGACCTGCCCGCCGTTGAAATCGCGGACCCAGAGCTCCAGCTCGACGGTCCGGGCGCCGCCACCGTTCGCGACGAGCGCGGTGAGCTCCATCGGCGCGCCGGCGGCGGAGTACAGGTTGAAGTCGGCGTTGGTGGTCAGCTCCAGGCCGAGCCGGTTGCCGCGGCCGATGGTCGCGGTGGCCGAGGGGCGGGTGTCGGAGAAGTAGAACTCGGCGTGGCTCGCCCAGCCGCCGGCCGGGTCTGCTGGATCGACGGGGACGCCGGGGGCGTGCACCCAGGTCGCGTTGGTCCAGTCCTGCTTGGAGCGCTCCAGCAGGAACATCCCGTGCAACGCGCCCCAGGCCGAGGTGTGCGCGACCCCGACGGTGTCCTCGAACGGGATGCCACCCCCGGTGTCGCGGACCCACTCGGTGACGGCGACGTAGTCGTCCGGCGCCGTCGGGGCCTGGATCGCCCGGCTGAACAGGAAGCCGTCGGGCACCAGGGTGGCGGCGCCGGTGATCGTCCATTCGAGCCGGGCGTGGTTGGTGCTCACGCTGAACCAGCCGGTGACGGTGGTCGGCCCGGCGGCGGCGTCGAACGTGTAGTCCATGCGGATCGCCTGGGTGCCGTCCGGCAGGGCGGAGAGGGTCGGGGTGCCGCCGACGGAGGTGTAGAGCTTGGCGGCGGTGCCGGTGCCGTCCTTCACCTGGAACTTCGAGCCGACGCTCCGCGTGACGCCGGCGCCGTCGCGGATGGCGAGGCGGCCGCCGACCGACGCCAGCAGGCTGATCCCGCCCGCCCCGAGCGTGACGTCGCCCGCCGCGGCGTGGGCGGTGATCGGGGTCGGGTCGGCCACCAGCACGACCCCGGCCGCCATGGTGGCGCCGAGGAAGCCGCGCCGACTCATGCGGGTTGACGTCATCGTCTGCTCCTGTTTCGCACTGATAATGGCTATTAGCTGATCAGCGGGCGGAACACTCTCAGTGACGATCTAGGGCTGTCAAGGGGAGGCTTGCGATCCCGGACGGGTCGCGCTAGCGTCGCCGCAGCTCGTTGCCAATAGGTATTATCAGCGTGGAGGAACGATGCCAGGAAGGCCGCGCCGGGTCACCCAGCGCGTGATCGCCGAGATCGCCGGGGTCAGCCAGACCACCGTGTCGATGGTGCTGAACGACCGCGACGGCTCGAACGTGCGCATCCCGGAGGCCACCCGCGCCCGGGTCAAGCAGGCGATCGAGCAGGCCACCTACGTCGCGGATCCGGCTGCGCGCCGGCTCGCCGGGCTGGACAACCAGATCGTCGGCATCTTCACCTACGAGCCCGCGCTCTCGCCGGAGAGCATGGACTTCTACGGGCCGCTGCTCACCGGCATCGAGCGCGCGGCCGAGCAGATCGGCTGCGACCTGCTGTTCTTCACCTCGTCTCCGGTGGAGAACGGCACCCGCAGCCTGTTCCACCGCAAGACCCGGCTGCGGCTCGCCGACGGGGCCATCCTGTTCGGCCAGCAGATGGTCGGCGCCGAGCTGGAACGCCTCGTCGCCGAGCAGTTCCCGTTCGTCGCCGTCGGACGCCGGGACGAGACCGCGGCTGCCGTCCCGTACGTCGGGATCGACTACGGCACGCCGACCGCGGCGCTGATCGACCGGGCCGCGGCCGCCGGGCACCGGCAGGCGCTCTACGTGCACCGCGGCCGCGAGACCCCGTCCGCGCGGGACAAGCGCACCGCCGTCGAGGCCGCGTCGGCGGCGGACCGGCTCGCCTTCCTGCTGGTCGGCGAGGAACGCGTCGCGGACCTCGCGCGGTTGGCCCGCGCCACCGAGGCGTCGGTGATCTTCGCGGAGGACGCCATCCTGCTCGACGACGTGATCCACGCCCTGACTGCGGCCGGGGTCGCCGTGCCGGACGAGATCTCCGTGGCCGCGCTGGGTGAGGTGGGCGGCCATCGCGCCGACGGTCGATCGCTGACCGGCTTCCACATCCCGCGCGAGCAGCTCGCCGTCGAGGCGCTGGACCTGCTGCAGCAGCTGATCGCCACCGAACCCGCGGAGTGGGCCGGACTCGACATCCAGCGGCTGCTCGTGGCCGATCTCGAACCCGGCGAGACCCTCGTGGAGCGTGGGCCGTGATCGGGGCGGACGTCGCGATCATCGGCGGCGGGCTGGGCTCGGTGGCCGCCGCGCTGGCCCTGCTCGAACGCGGCCGCACCGTCGTGCTGACCGAGGAGTACCCGTGGCTCGGTGGGCAGCTCACCTCCCAGGCGGTGCCGCCCGACGAGCACATCTGGGTCGAGCGGTTCGGCGTGACCGCCCGGTATCGCGCCCTTCGCGAGGGAATCCGTCGCTACTACCGCGACCACTACCCGCTGACGGCCGCCTCCCGCGCCGACCGAGAGCTGAACCCGGGTCGGGGCCGGGTCAGCAAGCTCTGCCACGAACCGCGGGTCGCCCTCGCGGTGCTCGACTCGATGGTTGCGCCGTACCGGGCGAGCGGCCGGCTGACCGTCCTGATGCCGGCCGTGCCGGTGGCGGCCGACGTCACCGACGGGGTGGTCCGCAGCATCACGGTCGCAGATCCGCACACCGGCGTCGAGACGGTGATCGTCGCCGAGTTCGTGCTCGACGGCACCGAGACCGGCGACCTGCTGCCGCTCACCGGCACCGAGTACGTGGTGGGCGCGGAGTCCCACGCGCAGACGGGGGAGCCGAGCGCGCCGGAGGTGGCCGACCCGACGAACGTCCAGTCGATCGCTTGGTGCTTCGTCGTCGACCACGTCGCCGGCGACCACACCATCGAACGCCCGGCCGACTACGACTACTGGCGATCGTTCGAGCTGCCGTTCTGGGGCGCGCCGATGCTGTCGTTCGTCGCGCCGGAGCCCCGCAGCGGGATCCCCGTCGAGCGGACGATGTTCGTCAACCCGGAGCACGACGTTGCCGGTGATCCGCGCGTCGACGCCGGTGATCGCGACCTGTGGCAGTTCCGCCGGATCGCCGCCCGGGCGAACTTCACCCACGGCTTCTACGAGAGCGACATCGTGCTGGCGAACTGGCCGCAGCTGGACTACGTCGGCGGCTCGATCATCGACACACCCGACCGCGATCACCACCTGGCCGCCGCCAAGGCCCAGTCCAGGGCGTACGTGCACTGGCTGCAGACCGAGGCACCCCGCCCGGACGGCGGGCGCGGCTGGCCGGGGCTGCGGCTGCGCGGTGACGTGGTCGGCACGGCGGACGGCTTCGCGCAGGCCCCGTACATCCGGGAGTCGCGGCGGATCAAGGCGCTGACGACCGTGCGCGAGCAGGACGTGTCGATCAAGGTGCGTGGGTACGACGGGCCGGCCCGGTTCGAGGGATCGGTCGGGATCGGCATGTACCGGATCGACCTGCATCCCTCCACCGGCGGCGACAACTACATCGACGTCGAGTGCGCGCCGTTCGAGATCCCGCTCGGCGCGCTGGTGCCGATCAGGACGGCGAACCTGCTGCCGGCGGCCAAGAACATCGGCACCACCCACATCACCAACGGGGCGTACCGGCTGCATCCCGTCGAGTGGAACATCGGCGAGTCCGCCGGTGAGCTGGCGGCCTTCTGCCTGGAGCGCGGGCTGAGCCCGCAGCAGGTCGCCGCCGACCCCGCCCTCGTCGAGCAACTCCAGGGCCGGCTGGTCGCCGCCGGGGTCGAGCTCAGCTGGCCAGAGATCATCGGATACTGAGGAGAGCGCCATGCGCACAGCAAGGAA
>Ga0307513_10011385_pt1 | contig 11058 bp, 14 predicted proteins | sample 15_EM_MG_FD_202174 | JGI IMG/M metagenome (GOLD analysis project Ga0307513, IMG submission 202174) | Populus trichocarpa ectomycorrhiza microbial communities from riparian zone in the Pacific Northwest, United States - 15_EM | ecosystem: Host-associated > Plants > Roots > Unclassified | place... | reverse complement strand
GGCTTCTTATTCCCGGCCCTAGAATCCTTTGATCTCGACGCGGTTTCAGTACCCGTCAGAATTATCAATAAGGATCTCATATTTTCCGACATACTCCGCCACGATATGCCTTACTTCTCGCAGCTGACGAACCTTCGGCTAATTCGCATCGATATTGAAGACGATCAACTTCGCGAGCTCCTTCGATTTACGCCCCTCCTCATATCGCTCGAAATAATGCGAGGACAGTTTAGACATCATGAATTCCTGGTACAGGACGACGGTTTACTGGAATTCCTAACGGTTTCCGACGACATGGAGGAAGGGACGCTTCCTCCCCTCATCCGCCTCACAGATCTCCGCCTATATTTCTATCCAGAGCATGCAGGGTTGTATGCAAATATGGCGGCTAGTCGCCACCGCTGGGCTGTAAAGCAGCTTGATACCAAAGATCAAGCCTCTTCGCCATTCTACAGCGCGACTACAGTACCGAGGTATCCATTTAGGTTACATCTCAAAATCCAGAAGGCAGACTGGGAAGAGAAGCAGGGAGTCATCGACTCTCTTGGAGGCTTAGCGGGACGAATACTGCACACCGAGCGGTGCCACAGCTTTATGAGGGGAAAGATATAGTCGGTTGTCGCAAAATGTAAAAGAAACAATTATACTTGGTACTGATCTGTGTTATACGCGATCCACACGGGATAACGGAGGTTCTCTTTCAACATCATTTTTCACTTGTAAGGCTACGGAAACCTCATGGCATCCATTGAGTTTGTGTGGAGTGACATGAAATAAAGCTGAACCCACTGCAGGCGGTTGCGTCCCAGGCACACAACCCATTGATCTGTTGTATTCTGTACAAAATATGCACTCAACATGGCAACATAGCAGAAAGCGATTGAGACATTCCACCATCTTTTCCAATTCGACTTCTCCTCAAAACGACTCGGAAGCTGATCGGAAAACTCAGAGACCGTGATGGTACTATGGTAGAGATTGAATAAAATTAATAAATGGGTTCGAATTAGGGTGTTGTGTATTATACTATTAAAAACCCAACCGAGAAAGAAGAGGATGATAGGCAAATGATAGGTACTTAGTCCGAAGAGAAAAAATAAGACATTTAAGCGCCAGTAGGATTCGAACCTACGCCCTCATAGAGGAACAGATTTCTAATCTATCGCTGTCACCACTTAGCTATAGCGCCTTGATATTGGTAGATGACCTCAATTATACATAGTGCCGTTTCCCGACATGCCGGCGTACCTACCGATGATCAGATTTTACTTTGCCTTCGCTTGATCAGATTTTGCTTTGCCAAAAGTCCCAAGCGAAGGCAAGGCAAAATCTGATCATCGGTAGGTACGCCGGCATGTCGGGAAAAGGTACTATGTATAATTGAGGTCATCTACCAAGATCAAGGCGCTATAGCTAAGTGGTGACAGCGATAGATTAGAAATCTGTTCCTCTATGAGGGCGTAGGTTCGAATCCTACTGGCGCTTAAATGTTTTACTTTTTCTCCTCGGACTAATTATAAGTACTTATTATTTGCCTATCATCCATCTTCTTTCTCGGTTGCAATTTGCAAACCTCGATCGAAGTCACGTGACTCTTTACTGCAAATCGAATTCAAAATTCAAACTTGCACCTCAAATTTGACCTCCTATGCCTGCGGACACATCATCGACATCACCTGTGACATCCTTGGATCGACCTGTGGAGGAATCCTATGCAGGTGCAAGATTCCCACTATGCGTGCCAGATGTGGGATACTAATCAATGCTTTGCCGCACAGAGTACTTCCGCATGTGTCAGTTACTATTATCATCCTGTTCGTGACTTGAAGTGATTGATGGATGTTACTTAGTTGGCATTAATATCGAGCGAGTCATTTCCGATCTGCTGCAGGAACCCTCACCGTACAACACGCAGGTCAGACCATATCATTAACCCTCCTCCCTCTGTCCAACTTGATCTTTTAGAGTGAAATCGTGAATGAAATTCTTTCCAACTATCGCGGAAGATTAGGTGTACCCAGCCCTGCAGAATTACTCGTCCTCAGCGACTTCGAGGGACAGTGTACACGAGAAATCGAGGAACTCGAAGCGCGAGGTAGCCAGCTCACGCGCACTATAGTGGAAGTTCTCCTGGGTCTGCTCGATAATGGGAAAGAATTGAAGACAAAGAGGGCTCAGATAGAGATCTGCCGCTCATTCCGCGCACCCATTCACCTTCTCCCACCCGAAGTACTCAGCAGAATCTTCCAGCTCACTCTACCCAAAAGAAGAAGGACTTTGTGGACGCATTCCCCCCAACTTCTTCTTCGTGTGTGCAAAGCGTGGAAAACGGTTGCTGAAAGTGAGCCCGCTTTATGGAATGTACTCAGCTATCGCGAGCCATTCCCGCCACGGAAGCAAAACTTCTACAACATATCCGAATGCTGGAATACGTACTCTATCCGAGCAGCAGCCATCCCACTGACGATTGAGATCCTCGGGGACAACGGACGGCCTACACCAGCCGGCATACAGTGCGTAGGGGAAATCTCCAGCCACTTTCCTCGATGTATTTCGGTGTCCCTTGTGATCGAATCCCTCTGGTTTCGCGGTTATATGGCGATGCTTCATAGTCTCGCATTATCCAATATGGAGTCTCTGTCCATCCGGTTCAGTGAAGAAATCGACCTTGGGGGCTTTGAATCTTTGTTCGACGTTTTTGCCGACGCCTCAAAGCTCACCAAATTAAAGCTAAATGCTACGCCCCTTCAATCCAAACAACTTCGTATCCCCTTCCGCCAACTCACCGAATTCACTTATGCAGCGCAAGCACCCTGGGGTGCTGTGGACGGAGAGTCCTCCATTGAAGCGCTGCGGTGGTTGATCAAAACCTTAGTGACACTCCGCACTCTTCATGTATATCTCCACGGGATTGGGCAGAAGGTGTCCGATATCCGCGACGCGACACTCCTATCAGCGCACCAAGAATCTTCAGAAATAATCTCCTTCGACTCTCTGAAGAGTATCACCTTCCGCGTCGCGTTCCGAACCAGTTTCAATTATGCCTTCCGACATTTTCATTTTCCGGCACTCAGTTCTCTACGCATGATTGCTACTGCGAGGCCAGCTGCACTATTCATACCCCTATCTAATTTCTCCGAAGAAGCGACCGCACGGCTCCCGTTCCTCTCCCACTTGACAAGTCTCTCTTTGATCCGCGTTGAAATCCACCCTGATGACTTGCTCGACTTGCTCAAATCTACCCCCTTACTTTCGTCTCTCGGCGTCATGCTGGGACAATTCCTTTCTATCAACAACTTCGTAGTTTCCGACCAGACATTGCTGGAGGGATTGATTATCAGTGATCCACAAGGCCCCGAGTCGCCACTTGTCCCTCACCTCCAGGACCTGCGCCTTTACTACACTGACGGGGACGATGACGCGCCGCCGTTGTACGCGAAGCTGGCACTCTCGCGTTTCAATTGGGTAAATAATTGTCCAGGAGGAAAGGACCTGTCAGCACAACGGCGTGAAGCTGGCCTTGCGTACTACCCATTCAGGCTATACCTCAAATTCGAGAGAGATTTGTGGCCGTTGCACGAGCGAGTTGCCGATCAAATTGGGCCGTTACACTCGAAGATATATCATCCGGAGAAATCAAATTCGTTCCTCAAAGAAGTGTAGCTCACTAATTCTGATTCGATAGGAATGATAATTCGGTCGAGGGGATATAGTTACATGGTATTGTTACCCTACGTTTGATATTTTGACCCACAACTTATATCCATTGACCTCCCAGAGAGCTACATACCGTATTCATAGAGCTCAAACGTAATTAAAAGGTGTCGATTGACACTTTTTACACGCCCTCTGACATCCGTTTTCTCAACTTGCAATCGCGTAAGGTGTATTATAAATCTACAGAACACTCCATCGATTCTGCAAACCCTTTCGCCCTTACTTCTTGCGTTGGCATCCAGTAACCCATTCGACGTCCTCATGTACTGAGCAAGTCATTCTGGGGCCCTGCTGTCTCTTAGACTGAGCCATGCGACAAGGTGATCTAGTTCATTTATTTGTTTTTTCTATCGCAATAACGAGGTTCTCGCATGCAGTAATTTCCGAGGATGAGAATCTGCCTTATTGGCGTCATTATTTAAGCCATACATCAATCGACATCGGTGAACATAGGAGGTCGCATAAGGCCGAGAGCCCTGATCGAAAGGGTGAAACATACATCCATCCGCACGCACAATATGGTACCTTGGGGGAAAGCCTTCCTGCCTATCACAATCACATGAAAAATCGACGGAAAAGAGAGGCAAAGGACAAATAGCGTCGGAAATGTCCCGGCTACTTGCCCGAGTCTCCCATCCATGTGGGTTCAATCGGGTAACCACACTGGCATCATGGTAAGTTGTTGAATGTGAAATAATACCTCTTACGCGAAATTGAAACGTCGGACAAGAGACGGCAGATCTGCTACGATAGACGGAAGGAGTGATCCTGAATGCGGAGGAAACTGCCAAGGAACTGCTATCTACGTGATCATGTGTACGGATCTAATCTAATCGGACATCCCCTGATCCAACACCTTCTTTGCCATTCATAATGCCAGAATCCTTCGTCCCGTTGATGAAGAACAATTTTGGGCTCGACAAATGATCGATGTAGACTCTTGACGAGCATAACCGTAAGTATCCAGCTGTACAGTATGCGCTCCGTCATATTCACACGAGAGCCAAGTGGGCCCCGCCGGAGAATGCGAAGGTGCAGGGGTCAAGCAGATTCATAACGAACGCTGTATCATGGTCTCTCGGCTTCTTTCTGAGGGTAAGAGGAGCGCCGGGCTCAGCGCTGCGGTTCAGGGGTTCGACGAGTTCAGGCAATGATATTGATTCCTAGGGTTGTGAGAAACAGTCGCGACCGTCGTGTTCCGTATTATAACGGCCCTTGTTCTTTTATTCTACCTTTCGAGATATGCCTTTTCACCCAATCAGACTCGACAGTTATTCAACAATCATTAATCAACTTCAATCACAAAAAAAAATCATACATTTTTCTTCCTCTTCCCAGTCAACCCTCTATCACCACAACACGTTCCGAACAACCAACCAACACCTCAACAAAATAGCCGACCTCACACACCCAACCCAGGCCTGCTAAGCTCATGATACAGCCCACCAACGGTTGAAGATTCTAAATGGGCACCGTCTTCAGTAGACGCCGCCGCAGATCCTCCCCGCCTCTCCTTTTTGAAATGGTTCGACATGAGAAAGGCGATATCTACCAAACGAAAAACAAAAAAAAAAGGAGTCAGTTTTAGGACCCAGAATCCGAGAGCGTTCGAGAGGAGTAATAATAATCGTTCAAAACCCCCGCCGGCTGGCGCAAGAGACCAAAATCGAAAGCATGTACTCACCAAGACTCTGCTCGAAATTCAACCTCGGATCACAAAACGACTAAAACCAAAAATGATCAGCCCACATTCACCACAAGCCACCCAAACCCAACCCAACCCCAAAGAGCACAGAAAGCGAACAAAGAAAAGAAAAGTAAAAAAAAACCCACCTGATACCTCAACCCCAACTCTTCCTCGCCCAACTCCATACTACCCCCAAGACACTCCGTCACAGAATACCCCTCCTCATTCAACTCCCCCGTAAACTCCAAACTAACACCCCCAAGCCGCGAATCACATTCGGTGTGGATACGTAAAGACGCAGTAAGCTCGGAGATGATGTTGTTGAAATGCCGCGTTTTGAGGCCTGTGCCTGCGGAGGTTTGGGTACTGAGAAAATGGGAAGTAGGTGGTGAGTATGTGTGTGGAAGGAGGGTTAAAAAAACGAATGGAGAAGGTGAGGAAGAGGCGGTAGAAGGAGCAATTATGCAAACGCCGGAATAGCAGACTCTCAAACAGCACAGGAACGACTCATCAAGTTCATGAACCTTAACCGGATACCCTCGAAAAATCCGACTCGAATGAGAATAGAATGCAACGGAGGGGAAGAGAAAGCAGCAGTACATTACGCGAACGCCATCATACGACGCCTACAAACTCTCAAAAAGGCGCAACACCACCACCTCAAACTCGTCGCTGAGCCTCAACCCATACCCTCCAAAAATCCAAGTTCCCAACCCAAATTTCGGATCCTCGTCAAAAACAACACCAATAATGCAACAACAACCAAATACACGCAAAACGAGAGCCATGCAACGTCAACGACCCACCCAATTAGGAAAATACCTTGGACGACAAGCAGGGACCCTTCCCGTTCATCCATAAAATGCAAACGGGAACAGAATCTTCCGCGGTATAACTGGGGTCCGTCCAAAATATGGGTGGGGTCGATCTACATCGAATGACCTCCGGGCCACGGGGCCAGCTACATCGGCGCCGTCTCTCTTACCAGATCCGGATGTCCAAAAGAAAAGGTGAAAAAAAAAAAAGACCCAAACCCAAAGATCGAGTTTGAGAAAATGCGAACGAAAGATTAAGGTTGGGAAACGCGAATCCACGAAAGAAGAAAAAAACCGAACCTGGATTGCCAAAAAAAAAAAAAAAAGAGAGAGAGAAGAAATACCCACTTTCCATGCATGGGATCACAGATCCACGCTACAGGATGGCCTGATTTTTGCACCACGCGTATATGGGCCGGTAGGTGGTTGTTGATCTGAAAAAAAAAAGCCGAGAAAGGAAGGTCAGCCCATGGAGCGGATAGGCGGATTATATCGACGAAGAAAGAAAATGAAGAGAGAGAGAGAGACAGAAATGGAAACGAGAGCAAGGAAGAGAAAGTAGAGAGGGATGGCAGAGGTGAAAGCAGCGAAACGACAAAGGTAAACGACCGTACGTTCTGAAGAAAAAGAAGCACGACGGCGATCTCGAAAAAGGAGGGGGGGGCAAAGAACAAGGGAAATAGATAACCAGAACATCCAGATCTTCCCATACATGCATGCTTCCAAACTCCCAAAAAAAAGGAAAAGGGAAAAAAAGGCGATCTGAACGCATCCTCGAGGACGAACTCCCTCTCTTCGCCTCCGGAACTCCAGAACAACCAAGCACGGCCTTCACTCGAAACCAACCAACCGACGAACATTTCCTTTCGGACCCACCACCACCATCATAAATGCATAATACATCAACGCCACATCCAACAGGGAACACGGGAAACACGGAGGGATGGGGAAACGAAATGGAACCACGGGAGGATGGGAACGAAATGGAATAGTGTGCAATGGAATTGAGCACATTACGCCAAAGACCTAAAAGGCACAAGGCATATCCATTCCAAGTTGTGCAAAAATGCGTGGGGATCAAGAAGGAATCAAGAAAGGGAAAGTAAGGTAAAGAAGGAAGGTAAAAGAGAAACGGAGAACAAAAGGGGGGTTCCCTTCCGAGAACGAACAGTTGGGGGAGAAGGAGAAGGGTAGAACGAGGGTGGATCAACGATCCGGAGAAGGAGGTGATACGCGATACGCGATACGTAGAAGGAGAAGGTGTAGGTGCATGTGTAGGTGTAGAGGGGTAAGTAGTAAAAGTCGGACAAGAGGAAGGGAGGGGTGTATGGGACGTACGTACCTTGCTTGCTCCGTACCGCGTGATGAGGGTCACCCTTCCCACTTCTTTATCAGGATTGACGACTGGAGGCGAAGAAAGTGGTCAGATACTCAAATCAGTCTCGAAAATAAATGACGTCGTGTTGAATAGATAACGATAGTCAAAGCAGAGCTTGACAATCACGATACGTGCAAAGAAACGAAGAAAAGGACACAACAAAGAAACGACTTACTATCCAACAACCGCACCAACTCCTCCTCCTCCATGCTCGGACCCACTTTCACACCAATCGGGTTTCTAATCCCCCGGAAATACTCCACATGAGCACCCGTAAGCTGCCGCGTACGGTCTCCGATCCACAGAAAATGAGCCCCAGTGTTATAGAACGCCTTCCGCTTTCCTGAAACCAATTCAATATATGAAATGAAAAAAAAAAATAAAAGTCGCGTGGAAATTCTCATACCTGCGGAAGAGTCGAGGCTGGATGGAGGGAGCGAGACGGCAGGTGGTACGTCCATTTCACATGTCACGGCTGTTTCGTAGTCGAGCATGAGGCCTTCGTGGCTAGGAAGAGGTTTACAGATGAGCCACGTCGTATGACAACAGGCACGCATACCTGGTATAGAAATCAACCTCGCCCAACGTTCCTCTTCCGCCTCCACACTCGTAGGCATTGGCCACCCCTGCATCGACACCGATCGTACGACTAAAATCGAGGGCATCCGACAGCCCATCCACGATCGTCTCAAATTCGCGTCTGCGAATTTCAAGGGTATGAGGATGTCCCATCGGCGCACGCAAAGGAGATCCACAAACCTGAGCGAAGGAGAGCGCACATGGTTCAACGACCAATGTCTGGGATGGTGCAGCGATGCAAACCCAGAGGTCAACAAGCTCCGCAGGTAATTGAGAGTCGTGGTCGAATGGAAATACGCGCTGCGGGGGGGGGGGAGGATGAATATAGAGATGAGTTTCAGAGCCGTTGTCACATAGTACACGTTTGAAGAAGAACCTTAGTAGGCGTTCAGGATCCGGTGTGCGGTCGTTAGGATCCAATCTGTCAATGTAAAATTTTGAATTTTAGGCGTTCGTCGTTGTGATCGCGAGGTTGTTGTTGGTGACGTGTGGCGGGGACAGGTGCGTGGGTGGGTGGGAAGAACAAGTCAGATAGACGTGGCGGTGGTGACGAACAATGAAAAAACGTACCCGTTGACGTTGTCGCCCCTGCCATCGCCATCAAGATCACCAGAGGCAAAGAGACAAGTACGGGTACCACGTGTATCGACGAGAAGGGTGCAAGTGATGATGGAAAGGACAGAAAAAAAGCAAATGAACACGAGGGGCGGACACTAGTCAAAGAGTAAACGGACCTGAAACTCAAAACTTGCCGACCATCTCCGAGCTTTTCGTACGAGCTGCTCCTCGGCTTGGCGTACTGGCCCGCGATTCGCCCTATGCGCACAACAGGTAAGCGGGCGCCCCAGATAAGGACAAGAGAAAAGGAGAGGATGAGTCCGATTTTCGAGGAGATGTTTTCCTGCGATTAGAGTTAGCCTTCGCGCGAAGAAGGGGAAGAACCGACGGGAATGTGGTAATGGAGAGGGAAACATCCGTGGAGAAACGAAACTCACGCCCGTGCATGCCTCAAAGCTCTCTGCGCAATCCCCAGCATGGAGGAGGAACGCTTCGTTTCGTTGGACAAGTCCGAGCTGGTGCCGCAAGCGCTCGATCTGGATGGGTTGTAGCAGATTCAGCGGAGATCCGTGTACCTCTCGGACAAGCTCACCTCGGAAGGCGTAACAAGGGGAGGCAGTGCCTCGAGTTTCGAGAGCACTCTGGTGTATATCCGATGAGCTACGTTTCTATGAAGAAGAGCTGCTCTGACTTTGAAAGGTGTCCTTGGTCAGGGTATTCCACGTTCTGTCATGCATCAAAACAATGCCACGCAAAACAACAAACAAGGCCATTACTTACCTGCGCTATCGGTTTGTCCTTCCAGGAAATGGGCGACCATGGTGCGGACATGGTGGAAGCGATGATTTATTTCCAATCGATCCGATCCGGTTCTAAAACCCACCGACGGCAGATTCCGAACTCGCGCCGGCAAACCTCGACAATGCTCGACCAACAACCGCCACCAGCACAACCTGGTACAATTTCATCCCGCGCACATTCCACAACACGCACCGCGGACCTCGAAAACGAGGCAACCTTCCCAATTTAAAGTGCTCTATGACATTCCAGATTCACCCAGAAACACGCAATCTTGTCAATTACTCGAAAATACAAAGCCTTGATATCTAAACTCTAAAAAGACAAGCATCACGTTAACGCCAGACTTTGGCTCTATGATTCGCTGTCCTGTCCATCCACATCCTTGGTTCTAAGAATTCGAATACCATCGGCATCCTTCCGTCTTCATCCTTGCGTTTTTCGAACGAGAAGATTCATACCTCTAAAGAACGCAGCATAGAACGAATCGAATGCACTGCACTGTGCTGTATCCGTGAGGGGATCCACACAAGAATCCCCCTCTCCAAGCCGCTGCGTCCACGGTATCAGCGGCCGCGATCTCAGAATCTCGCTCTCCAGGGGAGGAAGAACGGTCGCCTCATCCAGATAGATGGGCTGTGGCAACTCCTCCTCCCCGCGAATTTACGGCACCATACATACATAGCTTGAGCAACGCATGTTATGTCCCTATCCATGCCCGAGCGTGTCCTACACTTAAGCGTAAGTATTCATTCTATCTGCGCTCGATCTCAGCCGCTGGGATTCTTTGCTCCTCGCGTTCTCGCTTTTTTTCCTTTGGGGGTGGGTTCGCTTTCCCCCTTCTTTTAGTTTCTTTAAAGTTTTTATACTTCCCCGGCGAATTCTAGGTCAGGATTGGAAGGTACGACAGGAAAATACCTATGCTCCTCGTTCGCATACTGATCCGCATACTCCGGGACTTGCGTATATATACCCCTCTCATGAATCGACCCTCCATCCCCAACTTTCCAATCGTTCGCTGGGCTACAAACTCCCTCCATCCTTTGCTTCGGGTGCCTTTATCTGCCTAGAACCTTCAGTACGAAAGGAACCCCTCGCTGACGCACAACTCTATATAATGTCCCTTGCACGCGTCATCCTCGTCACTGTCCAAGCAGTGTGCAACGGCCTCGCCTGTACACCTCCAAACCCCACCCCTCAAAACAGGAGGTACCACACCGAAGAAATGTACATCCTCCAAATCGCACCCCTCATATTCAAAGTAAGCCCTCTTCACCTCCCCTCCTCACACCCTCACCCGCCTCTCCCAGATCCACCACATCATAGCCTACATCTTCGCCCTCTTCGAAATCCTCTTCTACCTCCGCTCAATCCTCCCCTTCCCCTCCCCCCTCCCCCAACTCACCTCCCTAATCTGCACACCCCCACCCCAATCATCCCCCTCAGCCCAACCCCCCCAACTCACCCTAACCCCCTCCTTCCTCCTCGGCGTTCTCGCCGTCCTCCTCGGCACCTACATCCGCCTC
>Ga0307513_10011384_pt1 | contig 11059 bp, 9 predicted proteins | sample 15_EM_MG_FD_202174 | JGI IMG/M metagenome (GOLD analysis project Ga0307513, IMG submission 202174) | Populus trichocarpa ectomycorrhiza microbial communities from riparian zone in the Pacific Northwest, United States - 15_EM | ecosystem: Host-associated > Plants > Roots > Unclassified | place... | reverse complement strand
TCTCAAGGACGCCCGCAGCGTCCGCTGTCCGACATTGAACCCCTCGCGCCGCGAACCGTTTCCCTGGCCAACCGCGCCGCGGCGCTCAGCCCCAGGAGACGAAAATGATCCAGCCTTCGCAAATTCGCGAGCACATGGAAGTCATCGGTTCGGACGGCGGTCATGTCGGCCGGGTCGACCACATCAAGGGCGACGAGATCGAACTGGCCAAGCTCGACCTTGGCGGCGGCCTCAAGCACCACCTGATCCCGTTGAGCTGGGTCGACGACATCGAGGACGACAAGGTGCGCCTCAACATGACCCAGGATGCGGCCAAGGCCTCCTGGCGCGACAAGCACTGACCCGCCCCTTGAACGACCGCAGACGGCCCGGAGTGATCCGGGCCGTTTTCGCGCCGACTATTTCACCGCCGCGCAGAAGCGCTGGATGCGCGAGCAGGCTTCCTCCAGCACCGCGTTGGAGGTCGCGTAGCTGATGCGGAAGAAGGGCGAGAGGCCGAACGCCCCGCCGTGGACAACGGCCACGCCCTCGGTGTCCAGGAGTTCGGTGGCGAAGTCGGCGTCCGAGGCGATGGTCTTGCCGCTGGGGGCGGTCTTGCCGATCAGGCCCTGGGCCGACGGATAGACGTAGAACGCCCCCTCCGGCGTCGGGCAATGCAGGCCGCGCGCCTGGTTCAGCATCGAGACCACCAGGTCGCGCCGTCCCTGGAACAGCTTGGCGTTGGGCTTGATGAAATCCTGCGGGCCGTTCAGCGCCTCCACCGCCGCCCACTGCGAGATCGAGCAGGGGTTGGAGGTGGTCTGGCTCATCACCTTGCGCATCAGGTTGATCAGCGGCTCGGGCCCGGCCGCATAGCCGATCCGCCAGCCGGTCATGGCATAGGCCTTGGACACCCCGTTCATGGTCAGGGTGCGGTCGTAGAGGGCCGGCTCCACCTGGGCGATGGTCCAGAATTCGAAGTCGTCGAACACCAGGTGCTCGTACATGTCGTCGGTGAGGATCCACACGTGCGGGTGGCGCAGCATCACGTCGGCGATCTCGCGCAGTTCGGCCTTGGTGTAGGCCGCGCCCGAGGGGTTCGAAGGCGAGTTGAGCAGCACCCAGCGCGTGCGGGGCGTGATCGCCGCCTCGAGATCGGCGGCCTGCACCTTGAAGCCATGCTCGGCGCTGGTCGGCACGAACCTCGGTTCGCCACCGGCCAGCAGCACCATGTCGGGATAGCTCACCCAGTACGGGGCGGGGATGACGACCTCGTCGCCCGGGTTCAGGGTGGCGACCATGGCGTTGTAGATGACGGGCTTGCCGCCCGGCGAGACGTTCACCTGGCTGGCCTTGTAGGTCAGGCCGTTCTCGCGCGCGAACTTGGCGACGATGGCGTCCTTCAGCTCCGGGAGGCCGTCGACGTTGGTGTACTTGGTCTTGCCGTCGGCGATCGCCTTGACGGCGGCTGCCTTGATGTTGTCGGGGGTGTCGAAGTCCGGCTCGCCGGCGGCGAGGCCGATGATGTCGCGGCCCTGGGCCTTCAGCTCACGCGCTTTCTGGTCGGCCGCGAGGGTGGCGGACGGCTTGACGCGGGACAGGGCGGCGGATTGCAGCGACATGACGGACCTTGGCTCCAGTCTTAAGGTGGCGGCGCGGGTATAGGCCAAGCCATGGGCGCGGAAAACCCAGGACGCGGCGGGAAGCGCGCTTCGTGACGGTCGTTTGCCGAAAGGCCACAGGCGGGCTAGGTTGCCGCTGTTCGTGTGACTGGCGAGATCGGGTGGGTTGAACCACCGTGGAGCGCGGACGTCATCGGCCGCTCGCCTGGGCGATCGGGGTTACCCCCCGGTCCAACGCTTCCCGAGAGGAGCCGCCCATGGACGTTCACCGCAGTCAGCTTGAGGCCTACGACCCCGAGATCTTCGCCGAGATCGCCGGCGAAGAGCGCCGTCAGAGAGACGGGGTCGAGATGATCCCGTCGGAAAACTACACCTACCCCGAAGTGCTGGCCGCGCTGGGCTCGGTGCTGACCAACAAGTACTCCGAGGGCTATCCGGGCCGGCGCTACTACGGCGGCCAGGAACACACCGACGCCATCGAACGCCTGGCCCGCAACCGCGCCAAGGCCCTGTTCGGCGCCGAGCACGCCAACGTCCAGCCGCTATCCGGCTCGCCCATGAACCAAGCGGCCTATTTCGCGGTGATGGCCCCCGGGGACACGGTGCTGGCCATGGACCTGAGCCACGGCGGCCACCTGACCCATGGGGCGCCGGTCTCGCACATGGGCAAGGTGTTCAACTTCGTCCGCTACAAGACCGAGGCCGCCCAGGGCGGGGCCATCGACTTCGACGCCATGCTGAAGATCGCCAAGGACGTGCGGCCCAAGATCGTGCTGGCCGGCTACACCTCCTATCCGCGCGACTACGACTATGCCGGCTTCCGCAAGGTGGCCGACGAGGTGGGGGCGATCGCCATGGCCGACATCGCCCACACCGGCGGGCTGGTGGCCGCCGGCGTGATGCGAAATCCCTTCGACGCCGGCTTCGATATCGTCACCACCACCACCCACAAGACCCTGCGGGGACCCAGGGGCGGGATGATCCTGTCGCGCAAGTCGCTGGCCAAGGTGCTGGACGCCTCGGTGTTTCCCGGACTGCAGGGCGGGCCGCACATGAACAACATCGCCGGGGCGGCGATCACCTTCAAAAAGGCCGCCGAGCCCGAGTTCAAGGTTCACGCCCGACAGGTGCTGGACAACGCCAAGGCCCTGGCCCGCGGGCTGACGGACGAAGGCGTGATCCTGGTCACCGGCGGCACGGACAACCACATGATGGTCATCGATACCGTGGCGAGTTTCGGCCTGGACGGCCGCGAGGCCGAGGAGGCGCTGGACCGGATCGGGATCGCCACGAACAAGCAGGTGATCCCCGACGATCCGCGCCCGGCGCTGCGGCCCAGCGGCGTGCGGCTGGGGACGCCGGCCTGCACCACGCGAGGGATGACGGTCGAGGACATGGGACGGCTCGCCCGCTGGATGGTCCAGACCCTGCGTGACCCGCACGACGCTGCGGCGACCGAGCACACGCGCGGCGAGGTGCGGGAGCTTTGCCGGCGCCATCCCGTCCCTGGGATCGCTTGACCCTCCCGTTGCGATAGGCGACGGGAGCGGCCATGCATCGCCTCCTGGCCTTCGTGACCAATATGGACGCCCGGGCCTGGCGGGCTCTGGCCGTCTCCTTCGTGCTGTTTGGCGGGGTGGGGCTGGTCTTCCTGTTCGGGGCCCAGGTGCTGGGCTTCTCCGGCGAGGCGACGGTGGAGCGCTGGCTGGGCTTCGCGGCCAACGGGCCCTGGGGCCTGCCGGTGGCCGTCGGCGCGTTCGCCCTACTGGCCTTCGTCGGCGTGCCGCAGTTCATGCTGATCGCCGCGGCGGTGGTGGCCTTCGGGCCGGTCACCGGCTTCGCCTATAGCTGGATCGGCACCCTGGCGTCGGCGGTGGTGGGCTTTTTCCTGGGGCGGTTCGCCGGCGCGCGGGTGCTGCAGAGTTTCTCCGGCGAGGGGGTGCAGAAGTTCATGGGCCTGGTCGGCCGCAACGGCTTCCTGGCCAGCCTGATCGTGCGGCTGGTGCCGTCCGCGCCCTTCATCGTCGTCAACATGGCCGCCGGCGTGACGCCGATGCGGCTGCGGGACTTCGTGGCCGGCACGGCGATCGGGATCATCCCCAAGATCGTGCTGACCGCCTTCGCCGGCAATTCCATCGTCCAGGTGCTGAAGGGGCAGGGCGGGGCCCATGTGGCCTGGCTGGTGCTGATCGTGCTGATCTGGCTGGTGATCGGCTGGTTCGCGCGGCGCTGGCTGCGGGCCAGGGAGGACGCGGCGCCCTAGAGGAAGGTTCTTGCCGAGGAGGCGGAAAGGGGCGGTTTTCCCGCAAGACTCTTGCGGTTCAGGCCCCGATTCTGTAGATGAAGACCCATGCGTATGCGCCACGCCAGCCTGCTTCTGCTCGACCTGGGGCTTAGCCGCCCCTGGGCGCCCCTCTAGGCTGCGCGACTTCGCGGCCGGGCGCACAGGGGATTAACCCGCCGCCCGATCGAACAACACTCCGCGAAGAGACATGGCCATGAACGCCCCCGTATCCGATTCCGCCCCGACCGCCGCCGTCCGATCCGATCGTGACCGCGTCATCGTGTTCGACACCACCATGCGCGACGGCGAGCAGTCGCCCGGCGCCTCGATGTCGCTGGATGAGAAGCTGGAACTCGCCAAGATCCTGGAGGAGATGCGCGTCGACGTGATCGAGGCGGGTTTTCCCATCGCCTCCAACGGCGACTTCGAGGCCGTGCGACAGATCGCCGAGATCGTCACCGAAAGCACCGTCTGCGGCCTGGCCCGCGCCAGCATGGGCGATATCGACCGTTGCGCCGAGGCGATCCGCAAGGCCAAACGCGGCCGCATCCACACCTTCATCTCCACCAGCCCCGTCCACATGAAGTGGAAGCTGCAGATGGAGCCCGAGGCCGTGCTGGACATGGTCGCCCGATCGGTCGGCCACGCCCGCAACCTGTGCGGCGACGTGGAATGGTCGGCCGAGGACGCCACCCGCACCGAGCGCGACTTCCTGCGCCGCTGCGTCGAGGCCGCGATCAAGGCGGGCGCGACGACGATCAACATCCCCGACACCGTGGGCTACACCTATCCGTCGGAGTACGCGGAGATCTTCCGCGACCTGATCGCCAATGTGCCGGGCGCCGACGGGGTGATCTTTTCCACCCACTGCCACAACGACCTGGGCCTGGCGGTGGCCAACAGCCTGGCCGGCGTCGAAGGCGGGGCGCGCCAGGTCGAGGTGGCGGTCAACGGCATCGGCGAGCGGGCCGGCAACGCGGCGCTGGAAGAGATCGTCATGGCGCTGAAGGTGCGCGGCGACCGGCTGCCCTACCACACCGGCGTCGAGACCCAGCACATCACCCGGGCCAGCCGCTATGTCTCGGCGATCACCGGCTTTCCCGTGCAGTTCAACAAGGCGATCGTCGGCAAGAACGCCTTCGCCCACGAAAGCGGCATCCACCAGGACGGGATGCTGAAGAACGCCGAGACCTACGAGATCATGCGGCCCGAGGACGTGGGGCAGGGCGCCACCAACCTGGTGATGGGCAAGCATTCGGGCCGGCATGCGTTCCGCGAGAAGCTGAAGGCCCTGGGCTACGAACTGGGCCAGAACGCGCTGAACGAGGCCTTCCAGCGGTTCAAGGACCTGGCCGACAAGAAGAAGCACGTCTTCGACGACGACATCGTCGCCCTGGTGGACGACGCCCTGGCGTCGGGCGCCGATCGCATCCAGGTCAAGCACCTGCGCGTCGTGGCGGGCACCGAGGGCCCGCAGGAAGCGACCCTGACCGTGGTCGTCGACGGCGAGGAACGGTCGGCCGCAGCGACCGGCGACGGTCCCGTCGATGCGGTGTTCAACGCCATCCACGAGGTGGTGCCGCACACGGCCGTCCTGCGCCTGTTCCAGGTGCACGCGGTGACCGAGGGCACCGACGCCCAGGCCCAAGTCTCGGTCCGGCTGGAGGAGGACGGCCGCATCGCCACCGGCCAGGCGGCCGACACCGACACGCTCACGGCCTCGGCCAAGGCCTATGTCAACGCGCTCAACAACCTCTTCGCGAGGAAGGAAAAGAGCGCGCCCGACGCCAAGGTCGCCAGCGGCTTCTAGCGCTCCTATCCCGTGAACGCCGGAGCGCGCGGCGCGCGTCTCCGGCCATGAACATCGAAGGCAGGCGCCGTGCGAGCGGGGCCTGACTTCGGTCGCGCCTTGCCTGGATGACCCCCGACCATGCTCTGGATCCTACTGACGGCCGCTGCGGCGCCGCTGCAGGTCGCCCGCAACGCCATGCAGCGCGGGCTGGTGGGCGACGCGGGCCCGTGGGGCGCGACCCTGGTCCGCTTCCTGTTCGGCCTGCCGTTCTCGCTGCTGATCTTCGCCGTCGTGGCCTTGTCCACGCCCGACGCCGTGGTCCACCCGTCGGCGCGGTTCTGGATCGGCGCGAGCCTGGGCGCATTGGCGCAGGTGGGGGCCACAGCCGCCCTGCTGGCGGCCATGCACCGCTCGGGTTTCGCCGTGGCCACCTTCATGCAGCAGTCGTCGCTGCCGCTGGCGGCGGTGTTCGGGCTGGTGTTCCTGGGGGACCAGTTGAGCGCCGCCGCATGGGCGGGCGTGGCGGCCACGTCGCTTGGCCTGTCGATCCTCTCCTGGCCCAGGGCCGGCGCGGGGCGCGGCGCGCTGGCCGGCGCGGGCCTGGGCCTGGCCTCGGGGGCGGCGTTCGCCGTGGCGCTGAACGCCTATCGGCAGGCGGGGCTGGCGCTGGAGCCGGCGCATCCGATCTATGCGGCCACCGCCTCGGTCTGCGTCGCCCAGGCGCTGCAGTCGCTGGTGCTGACCTCGGTCCTGGCGGTTCTGCGGCCGCAGGCGTTGCGGGCCGTGGCGAGGTCGTGGAGGCCTTCGCTGGCGGCGGGCTTCTTCGGCGCGGCGGCGTCGGCCTGCTGGTTCGTGGCCCTGGCCCTGGCGCCCGCCGGGCCGGTGCGGGCGGTGGGGATCGTCGAGGCGCCGATCGCCGCCGCCGCCGGGCGGAGGTTCTTCCGTGAGCGGCTGAGTTTGCGGCAGACGGCCGGCGGGCTGATCACCGCTCTCGGGGTTGTGATGACGGCGCTGGGCCTAGGGTGACCGCCCCGGTCAGTCCGGCGTCCGTCCACAGGCTTGGCGGCGGGTGTTGGGGCCTGAGTCCACCATAAGTTTCAGCGGGTTCCCCCGGCGATCGGGACCAGATCGCGCACCGCGTGCGCGACCCGACAACACACCCCTCTGAATAAGCCTTGAAATCGACTTGCGACCGGGGCACACGAAGCCAGTCCTGCAAGCGGAGGCTGGAGCAGCCAGGCGCCTTTGATTCGAGGCGCTTTGTGCGGCGGCGCTGGTTCCGCGGACCCGCTCTCAAGTCCCCTCTTCGTTCAGGGCCCTGCATGTTCTCGTCCCTCTTCGGCGCTATCTCCAACGATATCGCCATCGACCTCGGCACCGCCAACACCCTCATCTACATGAAGGGCAAGGGCATCGTGCTGAACGAACCTTCGGTGGTCGCGCTGCGTAATGTCGGCGGTCGCAAGGTGGTCCACGCCGTCGGCATCGAAGCCAAGCAGATGCTGGGCCGCACGCCGGGCCACATGGAGGCGATCCGCCCCATGCGCGACGGCGTGATCGCCGACTTCGAAGTCGCCGAGGAGATGATCAAGTATTTCATCCGCAAGGTTCACAACCGTAAGGGCTTCGTGAACCCCAAGGTCATCGTCTGCGTGCCGTCGGGCGCCACCGCCGTCGAACGGCGCGCCATCAACGACAGCTGCCTGAACGCCGGCGGCCGCCGCGTGGGCCTGATCGACGAGCCGATGGCCGCGGCGATCGGCGCGGGCCTGCCCATCCACGAGCCGACCGGCTCGATGGTCGTCGACATCGGCGGCGGCACCACCGAGGTGGCCGTGCTGTCGCTGTCCGGCATTGTCTATTCGCGTTCGGTCCGCGTCGGCGGCGACAAGATGGACGAGGCGATCATCAGCTACATGCGCCGCAACCATAACCTGCTGATCGGCGAGACCACCGCCGAACGAATCAAGAAGGAAATCGGCACCGCGCGCGCGCCCTCCGACGGCGAGGGCCTGTCGATCGAGGTCAAGGGCCGCGACCTGATGCAGGGCGTGCCGCGCGAGGTCCGGATCAGCGAGAAGCAGGCGTCGGACGCCCTGTCCGAGCCTGTCGGCCAGATCGTCGACGCCGTGAAGATGGCGCTGGAAGCCACCCCGCCGGAACTGGCCAGCGACATCGCCGACAAGGGCATCATGCTGACCGGCGGCGGCGCGCTGCTCCGCGGCCTGGACGCCGAGATCCGCGATCATACCGGCCTGCCGGTGACCGTCGCCGACGACCCGCTTTCCTGCGTGGCCCTGGGGTGCGGCAAGGTGCTCGAACATCCGAAGTGGATGAAGGGCGTACTTGAGTCCACCCTGGCCTAGAGCCGACGAATCACGTCGGCGTAGGACGGGCGGGGGCTCCCGTTCAGAGACCCTTGGAGGCGGCCTCAAGTGTCCTTACGGGACAGTTCGATTGGCGATCTGAAGGTCCCATTGACCTGGGCGGCGGCGGTGGCGCTCGTCGTGGCGATCCTGGTCGCGATCACCCTGCTGTTGACCGACCGGCGCGAGACGTTCCGCTCCGAGGCCTACGGCGTCACCCGCCAGGTCACCGACCGCGTGGCGGCCCCGGTGGGCGGGGTGCTGGCGACGCCCGGCCGCTGGGTCGGCCAGGGCGTGGCTTCTGTCCGCGGCTATTTCTTCGCCGTGGCCGAGAACCGCCAGCTGAAGGCCGAGCTCAAGGAGGCCTACCAGTGGCGTGACGTGGCGATCGCGCTGCGCGACACCAACGACCGCTACAAGACCCTGCTGGGCCTGCGGACCGACCCGCCGATCCCGATGGTGGCGGCCCGCGTGGTGACCGATTCGCGCGGACCGTTCGCCAACAGCCGGCTGGCCAACGCCGGCAAGGAAAAGGGCGTCAAGGACGGCAACCCGGTGATGAGCGAGAACGGCCTGGTGGGCCGGGTGATCGGCGTCACCACCGGGGCGAGCCGGATTCTGCTGCTCACCGACATCGCCTCGCGGGTGCCGGTGATGATCGACCGGACCAATGCGCGGGCGATCCTGACCGGCGATGGCGGGCCCAATCCGCAGCTGGGCTACCTGCGCGGCCAGGATCCGGTGAAGGAGGGTGACCGCATCCTCACCTCCGGCGACGGCGGACTGATGCCGCGCGGCCTGCCCGTCGGGACGGCGACCCAGGGCCTGGATGGCCGTTGGCGGGTGGAGCTGGCCTCCGACTCCGCGCCCATCGACTATGTCCGCATCCTGCTGTTCCAGGACTTCGCGCAGCTGGTGAACGAGGCCGAGCTCAACCAGATGACCGCGCCGCCGCCCGCCGGGGGGCCTCCGGTCCTGGCCGCGCCCGCCGCGACAACGCCTGCGCCTACAACTGCGACCCCGAAGCCCGCCGCCAAGCCGTCGGCGGCTGCCGCGCCGAAGCCGACCGGCCCGACGGCGCCCAAGCCGCCCTCCGCCACCCCGTCCCAGGCCGCCGCCCGCCCGCCGCCGCCGCCCGCCGCGGCCCAGCCGCCCACGCCAGCCGAAGACCCGCCGCTATGAGCGCATCGGCCCGCGGCCTCGATCCCTGGAGCTGGCTGGGCTGGCCGCTGCTCGTGGCCGTGGGGCTGACGACGGTGTTCGCCATCCCCATGCGGCTTTGGGGCCTGCGCCTGCCCGAGCCGGTGTTCCCCCTGATGCTGGCCTACGCCTGGGCGGTGATCCGGCCCTCGATGCTCGCACCGTTCGGTCTGCTGCTGATGGGCCTCTACCTGGACCTGCTCTGGGGCTCGCGGCTGGGGCTGTGGGCCGTGGGCCTGCTGGTCGCCTACGGCTTTGTCCTGGGCACCCGGGCGATGATGGCGGGCCAGAGCAAGCCGATGATGTGGGCCTGGTACGGCGCGGCCCTGGCGGTCGGCATGGGTACGGTGTTCCTGTGCGTCATGCTGCAGGTGAACGAGACGCCGAACCTGATCGCGGTGGCCTGGCAATACCTCGCCACAATCGTACTCTATCCGTTTGCGGGTCGGCTCATCGACCGGTTCGAAGACGCCGATGTGAGATTCCGGTAGGGGCGCCGGGGGATGGTTCAGCCGGCCATATTCTTTTCCGAGGTGAACGAGCGGCAGAGTGTGTTCCACCGCCGGACGTTCCTGATGGGCGCCTTCGCAAGCGTGGGCTTGGCCGCGTTGGGCGGGCGGCTGGCGCATCTGCAGCTGGTCGAAGCGCAGCGATATCAGAAGCTTTCGGCCGGCAACCAGTTCAACTTCAAGCTGGCGCCGCCGCCGCGCGGGCTGATCGTCGATCGCAACGGCGCGATCCTGGCCTCGAACCGCCCCAACTTCCGGCTGCTGGTGCAGAAGGACAAGGGGCTCGACGCGGAGGGGACTCTGCACACGCTGGCCGAGTTCGTGCCCCTGGACGATATCCGCCAGCGCCGGCTGCTCAAGGAGATCGACCGCAGCCCCCGGCGGGTGCCGGTGTCGGTGATGGAGGACATGAGCTGGGAGCAGTTCAGCGCCATCAACATCCGGGCGCCGGAACTGCCGGGCGTGACGGCCGACATGGGCGAGGTGCGGGTCTATCCCCATGGCGGGGCGTTCGCCCACGTGATCGGCTACGTAGCCAAGGTCAACAAGGAGGATCTGACGCCCACCGGGCCGAATTCCGACCCCATCCTGCTGAACCCCGGTTTCCGCATCGGCAGGCAGGGGGTGGAAAAGTCCTTCGACCTGGACCTGCGCGGCAAGCCCGGCGCGCGCAAGGTCGAGGTGGACGCCAACGGCCGCGAGGTCCGCCAGGACAGCGACGGGGACATCCCCGCCACCCCGGGCAAGAAGATCCAGCTGACCCTCGACGTGGACATCCAGAACCGGGCGATGGAGGTGTTCGGCGAGGAGAGCGGCGCAGCCGTGATGATGGACTGCCGCTCCGGCGACATCCTGTGCCTGTTCTCCGGCCCCAGCTTCGACGCCAACCGCTTCGTGCGCGGCCTGACCGGGGCGGAGTACCGGGCGCTGAACAGCTATGAGCGCAAGCCGCTGTTCAACAAGGCGCTGACCGCGACCTATCCGCCGGGCTCGACCTTCAAGACCATGGTGGCGCTGGCGGCGCTGGAGGTGGGGATCGACCCGGCCCAGACACACGTCTGCAACGGCGCATGGCCCTGGGGCGGCCGGGTCTGGCACTGCGACGCCCACCACGGCGTGCAGGACATGAAGAGCGCCATCGCCACCTCATGCGACATCTTCTTCTACCAGACGGCGCTGGCCGTGGGCCCAGACAAGATCGCCGAGGTGGCGCGCAAGTTCGGCCTGGGCGAGATCTTCGACATCGGCATCCCAGGCCAGAAGCCGGGCCTGGTGCCGGACAAGGCCTACAAGCGCCGGACCTTCAA
>Ga0307513_10011383_pt1 | contig 11059 bp, 10 predicted proteins | sample 15_EM_MG_FD_202174 | JGI IMG/M metagenome (GOLD analysis project Ga0307513, IMG submission 202174) | Populus trichocarpa ectomycorrhiza microbial communities from riparian zone in the Pacific Northwest, United States - 15_EM | ecosystem: Host-associated > Plants > Roots > Unclassified | place... | reverse complement strand
GTACTCGGGTAGGGTCAAAAAGGTCGGAAAACTTTCGGTGGCGAGACAAGGATTAGACCTGTTGATCATTGTTGATCATGGAGGGTGGGTGGAAAGGGGAGGACTGTTACATGATGCCATTAATCTGGAGAAGTTGAGCACAGTAATTGTCCGTCCTGCATCCTGCATGTATTTGTGTACTGCGAATTCTATTGAGATTGTAGAGGGAAACTCTGAGACAAAAGGAGGAAAAGGAAGCAGGGCTTTTGGAACACCAGTAGTCCTTCTAAGAGACCCAAATAAATGAATAGATTGAACTGCATACTGGCAATTTCATCATCTTTATAGTGATGTACAGGTGCCAGACATCAACACCTTCGATCCGGATTTCTGGTGTCCCCCAGGGCAAGAATTTTTCCACTGAAGCAACCGGTCTCCTAACTACCCCACCCGACCCTGCCGATCTTTTTTTCCGACCTTTATGACCCTACCCGAGTACGGTACGGTTTGGTCAGGGAAAGGGCAAGGGAATGCCCGCTCCAAGAGCGTTCCACAGATCTCATCTGGATAAAATGAAAAGAAAGGGAAAAAAAAACAAAAATTGGGAAAAAAGGAATGAAGAAGAGGAAAAACAACTTCCGGAACGGAAAATCTTGGAAGATCCCCTCTGGGCTTTGAGGTTGTTTTCCTCGGTTATTTTTTTTCGTTTTATTCTTTTATTATTGCAACCCCCCCCCCCTCTAACCCCTTCGGTAGAGTCCGGCCAATCAAAGCTTTTTTCTTTCTCGGGAGACTGACAGTTGTTAATAGTTTGTGCGCTTATAGGTTTCAATAAATCGCCCATCCTGTACTTCGCACAAAGCATCTTTTCCTTTTTCATTCTCAAGTAATACCGTGTGGATATAGTTGCTATAAAGGCTCCTGCAGAAGGATAATTAGTAACAATGAAAGTCTTGGCACTCTAGCAATAGCACCGTCGTAGTAATCCTGCGGAAGGGAACCAAAGCAATTACTGCACGAGCGGGTTCCCCCGCGGCCGCCATCCCCTTTGCACAAAAAAGGGAAAAAAATAAAAAAATAAAACGCCCCTTCGCTTCCCTCTTTAAAATCATCTCCAGGAACAAAAAACAAACCAAGCCAGCCAGCCAAACCCGCGCCTCCAACCAGATTCCTCTGATACCTGCGCAACACCAACCACGTGTTGGACCACGTTTTTTTATTTCCTTTTGGCTTCCTTTCCCACCACCGCCACCAACCCCCCCCCCTTATTTGCGGTTGGGCCCGACCTCGGGACCGTTCCGATTCTCGGAAGGTAACTCGCTAATCGAAGCAGGGACAACCTTTCCGCTCTGAATAGGGAACCAAAAAAAAAAGTGAAGCGCGCAAGAAATCCATTCCTTTCCCCCCCCTCCCGCCTCCCGCTGCCCCCCTCACCCCTCCCCTTCCCTCCTTCTGGCATTTCGAAAACAGAGTTCAGCGCCGGGGATAAGGTGCGTGAAAGATATACAACCGAACAAGGATTCGCCCCTTCGGCGTCCCCGAAGGGTCGAGATTTCTGGGTCGTGTTTTGTGGTACCCAGTGATGTACCCCGACAAAGGGGGATACATTGGGGGCGGTGATGGTGACGGGTGGGTTGGGTGCCTTCCTTTTTGGACTTTATTTTTGGCTGCGCCCGCCGTTGGCGAGTTCCACTGATTTGGATTTCCCGCTTTCGAAACCGACGCTTGGGTCATCCTTTCCTTTACCCCTGTCCTGCCAGAACTCTCGCTCGCATACTCGCACTTTGAACTTGCCCGCTAGCTTCTGGCGGAGCACAAGTAGAAAGAAGCAGTGATACCGTAGGAGATGGAGGGAAGGATGCTCGGGGTTGTCGAGCTGTATGTGGGCTCCCGCGTCGTGAGGGGCAACCGTTTTTGGTACGCGTATTGGTTGCTTTGCTACTGCATTTGGAATACATGGCCCAGTTGGGGTGTTGCTCTACCGAGCAGTGGAAACTTTTGCTAGAAGAGATTTAGTTGGGTTTGGGTTTGGTACCCGATTCGGTAGACAACCCTGGATCTTACGGGGTACCGGTAGTGCTGAAAAGAAGCTACGGCAATGAATAGTGATTCGCGGTGTGGGACCCTGCTGTGCTTGAGTAATTGTTGTGAGCGACAACCGAAGGTGGATGAGGACAAGAAAAAGAAAAGAAAAACAGATTCTTCTTTCCGGTATCCGCTTCTCTGTAACAATTTCTCAACGGTTGGAGATCAAGAAAGAAGGCAGAAATGGGTTTAGGCGCCTGTTCGTCAATGCTGTACTGGAGTCCAAAGCCCAGTGCTCACAAGTAACCTCACATTTCCATTCCTACATTTTGTGTTAAAAACAAGTACAGAGCACATGCATCATAACGTGCGAGTGCGAGACGCATAGCTCTCTCTCTAACCTTAGCTACCTTCGCAAAAAAGGCCGTAATTTTCGCGCGCGCCCGCACACATAAAAATAATCACCACTCTTACTGTTCTTCCTCTCCAGCCCCAGCAGAAAGACTTGTTCGCGGAGTTCCGCCTCCTCGCCTCCCCGCGTGGCACCCAAACACAAAGAGACCCACATTTATTTCATTTCGCCCGACCAAGATATTCAAAATTTTGCCCCACTATGCCAGCAGGCAAGCTACCTTGCGCACCTAAGGTTACCCTCCCAATACAGTTTACTAACCAAAAAAACGAAAAGAAAAGAAAAGAAAAGAAAAGAAAACCCTCTCTTGCTGCACGATACAGCACTCGATCGTCGCATCAGGTTACCTTCGCCCTACCCAGCCCAACAACCGGCCATCGTTTACTGCAACCAAACCCGCTCCGCTGTCCCATATCATATCCGAGCGCCTTACTACTAGTAAAGGAAAGACGCGCAGTAAGCGATCTACACTATAAGCACACCTATTATACCTACTACCCATACCGGTATCATATCACAAGGCCCAGAACGGTATTGTAGCTCCAGATATGGAATGGATCTTCAAATCGCCGTTCAATAGAATCATAGACCTCCCCCCCCTCCGCCCCGCATCGTCCCTACCCTGCCCTGCGCAAGAGTGCTCAAGTACAGCGCATCTCCGTACCGCTATCCATATCGCAACGCATCGTAACTTACGGTAGCTTAACTTAATTTACCTACCGTACCACTGTCGGAGGAAAAATAAATAAAAAGTATTGGCGAGGCGATCTGCCTTCGCCCCGCGCGCACATCGATTTGAGCAACTCTTTTGACCTACCTAATTGTGGATTTGATTTTTAAGTCGCTGTTGAGGGCAGCTCTGGTAGGTTGTAGCCCCACGGATAGATGGATGGGTGGACACAGACAACCGTTGCGAAGAAGGCCAGGCTGGGCCGGACCAGGCTAGCGAAGTAAGATGCTGTCAAAGGTTGGATGAAATACGGTAGACATCGTACTGTACATTTAGATGGGCAGCAAATAAGTGCAATAATGAGGAATTATTTGTCCCCCCCCCCCCCCCCCCGACTAGTTGAATGGAATACGTGGGGGATGGAAGTCCTGTGATTTAGCTGTTTCTTCTTCTCCAAGGTTTGTGATGGAATACTTTGGAATACATCTTTTTTTTCTGTTCGAAATTTCGGTTTGGTTTGATATTTAATTAATCTCGGAAAATAATATTATGATACATAAATTAATTATTGACTTGGGATTTTTGAACAAGGGAGGGGGGAGGGGTGGTGGGGGTGTGTTCTTTCTTTTTTTTCTCTTTTCAGGGTGGATGAGATCATCCGAAAGGGTGCTTGCTGTATGCACATATGCACGTACGGTACTGTGCAAGTAGGTAACCTAGGTGGGTATCACAAGTTAAGGAGGGTATGATATCGTAGTTGGTTTCGCTTCCTTGGCTCCCCCCCCCCGTTCGTACTTTCGGTCGGCCATTGGATCGCGGCTTATTGGAAAAATCGACTCGAGCTAACTAGCACACCCCACCACCACCACCACCATCATCGCCATCGTAGCCACTGCACCGTAAGCTAACGTCCGATGGTGAAGTGCGGAGTGAAGTTGGCCTTAGCTCCTGCGCGTGTATCAGAATTTCTCTCTTCCCCCCCCTCCTCTCTCCCTCTCTAGTCGAGTCCGCTCCATCCGATTCAATTCGGTGTCAGTTCAGTTCAGCTGGTTTTCGTCGGGTTCTTGCTCGCTCTTGTCTTGTCTTTTAATGAGGCCCGACGGGCACGTGTCACTCAGTTCATTTGCTTCGCTCACTCACCTCAACTTGGCTTGTTGATCATATGCTTGGTAGTAGTTTTACCCCCCTTGCCCCCACGGGAATTTTATTTTATTTACTGTAATATACCATAAGAACGCACGTAGGTTAGAAGAGGAAAGAAAAATCTAAAACAAATCCCCCTTCCTATCACAATTCATCACTCAATTATTCGAGGAAACACCCCCATGTTTGAACCGAACTGCTCGGAGCTTGGCTAGGAAGCCTATAGGTCGAGGAATCCGGAGTCAATCACGTTTCTTTTCCGTTCATCAGATCATTTCCAAATACGGAGTCCATGTTCGAGGGAGAAAGGAAGGGGAGAGAAAGGAAAAGAAAAAAGGACTCAGGCATCTTCACAATCAAGAAATCGATATATATACATCGTCGAGGACGGGAGGAGGCGAGAGTTAAAGGAAAAAGGAAAGAAAAAAAAAAGAGCGTTGATTATTATTCGTTTTTCGTTCACTTGTGATCAGCTGAATTACCGGGCTGTGATACTTGAGATTAACCTACGATGGTGGAGGCGGGTGGGGTGCTGTGATGAGGGGTGGGGGGGCGATATAGTGGATCTACGAGTAAAGCGGAAAATAGATAAATTAAAACTCAATTCATGATGAGTTATCCTTTTTTTCTTCCCCTTCCCTCTTCCCTCTTCCCTTCCCTCTCTCTCTTGTCTCCTTTCATTTTTGCCTTTCCACCTATTCCGGATCACGGTTGGCCGAGAGGGCTTGATGTCAAGATATCTGTTGGTCACGGGGAACATGATAATGGCAAAGGAGGATAAAAAAAGATGAAAAAAATAAAATAAAAAACAACACACACACGCACACGCACACGCACACATTTTTTATTCATTCACTTGATTTCTATCCAACTCAAAGTCCATGCATCATCACAATTTCACCTCCCCGATGTACCTCCCGATGTAGGGTATGTGGGTGAGTTAGAGCGCAGCACGCACAGTATACATCATGACGAGACAAGTAAAATCGTAGAGCAGTGTGTAATATTTCGACCTCAACGTACGGTAGGTGGGCAGGCGATACCAAGAAGGTGGGGCAGCGGGCAAACAAGCAAGCTGCGCAATGAGGTAAAGGAAGGAGAAAAAGGGGGGGAGGCAATCGAGCTTGATTCGCTTCATTGGTTTGATGACGATAGGCTCCAAGCGCAGTGCATATCGCAGCGGAAAAATAAGAAATATGAAAAGATAAATAAAGCTTCAGCCAAATCTCGGCAATCGTAATAATTTCGGGAAAGGCACATACATATCGACCGTACGAGTAGATAGGCGAGATTTCAACCACTCCACTCCATCCATCCACCACCACCCCCATTCCCCATTCCTCATAAATGACTGGCGAGAGGTTAGAGCGACACGGAGAAATCCGGAGTGGAGTGATGTATTGGAGGAAGGAAGGGGATAAACAAAAATAGACAAGAAAAAACGACGAAATCCAATTGAAGCGGCCTTGAACCTTTTCTTTTCTTTTTTTCTTTCATCCTTTCCCCAGTTTCCGTTGTCTGTGGGGAAGAGGGAAAAAGAAAACATGTGCTTGGGGGAGTCATTAACAATCTGAAAACATAAACCTTGTCTCCGTAGATAATTAGTACTCGTATGGGATCGGCAGCGATAGTTCTCCGATTTATACTGACCCCCCGAGTGGTTGCCGTGGGGAGTTGAATTGGACTCAGCTGGTTTTTGCGCTTGGTGATTTCCCTCAGGCACGGCAGCCCCCTCCATAGCCGCTTAGCAGACCGATACGGTAGACCAACTAGAGGCAATGCCCGCCATCCACTAAGGACGAGCACTTCCTTTTTGGCCTTCGTTTTCCCGCGGTGTACTAGTATTGCGTTGAGCGAGAGCGAGCGAATAGCAATTGGAGAACCAGAATGATCGCCGACCCACAGCGGCTCCATTTGGTGTCTCTGTTTGCTTTTTTTGATTTATTTCATTTTTGATATGCCCTCCTTCCCCTCCATCTACGGTAGCCATCGGGCCAGCAGGCAAGCCAACCCGGCATGACTTGACAATTGGTACGGTATTTTGGCTTAGCTTATCAGGCTTTAAGTCGACCTGGCCTTAGCTTTCCTGAACATGGTAATATCGCTATTATACTTATGACACCTATCCCTTTTCCCAGCAATTTACTGTGCAGGGCTCGAACGCATCCTATCCCTGGTTACCTTTGACCCGAGCCCTTTTTTCACTCTTGAATCCTTTACCAGTGGGCGCCAGTGCTGTATGTACTCCTAGCTTACTTGGGCTCTACGAGTACAGTAACGTATATTTTACTTTTAGCTTCTGAAAGGTCAATGCTTTGGGGAATTGCTTTTTTTCCCTTTTGCTTTCTTCTTTTCTTTTTCAATCAAACTCTCTTCCGATTTTGATCAAGTTTTGCTTTTTCCCTTTCCTTTTCTTCTCTTCTCTCTTTTTTTTTTTTTTTTGCTTTCTTTTTTGGTTGCCATCATCGGAATTGCGGCGCCTTGGCTTCATCAAACCTCAAACCGCTGCGGGTTTGATACAAACCGGTATCTAAGTTTGTGAAATCGATTACTGAGTTACTGTGCCAGTATGATACTCTCCCTCTCACCCTTTCAACCGTTTTTTTTTTCGTAATAGGGGAGGAAGGGAGGTTTAAGGTCAGCTCGGTTGGTTTGGTTTGGTGGCTCCGGTTCTTAAAATAAACATTGGACTCAGTTGAACCTTTTGCCCCCTTTGCCCCCCCTGTCCCTTCTCCCAATGAGGGGGGGGCAACTACCGCATTTTCTGGCGAGAACCGGCAGGCACTTTTTTACGTTGAAATAAGAAGCGGCTGGGGTGAAACTTACAATTGCGTCAAAATCTGGACCCTGAAGGGTTTAGTCTTGGCTATATAGGGTTAGGATATAGGGTTTTATTGCAGCTCCGAGACAGAACGAGAGTAAAAATTTTGCTTGAACGTGCTAACGCCTGACGGGCTCTCTCACCAGATGATGCGGTATTGTAGCCGTCCAGAAATTATTATTTCCTTTGGTTGGTTGACTAGAGTACTTGCGCGGTAGCGGGTTCCCATATCTACAGTCTACTGCCTAGATCCGAGCAGAAAAGGGCCAAATTTTGGTGGTGTGCAGCCCTTCGATATTGTGAGCGCTTGAATCTATCTATTTATCTATCTATCTGCCCATCTATCACAGGTGTAGTTTCCATCCTCCCGGAATAGTTTTCGGCATTGATCGGGAAGTGGGGGAATGGGATAGTGATGATATTAGAGGTCATAATCGAGCTGTCTTCCCGTTAAACTGGAAAGGGGGTGGGTTTCGCGATAGGTTGGTTTACCGTCACTTGAAAGGGGAGCTGCAGCGAGCGGCAGAGGGTGAATCTTGGAACGGGGTTGCCCCAATAGCGTAGATCGCCTTGTTCCATTCCCGTAGTTTGCTCTGTACTCTACTGTTCTTGCTTTAAAGTTAGAGCTGTATACATATGTGGAGCGGAATGTTACTTTAATTGGTGGGGGTTGCTGTATCGTTATATCGGTGCTATGGAGGGAATCGTTGGTGCCGGTGGCTGCTGTCGGCTGTGGTGGTACCACTATCAGAAGGGAATTTTTCGTTACCCAAAAATAAAGATGCTCTGGACAAACAAACAAACAAGCTACACAAGGAGGTATTTCCTCCTTGTACTTCTCCTACTGAATACCGGTACCCCTAATCGTGGGAGCCTTTTTACCTCCTTTCGATAACGGTGCCCCCTGTCCCTCTTTTCCTCTTTCGCTTACTCTCTTCCTCTCCCTCCTTGATCCCTAGGTACTCGAGTAGACTGTTAATCATCGAATATGTGCCTTCCCGTGTTCAACCAACCCCCTCCCCTCCAGGGGAGAAAAAAAAAAAGGGAAAATACGAAGTGGGAATGGTTTTTTTCGGGAGATTTATTTTCTTGTCCTTGCATCGTGCAAGTGAGTGAGTCGGGCTAGGTGAAGTGAAGTCACATAAGTGGTCTATGGTACGACCAGGAAATACCGGTATGGTATACTAATAAAACTTATGCCAATCATACACGGCTTGATAACTAGGTTTGCTTTTCCACTTCTCCCATTTTTTTCTTCTCTCCTTCTTTCTTAAGCTTTGACTGACCTGAGTGAGACATGCTATTACATGTACATGGTATATGCTACGAGTGAGTCTCGAGCCCTACTGTCTGGTATTTTGTAACTATCATACATACCACTCTGCCTGTCCTGCTTGTGGTGCGGGGCGGAGGAGAGCACTGGTATGTGCTGCGGCCTGGCTACCGACTGTCTTGCCTTGCCTTGTCTTGTATTGTCTCAAAAACGCTGCACAGTAGTTTACTGTGTTGCTGGTCAAAAATATGGGTCTTTTACCATGAACTGCTCCTCCCTCCTTCCCCTCCCTACCTCACTCCCCACACCACCAGCACCAATACCAGAAACTACCTGAGCCAACCCACCTGACGTTCACCACCTGAAAACACCTAGGGAGATCCTGACACTATTAAACCGGAAGGTACTATCACCCCCTTTCTCCCCCCTCCAAAAAAAACAAATCAGAAAACAGCTACACGTAAAACATACTGAAACAAGGCCTCACTCACAGAAAATCATTCCCCACTAATGAACGATTGTTTTCACTTTTTTCCTGCTATAATATTATTATTATAGCTAGAGCTCTATAAGATTCCATATTAGAAATCACACGCATGACCTCGGCTGGGGGGGGGGTTTCTCCCTTTTTTCTTTTTTGCTCATAAATGCATAACCTCTCACTACCTACCTACTGTGACGGTGTGTATAGTCTCCTCTCCTTCCAATCGAGTCACTTCTGAGGGGAATACAGTCTCGGCCGAGATAGTGAACGTGGCAGTTAGACAATTCAGTTCAGTCTAGTTCAGTTCGATTGAAGGAGAAGGACAAATCCTGCTCTAGTTTCATTCTTCTGCTCCACCCCCCTGCTTTAATCGTATTGTAGGGGTTGGGCCGGGCAAGCTAGTTTGGCTAGCTTGTTGGCTATCTATCGCAGTTGGCCGATCCCTAGGCAGACAGACAGACAATTCACGAACAGATATACAATTAGACAGGTATACGAGACATTCAATACAGGGATATACCATCGGACAACCTGCCAACCAGCCATACAAATACACATGCACACACACATACGTCCGGACTAACAGACGAAAAGACAGCTCATCAACTTCACGAACATGGAATAGCATATCATAACATAACAGACAACGGCCACTATCCTGTCTATCTGTCATTTAACCTCCTGTCGGAGGAAGACACACATACCCATCCATACACACCCACAGACCCCCCCTCTCGCTCGCTAAAACAAGGTCGGAAATAGACGAGAGACAGACGGACGGATGGGCCGGAGGATAGACGTATCATGCTATGATTGTGGTTGTGGTAGTTGATGGGGTCATTAGGTATCACTCGGGCTGTGATCCGAGGCATGTCAACTCACCTCTAGCTCCTGTTTCACAATTTACGTATTGGCTACTTTTGGAAAATATTAGTTCCGCTAGTCTCTCATCGTACTTGTACAGCAACCGTCCTGAAAGGGGGTGTAGGGAGAGGGGAAGGGAAAAGAAAAAACGAAAAAGAAAAAAAAAACGGCCCAGTCGTTATGGCTTGTCTTATAGTGAGTTAATTTCTAACCTGCTCCCTTCTTGAAATGCATGCATGTATGTCTGTGTATTTGTATGTCTATGTGTATGAGTAGGATATGTATGCGGGAAAGGCTACTTGGATGCGGAGATGTGTGGGAGGTTGGAGGTGCGCGAATGAATGAATGTGCGCAGTCTTTGGCAACTGGCTGAAGGAGATCTAGCTAATTAACTAACTAGCCAGTCAGCAAGCCAGCCAGCCAACCAGGTTTTGAACGGCCGATAGCACACTACACATTATCTATAAAGCAGAGAAGTCTAGACACACGAGTGGCGGAGGCGTATGACCGGGACAGAGACAAATAGGCAGCAATAGTAGATACCACCAATGGGCGCTACTACCTCCTCCTCCTCCTCCTCCTCCTCCTCCTCTCCCAGCAAGCACGATTTGTGAGTTACATTTGAAGCGGGAAACAAAAAAACAAAAAAACAAGACCCCGGGTCAACGGCGCCAGCAGTGAGGGTGTGCCGATCAGTTCTGGACCTTTTTATTTTATTTTTTTATCTTGAAAACTATTAGAACCCTACTTACCGTACTTACATACCCCCCTCTCCCCCGGACTCGTATAGGGTGCACACCGTCGCCCACCCACCCTCACGTCTCTTCACTGATATTGCAGGGATTAATTAGGGGGGGTGTAAGGATGGCGGGGAAGGTAGGGGACGAGCATTGGGAGAGGGAGAGAGCTGATTTGTTCGCTCGTCCGCCTGTCCCCCCCCGTTTGTTCGTCTTACGGTGCATAGTGCATTTCCGCTATCCCCTCCCCCCCTTCCTCCCCCTCCCCCCCGCAATATAAAAGACTGCTCGGCAATCACATAGTATCACTCGCTAGTCCTGTTGTTAACGACGATCAATTGAACCGTGTAGGTTGTGTTCTGGATGTGTATGTTTCAGTTGGCGAGGGTGCTCGTTTCCCCTACACAGTCTTTCTGACTCGCTCGCTCTATCCTGTGCCTCAATATGTCTCCCCCCCCCCCTTTCCCTCTTTGAGATATTTTTTCGGGTGTGTGGGATGGTGATCTGGGTGAAAGCCTCCAATGGTGGCTATGTGTGTCAGTTAGTGTGTGTGAACGTGATAGTTTTTTCTTTCCCTTTCTTTCTTTTTTCTTCCTTTTTTCAGTTTGGTTTGGTTTGGTTTGGAGGGGGGGGGGGTTTTTTTTTGGTCGG
>Ga0307513_10011382_pt1 | contig 11060 bp, 12 predicted proteins | sample 15_EM_MG_FD_202174 | JGI IMG/M metagenome (GOLD analysis project Ga0307513, IMG submission 202174) | Populus trichocarpa ectomycorrhiza microbial communities from riparian zone in the Pacific Northwest, United States - 15_EM | ecosystem: Host-associated > Plants > Roots > Unclassified | place... | reverse complement strand
GTATCTCGGATAGGGTACTAACCCTATTTTATAGTCTGGTTTAGATTACCTTCAAGATTTGAAATACCCTTTTGCATGTGTGGGATTGGACGTGAGCGACAGGTCACAATTTTTCGCTTTGCAACCACTGAATAACTTGTAGCATTTCGTCATCTTGAGCTGTAAGGGAAAAACAGTAATCAGCTTCGATACCAACGACCTGAACCTGATAAATTCTCGACTTGGTATATCCGATAGCGCAGAAGTTGTTTTTCACGAGCTCTGTGGAAGGGTGAATTTTTCTGTAGTCCAATACACGAAATCCACTCATCCTTCATGTTAGACCTTCGGCGCTGCTTGTAAAGCCCACTATAAAAGTGTGTTTTTTCCATTCGCCTCATCCTTATCACTAGTAACAACCTTTTAGGCCAGCAAATTCAACGCGCTTACATTGATGAGTTTGATACTAATGTGGATGATATGCCCGAGAATCAGATTGAAGAACTAGATTCGAGTGGCCCTGCCCTATCCTTGCCAACCTCAGGAAGGCCGTCACCACGGCGATTGCCCGGTAAACTACGTCCAAACGGACGTCGTCAGGAGTTGGTGTGGAAATATCCCACGGCAGAGACCGTCGTCCCTCTTAATGATATATCACACCAGTTCCAAAGCTTCCTAAACGCTTACCTGTCTTCTTCGGAACCGGCATTGAATCACCGTCGCGGCCGCTATACGGCCAGAACTGCACATCGGTGTCCGGGTTACAATCGTGTGGAAATCACATTGACTGCAGATGTTACACGGAGTGCTATTGTTTTACATTCGAGCCCCATTCCGCACGAAATATGCCCCGTTTGCGGGGAAGTTGTCAAGGATACGGAGGTTTTCAACTGCGTATGCGGTGTTGATGGTGAGTGACATGCACGCCTATCGTTTCTGAAGGTTGATCGCATCAGTAGATGATGAATCCATGCCTACTGTTCGATGTACCGGCTGTTCTGAATGGCATCATCGGCCCTGCGTTCATCTTTTGAATGTCGAACTCCTTATATTTGTCTGTGAGCGATGCCAGGTGAGTGTCAATGGGTGAGCCAGAATTCTTCAGAAAGTGACCATCCCCTTTTGTTGTGGTTTTTGAAGAAACGGAGTCTAGAGCAAGCTCGCCCTGTTCAACAGACTCACATGGAACGCCACGCCATTACCGAACAGTATTATTCCTATTTCCCACCGCGATCCACATTCTTTGGGCTATGACAGGGTTTGTCCATCGTGTCGAAGCCAGCACATTTCGACAAAGCTTCGGATCCACCACGCCGAGTCTACCATGTCGGGGATCACCGCCTTGCCACTCCTTGATGAAACCACAGCTCCTCCCCAGTCAAAGAAGCTGGAGGACCACATCCCTCGCCTACCTCTTCCGTCCCTCTCTCTTCAAGCGTGGCCTGACCCCCTGTCGACGGCTTAACAGGCCCAAATCAGTGCTCCACAGAACCTTTATTCAACAACCTTTGCGTTCTCTGTTGATAGAGACTTCGTCCGCTGAGTCCGGAATTCATCCCGATACCGATCTAAAAAGCTTTCGTTGAACCCCCAACACTCCATTGACAAGATGACGTCCGGTTGGCCGGTCCCAGTTTACGCCATCGGCATCAGCAATTGGTCGAAGCCCTCGCTTGTGACTAATGGCATACATCACACGTGTCGCAGTGGAACTCTTTCAGCTATTACTTGAGGGCATGTCAACAAAGGGCGCTTGTACCGCTCCTGCGGTTGTGAGAGGGATATTCGTTGCTATAGTTTGCTATTATTATGAAATTCAATCAGGCTATCGATCTGACCCGTCCAGTATTTGACCCCCTCACGGACGTGGTGATTTACCGACACTCTCGATCTGATGGGCGCAACGAAAAACGACTCTGGAATGCTCTAGCTATGGAACATACGACCTTTCGCAAACGAGGCCCTGGGTATAAACCTGACGTGGTGGACGAGTTAGATGGTTAAGACGTTAAAAATACCCAAGTTACTCTGGGTGGGCTTCTGCCAGATGCGTTGCCATTACGATTAAGAAGCAGGAGCGGCCCCACAGTTGGCACTACTAAAAGGCGAGAGTTGCCCCACAGTGCAAATACATCTTCCTTTCTACTCCAATACTACAAGCCGCAAATCGTACACACAGCCGCTCCCATTCAACGTCGCCCTCGGATGATGAGAACGCACCCGCTCAGCCTTGACACAAGGAAGGAGGCGCTGGTCAAGGTGAGCTTGAGGTGAGCAACCTCGCGATCATCATTCAGTCATGTGATCGCGTTTCCGACGACATCTCCAATGACGATGACAACGACGGCAATCATAGGAAGGGCTCCGCACATAGGTCGAAGTCAAGACTCAAAGGACCCGCAATCCTATACCCGCGGACTCTGACAACGAAACCCTGGACGACACCAGCGCAGGTAGGCTGAGGACGAGTTCATCAACACTGTAGGCCACAAGTTTTGCATCATCTACTACGCGCTCTGGGTTCATGAGGGCGGAGGCGGCACATACTCGAGTGTCGACGCTGACATCATTCACAAAGATTACTCAAGTAAGTACGAGCCGTCTAATATTTTCCTCAGCCCGTCCAAGCCCGGTCCCAATGGTGGTGAGTACTTAACATTCACACTCCCGCAATACATTGACGCTGTTCTTAGCTCTTCTTTGTTCTCATCCGAGGGCCAACATTAGCAAAAAGCTTGGGAACACGAGATATCATCAAAATGTTGATGGAATCGCTTGAGGAAAACACAGATGAAGACGGCGACAATGCTGAAGGGGGCAGTGGGTCGGCAAATGATTAGATCTTGTACACATATCTCTATACCTGCCCAAATTAAATACTCTTATTGCTTCGTTGTCTCCAACCGAGAATTAGAAATTAGATTACAATTGAAAGTGATATTAAGTGAATTTAAGTAATATGGCGAAATATGGTACATCTGCTTGGTTACAACCGACAATACTGATAGAGAAGTATAAGATATGGCATGCCTACTCAACACCAATCTTTCCAGTCAGTGTAGTGGTCAGTAATCATGCTGACGCCCAACTGATCACACTTATTAAACATCTTCGAAACTGGTGACCTACCCCCTCAGCTGACAGGCTTATGCCCGAATATTGGCTCATATTGGCCCACATTGGTTTTTCGTGATTTTTCCGACAGGACCCTCCGGGACTTTGCCTTGAGATTCCAAGTCGTAAATGAACCCACTGCCCATGATACGACCAATAAGTTGGTGCTGTGCAAGAAGTTGAGGAACGCCGGACAAAGCACCAAGTACTGTCGAATCCGACCATCGGGGCTGAGATAACACGGAAACTATGTTCTGTCCTCTACTAGTCACCGATGCTCAGTTATCTCTGGATCATTCTATGTCCCGCAGCTCTTGGTTTTTCGCGGCGTCCATCAGATTGAGGGTGTCGCTTTCATTTGTCGGAAGCATGACCATATCTATGAAGGCGTCAAATGACGGACGGGTCAAATCGATAGGTTTATTGAAGAGATCGAATTCGACAATCAGAGCAAATTGTAGATGCAGCTTCATGGATTTGTTCGCGATGACAATTTGCAAGAGCTTGTCCGAATTGGAATCGGATGGTTGACACGCCTTTTTGTGCTCCGGCCTGATTGAACACAGCAACGTTAAATGGAGATCCTATCGAGTCTTACCAGAAGAGTCAAGACGCTCACCAAGCATCTTTTTGGCACTGAATACAGACAGGAGTTATCATTCATTACAAGGTCAGCCACTCGACGGGAACGTTTCTCACCTGTCGCGAACAATAGAACGCCGTCTTGCACTGCGCGAAGAAAAATCGTCGTCATCCATTATTGTAGAGATATCGCCCTAAGGGAACATAAACGACGAACCCGACCACAGGTTTTTAATTCCGTGCCCGCTTTCTGACAACGACAGAACTTTACTGATGAGTGTCGCCGTTCGTGTTTAATTTCGTGACTTGATGGTCCGTAGGCAAGAGTCGGAGCGCAACGGTGTATCTTCAACAGCTACTCCATCAAAGCGTCAAGGGGAATAAAGTTAGGGGTAAGTACAAGCAATGACGTTGTCAGCCTAAGTGCTGCTCGTACTTCAAACTCCGTCCGGGAATCCCCTTGCCAGAGTCTGCACATCGACTCGGATCTACTATAATTTTCTTAGTTCACAGGTTTTGCGGAAAGACTTTGAATTTGTAGCATGAAACCCGCCATGCCTGCGTCACGGATGCGGGGAGAGGTTGGTGGTGATGAGGCTGTGATGGATCGGAAGAGGTGTCGATGATGATGATCAGACGATTATATAATCCCATCACGGGAGTTACTGTTCGTCATATAAAGACGAGTCCTATAAATAGGACTCGTAACTTTTCACTCTTGCAGGCCCGGTACGCCACGCAGAACTTCTGCGCGCACAGCGAACTGCTAAGATCCTCGAACGTGTTGGTGACGAGGCATAGCTATTGCATCTGTTCTCCTCCAATGAAAGGGAAATTGAGCTCTAGGTGCGGTTCTCGGCCCCATTACTATTTCGATACTTAGGTGAATAAGGACGCTCGAAAGAGCTCTCCGGAATTCCAAGAGGAATTCCTGAAGATATCGATGAAGTACTCGCATTGCGACCAGTTTCTCCTTGGACGTGAACCCGCGTCCTAAGCATCGGATTTCTCACTATATATAGCTTTAACTTCTACTTCTTCCCCGTCGTTCGACTCTTATTTGTCCAGAGCGAACTGGGGCAACTCCAAGACCTGAGAATATCTTCATGGCGTAATCTCTAGTGGATCTGGTAGAGCTGCTTCGAGGTTTGGAAGCACCCCAGTCGTACGACTGCCCATGCGAGTATCTCCTCTTGCTTCTAAATTCTCCGTGGCGAATTTACGAAGATGGAGGAGCAGACGACCAGTAGGGATACCGAGCCCTGCGTGAAACGGGCTACATGTACAATCATGATTTAGTACGAGACGCGGGTATAGTTCAAGGGACAACAAACTGACCCAAAGCCAAAGAATGGGATATGCACTTTGCACTGAGAAATAACGTTTAAATTAAAGATTGTATGTGGCGTTAGAAGGATTGACTCACCACAAACCCGAGATTGTTGGCAACCATAACACACGCCACCCTATATAGGAAGCGAACTTTCAATATCGCATGCACGCGTTCGTCAGCGTAATATAAAAAACTTGCAGGAAGAAGTATACGATATTCTCAGACAACAAGATGGCGGTGAGCGAGCGCCGCCCATTTATATGGACTTTGGCGGAAGAGGAGACTATCGCTTTGTACACTGCCATCCCGAATAGGATAAACTCGAAGATCGTTGCTGGGAACCACGAGGTCGGAAGCTTATGTTTTAACCAGAATTTATAACAACGGGGTTGTGGATACACACCAGGAATCCATTGAGCCCTTCGACTGTCTTGACTTAAGGGCGGACACGGTGGCGGTGGTGGTGGCCCATGCCCATGCCCGGGTGGTAGTGGCCCATGCCCAGGCGGTGGTGGTGGCCCATGCCCGGGGGGTGGTGGTAGTCCAGGGGGCGGCCCCGGGTGCCCCTGGACGGAATTGCCGTGAATCAGGATCCAGAGAAATACTGCGATAGAAATAGTGAAGAGAACGCCATTCACGAGAGCTACCTGAATGAAAAGTGATATCAGGCGAGTTCAAGTGAGCAGTTCAGTGTCAAGAACGAACTCTTTTCGAACGGTTGTATAAAATGTAAATGCGCAATTGCATTACAAACTCAACCGACCATAGAATAATTGCTCCTAGAATCCTATAGTGAGATTAGAGCGAACGAGTAGGAAAAGTCTGATGGACTCACAGGGAGCAAAGTATCACTCTCGGTGACCTATTTGTATGGATATTAATTATGTCAAATAGGACTAAGGATATGGTATAATATCGGATCTGCAGAAAACAATTCGTCACAGATGATGAAAAGAAGTTTAATACTCACCCAATAGAAGGTCAGGACACTAAATTGCAGTTTCTGTGACTGGGAGAAAGGTAAGGAACAATTCAGGTGATGGACTGCGCGTTGTCCCCTACCCAAAAATATGTAACCTGTTTTTTTTTCGCGTCGTCTGAGCATAGAATTGTTTCAAGAAGTAGATGTTAACACACCTCATCTTCTAAAGTGACAACTATATCGAAAACGTTAAATGGGAAGACAATTTTATGGAGTTTTTGTTCTCACAATAGTCATGAATGACCCACACTAGGCACGCAACTGTATATGAATGCTCGTTAACGTCGGTTCGTATATATATGATGGGGAAATACTCACCAGAGACACATGTAGGGACACTAAGAGACGAGGGGTAAGGGCCAAAGTCGTGGTCTCCTGGACCGTGATGATCCATGAATATGTTAGAGCAGAGGAAGACAGATACGAAAACGAACTTGAAAGGGTAACCTGCGTTCTTAAGAGGATCTGGTTATATGTGGCAGTTGTTCAAACGTTCATGTCATAGCTTGGCCAATTCTGTGCCTTGAATTCAATGAATTGGCTTGGGGTTTGTTTAGGGTTGCGGGCATGTACACTATTTAGTATTAGTCAAGATGTCATCAGCCTATCAGCTAGTGCGCAAGGCTAGTATCCGGATACTCCCGGATTATTCTTAATGCAGAACAGGTAAATCGGCATTAAATGAACAAGAACACCAAGAACGCCTGCTACGAGCAGTAATCGTCATGAGCGCCTATCAACCTGCTGTCGAGTTGGGACATTATTGACTGTGAAGAAAGTCCACAAGATGATCGGTTGCGGAAGACAAATCAAACGAGGCACGGAGAAACCTGTCCGCGCGGCGCGAAAGGCGGCTTAGTCATTGGTCGAGAACGACATCTCAAACGTCCCTGATGAGGACCTGGTAAAATTTTAGTGACAGCTAACGGCAAAATGCGGCCCCTTAAGGGTGTGTGTGGAAAATAGCGGATACCGGATAGCGAATATTATGTAATTAGTGATTAACCGTGATCACCATTGTTGATCTCGCTGTCCACCCTCCCACAACATCCCTCTAGACTCAACGAACGTGGCAGGACGCGCTACAAGGTAGGTAATTCATTTACAACACCTGATATACGTGTGTTAGACTCTTTCACTCTTTTTAGGTCCCTCCACACCCAAATTCACCTGGCCTCTCCCCTCCAGTGAGGGATGTAGGCCACACTGCGACATCGATGGATTTCAGGAGGGCATATCAGTTGGGGCAGGTAGGAAATGTGAGGGGAGGCCCATGGTGTGGGGGACCTGCAAGGTGTGCGAGGAGGCAAGCCATAATCGCTTCGCCTCCCTTTCCCTACCTTCCCAGCTACCTACTACCATTGAAAACACGTTAGGACACACACCTCCCTCTCAAGCGCCCCGCCGACCTCCCTCGCATGCAAGGGCGATTCGGAGGTCGACCGCTATTGCATTTTGCCACCGTTTCTGCGCCCTCGTGTGCAAAAGCGGGCCGGAGGTGGATTTCCGCTTCCTCTACCTCCCTTGCGAAATTCTCCTCGCATTTCAATGGTGCTCTCTCCCTCCCTTACCTCCCTCGCATGAAAAAGCGAGCCGGAGGTGGTCTTTTCTTGGTGCCGCCCCCTCCTGAGCTCCATCTTCCTCGCTTGCAAAGTGGGACTCCTGCCCACTCCACCTCCCTCGCGTGCAAAAGTGAGCCGGGGGTGGATTTTTAGCGCATTTCGACGCCGTTGCCGCGTCTTCCACCTCCCTCACATGCAAGACGAGCCGGAGGAACATGGCTGTTTGTGCCACCACCTCCCTCGCATGCAACAGCGAGCTAGAGGTGGTTTTTATACGGTATTTCAACGCGGTCAGCGCCACCTCCCCCGCATGCAACAGCGAGCCAGAGGTGGTTTTTATATGGTGTTTCGATGCCGTTCGCGCCACTCTTGACGACGTGTCAGTGCCCACAACCTGGCACACTACCACACAACGAGAGCACAACCAGCCCCTCCCACACCAATACCACCGCCAACACCAGCGCAAGTGTGCTCAAGGGCCTGGACGAGTAGTGCCAAAGCTCATCAATGCATCACAAATGCGAACACCGGTGCCCCACCGTGTCGTAAACCCGATACTGTGCTGCTGCATTGTTGACGCCCTCGATTCGACACTTGACAAGGGACGTAGAATTGCCAGACCACCCATCCTAACCTCGCAATACTGCATGGCAGTGTCAATTGACACCTGCTTCGCTGTTGTGAGGTGTTTTGGAGGGTGAACTCGCGTGGGTTGGGGTATGTTAGCCGTGAGGCGCGTCACTCATTTATGCACTCTGTAGACAGTACCACGCCAGCATTGGGCTAATGCTGTGCCTCCAGATGACAGCAATATATTAGGACCCTGCTCCACGACAACACAACATTCCCCTACAATGCGCCCCAGCCACGGCAGTTCTGTGATAAGGTGGTGTGCCACATCATTGTTTCTGCCTCACTACATCGAGTCAACGCCAACTCATGGACTCGACCAGGGCCACTATGTTCAAATCCGACCTTCCTCGCCCTTACAACCTGCGGAAACAACGAGTGGAAACAACGAACAGACCTGTGCCGCTATCAATGGTAGCTATGTCTGTTCAACTCAATGAGTCGCCGTCTCAATCATGTGAACCAGAATATGTACCTTCATAACCTCATAGCGCAGCACGGTGGTGTCAATTGATACATGCATTACTGTTGTGAGGTTTTCTGGTCAGTTTTGGAGTCTTACCCACTCACGGTTGGTGTACCATGTTCAACCACTATTTGTCGGTATTCGCCAGCTCCTCTGGGGGCAGATTTTTCATTGGCTACAATCTCAAATGACATTTCAATTCTTTTAAATACATATATTATTTTTTGATAAAAATGTACACTCATGAAATATTCCAGTTGGGTCAGAATGAAATTGGATTTAAAAGTAGTGGGGATACACGAAGTAGTAGTGGAAAACCGAGCTGCAGGAGAAGAAAAAATGCACAGGATCCATCATGATGAGGCCTAATCATGATCCATCAATGATGGACCATAATCTAGGCAAGTATCTGACCAATAAGATAATTCGTGGCTTCACAATCCATCAATTAAGTCAGTTCGGAAGGTGTCTAAGCGAGTATTTTGTTTGATGAACCGCACTATCTGTGCATTTTCTTGGTGTATATACTTGGGAAGCTCTGGGCGATGCTTGAGCTTGCATCTTGTGGGAAGCTGACCCATTGTAAGTACTCTATTCAAAGCTTGTAGTAAAGGAGTTCAATACCTTCTTTCCTCCCTCCCCTCTTTCCCTTTTTGGAATTTAATTTCTTTTTAATTTAATTTAATCCCACATACACCAGTATCTGGCCCAAAATGCTAGGCCACTTGTAAAACTTTCGTCAAATGGAGCATATTTGGTACAAACAACCATTTTTGGTAAAGCATGGTGGTTTGACGTTGGCAAGAGGGGTCACTGCGCAGCTGTAGTTGGCGTCTGCATGTAAGAATACTATCAACGCTGTACATAATACAATATTGCAATAATATAATTGTAGGAGAAGATGAAGAGGAGCAAAAGAGGAGACAAGTAAGGCGATGACTAATTGTACTATACCACCATCTTCACTAAAAATGGTTGGTTGCCTTGGTTGCGCCCCACTTGACGAAGTGGCCTAGCATTTTGCCGTTAGCTTCAAGTTCAATGGTAAAACTTGTGAACTCAAATCATGGGATACATACTACGGAGTCGTCGCGATTCGGCCCCATAACAACCCATATTACCGCATTTCTATGGAGAGCCTGACTATCAAGCATCCGAAACGGTGATTGGCGAGAGTGAGTGGGTGATGGGCATCAAAGATGACGCATGAAGTGATGGTGCAGGGCTTGAGGACCTCGAACACCCGCCTTAGGTTCCCACTCCAGCGTGCAAAACAGATGCGACAGCACCAGAGTGTGATCAACAACGCCACCATTGATGGCAACATTTCGGGTGATGTCCAGATGGTGAGCTTGGTAGTCAGGCTTTCCATACATTCCAGCACCATTCCTCTCATAAGATGAGTTGTATGTTGGGCTGCGGGTAGAGAAAATGGGGGTATTGGAAGACTAGAGGCGGCAGGATGAGGGCAGGAGCGGCATAGTGTGAGAGCGATGAAGGGGGAGACGTGTACCTCCATTCCATCGCCACAAGATCATTATCGTCGCAGGGTTGCAGTGACAATGATTCTCGAGGCCGAGTTGGCGGCTGACTTGTGGCATAAGTTGCTTGGTCTACAATCAGGCATAAATGAGAGGAGAAGGGAGGATTCGGAGGGACGTTAGCTCATAATCGAAGCAAATTTCAGTCGTATACAGAACATAAAAATGACACTGGGAGCAGGCACACAGCGGGTGCACACACGAAGTGAGGCCTTGAGGTGGTGGTGGTAGCAAAAATAGGAAGTATCCAAAGGAGAGGTGCAAGGAGAAGCTAAAATGAGAGAGCAGAGGGGTGGGGCCCTTGAAGATCGCCACCGTCTCCTCCATTTCTGTGGCCATGGCCCGGATACCCAAAGTTGGCGAATAATAGTATGAGCAAAGACGAACACAAGAAAAAGGGAAGCAGGTTGAACCAGACAAAGGAAGGGGAACAACGGCGTTCGTGGTTGCGCACCCGTCGAGGCAATTCCCGGTCAGAGTTTTAAGTACAAGGCTGTTCCCTTTACGTACCCCTTGGCACTTTGATGGATGACCTCTTGCTTGAAGATACACCCTTGCACTCCGACTCTTTCCTACCAACCATCAAGCCACGAAATTAAGCACCACATGCATCAGTGGGCACGGGATTCCAAACCTGTGGTCGGGTTCATTGTTTTATGTATCTATAAAACATCTTTTTCTATGCGCAGTGCAAAATGGCGTTCTATTGTTCGCGATAAGTGATAAAATTTCCCCCTCAAGTGGCTGACTTTCTAATGAATAAAAAGTCCCCTTTGCTTAGTGCCAAAATACACTTAGCGGTCTTCTGGTGTGACTTCGTAGGATCATTATTCAACCCTAGTGTGCCGAACCCGAACCAGGCCGGAGCCTC
>Ga0307513_10011381_pt1 | contig 11061 bp, 6 predicted proteins | sample 15_EM_MG_FD_202174 | JGI IMG/M metagenome (GOLD analysis project Ga0307513, IMG submission 202174) | Populus trichocarpa ectomycorrhiza microbial communities from riparian zone in the Pacific Northwest, United States - 15_EM | ecosystem: Host-associated > Plants > Roots > Unclassified | place... | reverse complement strand
TTACGCCGGTCTCGATCGGCTAGTAGGGGACGCCAGCAAAGGAGAATCACCATGCCCCTTCCGACAACCCCCACCATTACCGCTTTCGAACGCTCGCCCGATCGCGGCAAGGGACTGGCGCGCGACATGCGCGTTCGCTGGGCGCTGGAAGAATTGGGCCTGCGTTACTCGGTTCGTCTGGTTTCGTTCGATGCGATGAAGCAACCGGCGCATGTGGCGCTCCATCCTTTCGGCCAGATTCCGACGTATGAAGAGGGCGATCTCGTCCTGTTCGAATCGGGATCGATCGTGCTCCATCTCGCGCAGCGCCATGCAGGCCTGCTGCCCGACGATGCGAATGCCCGCGCGCGCGCGATCACCTGGATGTTTGCCGCGATCAATTCGGTGGAACCGCCGATTCTCGAGCTGGTCACCACCAAATTTCTGGAGGGCGACAAGCCCTGGACCAAGGAGCGTATGCCGTTGGTCGAGGCTCGCATCCGCAACCGGCTGGACCAACTCTCTGCTCGCCTGGGCGACGCCGACTGGCTCGATGGTGCGTTCAGCGCGGGCGACTTGATGATGATTGCGGTGCTGCTCCGGTTGAAACCGTCGGGTTTGCTAATTGGATATCCGAACCTCTGCGCCTACGTCGCCCGCGGCGAAGCGCGGCCCGCCTACCAGCGTGCCTTCAATGATCAACTGGCGGTTTTCACCGATATCGAGCTCGTGAAGGAAACGTACGCGGCCATCAACCGCAACGAGGTTCCGGCCGCCGTCAGTGCCTTTGACCCGCAAATGGAGTGGATCGAACCGTCCAACTACCCAGGAGGTGGTGGGACCTACCGCGGGCATGCCGAAGTGATGGCACACGTTTTGAAGGGCCGCAACAGCTGGGCCGAAGGCCGTTGCGAGGTGGAGCAGTTCATCGTCGTTGGCGGCAAGATCGTCGTCTTCCTCCATGCGCGAGTCCGACTGAAAGATCATGCGGACTGGATCGATGGGCGTTTTGCCGATGTCCATACGTTCCGCAACGGCAAGGCGATTCAGATGCGCTCGTTCGGCGAAAGGCAGGAGGCGCTCGACTGGGCGGGCCAATAGCGATAGCGGTTTTCATATCCTGGCCGCCGCAATTTGCCCTTGGAGGGAACCGACGCCCGGCATGTATTCTCTTCAGCATGAACAACGAACACACGCGTCGCACCTTTCTGGCGGGCATGGGCGGCACGACGCTGGCAGGGCTGTCCGCGAGCGCCATCGCGCCGGCGGCCGAAGCCGATGAACCCGTCAATCTCGCGGCGGTTGCGACTCCCTCGAGCCTCTACGTGTCCGGAGACACGCGGCTGACGGCGCTCAATAGTGGTGTCGAGCCGGGAAAATCGATGGCGGAGTCGCACGAGGCTTTTGGCACCTGGCCCCGCGTCGATACGCAATGGGCGCAATACGAATGGAGCCAGCCGGTCACCACGGATCACATCGATGTGTACTGGTGGGAAGACGGACAGGGAATCGGGCTTCCCGCGAGCTGCCGATTGCTCTACTGGAATGGCAGCGCGTTTGCCGAGGTCAGGAATGCCCGGGGACTGGGACTCGCCGGCAATCGGTTCAACCGGACCCAGTTCGAGCCGGTGCGCACCACGCGGCTGCGGCTCGAAGCAACCGGCGACGGAAAAAAATCGATCGGCATTCTGCAATGGAAGGTCTGGAGCAAAGGGCCGGTGCCGCCGTTCGCTCCCGTGGTCGGCGCGGGCGTCGATCGGACCGTGGTGCTCGGCGGCGGCACCTATCTTTCGGGTGCCGCGTCCTGGCTAGCTAAACGTCCGGGTGATGGCGTTCGTTGGACGAAGTTGTCGGGTCCCGGCGTCGTGACGTTCGCGGACGCGAATGCGCCCGTGACGAAAGCGCAGGTCTCCGCGCCCGGCAACTATGTATTGCAGCTCACGGCGCGCGGCAGCGGCAAGACCGCCGCCTCGAGTCTGCAATTGAAAGCCGAGACGCCGCCCCCGGGTGAACGTCTCGACGTGGTGTACACGACGCCCTACGCGATCACGAGTCCGCTGTGGAGCGCGCGCGCCAAGTCGCTCATCGTCAACTGGATCCCGCACTGCATCGAATACTGCGAGCGCACCGATCTGCCCGACGGCGCCGGGGGTCTCGACAATTTCGTCGAAGCCGCGAAAGCCATTGCCGGCAAGCCGCATGGCAAACACAAAGGTTATGTGTTCTCCAACGCCTGGGTGCACCAGACGGTGGAGTCCATGTGCATTGCGCTCATGGTCGACGCGCAGGGCGATAAAGAGATTCTCGCCGCGCATGTAAAAATGCGCGCCGCGCTCGAGCGCTGGATCCCCATCGTCCTGGCGGCGCAGGAACCGGATGGGTATCTGCAGACCGCATACACGCTGGCGGACCGGAAGCGCTGGCCGGCGCGCTGGTCGCCCGAACAGCGCGGAAATCACGAAGGTTATGTCGCGGGATATTTCATCGAGTCCGCGATCAATCACCACACGCTCACCGAAGGCAAGGACCTGCGCCTGTACGACGCGGCGAAGAAACTCGCCGACTGCTGGGTCGCGAACATCGGCCGCGGCCGGAAAGACTGGTTCGACGGTCATCAGGAAATGGAACAGGCCCTGGTGCGCTTCGGCCGCTTCGTGAACGACATGGAAGGCGGCGGACGTGGCGACGCTTACGGCGAGCTCGCGCGCTTTCTCTTGGAGTCGCGCAAAGGCGGCGCGGAATACGACCAGAGTCATGCGCCGCCGGAGCAGCAATACGAAGCGGTGGGGCATGCGGTGCGCGCCGTGTACTTCTACTCGGGGATGGCGGACGTCGCCGCGGAAACCCACGATCGCGACTACCAGAGTGCCGTGAAGTCGCTGTGGGACAACCTGGTCAATCGGAAGTACTACGTCACGGGTGGCGTCGGCAGCGGCGAGACGGCGGAGGGTTTCGGCCCCAACTACTCGTTGCGCGACCACGCGTATTGCGAATCGTGCTCGAGCTGTGGGCTGGTGTTCTTCCAGTACAAGCTGAACCTGGCGTACCACGACGCGCGGTATGCCGACCTCTACGAGGAGACCCTGTACAACGCGTTGCTCGGTGCGACGGACATCGATGGCAAGAACTTCTGCTACACCAATCCGCTCATCAATACCGAACGCGCGGCCTGGCATACCTGCCCATGCTGCGTGGGCAACATTCCGCGCACGCTGCTCATGGTGCCTACCTGGGCATACCTGAAAAAACGCGATGCCGTGCTGGTGAATCTGTTCATCGGCAGCCGCATCAACGTGGGCGAGATCGCGGGCACGCGGGTTGAAATGGTCCAGGAGACCGATTACCCGTGGGAGGGTGCGGTGGCGATTACCGTGAACCCGGCCGAGGCACGCGAGTTTTCCGTGCACGTGCGGGTGCCGAATCGCAGCACCAGCGCGCTGTACACCGCCACGCCCGCGATCCGGGGTCTCGAGCGATTGCGCGTCAACGGCTCTGCCGTCGCTGCGCGAATCGAAAATGGTTACGCCGTGCTCACGCGACAGTGGAAAGCCGGTGACCGCATCGAGTTCGAGCTGCCGTTGGCTCCCCAGAGAGTCGTTGCCGACGAGAAGATAGAGGCCACCCGCGGAAAAGTGGCGCTGCGTTACGGACCGGTGGTGTACAACGTCGAGCTCGCGGATCAGCCGCGAATCGATCAGGCGCTATCAGCCGCGCCCATCGTCGCCGAATGGCGCGCCGATCTGCTGGGCGGCGTCATGACGCTCACCGGGAAGTGGGCGGACGGTACGCCCATGCTCGCGGTGCCGAATTTCGCGCGGATGAATCGCACCGGCACGCGGGCACTCGAGTTTCCACGTGATCGATTCGAGGGGAAGGTCTTGTCGCGCGTGTGGGTTGGGGTGTAAGACGCATCAGCGACGAAAAGCCGAAGCCCACAGGCGCGGGCTTGCACGGGCGGCCGGTGTGATTCATGGTGCGCCGCACAGGCTTCAGCATCATGTCCTCCTCAGAAACCAGCGCTCGCCACAGCCGGCTCGATCAGTTCGTGCGTCGCTACTATGCGCCGCTGGTCAGCTTCTTTCACCGGCGCACGCGAAACTCCGCCGACGTCGACGACCTGGTTCAGCAGGTTTTCTTGCGGCTCTCGCAGCATCCACACGTGGACGCGATCAAGAATCCCGACGCGTACATCTTTCAGACGGCCGCCAACGCGCTCACGGATCATGTACGCCGCAACGGAGTGCGTCGGCGGATTTTCGAAGACACGGGAACCGAAGACACGGTGGAGTGGAGTTCGGATGTCTCGCCCGAGCGCGTCTTACAGGGTAGTCAGTCCCTGGCGCAGCTCGCCGCTGCGCTACGCACACTGCCGGAACGGACTCGGGATGTATTCATGTTGCGCTGTTTCGAAGGATTAAGACACGCGGAGATTGCACGTCTGCAGGGGATCTCCGTGCGTGCGTGCGAAAGCCACTTCGCCAAGGCGCTCGCGTGCGTCAGTCACTTCCTCGAACGGGACAGCGAGGAACCGACGCGATGAGCTCCCGGCATGAGATCTCCGCGCTCGAAGAGACTGCGGTGCGTTGGCATGAACGCCTGCAGCGGGAGGCCGTGCCGGAACGGCTGCGTGCGGCATTCTCACGCTGGATGGACAAGGCGCCTGAACATCGTGCGGCCTATGAGGCGGTGGATCGCGCCTGGCGTTTTGCCAAGGGCGTGGCCCACGAACCGCGCATTCTCGAGCTGCGACATGAAACGGCCTTACGTCTGACCAGGAGGGCCGCGCACCCGCCACGGTGGATGGGTTGGGCGGCGGCGATCCTGCTGTTCCTGGGTGGCGCGCTGCTCTACACGCAACGTGACCGGCTCATCGACTGGTCGCACGGTTCGCGCATGGCTGGCGTTTACCGAACCGCCGTCGGCGAGCGACTGTCCGTCACGCTCGAGGATGGCTCGCGCGTCACGCTCAATACCGACAGCGTCCTGCGTTCGGCATTCGACACGCATGAGCGGCGCGTCGTGCTGGAGCGTGGCCAGGCAATATTCGAAGTGGCGAAGGATACCGTCCACCCTTTCGTGGTCGAGACCGCGCAGCGGCGCTTCGTCGCCGTCGGTACGGCGTTCGATGTGCGCATCGATGGCGATCGCGTGCAGGTCACGATGCTCGAAGGTACGGTGCGTGTGGAGCGCAGCGGGCCGGGCGAGCGTGCGATGCCGGTTCGCGCTGCCGCGCCGGCCGCCGTCGCGACGATCACTGCCGGCGAGCAACTGACCGTGCTCGATGAGCGGCAGGATCGGATCCAGCTCGCCGAACCCGATCGAGTGACGAGTTGGCGGCGTGGACAGGTAGTCTTCCAAGACTTCAGGCTCGCGGACGCGGTGGCGGAGATCAACCGTTATTCGCCTGTCCACATCGAGCTCGCGGAAGGTGCGCTCGGAGACCTGCGCATCAGCGGCGCGTTTGCCACGGGGCGTCCAACGGTTTTCGTCGAGGCGATGACGACGTACTTCCCGATCGATGCAACAAACGTCGACCGCGACACCGTGCTCTTGAGCCCCCGCAAGGCGGCCCCCGAGACTGCAATAGCCGGCCAATGATCTGCGGTTGGCATAGGCAGTTCACCAACCACGTTCGGTTTTGTCGAGTTACTGCGTCCTACTCAGCATCAAGCGCCGCAACAAGAGGCGCGATTCTGGGGGGAGAGGGGCAGTGTTCACACTCAAGACCATCACCGTGAAAGTCGGTGCTTCGGCAATTTGTTCTCTCATTCTGATGTCGGCCGCGTTCGCGCGGGCCGAAGACCCGACACCACGAGAGTTCGACATCCAGCCGCAGAGTCTGGCAGCGGCTCTCAGTGAATTTGCGCGCCAGGCAGATCAGGAAATTCTCTTTGCCCCGCAGCTCGTCGTCGAGAAAAATTTCGGCGGGATTCGCGGCACATACGCGCCGCTCATCGCACTGCAGGAGATGCTCGAAGGCACGGGGTTACGATTCGCGACCACGCCTTCCGGCGCGATTCTGATCCAGGGGCCGGGCTCCGCCGCAATGGAAGGTGCGAGTGGAAACGCGACAAGTCCCGACGGAACCTGGAATCAATCGTTGTCTGCACAGGCGGAAGGTAGTTCGGCAGATCCTCCACAGGGATCCCAGGAGGCGAGTGCACCCGCGGCGCAAATCCCAGCATCGGAAAATACGGAAACCGTTACGGAAGTCATCGTCACTGGTTATCGCCAGTCGTTGCAGGAGTCCGCCGACGCCAAGAAGACCGCAACGAATTTCACCGATTCGATATTCGCGGAGGACATCGGAAAATTTCCCGATCTCAACCTGACCGAATCGCTGCAGCGGTTGCCGGGCGTCCAGATCGATCGCGATACATCGGGTGAAGGCACCTACATCAATGTGCGCGGCCTGAGCGCGGGCTTCACCGTCCTTACCGTCAATGGCTTCGCCATCAGCACGTCGAGCAACGGCGGAAACGAAGGTCGCGGATCGAGCCTCGACATCCTGCCGTCCGAGTTGTTCCGGCGCGTCACGCTCAGCAAGTCGCCTGTCGCGAGTGGCGTCGAAGGCGGCACTGCAGGCTCGATAGACCTGCAGCCTGCCCGCGCGTTCGACCGCAAGGGCTTTCATCTCAACTTCCAGGCCCAGGGCTCGTACCAGGACGCCAATGAGACGACGACTCCACGCATTGCGACGATTGTCAGCAACACGTTCGAGGACACGCCGGTCGGCGACATTGGCATTTTGCTCGGCGGCGCCTACGCCAAGCGCGACTACCGCAGCGAGATCTTCAATACCGTCGGTTATACGACGATGAACTTGGGCGCTGCTTGTCCGAGCAGCAGGCTCGGCTGCAATTCATTGGCGCTCAATCCGGCCAATGGGCCGGCGACCAACCGGACGGCGGGTTATGGCGGCGGGGCGGGTGCCACGCTCACGCGCGTGCCGACCAATGTGCCTCCCGAACTGGGACTTCCTGCTGCGGGTGCGACCTTGGTCCCGTGCGGCAACGGGGTTCCCGGCGGCACTTCAGGCTTATCGTGCGAAGAATTGAGCTACACGATTGTGCCGCGCCTGGTGCGCGCCGAACAAGTGGTCGGCGAACGCGATCGCACCACCGGCATGCTCAATGCCGAATGGCGCCCGACGGATTCGCTGCGCTTCAAGCTCGACTCAATCTACTCGGAGTCGAACAACATTTTCGGTCAGCACGACGTGATGCTGACCGTCCGCAGCTACAACAACACCATCCCCGTCAACTTCGAGATCGACGACGACAACGTCCTGACTTCCGGCACGTTCGCCAATGCGTATTACCTCAATCAGAGCACCGATGCGAGAACGTATACCGAGCTGTTCTATCGCTCACTCGCCATGGAATGGGACATCCTCGACGACCTGCGATTCTCGGTCGCAGGCATGATGAACACCGGCGAATTCACGAACGACGCGATCCAATACACGCTGCAGTCCGCGCCGGGGCAGGTGAACTTCATCACGTATGCGGCCGGCACCGCAGCCCCTGCTGGCGGAGGCCCGGCCAGCAATCTCACGCCTTTGAATACCGGGCAATACGTCAATTACCGCTACACGCCGGGCGATCTGACACCCAACATCTCGTCCAACATCGATCTGGCGAATTTTACCGGCTGGCAGTGGAACAGCATTCAGGCCATTCCCACTCAACAGGACCTGAAGCAGAAGTCGGGTCGTTTCGATCTTGTCTGGGGTGAGCCGAATGCCTTCCAGCTTTCGACCGGCGCCATGAAGTCGGAATTCGATCGCCATATAGCCACCTGGAACGTGTCCGAATGCGCATTTCGCAACAACTGCACGTCGGTGTTCACGTCTCAGGAGACGTCGCTGACGGGAGTGATACCTAATTCCGCGATCCCGCAGTATCTAACTACCCTTCCAGCGCAGGACTTGTTCAACGGCGCGCCGTTCGACGCCGGTTTCAACGGCGGCTGGCAGGTGCTCGACTTCGACAAGGTCCGCGATGCGGTCAACTTCGACTACTATTTCAACGAAACGAATCCGGGCGACCAGCCGGGCAATTATCTCAATACCTATTCGCCGCGCGTGCTGACCGAGGACACGACCTCGGGTTATCTGATGGCGGACGGACGGCAGCCGATCTTCGGCAAGGAACTGCGCTTCAATGTGGGCGCGCGGTACACGAAGACACGGCAGTCGGTCGCGGGCATCGTCAACGACTTCCTCGTCGGGGGAGGCAGCCGCACTGCGCCGACGACCACCAGCGACAGCGATAAATGGCTACCCAGTACCAACCTGGCCTATCTGCTGACCGACAATCTGGTCCTGCGCGGCGCGGCGGCGCGGACGGTGACGCGACCCAACCCGCAAGATCTGGCTCCCACCTTCGGCCTTAGCCTGGACGGCGACATCTTCACCCGAGGTAACCCCGGGCTGGCGCCTTTCTATGCCAACAACTACGACCTCGGCATCGAGTGGTATCCGCGCTCGCGGATGGTGCTGACGCTCAACCTGTGGTCAAAGGAGGTTTTCGACTATCCCGCGACGATCGATACCATCACGCCGTTTACGGATACCGGCCTGATCTTCGATCGCCTGAGCGCACGCCAGCAGACCGGAATCACCAACCTTGGCGGCGGGGACCCCAACGCGGCGCAGCTGATCGTGCGGCAGAAGCTCAACTCGGAGATGGTCGTCAACCTGTTCGGTCAGGAATTCCAGTGGATCCAGCCGCTCGACTTCATCGTGAAGGGACTCGGTTTCAACGCCAACGTCACTCACATCTCGCAGTCGCTTTCCGGCACGGTTCCGCCCAGCGTGAATCCGAAATCGCTGATCGCCGGGCTTGCGCCCTGGACCTACAACGCCACGGTCTATTACGAGCGGCCGCGCGGCTTCTCGGCGCGGCTCTCGTACACGCATCGCGACGCGAACCTCTCGACGGTCTGCCCTTGCAACAACATCCCGGGCGATCTCTATTCGATCGCCACTAACTACATGGATGCGCAGGTGAACTTCCCGTTCCCCCGGTACGAACGCGTGAAATTCACGGTGCAGGCGCAAAATCTGCTCCGGCAGGTGCAGCTCAATCGTTACGAGAACCGTGGATCGATGCCTGATGGCGCAACTTATGCGGGCCGTACTTTCGTGGTCGGTCTGCGGGCCGATTTTTAAGATCCTCCGCCTCGGGGCGGCGGCAGCGCTGCCGCCCCATTTTTTTCCGCTACCAAGGATCAAGTTCCAGTCGGTACCCGCGCCAGCGCGCGATGGGCGCAAGGCAGGCGAAGAGCGCTTTCTGAAATACGACCGGCACGCCCGCAAGATAAAGGTGATCGCGATAGGTGTGCAGGACCAAGGCGATCAACAGCAGATGCGGATCGCCACTCGCAGAAAACCACTCCGGATGACGCTCGACGAGCAGGCCGAAGTTCATGAAAAAGCGGTTGAGTCGTTGGGGTGCCGAAAACGTGACGGTGATTTCGGCCGGGACGTCGCCGGCGTTCCTGAAAAAATGCGCCGCACCGCGGGGCACTGTTGCCGTCTGCCCCGGCCTGACGAGCTGCTCCTGTCCGCGGAGAACCACGGCGATGCAGCCTGAGTGCACGTGAAAGGTTTCTTCCACCAAGGGATGCACATGCGTCAGCGCATTACCGCCGCCGGAACCACCGGGCTGCAGGATTACCCGGAAGCCGGCGGGTTCCGCGCTCTGTGGTCCGCGGGGAAAAATGAAGGTTTCGCCGTTGAAGGCGTTGGTAAGGATCATGGATCTGGAGATCACTATCTGGTTCTCGAAAGTGGCGCCTTGGAATGTGCGCGACAATAGTGACCGCGCATCGCGCCCGAATACAGTGACTATATTTGTCCGTATCGATGAATTCCATTCATCACGAAAAATCTGTGGTTCGATTTCGTCGAACATCGAAAACAGCCACTCGACGCCCGCGTCCATCATCGCGGCTTTCGATGCCACGACATAGTGCTGCGACCGTCGCCTCGAACGCAACCTGACCCGCCACGAAGTGGTTAGGTCTCGATCACCTTCGCGCTCGAGCCGAGGAAGGTTCCATACCGTTCCGCGGCCAGCGTAATCATGCGCAACTGCTCGCGATCGAACCGCGCCAGCGGCGTCACCCGTATATCAACGCGTTCCTTCCTGATCTCGCGCGTCCAGCTGCCGACGATGCGGCCCTGGATCACGACGGGTGCGCGAAAGATTCCATAACCTGCCGACGCGTGCTTCGCGTGCGCGGGATCGAGCGCGGCAGCGCGATCCGCGTAACCGACGGTGTATTCGTCGTAGACGGGGAGGAGATGGCAAGACTCCCTGCGAGTCGCACGCAGTTGCGTGCCGGACCACAGAGTCGTCTTTTCGACGACTTCGCGCTCGAGCTGCGACTTCGAACATTCGACTCCGATGTTCGCGTCAGCCAGCGTGAGGCCGGACCACCACGCGAAGTCCGCAATGCTCGCCGGCCCGTGGTGGGCGAAATAGCGCTGCGCGAGCGTCGCCAGCGCCGTTTCGCGAGTGAGCGGCGATGACGTTCCAATCCACTCGTCGAGCAACACGAACGTGTGTTGCTTGCCGGCTCTAGGTCCACAGCAGATGACCCCTTCCTGGGCGAGCCACCAGAGGATGTGCGCCCCGCGCTGCTTCGCGGTCACGATCTTCCGTGCCTCAAGTCGCTCATAAAGCGCAGCGCGAGTCATCGCGCGCCCGCCGCCCAGCGCGGCTTTGAGTGTCTTGCCGGCGCGTTTGATCAGTGCACGATCGATGGCGAACTCGCGCAGCAGTCTCGCCGCGCTGCGTTGAATGGTTCTGGGAGCCAACAATTCGAGCATCCAGCGAACATCCTCCGCGGCGACAAAGTGCAGGGTTCCGCGCATCGGCCAGGTTCGCACGATGCTCCGCGCAGTGATCGCCCGCTCGATGTCCGCCTCCTGCGCGCGGCGCAGGCGAAGGCCAACGGCCCACAAGGAAGCGTAATAGTCCTGCGCTTGCACCGCGCCCAATGCGCGCACCACCTCGGCGGGGTCCTCGAGTCGGGATCCACCGATGTATTGATTGCAAATGCGCCGTTGTG
>Ga0307513_10011380_pt1 | contig 11061 bp, 9 predicted proteins | sample 15_EM_MG_FD_202174 | JGI IMG/M metagenome (GOLD analysis project Ga0307513, IMG submission 202174) | Populus trichocarpa ectomycorrhiza microbial communities from riparian zone in the Pacific Northwest, United States - 15_EM | ecosystem: Host-associated > Plants > Roots > Unclassified | place... | reverse complement strand
TACCGGGGTCGTCATCCGCGGGTCGGTCGCCGAGTCGTCGACGAACACCGGTTCGCCGCCCAGCAGTTGGACGAGGACAGGACTCCCGGGCGCGACGACGGTCCCGACGATGTCACCATCACCATCGCTGTCGCTGCCACCGGGATCGTCGAGCGTGGCGGCGGTCACGATCTCCATGCCGCCCTCGGCCGTCGGCTGGAGGATGACACCGGCGGCGGCGTCGGCGAGGAGCCGGGCGCGGTCCGCGACGGTCAGCAGCGCGTCGTCGTCGGCCCCACCGGTGAGCAGCGCGGTGGTGACGGCGGCGGCACCCTCGATCCAGCGCTCGCGCTGCCGGGCGGTCTCGTACAGCCGGGCGTTGCCGATCGCGATACCGGCCTGCGCGGCCAGGACGCTCAGCAACTGCCGGTCGTTGTCGGTGAATTGAGTACCGTCGAGCTTCTCGGCGAGGTACAGCCGCCCGAACTCCCCGCCCTCCACCAGGATCGGTACGTCGATGACGGCGATGCCCGCCCGTTCGGCGCGCCCCAGATCGGCCTTGCGCAGCTCCACGAGACCGTCGGACCCGGGGTCGGCCATCCCGAGCCCCGCGTACCGGGCACCGGTCAACTCGGCGGCGCCGTCCACGATGTGCTGGAGCGTGGTGCGCAGTTCGAGATCGGTTCCGATGCCGAGCACGGCTTCGAGACGGGGCGGGAGGGGCGGAGAGGGAGGGGAAGAGGGAGCGGGAGGAGGAGACGCGTCGCCTGGCATACGGATCGAGAGCCGGAGGGGGCTACCGGCTGCTCAGGTGGCCAGCGGATCCAGCACCAGCGGCTCGATCTTGCCCTCCAGCATGTACCCGAGGCCCTGCACCGCGCACACGTCCGGCCGTTCCGCGATGTGCACCGGCATGCCCGTGGCGTGCCGCAGCATCTGGTCGAGGCCGGGGAGCAGCGCGCTGCCGCCGACCATCATGATCCCGCGGTCGGCGAGGTCGGCCACCAGGTCGGGCGGGCAGTCCCGCAGCACCTTGCCGATCCCGTCGAGTACGGCGGTCAGCGGGGTCTGGATGGCGTTGCGCACGGCGGCGGTGTCGACCTGGACGGAACGGGCGAGGCCGGTGGCGACGTCCCGTCCGTGGATCTCGGTGGACTCCGGGCCGTGCGGGGTGAGCCCGTTGCCGGAGAGGGCGAGCTGCAGTGGACGTACCGACTGACTGGGCAGCATCAGCTCGTGCTGATGCCGGAGATGCTGCACGATCGCGTGGTCGACGGCCTCACCGCCGACCGGAATGCGCTCGGCGGTCACGATCGAGCCGAGGGAGAGCACGGCGAGCTGGGTGGCGGCGGCCCCGCACACCATGACCATGGTCGCCTCGGGCTGCTCGACGGGCAGTCCGCAGCCCACGCCGGCGGCGATGAGCGTGTCGACGAGTTCGACGCGCCGGGCGCCGAGCCCGACGAGCGTCTCGATGGTCGCGCGCTGTGCGAGGGGGTCGGCGTCGTGCGGGTAGCAGGCGGCGGCCCGCAGGAACGGCTTGCGGCGCAGCGTACGCCGCACCTTGTCGCCGATCAGGTGCCGCAGCATGCGCTGCGCCATCTCGATGTCGACGACGGTCCCACCGGACACGGGCCGTACGACCCGGATGTAGTCGGGCGTACGGCCCGTCATCTTCTCGGCGAACTCGCCGACCGCGATCAGCGCACCGGTCCTGGTGTTCACGGCGGCGACGGACGGCTGGTCGACGACGAGCCCGGCACCCTTGACGTAGACGCGGGTCCGCGCGGCTCCGAGGTCGACGGCGAAATGGCAGCGGCGCATCTGTTCCAGACTGACGGTCATGGCAGATCCTCCCGAGAGCGCAGACCGTACGGGCCCGCCGGTCGACGGGCCTCCACTGGCATCGTGCGGGTGGCGGGGGAGGGGGCGCCTGTTGTAGGGGGCCGGGTGGGGTGCCGCCGTACGGGTAATTTATCCCTTATGTCCCAATCGGGACTAAGGTCTCGAGTTCCCGGTTTCAGGGTTCCCGGGTCCCACGATGCCCCGCACCACCCCCAGCTCCACCAGATCCTGCGGCCGGATCCGGAGCTGGTCGGCCGTCGCCTCCACCTCCCCCTCCGGGCGCTTGAGGATGGCCGCCGCCAGCTCGGGTGCGATGACGGAGAAGTAGCTGTCCGGTGTGGCCCAGGTGTTGCCGGGGGCGGCGAGGGCCAGGGCGCCGCCCGAGCCGCCCTCGCCGATCAGCAGCGTGGTGATCGGCGTACGGGCGGCGGCGACCGCGCCGAACAGGTCCGCGATCGCGGCGCCCGCGCCCTCGCGCTCCGCGTCCGCGTCGTTGGCGGCGCCCGGGGTGTCCACCAGGGTCAGCACCGGGATGCCGAGCCGGCCCGCGAGGCGGATCAGCCGGGCGGCGGTGCGATAGCCGGCGGGGCGGGTGGCCGTGCCGAGCTGGGCGGCGTACGCGACGGTCCGCCCGTCCGCCGCCAGCTCGCCGAACCCGCACGCCATCCCGGCGTCGGTGCCACCGCAGCGGTCGCCGCTGATCGCGGTGCGCCGGGTGAAGTAGGCGTCCAAGTAGGCCTCGGCGCGCGGACGTTGGGGGGAGCGGGCGCGCTGGACGGCGTCCCAGCCGGTGGCGGGGAGGACGTCGGTGGCGAGGGACGGCGGTGGCGGGGCGGCCTCCGCCGACCTGTCGCTCGACCTGTCGTCGACGCTCAGCAGCCAGAGCCAGCGGGCCAGCGTCTCCCGGAGCGCCTCCGGACGTACGACCGCGTCGGCCGCGCCCGCCGCCACCTGGGCCTCCGCCGTGTACGCCACCGGGTCCGCGTCGGCCGGCCGGACCCGGGAGCCCGCGAAGCCCACCTGGGCGCCGGGCAGGGCGAGGACGACGTCGGCGCCCGCGCCCAGGGTCGCCCAGCCGCCGCCGGTCGTCGGATCCCGGAGGACCGCGATCTGCGGCAGGCCCGCCTCGCGCGTGAGCGCCGACTGCCGGGCCACGCGCTGGAGTTGGGTCAGCGCGAGCATGCCCTCCTGCATCCGGCTGCCGCCCGTCGCGACGAGCGGTACGACGGGCAGACGGTGGGTGCGCGCGTGTTCGTACGCCAACTCCAGCCGGTCTCCGGTGCGTTCACCGAGCGAGCCGCCGAGGAAGCCGAACTCGAAGACGATCAGCACGGCCGGGGTACCGCCGATGCGCGCGGTACCGCAGACGACGGACTCCTCCTCGCCGGTACGGGCGGCGGCGCGGGCGCGCGAGGCGTCGTAACCCTGCCAGGAGAGGGGGCCGTCGGCCTTGAACTCCACGATCGGGTACGGGAGTTCGATGAACGTGGAGCTGTCGGAGACGAGGGCGATGATCTCGCGGGCGGAACGGCGTTCGGGCAGGGCATAAGGCATGAGGTCAGTCACTGGGGAGGGCTCGCTTCATGATCTTCCCCATGTCGTTGCGCGGGAGGGCGTCCAGGTAGCGCACGACCCGGGGCCGTTTGTGCGGGGCGAGACGACCGGCGACATGGTTCGCCAACTCATCGGCGTCCGGCGGGGATTGGGGATCGGCGGGCACGATCCAGGCGACGATCCGCTCGCCCAGGTCGGCGTCGGGCTCCCCGGTCACGGCCGCCTCACGCACGCCCGCGTGTTCCAGGAGCGCGTTCTCGATCTCGCCCGCGCCGATCTTGTAACCGCCGCTCTTGATCAGGTCGGTGGCCTTCCGGCCGACGATACGGACGTAGCCGTCGGGATCGCGCACCGCCATGTCACCGGTGCGGAACCAGCCGTCGGCGGTGAAGGCGGCTGCGGTGGCGTCGGGCCGGTTCAGGTACTCGGTGAACAGGTTCGGCCCGCGCACCTGGATCTCGCCCACGGTTTCGCCGTCGTACGCCGTGATGGGTGCCCCGTCCTCCTCGACGAGCCGCAGCTCGACACCCGGCAGCGGTACGCCGACCGTGCCCGCGCGGGGCTCGCCGTCCGCGCGGACGCTCGTATTCATCAGGGTCTCTGTCATGCCGTACCGCTCCACGACCCGCCGCCCGGTCGCGGCCGTGATCCGCTCGTGGTCGTGCACGGGCAGCGCGGCCGACCCGGAGACGAGCAGACGGGCCCGGCCGAGGGCCCCGGCGAGTTCCGGGTCGCCGGGGAGCGCCTCCGCGATCCGGTGGTACATCGTCGGTACGCCGAACAGCATCGTCGCCCCGTCGTTCAGCTCCCGGGTCACGCCCTCCGTCCCGAACCGCCCGAGGTGCCGTACCGAGCCGCCGCGCCGCAGCGGGCCCAGGATGCCGAGAATCAGACCGTGCACATGAAAGAGCGGAAGCCCGTGCACCAGCACGTCCTCGGAGGTCCACTGCCAGGCGTCGGCGAGCGCGTCCAGGGTCGTGGCGATGGCCCGGCGCGGGATGACGGCACCCTTGGGCGGGCCGGTGGTACCGGAGGTGTAGACGATCAGGGCGGGGGTTTCGGGGGCGGGCTCCTTCGTCCTGGGTGCCGCTGATGGGCGTACATCGATGTCGACCCGCTCCAACGCGCCGAAGGCGTCGGGGAGTTGGTCGCCGGGTGAGGCGAGTACGAGCGTGGGCGAGCTGTCCTTCAGGATGTGCCCCAGCTCGCTCTCGCCCGACTTCGGGTTGAGCGGTACCGCCGGGACCCCGGCCAGCAGCGCGGCCACGACGCCGACGGCCGTCTCCAGCGTGGGCGTGGCCCAGACGGCGACCCGGCCGGCGCCCGCCCCGGTGATCCGGTCGGCGAGCGCTCCGGCCGAGGCGGCGAGTTCGGCGTACGTCAGCGAGCGCTCGCCGAAACGCAGGGCGGGCCGGTCGGCCGGGGCACCGGTCAGGCCGGGAAAGAGAGAGGACACGCGTCGTACTCCTTCGGTCGTCAGTCGTCACTCGGCACACCAAGTCGTACAGGTGTGCCGTGGCGCCTGTCATCCCCAGCCGGGCACCACCAGCACCAGCCACACCACCGCGGGGACCACGGCCACCACGATCCCCCCGTACATCATCAGCTGCCGGAAGAAACGCTCGCGGTCGACATCCGCCGCCGAGGCCAGCACCAGCGCCCCGTTCGTCGAGAACGGACTGACGTCCACCACTGTCGCCGACACCGCGAGCGCCGCCACCATCCCGACCGCCCCGATCTCCCCCTGCGCCAGGAACGGCACCGCCAGCGGAATCAGCGCCCCCATGATGCCGACGGAGGACGCGAACGCCGAGATCACCGCGCCGATGTAGCAGAGGAGTACGGCGGCCAGCAGCGGTACGCCGATGTCGCCGACGCCCTCGCCGGCCCAGGTGATGGTGCCCATCTCGTCCAGCACACCGACGTAGGTGAGGACACCGCAGATCACCAGCACGGTCGTCCAGGCGATCTGACCGACGGCCTTGCGACTGTCCTCGGGCCAGATCGCGGCGAGCAGGACGGCGAGGGTGATGGAGGTGAGCCCGGCGTCGAGATCGAAGGCGAGCACGGCGACGACGAGAAGGACGAGGGAGACGAGGGTGGCGATACGGGCGGGGGTGAGACGGAGGGCTTCTTCCGTACGGACGGCGACTCCGCCCCCATCACCGGCCTCGTCAGTGTCCTCACCGCTCTTGTTGTCGCCGACGTCCCCGTTCCCACTGCCCTCCCCGCCACCCCCACGGCTCAGCTTCAGCCCCCCGAACAGCACGAACACCACTGCCGCGATCGCGAGGTTGACGAAGAGGGAGGCGAGGAAGAGGGCGATCTCGTTGCCGGGAAGCTTCTCCTTCTCGACGATGCCGTTGACGATCGACCCGTAGATGCTGATGGGCGAGAAGCCGCCGCCCTGGGCGCCGTGCACCACCATCGCGCCCATCAGCAGGGGGCTGATGCCGTAGCGCGCGGCGAAACTGAGCGCGATCGGCGCGACGATGGCGACGGCCGCCGGACTGACCGCGCCGATCGCGGTGAGCGCCCCCGTCAACACGAACATCACCCACGGAATGAGCACGACCCGCCCGCGCACCAGCCGGACCGAGGCGTGCACCAGCCAGTCGGTGGTGCCGTTGGCCCGGGCGATCGCGAACAGATAGGTCACCCCGACCAGCACGACGAAGAGGGAACCGGGAAACCCGGCGAAGATCGTGTCGGTGTCGAGGTCGGCCACGAGTTCGCCGACCCCGAAGGCCGCGGCGAACGCGAGCGCGCCCATGTTGATGGAACGGGTCGTGGCGATCACGAACACCACGACAAGCACGAGGATCGAAATCAGTTCGGCGGACATACGGGCTCCCGTCGTTGGGTCCCTTGCTGGCCATGACCAACGGCCAATGACCAATGACCGATCCGGGTGAGTCTCCCAACAACTCCCGTTGTCCGAAACACCTGTTGACGCTGTAGGTCACATAGGCCGCACCACATCGGCCACTACGCAACTCACGTTGTCCGGACCCCCGTTGGCGTTCGCCGCCTCGACAAGGGCGGCTGTGGTCGCGTCCGGGTCGGAGGTCGTGGTGAGCAGGTGCAGGATCGTGTCCTCCGGTACCGCCCTGGTCAGGCCGTCGGAGCAGAGGAGGTAGCGGTCACCCGCCTGGGCGTCGTGCAGGCGGAGGTCGGGGAAGGCCGGGGTGCTCGTCAACGCCTTGCGGAGCAGGGTGCGTTGGGGGTGGGTCTCGGCTTCCTCGGGGGTCAGCCGGCCCTCGTCGATCAACGACTGGACGAGCGTGTGGTCGTGGGTGATCAGGAAGAGTTCGCCGTCGCGCAGCAGGTACGCGCGGCTGTCCCCGATGTGTACGAGGGCCAGGCGCGAGCCCGTCCACACCATCGCGGTGAGGGTGGTGCCGACGTCGTCCGTCACCTCGTCCCCTGTTTTCCCGTACTCGGTCCCGGCGACGTCCCGGACCGCCTGGGCGGCGCCCTGGACCGCGTCCTCCAGGAGGTTCAGGACGCTGCCTGCGGTGAGCGGTTCGGCGTCCAGGAACTTCAGGGCCTCGACGGCGGCCGTGCCGGCCTGCGCGCCCCCGGGTCCGAAGCCGTCGGCGACGGCCAGTACGCGTGAACCGGCGTACGCGGTGTCCTGGTTGGCGGCGCGGACCAGACCGATGTCGGTGCGGGCGGCGTAACGGAGTTCGAGCAGGTCGGAGCTTGTCATGGCGTGGGTGCCCTTCCTCGGCGGTGTCGGCGGTGTCGAGAGATGGTCGACGAGGAACGTGGCGAGATCCCGCCGGGCCGCCGTCTCCGCCTCGACCCGGGCCCAGAAGGCCCGGATCTCCTGGGCGGCGGCCGGCGGCTCCAGGGCCCGGATCTGGCGGACACGGGCCAGGGGCATCCCCAGCCGGCGCAGCCAGGCCACCAGTCTGGCCTGTTCCAGCTGTTCGGCCGCGTAGTAGCGGTATCCGGTGTCGGGGTCGACGCGGGCGGGACGGAGCAGGTCCAGTTCGTCGTACAGCCGCAGCGCCTTCGGCGACAGCCGGCACGCCCTGGCGAACGCCCCGATCGTCAGCATCTCCGGCATCTCCGGCCGCGTCATGGAGCACTCCCTTCTTCATCCTGCTTCTTCCTGGCTTCCCGCTGAGTTCCTCGTTCCGCCACCGATGCTGCGGCTTCCCCGAAGGTGAAGGTCAAGCAGCAGTTAACCTTCACTCGGTATCAGTGGTGTACGGCAGTACACGCCTTACAGAGGGAGTCCCCGTGGTCCGCATCGCGATCGTCACCTACGACCCCCGTCCGGGGACCAGCAAGGACCGCGATCTCCCGGTTCTCGTACGGGAGTTGACCGCGGCCGGCGCCGACACGGCCGCCGTGTACTGGGACGACCCCGACATCGACTGGGCGTCCTTCGGTCTCGCGCTGGTCCGGTCCACCTGGGACTACACCTGGCGTGCGGAGGAGTTCGCGGACTGGCTGGAGCGGTGCGGGAAGCTCACTCGGGTCGCGAATCCGGTCGGCGTCCTGCGCTGGAACATGGACAAGCGGTACCTCGGCGAGCTGGCCGCGGCCGGCGTCCCCACGGTCCCCACCACCTACCTCGCACCCGGCGAGACGCCCGGTGACGCCGACCTCCCCGACGACCGCGAGTACGTCGTGAAGCCCACCTCCGGCGCCGGCGCCCGGTACGCCGCCCGCTACACGCCCGAGGACCGGGAGACGGCCGTACGACATCTCGCGCGGATGCACGCCGAGGGGTTCACGGCGATGGTGCAGCCGTACGTCGGGAGCATCGACGTCACCGGGGAACGTGCCCTGCAGTTCTTCGGCGGACGGCTGCTGCATGCCAGCCGCAAGGGCGCTGTGCTGGCTCCCGGCACGGCGTACGACGCCGACAAGGTCGCCCATCCCGGGCTTGAGGTCTGGGACCCGACCCCGGCGGAACTCGCTGTCGCGGAGCGGGCGTTGGCTGCTGTGCCGGGCAACTCCGGTCTGCTGTACGCCCGGGTGGATCTCGTCCTCGGGGGCGATGGTGAACCTCTGGTCATGGAGCTGGAGTTGATCGAGCCGAATCTGTTTCTCGATCTGCATCCGGGGTCTGTGGCGGGGGTGGTGGAGGCTGTGCTGCGGGCTGCTGCCGACTAAGGGGTCGGGGGGAGGGGTGGTGTGTCGGCTGCGGGGGCGTCGTGGCTGGTCGCGCAGTTCCCCGCGCCCCTTTGGGGCGCGCCCCCTCAGCCCTTCACCCCCACCCGCTGCAACAGCCCCCATGTGAACTCCGCCGCGCACTCCCGTCGTACCCCCGTTCCGTCCGGTGCTGTGAACGCCAGGCCCCAGCGGGTCGGGGCCGTTCCCTCCAGGGGGCGGGCGGGGGTGAAGGCGCGGGCGACCTCGTCGACCGTGCAGGACCAGGGGTGCAGGTCGTCCAGGGTGTGGAGGTCAGGGGAGGGGGCGCCCGGGGCGCGTACCAGCCAGTCGTTCCAGGCCGTGCCGTTGGGGGCGACGAGTACCTCGAAGCGCAGGTCGGGCCAGAGGGGGAGCGGCCACAGCCAGGCCTCGCACTCCAGGTCGCCGATCCTGCGGGCCGTCACCGACTCGGGGGTGCCGAGGACCGAGCGGTAGCGCGAGGCGGCGGCGCGGGAGCGCGGGGAGCGCACCATCGCCTGCCAGCGCTTGTTGGCCTCTCGCATCTCCGTGAGCGAGACGCCCAGCTCATGGCGGGCGTCCTCCACCAGGTCCGGGTTGTGGTCGGCCATGCGGCGCAGCAGCACCAGCTGGAAGTCGAGGACCGTGAAGGGGAGCGGCATGCGGACCATCGTCCCCCACCTCGCACGCCCATTGCCCGCCCGGGACCTAGTGGTTAGCCTGTGCTCTGTTCGTCATTCCGATCGTCTGTTGAAATCTCGAACGCCGTCATTACTGTCGCCACCGAAAAGCAATAAAAAACAGAGGGGGCCGTCATGGGACGCCTCGTACCTGCCGTGACCCGGGCTCTCGACATTCTTGAGCTCTTCCTGGACGGAGACGGGACGCTCTCCGCCCCGGACATCGTGCGCCGGCTCCAGCTGCCGCGCACCACCGTGCACGAACTGGTGACGACGCTCGCCGCCCGTTCGTACATTGTGCAGGTCCCCGGCCAGCCGGGACGCTACCGTCTGGGCGTCCGCCCGTACCAGCTCGGCAGCCGTTACGCCGAGCAGCTGGACCTGGCGGCGGAGGGCCAGCAGGTGGCCCGTTCCGTCGCCGAGACCTGCGACGAGACGGTGCACGTCGCGATCCTCGAAGGCACGGACGTCATCTACATCGCCAAGGTGGACTCCACCCACGCGGTCCGGATGGTGTCGGCGGCCGGCCGCCGGCTGCCCGCCCACTGCACCTCTGTCGGCAAGATGCTGCTGGCCTCGCTCCCCGACCACGAGCTGAGCGCGCGTGTCCCCGACAACGTCCCGCTGGCCGCGATGACGCCGAACAGCATCACCGACCCGGCGGCCCTGCGCGAGGCCCTCGCGGAGATCCGCCGCCGGGGCGTCGCCGTGGAGAACCGCGAGTCGAACCCGGACGTCAGCTGCGTCGCCGCCCCGGTGTACGACCGCACGGGCCGGGTGGTCGCCGCGCTGTCGATCTCCGTGCCGATGATCCGCTGGAGCGACGACCACCGTTCGGAGCTGGAGCAGCTCGCCGCCAAGGGCGCCGCCGAACTCTCCGAGCGCCTCGGTCACCGGAGCGTGGCATGACGACGTACGAGCCCGCCCTCGACGTGGCGGTCCAGGCGCAGGCGACCCTGGGCGAGGGCCCCACCTGGGACGCGGCGAAGTCCCGCCTCATCTGGATCGACATCCTCGGCTCCCGGGTCAACACGTACGACCCGTCGACGGGTCGCCGTACGGTCATGGCGACGGAACAGCACGTGGGCGCGGCCAAGCCCCGCGCGACCGGCGGCCTGGTCCTGAACCTGCGCGACGGGGTGGCCCTGTACGACGACGGCGAGGGCAGCGAAGTCACCCCCGCCCCGGCCATCGACGCCGTTCCGGCCCCCGCCCCACCCCCCGGCAGCTTCCGCTGGCTGCACCACGACCCGACCCCCGGCCGCCGCGCGAACGACGCGGCGGTGGCGCCCGACGGCTCCCTGTGGGCGGGCACGATGCGCTACGACGAGGCGGCGGGCGGCGGCACGCTGTCCCGGCTGACGGGCGACGGCGAGGTCACGACCGTCCTCGACGACGTGGCGGTGAGCAACGGCACGGGCTGGAGCCCGGACGGCCGCCTGATGTACTACATCGACTCACCGACCCGCCGCGTGGACGTCTTCGACGTGTCCGCCGACGGCCAAAGCGTCACCAACCGGCGCCAGTTGGCGCTGATCGAGGAGGGCGCGGGCTTCCCCGACGGTCTGACGGTCGACGCGGACGGCTGTGTCTGGGTCGCCCTGTGGGACGGCGGAGCGGTCCGCCGCTACACCCCGTCCGGCACCCTCGACCGCACGATCACCCTTCCCACGGTCCGCCCCACGGCCTGCGCCTTCGGCGGCCCGAACCTCACGGACCTGTACATCACCACGGCCCGGGTGGGCCTGTCGGCACCCCACCCGCTGTCGGGCTCGCTCCTGGTCGTGCCGGGGGCGGGCAATGGGGTGGCCCAGCCCGCGTTCGCGGGCTGAGCCCCAAAAAACCGAACTACCGAGCAGCCGAGGTCACTCGG
>Ga0307513_10011379_pt1 | contig 11061 bp, 9 predicted proteins | sample 15_EM_MG_FD_202174 | JGI IMG/M metagenome (GOLD analysis project Ga0307513, IMG submission 202174) | Populus trichocarpa ectomycorrhiza microbial communities from riparian zone in the Pacific Northwest, United States - 15_EM | ecosystem: Host-associated > Plants > Roots > Unclassified | place... | reverse complement strand
CGAATACAGCCAGGTCGAAAAGACCACCTGAACCCCGTGGCGTCCGCGCTATTGGCGCATGCTCTGATTGCGGGGCGTGGCCGGGCGGGCGGCTGAAAACCTGGGCGTGGTCATTTGGAACACGAAGGACACGAGGGTCTCGAAGGGCGTTTGAGCCTGCCCGAAGACATAGAGGCCGTTGGTCGCCGCGTCCTTGACGCGGCTATCAAGGTTCACAGGGCGCTCGGGCCGGGTCTCCTGGAGTCCGCCTACGAGCATTGTCTGTCGCACGAGCTTGAGACTCGCGGTCTGCGCGTGCGCCGTCAGCTGGCTGTCGGCTTGATCTGCTTGTCGACGAGAAGGTGATCATCGAAGTGAAGGCCGTGGAGGCGCTATCGCGCCTCTACGAGGCGCAAATTCTGACCTACCTCCGACTATCGGGCCTGCGACTCGGCTTCCTCATGAACTTCAACAGCGTCCAACTCCGCCACGGCCCGCGCCGCTTCGTCCGATAGCTTCGTGGTCTTCGCGTCCTTCGTGGTCTCGTGTCGAAGCAAGGCCTCTCCGTTGCACCGCGGCCGGCTTGCTGATATGTGCGCCGGCTCCGCGCGATGTCGCGGAGTTCAAATCCGTGGGAGGGGAGGGCCAGCCTAGCCCCGCACCACGGCTCAACCGGCCGGATCCCGGCCAAGAGGAGCAAAGATGGCCAAGAAGATTCTGGGCTATATCAAACTGCAGGTGCCCGCGGGCTCCGCCACGCCTTCGCCGCCCATCGGGCCGGCGCTCGGCCAGCGCGGCGTCAACATCATGGGCTTCTGCAAGGAGTTCAACGCCCGCACCGAGAAGGAGACGAAAGGGACGCCCCTGCCGACGGTGATCACCGTCTACCAGGACAAAAGCTTCACCTTCGTCACCAAGACCCCGCCGGCGACCCACTTCATCAAGCAGGCGCTCAGCCTCAAGTCGGGCTCCAAGCTGCCGGGCCGCGATGTGGCCGGCTCGATCACCCGCAGCCAGTTGCGCGAGATCGCCGAGAAGAAGATGAAGGACCTCAACGCCAACGATATCGAGGCCGCGGCCAAGATCATCGAAGGCTCCGCCCGTTCGATGGGCCTCGAGATCGTGGAGGCCTGATCAGATGGCTAAGCAACCCAAGCGCACCCAGGCCTGGACCGGCGATCGCACGGTCGCCCACGCCGTGACCGAGGCCGTCAAGCTGGTGAAGGCCAACGCCAACGCCAAGTTCGACGAGTCCATCGAGATCGCCGTCAACCTGGGCGTCGATCCGCGTCACGCCGACCAGCAGGTCCGCGGCGTGGTCAGCCTGCCCTCCGGCACCGGCCGCGACGTCCGCGTCGCCGTCATCGCCAAGGACGCCAAGGCCGCCGAGGCTACCGCCGCCGGGGCCGACATCGTCGGCGCCGAGGACCTGGTGGAACGCATCCAGGGCGGGTTCATGGAGTTCGACCGGGTGATCGCCACCCCCGACATGATGGCCCTCGTCGGCCGTCTGGGTAAGGTCCTGGGCCCGCGCGGCCTGATGCCGAACCCGCGCGTCGGCACGGTCACCCCCAATGTCGGCCAGGCCGTGAAGGACGCCAAGGGCGGCGCCATCGAGTTCCGCACCGAGAAGACCGGCATCATCCACGCCGGAATCGGCAAGGCGAGCTTCACCGAAGACGCCCTGCTGGCCAATGTGCGCGCCCTGGTGGACGCCCTCAACAAGGCCAAGCCGAGCGGCGCCAAGGGCGTCTACATCAAGAAGATCAGCCTTTCCTCGACCATGGGGCCGGGCTTCAAGGTCGACGCGGGTTCGGTCAGCGCCTGATCGCCCGATCCACACCGGACTGAAGGGGGAGGCGGCGGCGACGCGGCCTCCCTTTTTCTTTGCCGAAAGCTGCGCCCCTCTCGGCCTGGACCGCGCCCGAGAGGGGAATTCGGCGCACGGGACGGTCATCGGGCGCTAAGGTGAAGCCGGACCTGAGGGGATGATGCCGAAGATACCCGCCCTGGACGGCCTGCGCGGCTTCGCGGCGCTGGCGGTGCTGTTCTTTCACGCCGGCTTCGCCCAGGCGCGCGGCGGCTCCCTCGGGGTCGACGTCTTCTTCGTGCTGTCCGGCTTCCTGATCACCTCGATCGCCGCCCGGGAGATCGACGCGACCGGGGGTATGGACCTGCGCCGCTTCTTCGAGCGCCGCGCGCGCCGGCTGCTGCCGGCCCTGATCCTGATGGTGGTCGTCTATCTGATCGCCGCGCCGTACCTGACGCCGCGCTATGCCGACCGCCGCTGGGTGGATGCGGGCCTGGCGCTGTTCTACCTCACCAACTTCGCCGAGGCGCACAAACCCCATTACGGCCCGCTCTCGCACACCTGGTCCCTGGCGGTGGAGGCCCACTTCTACCTGGTCTGGCCGTTCGTCCTGCTGTTCCTGCGCCGGATGACCCGCGCCAGGGCCGCCCTGATCATCGCGGTCGCATGGTTCGCCGCCACGCTCGCGCGGATCGGATGGATGCAGTTGGGCGACACCTCCGGATTCGCCTACTACGCGACGCCGATGCACGCGTCCGGCCTGCTGCTGGGGGCGGTGGTGGCGCTGGCCCCGGTGCGTCCGCCGGCGTCGCCGGCGATCGGCTACGGGGCCCTGGCGGCCCTCGCCGCGCTGATCGTTTTCGGGGGGCGCTGGGGCTTTCAGTACGACGTCCCGCTGGCCGAGGTCGCGACGGCGCTGCTGATCCTCAACCCGCCGAAACAGCTGGCCTGGAGACCGTTCACCGCGCTGGGCCTGATCTCATACGGCGTCTACCTGTGGCATATCCCGCTGAACCACGCCCTCGGCCGTCCGCCGGTCCTTGTCCTGGCCGCGGCCTCGATCGTCGCGGCGACCGTCTCCTACTTCGCGGTCGAGCGCTGGTTTATCACGTCGCGGCGACCACGTGCGCCGCTCGGCGCCCCCGCCCTGGACAAAGGGACCGTCTAGGCGATATCGCCACCCCACAGCCAACGCGCCAGCCGGAGTCCGCCCATGAAACGCGCCGCCATCGTCTCGCCGATCCGCACGCCGGTGGGCAAATATCTGGGCAGCCTGGCCAGCATCACCGCCGGCGACCTGGGCGCGGTGATCCTGAAAGCCCTGGTGGAGCGGACGGGGATCGATCCCGGCAAGGTCGACGACGTGATCTTCGCCCAGGGCTACGGCAACGGCGAGGCGCCCTGCATCGCCCGCTGGTCGGCGCTCGCCGCCGGCTTCCCGATCAGCGTCCCGGGCTATCAGCTCGACCGCCGCTGCGGTTCGGGCCTGCAGGCGGTCGTCGACGCGGCGATGATGGTGCAGACCGGCGCCGCCGACGTGGTCATCGCCGGCGGCGTCGAGAGCATGAGCAACGTCGAATACTACAGCCTGGACATGCGCAGCGGCGCACGCGCCGGTTCGGTCACCCTGCACGACCGCCTGTCCCGCGGCCGGGTGATGTCCCAGCCGATCGAGCGGTTCGGGGTGATCTCCGGCATGATCGAGACCGCCGACAACCTGGCCCGCGATTATCAGATCAGCCGCGAGGACTGCGACGAGTACGCCGCCATGAGCCACCAGCGCGCCGCGGCGGCCTGGGCCGCCGGCAAGTTCGACGACGAACTGGTTCCGGTCTCGGTCAAGCAGAGGAAGGGCGACCCGATCGTCTTCGCCAAGGACGAGGGCGTGCGCGCCGACGCCACGGCCGAAAACCTGGGCCAGCTCAGGGCCATCGAGAAGGGCGGGGTGGTCACCGCCGGCAACGCCAGCCAGCAAAACGACGCCGCGGCCGCCTGCCTGGTGGTCTCCGAGGACAAACTGGCCGAGCTTGGCCTGGAGCCCATGGGCTGGTTCGTCGGCTGGGCCGCGGCCGGCTGCGAGCCCTCGCGGATGGGCATCGGCCCGGTGCCGGCGGTCGAGCGGCTGTTCGCCCGCACCGGCATGAGCTGGGACGACATCGACCTGGTGGAGCTGAACGAGGCCTTCGCGCCGCAGGTTCTGGCCGTGCTGAAGGGCTGGGGCTGGGACGACCGCGACCGCCTCAACGTCAACGGTTCGGGGATCTCGCTCGGCCACCCGATCGGCGCCACCGGCGGCCGCATCCTGGCCAACCTGCTGCGCGAGTTGCAGCGTCGCGGCGGGCGCTACGGCCTGGAGACCATGTGCATCGGCGGCGGCCAGGGTCTCGCGGCGGTGTTCGAGCGGGCCTGACCGCCGATCAGGCCGCGGCGGCCTTCCGCCGCAGGATCGCGGCGTGGACCAGCGGCAGGCGGTCGTTGCCGAAGAACATGTCGTCGCCGCCGACGAAGATGGTGGGCGAGCCGAAGCCGCCGCGGGCCATCACCTCCTCGGTGTTGGCGCGCAAGGCGTCCTTGATCGCCGGCTCGGCGATCCCGGCCAGCACCCGCGCGGCGTCGACGCCGGCGCGACCGCAGATGTCGGCCACCACCTCGTCCTGGGAAATGTCGCGGTCATCGCCCCAATAGGCCTCGAAGGCCGCCGTGGCGAACGCCGTCAGCTTGCCCTCCGGCGCCAGCAGGATGCAGGCGCGCATCACCTTGACGCTGTTCACCGGGAAGACGCTGGGCGGCATCTTGATCCTCAGCCCGGCCAGCCTGGCCCAGTCCTGCATGTCCTTCTGGCCGTAGCGGGCCTTCACCGGCACGGGCGCCTGGCGGCGGGCGTAGACGGTCGGATTGACGGTGTTGAAGATCCCGCCCACCAGGATCGGCCGCCAGGTGATCGGCGCGTCCAGGGCCTTGGCCATGGGCTGGATGTTGTGGAACGCCAGGTAGGTCCACGGGCTCGAACAGTCGAAGAAGAATTCGATCATCGTGCCAGCCTAGCGGGTCTGGGGCGCGCCGGAAGCCCCCGGAGGGCCGGGCGCCTGAACCCCAGTTGAATTTTCCGGCGCGGGCGTGTAGAAGCCGCGCCTTCGTAAGTATCGCCTCTCCGTCAGGAGGGGCGGGGTAGGGGAGCGTCCGCGCTTCCCATCCTGTCCGAGAACTGCGGGGTCCAGGGGTCACCTGGGCCTTAATCCGAGGAAGAGCCCTTCCTCAGCCGCCGGGAGACGGGAAGATGACGCCATGATCGGCCATCCGCAATCGGGTGGGCGCAGGGCTGCGGCTTCTCAAGGACAGGCCTGATCCCAACGTCCGGGTTCTCCGGGCGCGGGATCGTTCGCGGTCGCCGGAATCGTCCGGTGGCCGAACTTGAGTAGGAGACCGCAATGGACCGCGCTCAAAAGCAGGTGTCGATCGAAACGCTCAAGGGCGTCTTCGCCGGCGCCGGCGCCGTGGTCGTGACCCACAATCTGGGTCTGACCGTTGCGGAAATGACGGATCTGCGTGGACGCCTCCGCAAGGAAGGCGCCCAGCTGAAGGTGGTGAAGAACACCCTGGCCCAGAAGGCTCTGGACGGTTCGGTCGGTGAAGAGGGCGACGCGCTCTTCTCGGGCCCGGTCGCCATCGCCTATGCGCCGGACCCTGTCTCCGCCGCCAAGGTCGTGACCGAATACGCCAAGGGGAACGAGAAGTTCTCCGTCGTCGGCGGCTTCATGGGCACGGTCATCCTGGACCAGAAAGCGGTGAGCGCGCTTGCGACTCTGCCGTCCCTGGACCAGCTGCGCGCCAAGATCATCGGCCTTGTCCAGGCTCCCGCGACCAAGATCGCGGGCGTGCTGCAGGCGCCGGCCGCTCAGCTGGCGCGCGTCATGTCGGCTTACGCCGCCAAAGACGCCGCCTGATCCGCATCTTCCCGACAAAACCCACACATCAAGGACTGAACTCACATGTCGAAGCTCGAAAAACTGGTCGATGACCTCTCCGCCCTGACCGTCCTGGAAGCCTCCGAGCTGTCCAAGCTGCTGGAAGAAAAGTGGGGCGTCTCCGCCGCCGCTCCGGTGGCCGTGGCCGCCGCCGGCGGCGCTGCCGCCGCTCCCGCCGAAGCGGTGGAAGAGCAGACCGAATTCACCGTCGTGCTGACCGGCGGCGGGGACAAGAAGATCAACGTGATCAAGGAAGTCCGCGCGGTCCGTCCGGACCTCGGCCTGAAGGAAGCCAAGGACCTGGTCGAAGGCGCCCCGCAGAACGTGAAGGAAAACGTTTCCAAGCAGGAAGCCGAAGAAGTGAAGAAGAAGCTCGAAGAAGCCGGCGCTTCCGTCACCATCAAGTAGGTCGAAGCCGCCTCAGCGGTTTGCGAATGCGAAGGGCCGGAGAGCGATCTCCGGCCCTTTTTCGCGCCCGCCGGGCGGCGACAAAATCCGCGCCCGATTTGGAACCGCGCGCGGCCTCCGGCGGTTGTCTCGCGGCAAGCATGATCCGACGAGATTTTCCCGGGCAAGCCCCGGGGCCAAACACAGGTGAGGCGGCCCGGAAGCAGACCCCGGCCGCCTCACTTTTCTTCGCGTGGGGGCTTCCCTTATCCGCGCAAAGGTCCTATCTGCCGTGTTCCTCGAAATTTAGATTCGTCGAGACGCGATGTGTCGCGCGTGATGCTCCGAGGCATGGTCCAACGCCCTAGGCCATGCGAGGGGGCGCCCCTGACGAAACAGGGGCTTCCAGCGTCCAGGCGCCCGTCCGCGGGCGTCTGAGGGTGGACGCAGGAGATGACACCTGACGCTCGAGCGCAAGCCCGTGCGTCCATAAGGGAATAAGATGGCGCAATCCTTCACCGGCAAGAAGCGGATCCGGAAGTCTTTCGGCCGCATCCCTGAAGCGGTCCAGATGCCGAACCTGATCGAGGTTCAGCGTTCCTCCTACGAACAGTTCCTGCAACGTGAGGTCCGCGCCGGCGAGCGCAAGGAAGAAGGCGTCGAGGCGGTGTTCCGCTCCGTCTTCCCGATCAAGGACTTCAACGAACGCGCGGTCCTCGAATATGTCTCCTACGAGTTCGAGGAGCCCAAGTACGACGTCGAGGAATGCGTCCAGCGCGACATGACCTATGCGGCGCCGCTGAAGGTCAAGCTGCGCCTGATCGTATTCGAGATCGACGAGGAGACCGGCGCCCGCTCCGTCAAGGACATCAAGGAGCAGGACGTCTATATGGGCGACATCCCGCTCATGACGGAGAAGGGCACCTTCATCGTCAACGGGACCCAGCGGGTCATCGTTTCGCAGATGCACCGCTCGCCCGGCGTGTTCTTCGACCACGACAAGGGCAAGACCCACGCCTCGGGCAAGCTGCTGTTCGCCGCCCGGGTCATCCCCTACCGCGGCTCGTGGCTCGACTTCGAGTTCGACGCCAAGGACATCGTCTTCGTCCGCATCGACCGCCGCCGCAAGCTGCCCGCCACCACCTTCCTGATGGCGCTCGGCATGGACGGCGAGGAAATCCTCTCGACCTTCTATGAAACCGTCTCCTACCTGAAGCTCGAAGGCGGCTGGTCGACCACCTACAAGCCCGAGCGCTGGCGCGGCCAGAAGCCCGAATTTGCGCTGATCGACGCCGACACCGGCGAGGAGATCGCCCCCGCCGGCCAGAAGATTTCCGCCCGCAACGCCAAGAAGTTCGCCGACGCGGGCCTCAAGACCCTGCTGCTGCCGCCCGAGGCGCTCAACGGCCGCTACCTGGCCCGCGACCTGGTCAATTTCGAAACCGGCGAAATCTACGCCGAGGCCGGGGACGAGCTGGACCCGACCCTGCTGGAAGCGCTGGAGGAGCAAGGCTTCTCCACCATGGACGTCCTCGACATCGACGACGTGACCGTGGGCGCCTACATCCGCAACACCCTGCGGGTCGACAAGAACACCGCCCGCGAGGATGCGCTGTTCGACATCTACCGCGTGATGCGTCCGGGCGAGCCGCCGACGGTGGAAGCCGCCGAGGCGATGTTCAAGTCGCTGTTCTTCGACAGCGAGCGCTACGACCTGTCCTCGGTCGGCCGCGTGAAGATGAACATGCGCCTGGAGCTCGACTGCCCCGACGACGTGCGCATCCTGCGCAAGGACGACGTCCTGGCGGTGCTCAAGACCCTGGTCGGCCTGCGCGACGGCCGCGGCGAGATCGACGACATCGACAACCTCGGCAACCGCCGGGTCCGTTCGGTGGGCGAGCTGCTGGAGAACCAGTACCGCGTCGGCCTGCTGCGCATGGAACGCGCGATCAAGGAGCGCATGAGCTCGGTCGACATCGACACGGTCATGCCGCACGACCTGATCAACGCCAAGCCGGCGGCCGCGGCGGTGCGGGAGTTCTTCGGCTCCTCGCAGCTCTCGCAGTTCATGGACCAGACCAACCCGTTGTCGGAAATCACCCACAAGCGCCGCCTCTCGGCGCTTGGTCCGGGCGGCCTGACCCGCGAGCGGGCGGGCTTCGAAGTCCGCGACGTGCACCCGACCCACTACGGCCGGATCTGCCCCATCGAGACGCCGGAAGGCCCGAACATCGGCCTGATCAACTCGCTCGCCACCCACGCGGTGGTGAACAAGTACGGCTTCATCGAAAGCCCCTACCGGCGGATCAAGGACGGCCGGACCACCGACGAGGTGGTCTACATGTCGGCGATGGAAGAGGCCAAGCACGTCATCGCCCAGGCCAACATCACCCTCAAGGACGGCGAGATCGTCGACGACCTGGTGCCTGGCCGGATCAACGGCGAACCCTCGCTGCTGCCCAAGGCCGACGTCGACCTGATGGACGTGTCGCCCAAGCAGGTGGTCTCGGTCGCGGCCTCGCTGATCCCGTTCCTGGAAAACGATGACGCCAACCGCGCCCTGATGGGCTCGAACATGCAGAAGCAGGCCGTGCCGCTCATCCAGTCGGATGCGCCGCTGGTCGGCACCGGCATGGAGGCGATCGTCGCGGTGGACTCCGGCGCCGTCGTCGTCGCCCGCCGCTCCGGCGTCGTCGAGCAGATCGACGGCACCCGGATCGTGGTGCGCGCCACCGAAGAGACCGACCCCACCAAGCCGGGCGTCGACATCTACCGGCTGCAGAAGTTCCAGCGCTCCAACACCTCGACCTGCATCAACCAGCGCCCGCTGGTCCGCGTGGGCGACCGCATCGTGGCCGGCGACGTCATCGCCGACGGCCCGTCGACGGAGCTGGGCGAACTGGCGCTGGGCCGCAACACCCTCGTCGCGTTCATGCCGTGGAACGGCTACAACTTCGAGGACTCGATCCTGATCTCCGAGCGCATCGTGCGCGATGACGTCTTCACCTCGATCCACATCGAGGAATTCGAGGTCATGGCCCGCGACACCAAGCTGGGCCCGGAAGAGATCACCCGCGACATCCCCAACGTCGGCGAGGAAGCCCTGCGCAACCTCGACGAGGCGGGCATCGTGGCGATCGGCGCCGAGGTCCTGCCGGGCGACATCCTGGTGGGCAAGGTCACGCCCAAGGGCGAAAGCCCGATGACGCCGGAAGAAAAGCTGCTGCGCGCCATCTTCGGCGAAAAGGCCTCCGACGTCCGCGACACCTCCCTGCGCCTGCCCCCGGGCGTCGCGGGGACCATCGTCGAGGTCCGGGTGTTCAACCGGCACGGCGTCGACAAGGACGAACGCGCCCTGGCCATCGAACGGTCGGAGATCGACCGGCTGGGCAAGGACCGCGACGACGAGTTCGCCATCCTGAACCGCAACATGACCTCGCGCCTGCGCCAGCTGCTGGTCGGCAAGACCGCCGTCTCCGGCCCCAAGGGCCTGGGCCGCGGCGAAATCTCGGCCGAGAAGCTGGAAGAGATCGCGCCGGGCCTGTGGTGGCAGATCGCGCTCGACGACGAGAAGGCCATGTCCGAGCTGGAGGCCATGCGCCGCCAGTTCGACGAGGCCCGCAAGCGCCTGGACCGCCGGTTCGAGGACAAGGTCGACAAGCTGCAGCGCGGCGACGAGCTGCCGCCCGGCGTGATGAAGATGGTCAAGGTGTTCGTGGCGGTGAAGCGCAAGCTGCAGCCGGGCGACAAGATGGCCGGCCGTCACGGCAACAAGGGGGTCATCTCCAAGATCCTGCCGCTCGAGGACATGCCGTATCTGGAAGACGGCACCTCGGTCGACATCGTGCTCAACCCGCTGGGCGTGCCCAGCCGGATGAACGTCGGCCAGATCTTCGAGACCCACCTGGGTTGGGCGGCCGCGGGCCTTGGCAAGCAGGTCGCGGCGCTGCTGGAAGCCTGGCAGAACGGCGGCCAGCGCCAGGCGCTGATCGACCATCTGACCGAGACCTACGGGCCGCAGGAAGAACTGCCGGAAAGCGATGAGGACCTGGTCGAACTGGCCCGGAACCTGTCCAAGGGCATCCCCTTCGCCACCCCGGTGTTCGACGGCGCCCATATCGAGGACATCGAGGATCTGCTGGCGCGAGCCGGCCTCGACCGCTCGGGCCAGTCGTACCTGTACGACGGCCAGTCGGGCGAGAAGTTCAAGCGCCCGGTCACGGTCGGCTACATCTACATGCTGAAGCTGCACCACCTGGTCGACGACAAGATCCACGCCCGTTCGATCGGCCCCTACAGCCTGGTCACCCAGCAGCCGCTGGGCGGCAAGGCCCAGTTCGGCGGTCAGCGCTTCGGGGAGATGGAGGTCTGGGCTCTGGAAGCCTACGGCGCCGCCTACACCCTGCAGGAGATGCTGACGGTGAAGTCCGACGACGTGGCCGGCCGGACCAAGGTCTACGAGTCGATCGTCCGCGGCGACGACACCTTCGAGGCCGGGATCCCGGAAAGCTTCAACGTGCTGGTCAAGGAGATGCGCTCCCTGGGCCTGAACGTGGAGCTGGAGAACGGTTAGGCGGCTCCGAGCCGACAAGCCATGCGAGGGGAGGGGCCGTCAGCCTCTCCCCGACGCTTCTGGAATTGCTGACGAACTGGAAAATCGATGAACCAGGAAGTCCTGAATATCTTCAATCCGGTCCAGGCCGCCCCGACCTTCGACCGTATCCGTATCGCCCTGGCCTCGCCCGAAAAGATCCGCTCGTGGTCGTTCGGCGAGATCAAGAAGCCCGAGACCATCAACTACCGCACGTTCAAGCCCGAGCGTGACGGCCTGTTCTGCGCGCGGATCTTCGGTCCGACGAAGGACTACGAGTGCCTGTGCGGCAAGTACAAGCGCATGAAGTACAAGGGCATCATCTGCGA
>Ga0307513_10011378_pt1 | contig 11062 bp, 4 predicted proteins | sample 15_EM_MG_FD_202174 | JGI IMG/M metagenome (GOLD analysis project Ga0307513, IMG submission 202174) | Populus trichocarpa ectomycorrhiza microbial communities from riparian zone in the Pacific Northwest, United States - 15_EM | ecosystem: Host-associated > Plants > Roots > Unclassified | place... | reverse complement strand
TTTTTGTTGAAATTTTTTATCTATCAAATTTGGTCCTCATTCTTTTGATTGTTACTTATTTTATTTGAAATAATTTATGAAATGTTAATTATTATTATTTTAATTTCTTCATCTTTTATTTTTTTTTTAATTTTTTAGATTTGATCTCTATTATTTTGATTATTATTTATTTTATTTGAGATAATTTATGAAATTATATTTTTTTTTCAATTTCATTCTCATTCAACTTTTTAATTTGTAAGATTTGTTCCTTATTATTTTAATAAACTTGAGAAAAATAAAACATTAACAAGTTATTTTCCAGCTCATTTTCCATGACATAACCAAACACTGGAAAATATTTTCCAACTTATTTTTCATTGCACTACCAAACATCGAAAAATGCTTTCCCGGAATTCACTTTCCAAAAGAAAACTACTTTCCAGCAAACAAACGGAGTATATTACTTATAGTATTCTATGATTTGTTCATTTTTTACTTTGAAACCAAGTTTTTGAGTAAATTTTAAGTCCGATAATAGTTTACATTATCAGTAGTTGGCACCATAAAAAAATCAACAAAATATATGTATTTATTTACAAAAACTTTTATTATATTTGAAATAATGACTAAAAAGCCATGAAGCCTAAAAATACCACTAAGTTCCCTTTAATATATACATTCATAACTTCATCACATAATTGTTTTCTACTAGGTTGTGGGATTTCTTATGGATCTACTAGGTTTTCTTATTGTTGATGAAGATTCATTACTAAGGTCTAGATTTGCTGGGTTTTCTTGTTGTTTTCTTGGTTTGCTTGATAACTAGTTGTTGATTTCTTAGATTTAGGGGGGAGAAAGACATTTGTTTTTGTTTTATTTTGTGTTTTGGTTGTGGGGTTTTGAACTGGGAGACAATGGAGAGAGAATGAGTAGTGTGGTTATGGTTACCTTTCATACTTTAATATATATATATATATATGAGGGCATTATTGTTTATTTTATTTTATTTTTAGATTTTTCTTTGATCAAGTTTGCATAGTGTAATATTAAAAAACTTGATTGCAAAGTGAAAAGATAACCGCACCATAATATTTTCAGAGTAATTTGCCCTAAAATAAAATAAAATTATTTAATCATGTGTATTAGAAACATGGTTGATGAGGTGAAAAAACACCCTTTACATTATTATTATTATTATTATTATTATATTATTATTATTATTATTATTATTATTATTATGTAAAATAGTGGACTTGGTCGTATTGATTTTATAGTTATCTGATTGCTTTTTAGATGTTGTTTTTAATTTTGAATCAGGAAAAAATGGATTTTGTACGGATGACTTGAATTGGAAAAGCAAGAGGATATATTATTTGAATTACCTCACGATTTCAAGTCTCTCTATAATTTTAAGAAAAATATTATACAAGGCCAGCTGTTTTTTTTTTTAATAAAGCAATAGAGTGTGTTCATAAAATTATTAGATTGGTTTCACCCATGATCCACACTTAATAAAATGATATTTCTAAAAATATTTATCAAAAAATAATAATAAAACTAACTTTTAAGTGATACAATGTAACATTTAATAAAATAAAAGGTATATTAGTCGTAGCGTTCTATGATTTGATCATTTTTTCACTTTGAAACCAAGTTTTTGAATAACTTTAAAGGTCGATAATAGTTTACATCATTAGTAGTTGGTATTATAAAAAATAATAAAAATATATGTATTTATTTACAAAAACTTCCATTACATTTGAAATAATAATTAAAGAGCCTTGAATCCTAAAACTACCATTAAGTTCCCTTTAATATATACATTCATAACTTAACCACATAATTGTTTTCTACTAGGTTATGGGTTTTCTTATAGATTTACTGGGTTTTCTTTTTCCTGATGAGGGCATATTCATTAAAGAGGTTGACAATCACATTGATCTTACTGTAGGGGTAAGAGTGATGGTGAGGATGACACATGAAAGAAGGGGAGTAGATCTTAATAATTCAGAAACTTTATTTTCTGATTTCACTCTTTTTAAAAGGCAAGCTTGCTACCTAATTCTTCTAGCTCTAGAAGAAATAACTATAAAAAGTAAATTAATTTGTTTTCAAAAATGACAATTACTACCCAGAGAAAGATAAAAAAGCACAAGATCCAAGATTTGTATATACAGGGAGTTTGAAAAATATGATCATAAATAACATTCTACAAAAGAAAAAAAAATGGTGTTGACACAAATCTAACATGGCCGCTTAGAACCAACAAAAATCATTCCAAAGAGATTTAGTTTTAGACATTGTTTTGATTACCACCATTCAAAGATATAGATATCGAGACGATCATATAAGGTTTCATTTAGAGATAATGGCAATTGTATAAACTCTCCCTACTTTGAAACGCATATCTCTGCTTTCTCATCCTAACTTATACGCCATTGTTGATTTTTTAGATTGGAAGAGAGAATTTCATTTTTGTTTTGTGTTTTGGTTGTGGGGTTTGGAACTGGGAGATAGTGGAGAGAGAATGAGCGGTGTTGTTATAGTTACCTTCCATGTTTTAATATATATGAGGGCATTAGTCTTTTTATTTATTTTTATTTTTTGCTTTGACTAAGGCTAGAGAGTGTAATATTCAAAAACTTGGTTGTAAAGTGAAAAATTAACCACACCATAGGATTCTCAGAGTAATTTTTTCTGAAATAAAATAATATTATTTAATTATATGTATTAGAAACAGTGTGGATGAGGTGAAAAAACACCATTTACATTTGTAACAACATATAAAAGAAGTTGAGGATATATATATATATAAAGTTCCAGGACAACAATTTTGTTAAATTGTATAGCTTTCAATTTTGAATAACAATAGAAATATTATATTATTTTATCTTCATTAATCTACTTCTCATTTTCCTCTAGTTGACAACTACCAGTTTATTTTTTTGATTTGTTATTCAACTCCGTATTTTGCTCTACACACACCCCTAATCTAAAAAAAAGTGTGTGAACATTAGATTGCCCAAAGCAACTTGAAATTTGCGAGGTGACACCAACCTAGTCAAAGAATCATCAAACTGATCTCTATTAGAGATAAACTAAACATTATGTTTTTTTCTTTGAACTTTTTCACGCACATAATGGAAGTCAATTTGGATATGCTTTGTACGAGCATGAAACTTAGGATGAGTAGTAAAGTATGTGGCTCTAAAATAGTCACACCATAACATAGGTGGTTGGGGAATTTTAAGGTCAATTTCACATAAAATTGATTGCAACCATTGTATTTCCAAAGTTGTATTTGCAAGTGACTTATATTTAGCTTCGATACTATTACAAACAATTATGATTTTTTTTTACATCGGCAAGAAATAAGATTATTTCCCATTAAAATACAATATGCACCTACTAATTGATGATCATTTAGATCAGCTACCCAATTAGAGTTTGAAAAAGCTTGAAGTACAGAATTAGATGATCCGTGGAGGAACAAACTTGTTAATATGGTATGTTTAAAATAACATAGAATATTTTTTACAACTTTCCAGTGTGGTTCCAACGGGTTATGATGAACTTACTCACTTTATGGACTGTAAAGATAAGATCAAGACTCATGCATTTTGAGGGAACAAAGCTAATTATTTCAAACTTCCAACAACTTGTCTATAAAGATAAGGATTGGAACACTTAGCTCCCTCATTGGTGGACAATTGATAACTAGTTGACATTGGACTCGTGCACGGTTTGACTTCTACTATATGACTGCATCCAAGAAGATTAGCCATATACTTACTTTAAGTTAAATACATACCTTAATTTGAGCGCAAGACTTCTACCCTAAAAAATAGCAAAGGTCACTGTTCTCTTTAAAGAAAATCTAAATGAAATGTTCAAATTACATGTTGGTTAACATAACCAAAAGTACATGTAATGATAATATTGTCATTGTAACCATCCTCATGCCACATAAATAGAGAAGTATTAGTCTTGCTATCATGAAACCCAAACTCTCATAACTTATTAGTTAACCAAGAAAACCAAGCCCTTAAGGCTTGTTTCAGGATGTATAATGACCTATATAACCTGTAAAGACGATGAGGATATTGTAGATGAATGCTCTAAGGTTGTTCCATATATACCTTTTCCTCTAATTCATCATACAAAAAAGCATTTTGAATATCAATTTGCTTAATCAACCAATTTAAGGAGACATCAAAGGACAAGACTATTTGAATTGTAACATGTTTGATAACTAGGTTAAATGTCTCATTAAAATCAACACCTTCTTGCTAATAAAATCATTTGGCCACCAACCTTGCTTTATATCGCTCCAATAAACTATCAACATGACTTTTAATTTTATATATCCATTAGCAACCAACTATGTTGACCTTTGAAGGTGGTGTGGCTAGGGACCATGTTTAATTGCATAAAAAACATCAAACTTATAATTCATTGTTGCACACCAGTATGGTGATTTAACTACATCACTATAACAAGATGGTTCTTCATAATAAAAATCAGGAGAGCTAAGTAAAGCCTTAGGTAAATGGTACCTTACAAAATCATTAGAGTTGGCTTTTGATTGAGAAATATTGTTCCTTGATATGATAACCATGACATGTGTTCTAATCCTTCTTTATGTAGAAGTAATATACGAGGCTTGTTAAATTATATATCTTGTTGTGCTTGAGGGTTAGAGGGATTAAGAATTGTTATGACTGGCGATAAGGTAGAATTAGCAGGCCTAACAAGTGTTTCTTCATATGTTTATGCAGAGTAACACACTAAAATTATTGTCAAGTGATAATACCTAATTTTGGTAGGAGAGGTTAATTTGATAATCTTCATGTGTGATATGGTGAGTGGTACCTATGTCTTTATGCCATTCATTCTCCCAACTTCTATTATTAGTTGTAATCAAGGCTTGTTTATTATGAGAACAAGAAGAATCCTGATAGGTGAGGTCAAAGTGATGATAACATTTATGGGCTAAGTGGTTAGGTTTCCCACACACTTGACATATAATTGTAGAAGTAGGATATGTGTTACTGCGATTACAAGAAGAAACACTTCATTGAGAACTATTATGATGACCTCTATCATGAAAGCCACTTTGCCCCCTATTACTGGATAACAGTGGTTGTCTTTAAACAACAATTGCCTCAACAAGTGGTGCATAAACAAAAAGATGACGGTGACTTAGACGAGATTCAGTGACAATCAACAAAGAGTATACCTCATTAAGTGTGACTTGATCAATGTGAGCATAGGTAGAGGACATGAAGTTATCATATTCGTGTGTTAATCCAGCTAGAACATCAGTAATAACATTGGCACATTGACTGCCTTTCTTGGTATTGACGTAAAGTTTTCATCAATAAAAAGTAAGCATTGGTATATTGATTGCCTTTCTTGGTGTTGGCATGCTGAGTTTGAATTTAGATGACACAAGCTCTAGATTACAAAGAAAAATATGTTTCAAGAGCTCGCCAAACCTTATGAGAAGTGGTATGTGCGATAGTTTGAGCTAAGACACCCTTAGTCATGAAAGATATAAAAAGTGCTCAGGATGAAATTGCCCTATCGCACCCTTTGATAATGCATACAATTTGAAATCTAAGTGATTACACCCGTATTAGAAAGCAAAGCATTAATAGTTTTGGCAGGGATTTTGGACGCACCATCAAGGTACTAATACATATCTTGGCCATGAAAATAGAGCACTAGTTATGCCTTCCAAAAAAGATAATTATCGATAGCCGGCTTGATTAAATCAATATTTGAAATGAGAGGGATTATAATGATAGAATGGGAGGGATTATCAAGTTGGCGGAGGAGGAAGGAAGACGACATGATGAGACACTTGTCTTTTATTTTAAGGTTTTAATACCATATGCAGCAACAACAAAACGAAGGGAGTAAAAGAAACAGAGGATAAATTTTTCTAGCTCTCAATTGATATATTTTTCATATATATATAAACATGATACATGGGTGATTCTTATAAAGTTCTAGTACAAATAATTTGTTAAAATGTAGTGCTTTTAAAATTTTAAATAATAGAGGAAATATCAAATAATTTTATCTTCCTTAATCTCCTCATGACTTTCCTCGTTGACAGCTACTAGTTTGTTTTCTTGGCTTGTTATTTGGCTTCTCTTTTGGATCCATCTTCCAATAGCGTAGAAAAAGTTACAAGAGATGTTGAAAGGGGCTGATTGCTTTCTTATATGCATGCTGTGATCATTCACAATCATGGAAACCACCCAAAGGTAAGTTCGATAAATCAAAAGAAGCTTCTTTGCTACCTTGATGAACAAAACATACATCACTTCCAATGCAAGGGGAAGGAGATGAAATGTTTTCTTCAATATTTAGTGATTTCCTATTGCTCCAAAAAGAGAATGATTTGATTGATAAGATCACGAAGCAGAACATACCATTCAATTGAATTTATCGAGATGAAATGTTAAGGATTCTAAGCATTAATCTGAGACTCCAAATCTTGAACAAAAGCGTTGTGACAATATTGATGAAACACACGATGAGATGATGCTTAAAGCCCCAAGCCTAGATGCTAAGGTTAAAGCATCACTAAAATCAGAGGGATGGAGCCCAACACATCCTATAAAGCAGCAGCCACAAAGCATTAGAATCTACCAAAAACAAGGAGTTGATAAATAACATAAGAAAATACCGTCTAATTGCCTAACCTGAAAATGCAATAACGTACAAAGCACAAGTAGAGATATTCTGCTTCTATCCATGACAGTATATATCTTTCCATCAGAAAGAAAAACCATTCAATAGTTGACATTGATAACTCCTCAAGATTGGTCTAATCTACAGAAATTACAAGTTGTAAAAAGCACGAAAACAAAACCACCAAGCTCCATCATATTCAAGTACGTACCTGCAGATTATAATGCATGTGTAGAGTGTGGTATCTCATGCCATTTGATAGATCTCCCTTCTCATAGTATATTACTACCGGCAAGGAGATGTTTCCAGGAACAACAGCATGAAATCAAAGAGGCTACAATAGGAGGTTTTCCTCTTGTATACTAAGAGAGAATGAAATACCAAGGCAAGTGCAGACAGGTAAATAATAAAGATCGGACACCAACTTTATGTTAAGTGGCACAAATCAATGCACAAGGTAAACTTTTCCACGATGAGCTCTGGAAACAGACAAAAATAAAAATAAAAAACACCAGGAGATGCTTCGCTAGGAATAACAAGTGGACTTACAACTGTCTTCTTCGCTAAGCATGCATGAATTTCAACATTCAACTCTTCTTGATTCCCAATATTTTGGAATCTAGGATGGCCAGTTTTCATTTTCAAATTCTGCCAAGTAAGATTACAAACTAAGTTAAGAAAAAATAAAAATATCCATAGATCAACGCATCTTACAATCAAACACAGATTACGCTTGCATTTGCAGGAGAAGTTGACACAACCTGACATATAGACAAGCATTAATTGGGCCAAAACCAATTAACTAATTCGAGAAAGCCTAGCAACTTTAAGCTACAATATCGAAAATCACTGTTCCAAGATTTTTTTTTAATGTAGAAGAATTAATGTGTAGATGTTATTAACTTATTTTTTGACATCAAATAAAAAATATAACAGCGAATCAAAAAATCAATGTTTAGATATAATATAATATAGTAAAGATCATATGCGTTAATAAAAAGATGTAAGATCTCAAGCTAATTTTTAACGTAGTAGAAGAATAAAATAATGTTGCAATTGCTACAGTGAAACACTATTTCCTTAGTCCTTGTATCATAATTTTTTTTAAAAAAAAAGTGTAAAGAAAATTTTTTAAAAATTATAAAAGAATAAAGATAATAACAAAAAGAATTGTATAAATAGGCCAAATATAGAGCAATAAATATTCAAAGTGTAAAAAATAGAAAATAATATTTGTTTTAAAAAAAAGATGTAAAAAAAAAGGGAAAAACTAAAAAAGCATTAAAAAAATGAAGATAAGAAAAAAAATTGTGATAAATAGGCCAAGTGTAAAAATAATAAAAATACCAAGTATAAAGAGATAAAAATGTAAGAAAAACTTATTCTCTAAAAAAAATAAAATCTTGAAAATTACAATTTTACCATCGCTACAGTAAAAACAATTGGTAAAATTTACAATTATATCATTTCTACATGAAAACACCATTTCTTTTTAGTATATGTACTAGTTATTTAACCCGCGTTTCGCCACTGGTTTGATAATTTGTTTTAGCAAAATAAATAAATAAATATGCAAACTTTTTCAATTGTGTTTTCTTTATTTATTTATTTTAAATAAAATTATAAATAAAAAAAATCTATACGTGCATTTAATTAAATATATAGAGAACCATCTTTAGCTAATAAATAAAAAAATAAAGTGTCAATATGTTTATTCAACTCGTCTCGTTGCGGATCAAATAATAATTTTTTTTAAATTCAAAAGAACGAATATGTAAGTGTTATTAACATATTTTTTTTTAACATTGAGTAAAAAATATAACCGTGAATCAAAAATTCAATGATTACGTATAATAAAATATAGTAAAGATCGTATACGTTACCAAAAACATGTAATATCTAACATGCTCTATTTTTTTTTACAATTCAACCATTTTTTTTCATTTTCCTTTTTTTCTTTCAATTTCATTTTTTTTTCTTCAATTTCATCCTTAGACTTTATTAATAGTCATTCGGGTTGTTTTTTGATTAACGGATCGACCAAGTTGATTGGATCGTGTCGAGAAAACTCTCACACATTTTAATTTTACACTTGAACTAGGTAAGGAGTTGAGTCAAAATATTTTTCTTTTTCATCATTTTTTTCTCAATTTTTTCCTAAGATTTTTTTTACCGGTTGACCGGATTGCCTTTGGATCGGGGAAGTTGTTTGGGACGTATCGAGACAACTCATATACAATTTAATTTTAAATTCAGCCTATGCGAGGAGTTGGGTTAAAAGTTTTTTTCCAATCAATTTCATCATTTTTTTCTTCTCAAATTTCATCTTCCAAATCATCAGTCACTTTACCTTTAAACCAACCAAGTTAACTAAGGTACATTGCCGCAACATCCACACAATTTAAATTTAAATTTAATCTAGGTAGAGAGTCAAGTAGGAAGGTTTCAAGATTGATCCACTAATCCAATTTTAATAATAATATTAAATAATTTTCTATGATCTAAGTATTTTTTGTTATGTTAAAAAATATTTGATTTGATTCATAGCGTAGCATAAGTTTCGTGAAAAAAACCAAGGTAAAAAATCTCTTTTAATGAAATAAAAAAAAAGACAAAAGAAAAGAAATCCTTTCCATTTCTCTTGGTGCTCATTTGAGAATTACCATATTAATTATAGTTATTACTATAGTTTTTAAGTATTTGGTAATATTTTTAAAACTTAATTTCATAACCATTTTCATATTTATTTATAGAAGTTAAAGCTTTTCCATAATTTTTTCAAATGGACCTTACAGGGTCTTGTTTCAAATTCCATTTACCAAAGCACTACCTTGTATGTGGTAACCTAGAGGACAAAACCGTCAACTGAAAAACCCAATCACCAATATATATACCCCAAACCCTAAATGACAACTCTCCCCGCGGTCTCTCTCTCACCAATTGCTGGGCAGCCGCTCAACACCCTAAACAACAGATCCCTCTCCTCCAAAACCCAAAATGACTACACGCTTCAAGAAGAACAGGAAGAAGAGAGGTCACGTGAGCGCAGGTCATGGTCGGATTGGAAAGCACAGGAAGCACCCTGGAGGTCGTGGAAATGCAGGAGGCATGCACCACCACAGGATCCTCTTCGACAAATACCATCCTGGTTACTTCGGTAAGGTTGGTATGCGGTACTTCCACAAGCTCCGCAACAAGTTCTACTGTCCCATCGTCAACATCGACAAGCTCTGGTCCATGGTCCCCCAAGATGTCAAAGACAAGGCAACCAAGGATACTGTGCCCATGATTGATGTCACTCAGTTCGGTTACTTCAAGGTACTTGGCAAGGGGGTTTTACCTGACAAGCAACCCATTGTTGTCAAGGCCAAGCTTATTTCAAAGATTGCTGAGAAGAAGATTAAAGAGGCTGGTGGTGCTGTTGTACTTACAGCCTAGGTTATGTTCCTTTTCAAGATTTTGACCTTTCTTTAAATTAAAGAGTTTAGTGATACTGCTGGATCATTTCATAATTTAATGCTTTTTTGTTTCATATTTTTCTGTTCGTAAATTGGGATTTTGCTTATTACATGACATTGTCCCGTTGCTCTATTTGATGCATCCATGTGTTTGGTTAGTTGAATCGATGATTTGATGATAGTTATTATACTGTGTTGCTTGGAAATGGTTGACCATGCCTGTTCTAGCTATGAGCTGTTCTTGATGATGACTTGTGATGATAGACTCCTTTATACTGTGTTACTTGATGGCCTAAAATCAAGTGTACAAATTATAGCGGCCGTTTGTAACTGCGTTTCAAATGGTTTTTTTTTTTTTGAATTTTTTTTTTAATATTTTATACATGGAGATTGAGGGGTAGAAGTTGAGTATAATTTTCAAATTTTATAGAAATAGGTTTGTTGGATTTGTCAAAGATTTTTGTTCATTTTTTTTGTGGAAATGAGTTGTTAAAGTTGAAATTCGTTACTCAGAGATGGGAGGAGTAAAAGTTGCAGATTTTGTAGCTGTGGGCTTGTTAGGTTTGTCAAAGGTTTTTGCTCATTGTTGGTGGAACGAGTAGTAGAACTGTTGAAGTAACTATAGCCATTACACAGAAAATAGAAGAACTGGAATTGAGGCAACTTGAAAAATTAATGTTGGTCTGGTCTATACCTGTGGGACATTAGGGACATGTCTTTTCTACATAGAGGCCATGTTTGTTTCCTGGAATTCACTTTCCGGGAAACCACTTTCCAAACTTTCCCGTGTTTGTTTGCCATTAGTAAAGTTGGTCAACGGAAAACACTTTCCGGTCAATGGAAAACACTTTCCAGTCAAAGAAAAATTTGGTTTAGTTTCCAGGAAAGTGTTTTCCCTTTTGGCTGTGTTTGTTTTC
>Ga0307513_10011377_pt1 | contig 11064 bp, 11 predicted proteins | sample 15_EM_MG_FD_202174 | JGI IMG/M metagenome (GOLD analysis project Ga0307513, IMG submission 202174) | Populus trichocarpa ectomycorrhiza microbial communities from riparian zone in the Pacific Northwest, United States - 15_EM | ecosystem: Host-associated > Plants > Roots > Unclassified | place... | reverse complement strand
CAGGTGAACATCCTCAATTCGACGATCGACAACAATAGCGGCGGCGGCATCGTCGCCTCGCCGGGTGGCGGCTTCACGGTCGGCCTCGAGCTCAGGAATGTTCGGCTGTTGAACAACGGTACCGCCCAGCTCTTCGTCACGACGGCGAGCGGCGGGTCGGCCATCAATGCGACGGTAATCGACAGTCAGCTCGCCGGCGGCGGTATTGCCGGAACTGCCGGGATCAGCGCCAAGGCGCTTACCGGAACCGCTACTGTCCTGATCAAATCGTCGTCCGTGTCCGGTAACCCGGGAGCTGGCATCAACTCGAACGGCCCCGGCGCCGCGGTCCGGGTCGGCGATTCGGCGATCACCGGCAACGGCACCGGGCTGAATACCGCGAACAGCGGCAAAATCGAGAGCTATGGCGATAATGACGTAACCGGCAACGCCATTCCGGGCGCGTTCACCGCTACGATCCCGCATAGCTGATCGTTTCGACGGCCAAGGGTAGGAAAGGGGCTCGGCCGGAAACGGCCGGGCCTTTTTCTTGGGCCCGGCTGGGGTCACCCAGCGAGTCGGGAAATCCACACAATCGAAAGGAATGGGCCGCGTTTGGCTCTATCGCGCCAGCACGACCTCGGCGACGTGGCGGCGGCCGCCGGTCCGCGCCAGTTGGACAAACACATCGACCGTGCTGCGCACATAATGATGCACGTCCTCGCGCCCCAGCCGGGTGCCGGTCTGCAGCACCAGCAAGGCGATCTGCTCGATCGCGCGTTCGGCGCTATCGGCATGGACCGTGGTCATCGATCCCGGATGGCCGGTATTGACCGCGCGCAGGAAGGTATAGGCTTCGGGTCCGCGCAGCTCGCCGACGATGATCCGGTCGGGCCGCATGCGCAGCGACGCCGCGAGCAGGCTGTCCGCGGTGACCTGCGCCTCGCCCAGCGCGCTGCGGGCCGCGAGCAACCCCACCGCATTGGCGTGGCCCAGATGCAGTTCGGGCGTGTCCTCGATCAGGATCAGCCGTTCGTGCGGCGGAATCTCGCGGATCAGCGCGTTGAGAAAGGTCGTCTTGCCGGTCGAGGTGCCGCCCGACACCAGGATGTTCTTGCGCGCCTTGACCGCGGTGGCGAGCATCCCCGCCACGTCGCCCGCGTCGAGCATCCTCGCCAACTCCACGTCGATCGGCGCTCGTCCGCCGACATCGCCGCGCTTGGTCTCGGCGAACGATCCCGCCGAGACATAATCCGACAGGCTGAGGTCGGGCGAGACGTGCTTGCGGATCGCCAGCGCCAGGTCGCCGCGCGTCGCCGGGGGCGCCACCACCTGGACGCGCGCGCCGTCGGGCAAGGTCGCCGACAGCAACGGATGCTCACGACTGATCCCCTGATGCGACAGCGCCGCGATCTGGCGCGACAGCCGGTCGAGCGTGGCGCGGTCGAGCGCCGGCGCCTCGTGCCGCTCGGTGGCGCCGCCCAACGTCTCGACCCAGATCTCGCCGGGCCGGTTGACGTAGATGTCGGTGACGTCGTCGCGCGCCAGCATCCCGCCCAACGGGGCAAGATAGCTCTTCAGATAGATGGGATCGCTGGCGGCTATCGCTTGGTCTCCACGGCGGTGAAATCGAGGTCCTTGGCGACGAACACGCTGACCGAGACGCCTTGCTTGACGCGCAAGGTCGGTTTGATGTCCTGGTTGCCGATCAGCGACGATCCCGCCGTTCCCGTGGCGCCGGGCAGAGCGACCACCGCGACATTGTTGTTGCTGCCGAGGCCAGCGGCGAGGCCGGTGCCGATGCCGAGCGACGTCTGCAGCAACGCATTGCCGAAACGCTGGAGGAAATGGGTGTTGACGCTGCCCTTGATCCCGACCCGACCGAGCGGATCGGCCGAGGGCGAGGCGAGGTCGATCGTCGCGCCGTCGGGACGGACCAGCCGCTGCCAGATCACCAGCGCGCGATTCTGCCCAGGTTCGAGGTCGGCCTTGTAGTCGCCGATCAACCGGCTGCCGCGCGGAATCAGCACCTTGCTGCCATCGAACCCGCGGACGTCGCGCGTCACCAGCGCGCGCGCCGGGCCGGGGCGGGTGGAATCGAGCGCGGTTTCGAGCACCGCCGGGATCAGCGTGCCTTGCGGCACCGTGGTCGAGCGATTGCGCAGCACCGAGGCGCGCGCGCGGCCGCCGATCGTGGCGCCGCCGCTGCCGGGATTGGCGGTCGCCACCGCGCCCGCCGCACCTTCTCCCGCCGGGCCGGCAGGGGCGATCGCCTCGCCTGTCGTGGTATCGAGCACCAGCACCGGTTCGGCCGAGGTGCGCGGCGGTAGCGCTGGCGGTGCCACCGGCTGCGGCTGCGGCGGCGGGGGAACAAACACCACCCGCGGTTGCGGCGGAGGAGGCGGCGGTGGCGGCGGAGGTGGCGGCGTCGGAATTGCCGTCGGGGTGGGCTCGGGCACCGGCGGGACGTATAGCGGCGGCGGTTCGGCGCCATTGCGCAGATCGGCGGTGCGCACGCGGGTCGCCGGCGCGGACAGCTGGCGGCGACGGCCGTCGAGGATCAGGAACAGGATCAAGGCCGTGAGCACAATGCCCGCCGCGATCACCCAATTGGGTAGACCGCCGCCCGGCCGCGCGACGACCGGACGCGCGCTCGGTTCGACCTCCGCCGGCGGCGGCAAGCCGGCGCGCGGATCGCTTCCCGCCACCGCCATCAGCGCGCCACCTGCGGCACGCGCGTCGCGCTCGCCATCTTTTTGTCGAGCCGGAACACGAGCTTGTTGTTGATGCTGTCGAGCACGTAGCGCCCGTCGCGCATCGCGCCGTCGGCCAGCGTCTCCTTGCCGTCGCGGTCGATCACGAACACCGCGGGCAGCGTCTGGCCGTCACGCCACATGATGAAGGTCTTGGATCCGTCGTCGGAAATAGCGTCGGGGCGCAAATCGTTCGTGCCGGTCAATTTGTACCGTCCCGGCTCGACCGGCGCGGGTCCGGCATTGGCGGGCGCGGGTGGCGGCGGATAGCGGAAGCGGACGACGTACGGCGCGCTCCCGGCGCTCCCGGGCGACAGCTCGAAGGCGTAGCTGCGCGCGTCGGTCACCACCGTCATGTTGGTGGTGACACCCTGCAACGGCTTGAGGAACAGCCGGTCGCCGCGCTTGTTGGGCGTGACTTGCCAGGCCCCGCTGTCGCCGACCGCGACATTCTCGATCCGCTCGTCGGGGGCGAATTCGACGGTCAGCTCGTATCCGTTCGGCACCTGGAGCGCGACGACCTGGTCGGCGTCGTACATCACCGTCTGGATGCGCGGATCGCCGGTGCCGGGTTGCGGTCGCACTTGCGCCATCGCCGGTATGGCGATGGTGGCGGCGATTACCGCAAGCAGGGTGAAGGTAGGTTTCAAAGCTCTACTTCGGGAGTTGCGTTCGGCGTCAGGCGCGAGGCAGGTGTAGCCGCCGGCGCGCCTGGCGCCAGCACTTGCGGCTGGCTCGATCCGGGCAACGGCGCCGCGGAGACGGCCGGCGCCGGCTCGGGCGCGAGATTCTCCTGACTGCGATTATAGCCGAACACCTGGAATCCGAGCGGATTGACGAAGCGATCCTCCGCCCGCATCGGACCGGTCGAGAAGCGGTATTTGATCACCGCGACCCAGGATTCGGCCGGCTGGGTCTGGCCGCCCTGATCGCGCCGAACCGTGTCGAACCGCACCAGCGCCTGATTGCCGCCCATCGAGGTGATGCTCTTGACCCGCGCGTCGACGATCGTTGTACGCGGATAGCGCGCGAGCGGGCTGGCCGGATTGCCCTGTTGCATGCCGTTGACGTAGTCGGCCTTGGCGACCTCGGCTGACCAGGTCTGCACCTTGCGATAATTGGCCTGCAGCGTGCCCGAATCGTAGCTTTCGCGCGCGATGACATATTGCACCAGGAACGATTGGGTCAGCGCGGTGTCGGGGGCGATCTTCTCGGCGTCGAGCGGCTTCAATTCCTGGACATAGCCGGTCTGCTTGTCGACCAGCAACGTATAGGGGACGATGGTCTTCATCGGCATCAACACGACCAGCGCGATCGCCTCGAACAAGGCGATCGCCACCGCGATGCCGGCGACGATCCACGCCGTGCGGCGCGACGCGCGCAGCATGTCCTGGCGATCGTCGGCCCAGCTGTCGGCCTCACGATAATAAGCGTCGAGCGATTCGCGCGCTGCCCGTTTCATCTGTTGCTATCCCGCCGTGATGCTCCGGCGGACACGCGCCCCCGTGTCCGCCTCCTGAAACTCTGGCCGAGCGGCACGGCAGCCGCAACGGCGATCTCTCGCGTGTTGGTGGGCACGATCCCCGGCCGACCGAGCGAGGCGGCCGGCGGCTGGCTGGCATGGCTCTCGCGCCGCTGCGTCGCGGTCACCGCGTCGGCGATCGCGATCGCACGCGATCGTTGGTCGGTGATCGTGCCGTCATTGGCGCGCGCGCCGGCCAGCAGCGGGGCGCGATCGGCAAGGCTGGCGGCGACTCGCTCGCGCACCCGGTTCCAACTCGACGGCAGGTGAAACCCCTGCGCCACGCGCGCGACCGCGACCAGCACCGCGATCAGTGTCACCGCGAAGATCAGCGACAGTGCGAGCAATTCGACCGGCACCGCGGGCGTCGCGACCTCCTGGTGGCGCAGTTCCATCACCGCGGCGAGCCAGGGTTCGAGCAAGGCGAGCTCGACCCCAAGGACGATCGCGGTGCCAAGCGCGCCCAATGCCGCGCCGGCCAGTCCGCGCACCCAGCCCTCGAACAGTCCGCGCGTCCCATCGAACAACAGGAAAATCGCGAACAGCGGCCCCAAAGCGAGCAACAGCCCGGCGATCAGCCGGACGCTGGCGAACGCGGCGATCGTTCCGGCCAGGAACAGCGTCCGCGCGCTGCCCAGCAACGACAGATCGCGCGTCGGATCCCAGCGCGCGTGGCTGGCCAGCCCCTGCAGCCGGCGGCGCTCCTGCGCCTGTTGCTCGGGGGTGACCGGCTGCGTGGTCGGCCCCGTGATCAGGTCGGTATTGGGCGGCCGTCCGGTGCCGATGACGTTGAGCTCGGCGATCTCGTCGTCGATCCCCTGCAATCGCGCGACCAGCCCGCCGCCGGCACCAGGCAGCCCCGACGCCCCGCCGATCGCGCCGGCGAGTTCGGCCGGGCCCTTCAACGCGACGTCATACGCGAGCGTTCGGAACGCCGGCCAGCTCGTCGCCAGCAGTACCACCACGCCCAATTTGATCACGGTGAGGATAGCGCTGCGCGCGTCGGGGGTGTCGCCCAGGATCAGGCGATAGCCGAACAAGGCGATGAACACCGTCAGCACGCCGCCCAGCACCAGCGACGACGCCGAGCCGCCTGCCGCCATCGCCTGATATCCGGCGCCGCCCAGGGTCTGCGCCTGGCAATCGATATGGCCGAGCACGCTCGCCAGGAATTGCGAATCGTTGATCGCCGGACACGCCATTTGCATCACGCGCGCTCCAGCAACGGCGGGATCCAGTCGGCGGGATCGTCGCCCTTTTCGGCACGGATTTCGTCGAGCAGGCGGACGGTGCGTTCGCGCCCCGACAGGATCGTCAATATGTCGCGCTCGCCGGTCAGGTTGAGCCGCACCACGACGCTTTCGGTGCCATGCTTGATCAGGAAGCAATGCGCGTCGTCGGGCAACGTGCGGACGATCTCATATTCGTGCGGGGTCAGCCCGAAGCCGTCGATATAATCGGCCGCGCGCGCCTTCGGATTGGTCATGAAAATCTGCGTCGCGGCCTGTTCGATGATCGCGCTGGCGATCCGGCTTTCGAGCGCATCCTGCGCGCTCTGCGTCGCGAACCCGACGATGCCGTTGCGTTTGCGGATCGTCTTTTCCCAATCCTTGATGCGGCGGACGAACACCTCGTCGTCGAGCGCCTTCCACCCCTCGTCGACGACGATGATCGTCGCCGATCCGTCGAGCCGGTCCTCGACGCGGTGGAACAGATACATCATCGCCGGCGTCCGCACCGCCGGATCATCGAGGATCTGGGTCATATCGAACCCGACCGACGTGGCCGACAGATCGGTCAGGTCGCGTTCGTTGTCGAACAGCCAGGCGCGCTCACCGTCGCCCCACCACGGGCGCAGCCGCGAATAGAGGTCGGCGGCGGTCGGGCGCGACCCGCCGCGGAACAATTCGGCCAGATGACGCAGCCGGCGATGCTCGATCGGCTGGGCGAAATTGGCGTCGATCGCGTCCTTGATCCGCGCGGTCTCGTCGATATCGGCGCCGCCCGCGAGCTGCGCGACCCAGTCGATCAGGAATTGGCGGTTGGCCGGACTGTCTTCGAGCTGGAGCGGATTGAGCCCCGCCGCCATGTCCGGGCGCAGCACGTCGTACCGCCCGCCGATCGCGCGGATGAACAATTCGGCGCCACGATCCTTGTCGAAGAAGATGATCCGCGGGTGGAATTTGCGCGCCTGGGCGAGCAGGAAATTGAGCACCACCGTCTTGCCCGACCCCGACGGGCCGATGACGGTGAAATTGCCCAGATCGCCCTGGTGGAAGTTGAAATAATAAGGCCCGGCCGCGGTCGTCTCGAGCAGGCTGACCGCCTGGCCCCAATGGTTCGCGTCGGGCTTGCCCAATGCGAAATTATGGCTCGATGCGAAGCCTGCGAAATTGCCGGTCGAGATCAACCCGCGCCGCGCGATATATTTGAAATTGCCCGGGAACTGCGCCCAGAACGCCGGCTCCAGCGCGATCTCCTCGCGCACCGCGATGATCCCCAGATCGGACATCGACGCCTGCACCTCGGCAACGCCGGCATTGACCTCCTCGATCGTGTCGCCGTGCACCGCGACGGTCATGTGGTGCTCGCCGAATCCGGCGCGGCCAGCGGCAACGTCGTCCTTGGCGTTGGACAATTCGCCACGCAGGCTGACCGCTTCATCCTCGGCCGAGCGCATCCGCCGCAGCGCCAGGTTCATCTTGCCGAGCGCTGCCTGGCGGTCGACGAAGCCGAACGATTGCGACACGGTGATCTCGAACGGCAGCCGCAGCAATTCGTCGAGCATCCCCGGCGCGGTTTGCGCGGGATAATCCTTGATCGACACCATGCCGACGAAGCTGCGCTTGGTATTGCCCGCCGGGCCCAGTTCGACCGTCTCCTCGCCGAAGCTGATCCGGCGATAGGGCAGATAGGCGCCGATGTCCTGCATCGGCATCAGCACCGGACGCATCTCGGCATTGTACAGCGCCGACAGGAATTCGAGCGGTTCGGAACAGAACCCCGCCCCGGTCTCATAGACCGATAGCAAGCGCGGGTCGTAGCTGCCGAGTTGCGCGAGCAGCGCATCGCGCGCGGTGTCGAGCTGATGCACCTCGTGGCTGCGGGTCACGTCGGGATCGACCCCGGTGCTGCCGAACCAGCCGCGGATGCGGTCGGCGACCCCGACGCGACCCTGCATCGGACGCCGCACCAGCGTCAGGAAGATGTCGTTGACGTAGAGCCGCCGCGCCGACAGTCGCGCACGCCACGCCGCGTCGAGCCGGGTCGAGAAATCGTCGGGAAATTTGTCCGACAGCTCCGCATCCGCCTCGCGCCGGACGACATGGTGATAGACCGCGAACCGCGACGATCCGATCGCCTGCAGCATCGCGTCGCGCAACGACTTGCGGTAATTGATCTCGTCGGTGTCGGCGGTTTCGAACAGCAGCCCGCGCAACTGGATTACCTGCATCAGCAAGCCGTCGCGCGTCTCGATCGTGTGATCGTCGATGTGCCGCGCATAGGGAAGATGCGCACCGGCCGCTTTCTCGCGCGCGACTGCCCGCCGGTCGTTGGTCAGGGGCGGTAGGAGTTGCATCGCCAGATCGAATAATTGCGCACGCGCGGACAGCGGCTGACCTTGGCCAGCCACAAATCGAAAAAGCGCGGCTCGCGCACGCACAGGATCATGCCGACGACGTGGATCAGGGCGGCGGCGGCCAGCACCCAGATCGAATGGAAGATCAGGAACAATTCGGTCGCGACCACGCCGTTGACGACGAAATAGCTATAGGTCACGCCCGCGAACATCTGCGGCCGCGTCAACGCGACGAACAAGGGATCGCGATCGAGTCCCTCGGCCATGGCTCAATTGCCCAGGGTGGCGGTGGATTGGATTCCCGCGACGATCGAGGCGGCGCCGAACAGGATGAAGCAGCCGACGATGACGGTCGCACCATATCGCCAGTTGATCCGACCGGTCAGCATCAGGAAGCCGACCGAGGCAACCGCGATGATCGCGACGACGGTGGCGACGGTGCCGAGCAACGTACCCTGCAGCCAGCGCACCGCGGACACCAATGCGCCCGATCCGGCGGGGTCGTTCAGCGTTTCCTGCGCATGCGCGACGCTGGCATTGATCATGGCGCCAAGGGCGGCCAGCAACGGTACAATCCGGGACTTCATCAAACGCAACAGGCCTCACCCCTAACTTGACGGGTCCTTGGCGCGTGCAGCCGCGGAGTTGCGACGACAGGCGCCCCCCGCACCCGAGTCACGGGTGTGCACCAGCATGCGAGGTGTTTCAAGCGGCGCGCCTTTCCTATCATGAAACGCGGATCGCGGGCAATGCGTTGAAAAGCCATGCCGTCCAGTGTGATACGCTCTTTCGACTATGATGCCGCCGCGCACCGACTCGATATCCGATTCGTCAACGGGCGGTTTTATTCGTATCTCGACGTCCCCGAACCTGTCGCAGCGGCGATGCGTCGCGCGACCTCCAAGGGCGGATTTTTCAATCGCCGTATCCGCGACCGCTATCGCTTCGTGCGGGGTTGAGGGTATCGTCGCGGCCATGACGACCATACGAATCGGGATCGGCGGCTGGACCTATGAGCCGTGGCGCGGGACCTTCTTTCCCGAAAAATGGCCGCAAAAGCGCGAGCTGGAATATGCCAGCCGGCAGCTCACCGCGATCGAGATCAACGGCACTTATTATTCGGGGTTCAAGCCCGCCACTTTCGCCGGCTGGGCGGAAGTCGTGCCAGACGACTTCGTGTTCACGGTCAAGGCGTCGCGCTTCTGCACCAACCGCAAGGTGCTCGCCGAGGGCGGCGAATCGATCGCGCGGTTCGTCGGCCAGGGAATCGTCGAACTCGGCGCCAAACTCGGCCCGATCCTGTGGCAGTTCATGGCAACCAAGAAATTCGACGCCGACGATTTCGGCGCATTCCTCAAGCTGCTCCCGGCGAGCCACGAAGGCGTTGCGCTGCGCCACGCGGTGCAGGTCCGGCATGACAGTTTCCATGTCCCGACGTTCGTCGAGCTGTGTCGCCAGGCTGGAGTCGCGATCGTCTATGCCGAATCGGCCGATTATCCCGCAATCGCCGACATCACCGGCGATTTCGTCTATGCCCGGCTCGAAAACGCGGTCGAGGAAGAGCCGCAGGGCTACACCGCCGCCGCGCTCGATCATTGGGCGATGGTAGCGAAGGACTGGGCGGCGGGCGGATCGCCCGAAGGACTGCCCTATGCCGCCGACCCGGCGCCGAAGAAGGCGCGCGACACCTTCATCTTCATGATCAACGGCGCCAAGATCCGGGCACCAGCAGCGGCACAGGCGTTGATTTCGCGGCTTTAATATTCCGCTCCCCACCACCCGTCGTCCCCGCGAAAGCGGGATTGAGGGGAAAAATCGCTACCGCCTCACGGGCGTCGGCGCGGCGGCATTGCCCTGCAGCGCCGCGGCTTCCAGCGTGTCGAGCGCCTGGCGCGTCGCGATGTAGCGCTGCGCCCCGTCGAGCCATGCCGTGGACTGCGCCGCCCCCGGCAGCCGCTTCACTTCCTCGACCGCGGCCTCGACCTGGCCCAATGCGAGGAACCGGCGGATCCGCGCCAGCCGTTCGCCCGGCACCGGCGAGGGTGCGTTGCGCGGGTGGATCACCACCAGGCTGCCGAGCATGCGGACGAACGACCCGCCCCAGCCGTCGCCCGCCGGACCCAACGCCAGTTGCGATCCGATCTGGTCGAGCCCGAGCCGCAGATCCTCGACCGTGATCGGGTGGCGGCCGGCGTCGATGATCGCGGCGACCTCATTGGGGCGCGTCGCGCCGAACCGGTCGCGCAATTGCTGTTCGATATACCCCAAAGGCGACCCGCGATCGATCGCGCGGCGCGCGGCGAACGCGATCATCATCCCTTCGGCGCGCGACGCATTGCCATAGGAATTGGCGGCCTCTCCGGTCACCGCCGCGGTGCGCTGTTCGAGCGCGGCGAGTTCGGCGGCGAGCATCTGCTGGCGCGCCGACAGCGAGGCGGGGTCGCTCGCCACCGGCGGCGCGACGATCACCTTGGTGGCGGGAGCCGCGGCCTGGGGCTGCGATGCGGGTTGCGCGGGGATCATTCGCCAGGCGACCAGGCCGGCGATCAGCAGTCCGACGATGAAGGTGGCGAGCGCGATCCCGGCGGTCGCGGTCAAGGTCAGTTGCCGGGCGGGCTGCGGGGGGCTCGGCGCGATGTCGCTCATGGCGTCCTTATCCGCCGCGCCGCGGGGGTGGTCAATCGGCCAGACTGCGTACCAGCGCGATCAGCGCGGTATCGTCGGGAACAGCGGCCGCGGCGATGCGCTCCCAGTCGCCACCCGCGGCGTCGGCCGCCGCGGCGCTGATCGCCGCGATCCGCACCGTCCGGCGATCGATCCCGGCACGGTCGACCAAGTCGGCGACGCGACGCGCGGCGCGTGGTGAATGGACCAACACCACCGATCCCGCGAGTTGGTCGAGCGCCTCGGCCGCGACGGCAACCGGCTCGCTCGCATAGACCGCGATCGTCTCCGCGATGATCGGATGGCTCGTCACGGCGCGATCGCGGCCGCCGAGCAGCAAGGCGCGTCGGACACCGCATGCCGCGGCGGCCGCCACCAATGCCGCGCCGTCGAGACCGCCGACCGCGACGACCTCGAGCCCGGCATCGCGCGCCGCCACCGCGGTCGCGTCGCCGACCGCGTGAACGGGTAATCCGCGCAACGCGGCCAGTCCGGGCCCGGCATGGCGAGGCGCGTTGGCGCTGGTCAGCAGCAGCGCGTCGAAGCGCGCCGCATCGGGCGGCGTC
>Ga0307513_10011375_pt1 | contig 11065 bp, 12 predicted proteins | sample 15_EM_MG_FD_202174 | JGI IMG/M metagenome (GOLD analysis project Ga0307513, IMG submission 202174) | Populus trichocarpa ectomycorrhiza microbial communities from riparian zone in the Pacific Northwest, United States - 15_EM | ecosystem: Host-associated > Plants > Roots > Unclassified | place... | reverse complement strand
ATGGAGGTGTCGACAGATAGGCGGGTTGTAGAGCAACGGCGCAATGGAACGCATATCATCAACGTAATGACCGGCGGACGAGTACAGCCTCTTGGTCCCCTGTATATGATTTTTCACTTGTCGCTCCCTACCTGCATAGGTCATCCCGTTCCTCTTTGTTCTCATTTCAAAACAGGACAATATTTTACCGCAATTATTCCCCACTTTCCTGGTAGCATACGGCCGTCTTTTCTCCCCATACCATCACATTGGCTTCAACCTCTGATGTTCTGTTTTGGTTCTAGATATTGTCTACACAGAGTCCACTCTTATACGAGCATCAGTATCAACTGCGCATTATCGCACATCTGGCATCGGTTAGCCAGTTCCTAGAAAAGATTGTCGGGAGATGTGCGATAGAATCGGGGCGGGTAAGTAGATGAGCCAGAAACAATCGAAACCGCCTGAATGAGGTCGGCAAAATCCGCAGGCTGCCTAGCCAACAAATAGGAACATTGAGTTCTCTCACCTGGCATCCAATCCGCGTAAATAGCCACAAAGTCCGTATGAACAACCCAGACGCGTCGTGGGCCTGGTTAAGGTGCCAAAACGAACATCCGACGGTTCCGGACTGCGGGGGTGGGGAAGGCTGAGGAACTGGACACCCGTGAGATACCCGCTGCGAGGCACGAATTCTACCGAGCCCCCATCATGTGGGCCGTTTAAATAAGCGCAGGCTCGGGCGACCAATAATATGGCACACTGGCGTAGCACCGATACTCGCCCATTGTCTCCCCTTGCCCTGCAACGCGTCTGGCACCTGCCTCGTGGTCTGGACGCGCAATGCGCACATGATGGGTTAGAAAAGCAGACAGATCACGTTTGCGGCTCACCACCTGCTATCCGGTCTCATGAGCCCGCCGTCCGTGCGTTCGCAAACCCAGGATGAGTTGCGCCGAGGGCAAGACTCGATATCTTCCCGATGGGGTTTCCGAGGGTTAGGCAGTACGGTCACGTGGACTGGACAGGGTGATTCCACGTAAGTTCAACCAGGTTTCGATCGCCTTTCCGACGTTCGCCGCACCTCCACCAACGACTACCACGACATCCTACGCTCTTTTGCTCACGACTGCAATGAGGAGTGTTTGGCTGCTCTCCATTCTGCTGCCCTTGGTTCCAGGAATCAAGGCAGATGGCTCCCTCTACCCGCCTGGCTTGATGCCGCTAATTAACCACGCGAATTCTCTCCTATCTGCCGGAAAGTTTGGAGATGCTGCGACTGCCTATTCCCAGGCAATCGGTGAGGGTTAACATATACTTAATTGTTTGACGACTAATCCTGTGCACAGACCAATCTCCGACTGACTATTTGTTGTACTATAAACGAGCTACCGCATACTACTCGCTCAACAAACACCCGAATGCCCTCCAAGACTTCGAGAAGGTCCTCGAGCTTACTTCCAGCTCTTTTGACAAGGCACACCTCATGAAGGCCCGCATTCACGCCAAGGACGGAAACTGGACGGAAGCCAAGGATTCTCTCGGATTGTACAAGTCCAACCCTAAGAGCGAAGACTCATCCGTCAAGGAGCTCAATTCCCAAATTACTGAGGGCGAGGCTGCGCACAAGAAAGCTACCCAGGCTGCCCGTGCCAAGCTGTGGACCGCATGCGAGGAGGCTGCGTCCACAGCCCTCTCCGTGGCGGCCCACTCGATCGAAATTAGGCAACAGCGCGCGGAATGCTCGTTGGCTGCTGGTGACCTTGAGATGGCTGTTGGAGACCTGACGTACGTTCGACTCCTAATACCGCCTCCAGGCCGTGTTTTACTGATGTAATTTCGATCGTTAGTCGATTAATTCACCTTACCGCTCCATCGACCTCGCAGTTCATGCGCATCTTCCGACTGACCTACTTCTTCCTACCTGCAACTTCAACCGACTCCGCTATGAACAGTCTCAAACAGTGTCTCCACTACGATCCTGACTCGAAGGAATGCTTCGCTGCCCGTCGCCTCGTTAAGAATTTCGGCAAAACCTTCGATAAACTCCAGAACCTCCTCGATAGCGAGGATTGGAAAAGTGTCATCAGCCTTCTTGAAAAAGGAGGCTTTGCCGGAAAGTTCGATCAGGCGCTCGACGCGGAAACCATGCGCGAAGTCCTCGGTCTCCCCCCGTGGCTCGCACTCACTCCTCCACGGAAGTCAAGCCCGAGAAGGGAGGTAATCCTTAGGGGACTGTGCAAATCTTACGTCCGCATCGGTCAACCGAAGAAGGGGGATACGTGGTGTCAAGCTCTGGGTCAAATGCAGGGTGGTAACGAAGACGCCGATGCTCTTCTCGGCCAAGGAGAGACCCTGCTTGCGAACGAGGAATACGAAGAGGCAGTTAGGGTCATGGAGAGGGCTTGGGAAGCTTGTGGGAGGAACGATAGGTTCTTCCAACAGAGGCTGGTCAGAGCGCAGAAGCTGCTGAAGCAGTCTAAGCAGAAGGACTATTACAAGGTTCTCGGAGTGTCAAGGGACGCTGATCAGAAGACCATAAAGAAGGCATTGTAAGTTACCCAGCCACTCACTAACTCGATTGTCGGCCTGATCTGTCGCCCCTTCTCAGCCGTAAAGCAGCTATCAAGGCACACCCAGATAAGGGAGGCTCAGAAGCCAAGATGGCCTCTGTCAACGAGGCGTACGAGGTCCTCTCAAAGCCAGAACTACGACAGCGGTTCGATAATGGAGACGACCCGAACGATCCTGCGGCTCAACAGGGCGGTCATCCTTTCCAGGGCGGAGGATCCGCTGGTGGACATCCGTTCTCCCAGTTCTTCCAGGGTGGAGGTCACCACGGAGGAGACGGATTCAAGTTTACTTACGGATTCCATTGATCTCCTTATATCACCTTGTCTCCCCCCCGAACTCTTCATCCAACCTCGCGTTCCCTTACATTGTCCTACCTCGTCTGTATATACGGCCCCGCTTTACTTTGTTACCCATCCTTAGCGTTACCTGCTGTCACCTACCTGTCCCCGCGCATAGCTCTCGTATCTGCAATACCAATGTTTCCTCTTTCCCCAAACGTGCCTGCTCCAGAAGGCACGTGCGCCGTCCCCGCCCGCTCGAATCGGTCGGGGGTTTTACCGCCCTCACGGCATGCGCACGTTCGAAGATGTTGAGGGATCTACCCAAGCCCTGGTACCTAGACCAACGTGCTGATGAAATTCAGAGGACAAGACTACTTTTCTATTTGCGACGGGGATACAATGGATAGTAGTAGAGTTGCGGGAACCAAGAAGGGGAGAATGGAAGGAGGATCCGAGGTCAGCGAAATAGCCAAAACCAATAGTTTGCGATTTTGAGTTGTCCGATGCTCGCGCATTCAGAGTTCGGATAAACGCAACACGACGTTCGTCAACAACGCAGAAATGAGGACGAACGAGAGGACGGAGGGTCCGTACTTATCAAAATACCACCCTTCCGCGCTCCTCGTCCTCAACCTCAACCCTCTGTAAACGAAAACGACGGCGGAGTACGCGATTGCGAGCAGTGCCGCAAAGGTGAACATCGCGGCGGCGATTAGGCCGTGTGTGTCGCCAGGTTCGACGAAATTGAGGAGGGCAGTGGCGATTGTTCCAATGTAGATTGAGAAATGGAGCCATTTCTAAGGAAGGGTCAAACGGTCATCCTTTGGATTGAACACTGGGGGGGAACGTACCAAGAATGTTCGTTCAGAGGCAAAATATACCTTGGGCTCAATTCTGACGGGTACAGCGATCCTCTTGCCCTCTGGGGCTCTGAAGTCTCTTGATACAATTCGTTCATCTGATCGAAGGGCCTCCTCCACCTCGCGATCATCAGCATTCCCGTTATCTTGGTCCGTCGTGTCAACAGGGCTGGAGTCGAGTTGGTTACCCAATCTCTCCCTCAAAGTCTTGTCGAAGGCCTGAGAAGGCGCCAGCGGATCAATCGACAAAGCCCTTGGCTTGACGCGCGGGGCGTCTGATTTGTCGCGGTTCTTCAAGAACGGTATCCTTTCGTTCGCACTCCGTTCATTTTCACTGTCGATGCTGCGGGAGGCAGAGGCAGCTTGGCTCTCCTTCAACATCTTCTCACGGTATGCGATGGCTTCGTCGAGTTCCTGACCCAAGATTCCCGTTCGCCTTCGTTCGTCCTTGGCTGGGGCGAGGTCCATCTCTTCGTCTTCCTCACCTTCAGAGACAGGTTCTGTGTACTGGTGACCACTGCTCCGCCTGTCTGGGGTTTGAAGTCCCGAAGAGCCTTCTGCAGAACGGACCCCAGGCGATGGAATAGATCTCCTCTCGAACGGGACAGAGCCGGTGTCGGGCTTGAGGATGTCCGTATCCACTATGTTACACGTTAGCCCCGTAAAAAGTAAGCGACGCTAAGACAATCGGAATGCGCACTCTGCGGGAGCCAGAACGGAACAAGGTCAACGCGATGAGGAAGCACCGTCGCACATCCGTGGATGAATTTACTAAACATGGAATTATATGGGTACGGGTGGATGTGAATGGATCGTTAAAATCACTTCACCTGAACTTGGGCACGGCTTCGACCAAGTGAGATCGGACGAGGTCTGTAACCCACTGCGGAGGTTCCTGACCGAACTGGGTCTGAAGCTTAACTTCCAAGACACCATAAGTGAACAGTTCTTTGTCTTCTGGACGGAGCTGCTCGAAAGGATGGTCAATCCCGATATCCATCCTCCTCCAGTGGTTCCCCGCCCGACTGCGTCCATCCCAATTATCCTCGCGGACCATGGTCAGTTCAGTATCGAGAGAGATACGAACACGAGCATCCCCCGGGAGTTGGAAGGCAGTTCGATTGTAAAAGGTACGCATTACTACAAGAACGAAGGTCAAAGGGTGTTCGTAAAACCGCGTGTTCGGGAGAAATCCATACCTGGCTGAAGCTTCCTGGTCAAGACAGCGTACTGAACCTCATTCGCCAGTTGGATCATAGAATCGACTTCTTGACGGCTCTTCTTCCCTTTCCTGAATAATTCCTCGAACTCTTCGTCCATGGTGTACTCGCCGCGGAGGAAAGCATCGACCTTATCCTCCTTGATTGGAAAACGGGCCTTGACAGACTTCTCGCCGGTCCAGTCTTCTCTGTGAGTCTTTCTCTCGACAAAGATCTGAACGTATGTCGAACAAAAGTTGTAGGAAACAGGATGGGGATGGAGGAAGTACCTGTTTTACATCCATACCCCCATACCAGCGCAACCGAACCGCCTCCGCACCCTCCGTCTTTTCCAGCCTCCCAAGATACAGGTCTAGATCCTCGTTATCCATATAGATCGATGTAATAGCTGGGATCGACCCGTCGAGTCAGCATATGTCTCGAAAGCTCTGGGGATGAAGAGATTCACCAGCGTCCTTGACCTCAAAGTCCTTGTTGGGGTTGAAGACTATGGAGGGTACCTTTGTCAACAACCATTCCCATAGCTGGCCAAGCCAGAGGCCGACCCCAAGAGGGGGAAGGCAAGCGACACTTACCGAGGACCGGAAGATGACGAAGAATCGCCAATTTCAAGCGAACGAGATTGTCGGGATGGACCCAATACTTCGTTGTTTGCCGAACGAAAGCGCTCTGGTTCCCTCCGGCAGAGGAATCGCCTTTGATGGGATGACCTCTGGTTCGTACGAGGTCATAGAGTTTGGAGAGTTTCACGATGATTCCGTCGTAGTTGTACTTGTAGAATGGCCGCTTCTCGAGGTATTCTTGGACAAATGTGGGCTTCAAGGGTCGGTTCGTTCGTTTCTGTGATTGGGTGCGTTAATAATTCTGGGGTGAAATCTTTGGGTGATGGGTACTAACGTCATGTTTCTATAGATTAATTGAATCAGATTTGATACCCCCAAAACAGGTTCACGTGAAGAGCACGCACCTTGAGGATTTTCATGAATCCTGTCACATTGAGTTTGGTGTACAGTGCAAGGTCGTGAACGTCGGCGACGAGGTTCGCAACCTCTTCTTCAAGGAGATGGAAATGCTCCTCAATTTCGTCCATGGAGTGAGAGTCATCGCCGTGGTCAACACTTTCGTCGTCGTCGTCTGACCCTTCGTCTGCATCGTTGCCATGCGCTTCCTGCGCCTCGGTGTCGTGGGTCGCACGACTTGACGAACCGGACGCATGGCGTGAGCCGTGTCCGTGTCCTTGAGCAGTAAGCTCAGCCTCCTCTTCGACGAGGACTTTGACTGCATTCTCCGCTTCCCGGATCCGGTGGGACAACTCCCGCGCCTGTGACGTCCCAAAGTGAGTCGGAGAGAAGTAGAGTTGCCAGATGAGGGGCAAACCTTCTCCTGTTGAAATTGGTAAATTTTGTCCAATTCCCGCTCCAGGAAAAGCGTAAAGTCTTTCTCGTCTTTGTCGTTCCAAGCCTTTGAGGCGGTTCGGTCCTGTTCAGTACGTCAGATGAAAATCGAAGCGCCGGGGTTGAAGGGGGGCACACGACCTTTAGGATTCGTTTGAGGCCAGCATAGTCGAGGTAGAATGGCCTCCACTCGCTGTAAAGGGCAGTCTGTTACACGGGAACTGGGTTGAGAACGAGTTCTTGGTTCGGAACGGGCGGGAGAGTCGCCGGGGACGGGACGTACACTTATCTTCCTGCCAAACTTCATTATCGAGGACGAACGGAGGTGTGAGAGAACGAGTGTGGGTTCTGCTAGAGGAGGGTTGTGGGTTTACGGAAGGGAGCGGTAAAAACCAGGTGGAAGGTCGGTGGTGTACATAAGTATGCCGACACTCGACTATTGCCTTTCTGCGACGAACGTTCTTTGGGGCCGGAACTCGGATCGACTTGAGTCTTTGTTCCTATCATCCACCTCGCCGGACTAGCCTATCTCACGGTCTGGCCACTGGTCATGTTACCTCTCTACGGGAATCTAACGTCGCGTCATCCGTCACAGGTCCTTGGTCACTGACGTTGGTCGCTGGAGCCCCGGAATCTCGTTCTGCACCAGAAACGAGAGTTGAATGGACTCGACAGCTTCCACCCATTCCAGCTCAACTGTACCCGTCGTGGAGGTCATTCGGACAAAAATCCTGCTCACGGGCTTACGGAAGTAAGGCACTGCCTCTGCTCGAGCCACCGCTGACTGACTGCTCTTGTGTAGGTGCGGCAAGACCTCGATACAGGAGGTCCTGTTCAAAGGTCTCCCTCCCAAGGATGCATTCTTCATCGAGCCTACCACCAAAGTAGTCAAGACCGCTTACGAGTTAGTGTATACTTCATACGCGGAATTCACTCGGATGTTCACGAAGAACCACTCTAGTACAGTTATACCGCTTGAAATATGGGACTGTCCCGGAAGTTTAACTATACAAACACTACCAACGCCACTATCACAATTCCCGACTATCGTGTTTGTTATTGACATTCAAGTGCGTCGTTGCGACGGTTCTTGGGGCATGGCTGATCATGTGGTCAATAGGATCACCACCAACAGCCAATTGCGCGTTTGGTGGAACTGGTTATCACCGCTTATCAGGAGAATCAAAATGTGAATCTCGAGGTGTTTGTCCACAAGGCGGAGGCATTGTCGGAGGAGTACAAGATCGGTGGGTAATTTTCCCTCACGATCACAGTCGTACGCCAACGGTACACAAGAAAACTTTAGGCACATCCAGCAACGGGTGTTGGAGGAACTTGACGACTATGATTTTGGTCACATACCCGTGAACTTTTATCTCACCTCCATTCACGACCACTCGTTACAAGACGCGTTTTCCAAAGTCGTCCACAAGTTGATCGATTCCCTTCCTTACATAGAGGATCTGCTCAACGTCTTCTGTGGCGTGAGTGTTCAGATTCCTGATATCGTTCGCATTCACTGACCCGTACGTCTTAGAACTCCCAAGCGACCAAAGTATTCCTGTTCGACGTGAAATCTCGTCTCTATGTCGCCACGGATGCTTCCCCCGTTGATTCGGCAACACACAGTTTGTGCAGTGATTTCTTGCTTACCCTTAACTCGTTTGGTCCGCTGTACAAGTGGGTGTGGTTCCACTCCGATCAATTGATACCCGTTCACATCTTTATCTTTAATCTCAGATCGGTGCAGGCATCTACTTTCGAAGAACGGCGGAAGCTATTTCCAAGCTATCTCGCGCAGCCACCATCAGCATCGATACAGGAGTCTCCTGGCGCTTCTCATTCTCCTTCCTCATCTGATAAGGGGAAACTGCCGGAGGCCGATCAAGCGGCTGATCCTCCCAAGGCTTTATTTTATCCATCCGCATCGGTTTCGCTGTCACCTGGGTCTACAGAGACGACGCTGACCTGTCATTTAATTACGCCACAGTTGGCACTACTTGCGCTGATACCCACGCAGACGTTCGAGAGTCGGAGAGGTCTTGTCGAGTATAACGTCGTGTTTTTCAGAGAGGGTGTACAAGAGATCTGGCAGGTCGAGCGCGAGGCGCGGACCCGCGAGTAAATGGGAAGAGTGATTGAGTTGACATGTTCTTGGCCAGAAAAATGTAGTGTCGGCAGAAACCTTGTTTGTCAAATGCGATGAAGTAATCGTAAAACCATGAATCATGTCGGCCGGTGAGGGGTATAGGAAGGCGCCGAACAGCGTGTTGCAAAACTGTGGATTGCTTGGTGATGACTACGTTTAGTCGGTATGCGGACAAGGTAATGTGCTATCCTATGTTTCCGGTATCAGCCTGCGGCGCGCCGTCAGGTTGTCGTCGTCGATAACGTCGGGCGAGGATTCATTTCCACTGCTCCAACGACACCCATGTGATTCAATTTAGAGGTATCGAAACATCACATGTGTGCACTATAGAATTTTTCGAACCTCGCTGATATAGAAGTGGGGTTTGATAACGGAGAAACCTTGCAAGCAAGATAACGTGGGGGGCGTTCAAATGAACAAAGCTTCTCTCGTTATCTGAATGGTAACTCCCTGAGTCTACTGTCCCTACGAGCGATCCTGGGGATCGTTTCCCGTTCTTGCCTTGGTGTCAGGATGACGAAGAAGAAAGTGGATTGAACGTGCACTTGGCCGTTGCCATGGCCGCAGCTGGATCTGCGGATTTCGTTGAGTCAGCTTATCCCTTGAACCTACTGAAAGTGCCCGCGGGGACTCACGCGAGTTGTCACGGCTGCTGGAGATGGCCACATGGAGATCCGGAGTGTCTGCAGCAGGAGATGAGACCACCGTGGGAGGCAACCGGGAAATCCCCCCGCCCTGCTATCGTTTCCTGACCATCTTCCGGCTCGGCGTAGCCCTGTGTCCCTATCCAAGGTATCACTGCCTCGTGCCACCAAGAGCTAGCCCGTGTCATCATCCCAGAAATCGGTTCCATATCTCTTGGTGCACGGCCAAGTATCACGTCCGCGTATCGCCCTTCCAACTCGCCCTGACCTGAAAAGTTCCAGTGGAAAACCGTGTTCGCCAGGGGCATCTCAGTTTCTGCGATGGGATCACGTACCCGTTCTCTCGACTCTACCCGCTTGTGTAGGCTGATCCCTGGGTGATGAAGGAGTATCGCCTCAGCGGTCTGCCGGGTGAATATCCGTCAGCTAAGCCTCTCGACGCATACCGTGAACGACAAAAAGGCGGATCAGAAACCGATTCGTCGTTCATCCAAACGAACGGATGGTGATTGATATTTCTCACCTTGACCGCTCTTTCGAGATCACTCGAGAACGCAACGCCAAGCTTTGCATCCTTCAAGGCTTCTCCGACCATCCTCGCTTGTTCCAATCCAATCGCGTTCAAGGACGTATCTCGTTGGCCTTGGATTATTCCGCCCCGATTCTGCTGTGTCTCGCCATGGCGCGCGATGTACACTCGCACGGCCACTCCCTTGGACCCTCCAACCCTAAGCATCAAATTCGCGGCCAGAGTTAGTAAAACGCGGTTTCCAAGGTGAACGTCAGAATGAGGCGGTAAATTGGGTTCCAAGTCCGTTGTGACTTTTGGATATCGACACGGTCCTTCCATTATCGTACCCAATGCCACTATTCGAAGGAGCCTCCGGTTGGGCAAGAAGAAGGGGGTGTAGGGTGAATATGCGTGTATCCAGAGACAACCAATTTGGAATATCATCCACACACGCAGTGCACTGGACTAGGACGCACATCCGCACTCTATGATACTTAGGCCGCCAATCGTCCATTTCTGTTTATTTATCCCCCTCTTTCCACAACGTCCGCTCGTCGTCGTATGGTTTTAGCCTCTGGCCGGCGCATTCCTTCCTTCTTATTTAAACAAGTTAATAGGGCCGACAAGCGGCAGAACCCGGGACTGAGACCATCAGCTGGGATCTGACCCAATACTCAGCTGAAGGGATCGCTGAATTAAAATCCGCCGTCGAACAAGTCCTGTGGAGAATGGCATTTTTTTCTGCGGGTAAGGTTCATGCTGATCTCACTCGTGCTAAGCCGTACTTCCCAGTTAGAAGCGTATCTGGATAATCCAATTCTAGTGAAAAAAAAAATGTTGACGAGGACACTTTATGAGAAGCCGCACTAGCATTGCCCCTCCAGCCCAGGCGATAACATTCTTGTACATGTCGTTCATTAAAAGTGGTTAATATAAGGCTCGAGACCCATCTCACTTGCGCGTCAACTTCCTGTTGCGATAGCTATTTGAACGTACCCAACGTCTAGCCTTCCGCGTCGCCACTGCCAATTCACACTCGTTGCCTCCAACCGGGGCCACTTGTGTCTTTCTGTCAACGGAAAACCCGTGACCGCATACTAAAGTGTCCAACCCGTACGTCCCGTATACCCCATGCACAATATCTAACGTGCTGCCGAAACTGCTCGAAAGCGGGAGCTGGCATCACTGCGGCATCAGCAATCGCACCGATTGGCCAGAAATCCTCACCACGTGATCGTGAGAGCGCTGCCCGCTTTTTTGCGTTTTTTGCGGGAAAGAGGTACACGAAAGAATTATATGACCCAGGACTTTCAGTCCCGGGAATTACTTCTTCAACAGCAACAACAGGGTCCTGAAGTTGATCGAGGCCGACACGGAGAGGAATTCCGCAGTAGAGTTCAGAGTCAGCATCTTTTGAGATGAGCGGTAAGGACATCCATTAACAGGACCCCGG
>Ga0307513_10011374_pt1 | contig 11067 bp, 12 predicted proteins | sample 15_EM_MG_FD_202174 | JGI IMG/M metagenome (GOLD analysis project Ga0307513, IMG submission 202174) | Populus trichocarpa ectomycorrhiza microbial communities from riparian zone in the Pacific Northwest, United States - 15_EM | ecosystem: Host-associated > Plants > Roots > Unclassified | place... | reverse complement strand
GCACGTCTTCTGGTACCTCCGCAATTTCCCACGCACAGGTATGGGACGTCCGAAGAGTGTATAAAAGACTTCGAATGCTGGCTCGGAGGCCACCCCAGCACCCCATAACCCCCTACTACCTCATACCCTCTCCTCCCACTTCCTCTCCTCAACTTATTCCCAAATCTCGATGACTAAAACCTCTGGCCGTGAGTAGATTGCTCTACGACCCTTCCTATCCGTTTCCGTTGATCCAGACGCAGGGAGGAAATCGAACACATCTCGGTCTCCCATCAGCAGCCTGCCACCAGAATTGCTGGGAACGATCTTCATATACTCTATCTTCGCCTCATACATATACCCATTCAAACTGGACCGCTGTGCCGGTGTTAACCCTTACGACGTCATTCTCGTCTCGCGGCTTTGGAGGGATGTCGCCTACTCGACCCCTCAACTCTGGATCATCCTACCCGGATACTATCCTCAATTGTGGGAAACGATTGTCAAGAGGTCTGGGAGCTTGCCATTACACCTTCAATGGCACAAAAAGGTTCCAAAATCACGAAACCATCAAACTTGGCCACTTGAAATCTTGGAAGACCCAAACTGTTATGGTCGCCTGCAAGGGTTGAAGCTCAAGCTCAAGTGCTGTTGGGAGCTGAAGAGTCTCGTACAACTCATTGTTCCAAGTTATTCACTTCGACACGTGCACATTGCAGAGCGCGGGGGCAAACCGGTGTGGGATGACTGGAGAGAGTTCTCAACCTTTGTCCAAGGCCTTCCGCATCTGATCTATCTAGGACTGGAAGGAAACTGCATTCCACTTGGAACCTCGAGCGGTACCACACAGGAGTGGCCCAAACACCCGAAGCTCCGCCGTGTATGGTTGAAGGGTGAGACATCGAGGGTTTTCCGGTTCCTCGAATTCGCCCCCCTCCGAAAGCTGGAGAGTCTGGATTTTCAGGCCGAGTGCGCAAGAGACGTTTCCGAGGTTACAGAACAAGACCTGCAGAGGGTTTTTCAGGACTTCTGGAAGGGCCGGGATGTAGCACCGCGATCGCTCGCACTTTCTCCATCCGGGTCTAACCTGGAAATCATTATCAACCAATGCCGGGCTCCTGGCGGTCGGACCGAATGCGGCACAAACGCGCCACTTCTCAAGTTGACAGTCACTGGATTCAACGGAATCTCACGGGGGGCTTGGAAAAGACTGATCAATGCCCTGCCGTCCTTACCAGGCGTCGAGGAGCTGATCCTACGGGATGTCCGGATATACAACTCCGAGGCAGAACGCCTACTCCGGTTGGCACCCCAAACGAAACGTATTGTTGCAACGGGTTTGTACGCGAAGTTTCTCGTTTGGGCTCTAAAGCCCGGCGGGGTCGCCACACCCGGTAACATCTGCACGCCTGCGACAGGGCCATTATTCACTATTTCCTAGCCACAGGTGAAACCCTGGGAGAAGTTGACAGGGGCAAGGTGCCAGACGAGGTCCCATGTCCTCGAGTGGATGCCCCGCTACTTGAATCCTTGACGCTGGAGGGGGTCGAGATCATTCCCCGACAAGACACGGATGTTTCTGTCAACCTCCTCAACCTACTCTTCGATTGTGTCCGCAAGAGGCGGTCACTGGGGCATGGATTGAAGAGGTTGACGGTGCACGGGTGTGGTGAGCCTGGCCCAGCCGTGGTGGCGGACTTATCCTCCGAAGTCGATAGCGTGGAAATTGGGGGGTGAAGCTGGTAGAGATACCCAATAGGACAGTTATAATAGGATCTAGACGATCTTAGAGAACTAGACATCGGGAGATAAGCATCGGAAAACGTAGATAAACGGACATGTACATAGAAGGGACTGTAGATGCAATAACGGAAACGGACGGACATTGTAGTCCAGTGTTTAATCCTGTCGCCGGCGCACCTCTACGGGGATAAAAGTCACAAGGATGTGGTCGAGCATATCCATCCCAGCAGGTGTCACCTCTAGGTACGATTTCTCCTTCTTGAACAGGGATGCCGGATGGAACCGGGCGATCAAGGTCTCGTTTGGGTCGTCGATAACCAGCTGCAATTCACGTTTTGTAAAATGAGCGTACTTTGTAATGATGGTTGAAGGTCATTGTGTGTATCGACTCACCGTTGCGTATCGGTGGGACACTACTGACCAACGGTACGAGACCCCCTTATGGTTGAACACGTAGCGCCTGTCACCCATATCAAAGTCAGAAATGTATTGGGATTGCTGAACACCCGCTCACCTTCTTATCCTGCTTTTCAACGGCATGAACTCCGCCCTCCTTCTGACCTTCCCCTCAAACACGATTCGCGTTGAGGCAAACCACTTCCAGTACAATCTCGCGATTTCGTTCTCCACTAGAGGCGACACCTCCGGGGCCTCGTCTACGGTACTGACAACCCCACTGTCTCCCTCATTCCCATCTTCCTCGTCATGCCTATCCAGCTTGGCTCCTTTGAGAACTTTCCACTCCTCGGAATCGGAGCCGTAGGGTTCGTTGGCGTCCCAATGTAACCGAGGCGTGAGATTAGGGACGGGGGGCTTTGTTGGGTCACAGCGAAAGACCCTCGTGCAGCTCCCGACGAATTTACGTGGAGTTTCGATCCTGTATGACTCCTGCCCTGTCGTCTCGTTGACCAGTACAGTGCGCAAGGGAGAGTTGCGCGTAAAGATGATTTTGGTGTTCATCGAATCACCAACCGGAAGGTTGAGGTCGCGTGGCGCTGGGTCGTGGGCATCTCGTTCCTGGGTGACGCATAAAAACACAAAAGAACGACTGCGGATCGAACGTGGTGATCCGCTACAAGTTGTCTGTTTTATCGATCACCGTGATGGAGGGGCTGCGCGATAGCGTAACCAAGAAAAAGGTATACATAGATACAGACGATGACATCAGGGGGAGATCTTGAATCACAGCTGATCCAAGTTTACATGAACCCTCGGATTTATGTCACATTCGAGACCGTCGTAGATCCTGCCAAGCGGGAAGGATTCGATGAGAAGGCGTTTTCTTGACCCGAACATACTCACCTGAAGAATGCGTTCTTTTCCTTCACGTTCACCTCGACGGGGACACCATTTACAACATTCACCTTGATGTCAAGTGTTGCAACCACCCTGGCGACGACAAGCCACAAGGACGACTGGATGAGGTGTACTCCTGGACACTTCCTGGATTCGGATGTTAATATGCCACAAGCAACGCCATGTGGAGGAATTGATTGGTACCTTTTTCCAGTCCCGAAAATGTAATTCCAAGGGTTGAATGCCCTGTCCTCGGTGTTTGGGCGCCCCAGGAACCTCTCTGGGCGAAAAACTTCGGGCTCCGGATACAGTCGCTCATCTCTCGACATCACCCATAGATTTCCAAGTACCTGAGGGATAGAAAGTCAGAGGCTTCACAATTCGTGGAGAAAATACCTACATAGGAACCCTTGGGAATGCGATAGCCCTGGTAAACATCCTCCGTGGATTTATGCGGAAAGTCTGCATGATGAGTCAGTGATATCGAGCGGAGTGTAGGGGAGAACGTACTCAGGGGAACGGGACAGCCCCACCTCAGCGTTTCGGTAAGCATGGCTTCAACATACGGCAGCGAGGGGCGGTCACTAAACGTTGGCAACCTGGAATTGCCAACCACAGAGTCGATTTCCTCCTGGGCTTTCCGAAGAACTTCGGGGTGCTTGATCATCGCCAAGATGAAATTTTCCAGCCCTGCTATGGACTTGGGGAACGGTGTAAGCCATCGGGGATAAGTTGGATGAACTTGCGACATACGCTATCGATGGCGCCGAGGTACAGTGAATTCATGGACCACCTTAGGTCAAAATCGTCCTCCGGGCTTGGATTGGAATCCTCTCCGAGGGCAACCGAAACCGCTGATGCGACCGCCTTTCCTTGGCGCTGGACGACCGTGAATCATTTGGCCATGTGTGAGAGTAGACACTTACGATTCTTTCCAGGCAGCGCTCATATGGGACATTTACTGATCGCTCGATAGTGGCTTTCCATTCCGCGGCAAGTCGTTTGAAGGTGGCCCCAGGGAACCACGCGGGGATATACCTAACTGAGAAACACTGAGGACTTTTTGACCATTCGAGCCCGTCGTCACTCACGAAATGGGAAGATGTCAACAGCCCAGACTTTTGCCCCAGCAGCGATACGACTTGGTGTCCGTACAGGATCAAGAGTATAATACTCGAAGTGTACCTGATGCAAATGTCAGGAGGCGGTGTCGAGTGAAGAAGAGAGCCGTACTTTAGAAGAGCGTTCTCGATGGTGGTATCTTTTGATGCCAAATCAAAGAGGAGTTGCCGAGTACCCGCTTCTATGGATGGCTCATAGGAAGGGATAGCTCCAGGTCCAAGAGCCTGCCTCATGATTTTGCGTTGCCTGCGGACTCGATCGGCATCGTTCACACCGATGAACGGTAGCTGAAAAGAGATGAGGGGGATTGGTAATGGCGCCAGGTGAATGCTTACCATGTACTTCCCGTTGCACAACTCATTGAGCATGACCATGTGGGGTTTGTCGGCGTACTTATCCCCACGTATGTTAAGGAGATCTTCGTTAGCTTGAAAGTCATTGAGGAATATCATCGGAATGCCGGCAGCACTCGCATAAACGAGTTTTCCTGTGAAGGGATGCTCCGTCTGTAGGATGTCAACGCCAAAATTCACGATTACACGTACCGTATTCCTTGTACCAGTCGGTCGCCAGCTTCCACATGTACTTCTCTTTCAGCTGGAGGACATTGCCAAGCAGTGGCAACTGCTTTGGGCCAGGAGGGAGAGGTGCAAGGCCCCTTTTCCTCAGAAAAACGAGAGCGAACACGATGCCAGCAAGGGACCCGACGACTGCTTTGTCCAACATTTGCCTCACTTGCGCCCAAATGAGAATTCTCCCTTTGTTCATGACTTCACTTTGCATTTGTTTGGTCCCAAGATGATCTAGCGTCACTCTGACTGCTGGAACTCTGGGCTTCCGAGCTTGGATATCTGAATGGTGACCGGCGGCTGGCAACCAAGCCGTAGCAACAGCTTTAGTCCTCGCGTGAACATGCCCTGTCGACGTCGTGTAGTCCTGTCCGTAGGTTTTTCAAGTGCCGGGACGTGGGAATCGCTCGGAGAGTCTATTTTTCCCGACGGCGTGGGGGTGTGGCTGAAGATCTACTCGGCGTGTCAACTCTATTGCAGGCCGGCATGCGCGTTGATTTACCTTAAACCTCACGCAACAACTCCACTTTGCCTCGGGAAAATACTTATCTGAGGGTGCCCGGCCAGTCCAGGATGGCCATCGGAAAGAAACGGAAAACCCCGCGTCACGTGCTTGGGCCCACGCCTAACCACATGACCGGCGCGTCAACTCTCAACACCTCCTTCGGCGACTCAATCGGCATTCGCGTCGTGCTCAAGACGCCTCGCCACACTCCTCCGGACCATCTCTTCTTCATCGCCCCTGCCGCGAAACGTTTTACGGGAGGTTGTATCACCGTTTTCAAGCGCACAAACCGCGATAGTGATGCCGAGCGGAACCCCATCGATGTGAGTTAGATCCCACCGGGTGAATCAGCTGATTTTTATCGCCAATCTCACCGTTTGCACATAGACGGACGCCATTTACCGACTCTGATGACCGAGAACTCGTCACTTTTCTTGCTGTTCACCACCCCTCGAAGGATGGCCGGAAGGGTAACGCGATATACAAGCTTCTGACTGAGCAGGTGAGAACCTCCCTTGACATCAACCTCTGAACCCGTCCCTTACTCTGAAACCCAGCCTGACAGGTGGCCTTGGGGAAAACGACACACCTGGATGTCATGGAGGGAACGGTACAAGAACCACGAAGCCCGCTTCGATCACCACATCAAGACTTTTCAACACAAGAACAAATTATCCAGGCAGGCTATTCCTATGGGATCAGAGGCTATGCTCGTAAACGGGATGGAGGATTTGAACGACTTTGGGACGGATGAAGAGGAAGAAGATCCACGACCACGGGGGAAGAAGGCCGCCCGCGTTGATTCAGACACGGACAGCGAATACGAGGAGCCGGTGGGGGCTAAGTCCCGGCCTGTCAGCAAGACTGCGGCAGTATCAAAACAGCCAACCTCTAAGCGAAAAAGGGTTAGTGATGCGTCCGACAGGACGTCGAAACGGACGAGGGTTATCCAGGGCAGTGGAGGCGACGAAACGGAGCAGGGGACCTCCACCAGTGGTCCTACTGGGGAGAAGGAAGACGATGTTATGGATCAAGATTCTCAAGGTGAAGAAACTCTGCAGGTCGAACAAGATCTTTTCAATCCCTCAGACGAGGATTCCGTGGCAATGCCGCGGTGGGTTATACTTTTTTCGTATTCCTTCCGGGGGATTCACGTTTCTGTGGATCACACAGTGACTCTCGCGGGGGCACCACACCGAAGCTGTCCACCCAACCCCCTCGGTCCAATGGCCCAGCGCCACCCACCCCCCAGAACCGACATACTCCCCAACCTCGTGAACCGGTACACAGACCTCACAGTCCCAAAAATCCTCCCTCTAGCGTTTTCTCAACAATCGACCTCGATGAACCAGACGCAGACTTACCGGTCGTCCCAAAGCGCCTTCGGAAACGAACAGTCCCAAAGATCGTCGAAAGTGCGTTCGGTCGGAACGAACAATCCAACCTCGTTCGTTCATCTCAAATCTGCGCTGACTCGTCACCAGGATTTGATCTCCTTGTTGAGAGACGTGCGGCTCGGAAGGCGGGAGCTTCTAGACAGCTTGAAGCTCGTCCAACCGGGGAGGATATGACCTGGGAAGAACTTCAGGGGCTCCGACGTAACACTCCTGAGCCTGGGCCTTCGTCTCCATCCACATCCAAACGCGGATCCGTGGGGCTGCGTGGTTCATCCCCGCTGAGCCTTAGCTATGACCCACCCACGCCCCAACCGCGTCCAAGGCCCCCACCTTCGAACACCATCGACACCGCTGAAAAGATGATGATAGAGGCTCGTGAGGAGCTTTCCAAGGTTGCACTTGGATTCCGAGCTCGACTTCCGCGTTCCCCACTCAGTTCCAAACCCCCCGACTCGAAGGTAATCGGTGACGAAACACACCCATTCGACGAGTCCACCCACCCATTCGATGAAACCACGCATCCATTTGACGAAACAACACACCCATTTGACGATTCTCAAGCTCAGGGCCAGGAAGTGCACCCCTTCGACGAAGATTCCCACATCCAGAGTCAAGAAGCCCATCCCTTCGACGCGGATACTCAACAACCGTCGGATAGCATCATTGGTGGTCCAAGTCAACGTCGGGTATCGGGAGTCGGAGGATCAGACATCCGAATGGGAATTTCTTCCGTTCCCTCCACTCCAGGGGGATCCAGGCGCCGAACAGAAGCCTTTCTCACCACGAGTCTACTGGAAAGTAGAAACGGAAGGTATCCGAAGAGCCCCTCTCACCCCCCACCAGTATCCCCGATCGATCGGCTCCGACCTGGATTGTTGTGCTCACCTAATCGTCCGCAACATTCCCCGCATGAACTAGTAGCTGCCAATGACCCACTCAAACGACTAAAAGTTCCAACACCACTTACAACGTTGCGAAACTCGCTCCGGTCTCCCCGGTCATCTACCGAAGACGTACCAAGCCTGTCCCCACAGAGAGCCAGAGCTGGAGGTGTTTCACCTGAGGACAGCCGACCAAAATCTATGGTCACTCAAGAGCTGCGGGAGCTGCTAGAGAACAGTCCGAGAACTCGACGTGCACCGGCGAGTGTTAAGGTCCAACCCCAGACTCATGGTGATGCGTGATCCACATCGAGAAGGACTGTGCTAACATTAATCATAACAGAGAACGCTCCCAAGACTTCCGAGCACAAGCAGCCTGCGCATAGGACTCGATTTTCCGAACCATTAGGTAAGACCTCTCAGATTCTCGTAAACACATGCTGAGCACGGATCTCTAGTGAAACCGGAAACTACAACCCCTGGACATCATCTCAGATCGAAATCAATGGCGAACGATGACCCGTTTTCGTCTCCCACTGGTTTAAGACTATCATCTCCACACCCACCGGCGGATGCCACCATCCTCGATTCTGAGCAGGATTCGCCTCTCGCACCTGTCACGACATCACAGAATGGACTCAATGCGACTATCAAGTCCAGACAAGCCCGGAAAGAAGTAGCACAAGATAGAAACCGACGTACTCATGGTTCAGGACGACCTACTTCGACTTCCTTGGGATCTATCACCGCCGTAGCCGCTAGTTCCACCCCAAGGAAAGGCAAAGCGGTGGTCGAAACACCCGTTCAGGCCGACGGGGAGGAAGATGGGGATGTGATGGATGAATCCCAGACTTACGACATAGAACGCGATCTCTTCGATGTGACTGATGTGACTGGGACGCCGATGATGGACCTTTCTGTCCGGCCACCTAAGAGGATACACCCTACTCATCGAGTACCTTCTTCCCACACACGCCACGGGACCCCATCACCCACAACCACCAACTCTCGAGATTACGAACACGAGAGTGAGCGGGATAGAGATCAACGAAAGTTATCATCACGTCATCTGGAACGAGAGGTGCACCTTGAGAGGGATGACCGTGAGCAGCGGCGGGGCTCGGGGAGATTACCTGGGATGTCCTTTGGTTCACCCATCGCCACGTCATCCCCTCCCAACGCTCGCCGAAATGGTCGCGGCCAAAGTTACGATAGACCAGACAGGTCTGCCTCAAACACTACCGCCTCTTCCAGGACCAATTTCGGCAGTTCCACTGCGAACGTGTCACCTGCTGTGGGGATCATGGCTGGGCCTTTGGGTCTAGGTTTTGTGCCATCCGAGACAGACGCTTACCTCGGGATCCAGGTTGCGTGTGAAAAGATCGCCAAGGCGCATGGTTTCCAGAGCGATGCGGTGTTCAGAGTGTATCAGGAGGTAAAGGATCTACGGAAGGCCGAGGAGATTGTGATCGGTATGAAGCGCGCTGCGGAGAAGGATGCGATTGAGAGGATTATGAAGGTCAGGGAAAAGAGTGAGAGGAGGAGGATAAGTGAAAGGTCCAGAGAGGATTCGTCTTACTGGGGGAGGGATGGAGGCCAAAGTCGAACCACTCGACGGAGTTACGACGCGAGGGATGACGAAGAAGATGACGAGGACCAAGAGACGGATCGCAGAACTATTTACGAAGAGGACGAGGACGGCCCAGACAGTTCATTGAGGGCCGAGCACCTCTCCCATCGCAACAAACGACACTCTGCTTCCTCGAATTCCGCGCTCAGGCACAGAGGAGGATACGATCGACCCAGGGTATCCACAACGACGACCAGGGCACGAGAACGGGGCCAGGTCCGCGAGAGGGAGGGCAGTGCGGAGTATCATCCTCCCACCCCTACCCGGGCGAACCTTTGGGAAAGGCTCAGCAAATCGGGGAGGCATCCTGAGAGTGCCCTTTTGGGGGAAAGTCTGAGAGCGAGCTTGAGCATGCCGAGACACGACCATGAATGATTGACATATTCCTTGCATCTTGTTAGTTCCGGAATTTACGGTTTTTAATATCCCTTGGTCTATTCGTTGCTGTGTTTACGCTACACGGAATGACGACAATACGAATCTCTGACTTGCAACCGTCTTTGAAATTAACATTAGAGTGCGAGGGGAGTTACGATGGAAAGGGCGGGGGTTCTGGGGTCAAAGAATCTCTCCTTTACCGTTGGTTACCCGGTCACCGGGATGGATGCAGAGTGATGGAGGAATGGGTCCCGAGGCGCGCAGATCGGAATTCACTTAAAATCTCCAAACTCCCAATCGAAACAGTCCTGTGGAGGCAGAATCGGCAACCGAGCGGAGAAGCATTCACGCTGGACGACTTACCACACAGTCTTTCTGCGGCTCTCCGATAGGTACAGAAATACCGTTCTCCGGATCGAAATCCTTCGAGAGGAGGTCGATGATGGTACGAATTGCATGGTTCCCGACCCCCACAGACCACTTGAGCTTCGTCACGGTGTCGAAAAGGACTACATTCCCCAGATGGCATCTACTCTCCAGGGCGTAGCCTCCCAAGGCGCATGTTGAGCTAACGCCAGTGCATACGCCCATAGGGATAGGGTCTCCAGTGTTGTAGACGTGCGTTATGTGCTGAACAGACGGCTGGAAGACCGATATACCAAGTAAGCCGTCAATGCAATTAAACATGAAAGAAAACTAAGTCCACCGGAAGGTTAATATGCAATCTCGCAGCCGCCAACTTCTCTGCAGGTGCCTCGAACGCTACAACCGGAGCTCCAAACGTGACGCCGACGAGCGAAGCCAATGCGCCACCCAACGAATGTCCGATAACCCAGATGTTCGCGTCCGGATACAAATAGGTGACGTTATTGTAGAGGTTCACCCCGACCGAATAGAACAACGAATCCTCGATGAGGCTCTTCTCCAGACAGCGCTGATCGCAAGTGTATCCCCCAGAGTGACAACCGCATACAGGGGTCCAAGTAGGCCCGACCTTGGCACAACAACAGGAGAAGAGGAGGTTATCGTTCAGTTTGTCTTTCTTGACTGTGGGACCGCCGTCTCCGACGAGCCAGGGAGCTGAGGTTCCTTTGATGGAGACAACCACGGTGCTGTTGTCCGTTGACACAAATACATGTCCCCTGAATCCGTCCGCATCAGGTTCCCAACCAAAGGGATACGTCTGAAGGGTTGAGGTCATTCAGCATGATACAGAACATCACCTGCAAACACGTCGCGCGCTCACCGAATTCCAGTCCGGACCCAAATCATACCACCCATCCTTCTCCGGACCCTTAGGATAATACGCGTTGTTGGTCATCATAGCCAGGGTATGCAGCGTCTCCCGATCCGTCACATTCGGCCCAGATACCTCCACCTCATCCCAGGAGTTGAGAAACTGCGTAAAGACGTGACTCTGGGCCGCCTTGGTCTTGACGGTGTATTGCAGGTGATCGTCCTCGCCCGCAAGCTGTCGAAACTTTGGAACGTCGGAGAAGACGGGGAGAGCGCCGTTAGCGACTGCGTGTTCGTGACGAAGCTCAAAGGTGAGAGAATTGCCCGACGG